>ENA-OSEO01003094-OSEO01003094.1-sediment-metagenome-genome-assembly--contig:-NODE-3094-length-20705-cov-6.365135_pt1 | contig 20705 bp, 9 predicted proteins | sample MGYA00237883_ERZ534232 | MGnify/ENA metagenome assembly ERZ534232
TGTCTCCTGGGGATCTGGGCGGGAGCGACCTGGCGCCGCGGATGGCCGGCCCGCCTGTGGTTCATACCTGAGATTGCTCTTGCGACTCTCGTGGCGGCTCTCGGCACAGGTCTTCTCGCGTGGTTATCCTTGGAGGAGACGCCGTTGCCTTTTGAGGGCGCTCGCATGACGTCCGCTGAGAGGCAACGACTGGAAGATCTGGCTCTTCGCCTGAATCCAGGACCGCCGGAGGAAGGCCGGATTCACCGCGTGTGTCTGACGGAGCCCGATCTCAACGCGCTGCTTTGCCGGCATCTCCCCCGTGGCACGGGGGGCTGCCAGGCGCGGTTCCGTCTGGACCGTGGCGGTGTCGTGTTTCTGATGTCCGCGGTTGTGCCTGGCGGAAGAGCCAGACCTCGCTACTTGAATCTGCAGATGAGCGGCGGCGCTGCGATCACAGACGGAATCGTGAGCCTGCGTGCGGATCAGTGCCGGATCGGTCATCGAGAGATCCCGCGCGGGCTTCTCCGAGCCTTCGGCACACTGACCGCCTCACGATTGAATCGCGATCCCCACCTCAGGCCGTTCCTCCGCGCGGTCAGGGAGATGGTGATCGAGCCGAACTCGATTCAGCTTGCATGGGAGCCTTTGCATCTGTGGAGTGGTTCCTCCGAGCGTCTGGGCGGACGCGCCGTGGTGGATGAAGAGTTGCTTGTTTCGACGCGGGTCCAGGTAGACCGCCTCCTGACTTTGTTTGCCGTCAGCCCGCAATTCAATTCCGAGCCAAGCTTCAATCTCTGCCTGGCCAGCGCGTTCGCTCTGGCCCGCCGTCGATCCGCGGATGGCGATCCGCTCGTCGAGAACCGGGCCGCCATCCTGGCCCTCGGAGTGCTACTCGGACATTCCCGGATCGAGACGTTCATCGGACCGGTTCTGACCGACCGCGACAGGGACGCCGTCCGGCAAACGGTGAATCGTGTCACGCTGCGCGGTCGATTCGACTGGACCAGACATTTCTGTGTCTGCGCGGCGCTCTGCGTGCTGTCTCAGGAGGCGGTCAGCGACGCCGTCGCTCTGCTCAAGGAAGAGCTCGATGCCGAGGAGGGAGGAAGTGGCTTTTCCTTTGGCGATCTGCTGGCGGATCGAGCGGGCGCTGCGTTTGCTTCCCGGGCTACATGCAGTATGGCGGCCGCGCGGGCCATGCAGGATCGCCTGGCGGATGGTTTTGACGTCGGGGAGGTGTTCCCTCCGGCCGACGATCTCCCTGAAGAGATCGCCGACGCGGAATTGAAGGACCGATACCGAGGAGTCGGCGGCGCAGGCTACGGCCTCCTCATGGCGGAGATCGAGCGGCGCATTGCCGCCTGCGCGGCTTACCGATGACACGATCATCCGGTTTGGGAGTACCTGTGAGCTCATTGAAGATCGCAGTGCTGCACAACGCGTACGGCGCCTACAGCGGCGAGGAAGCTGCGGTAGAACGAGTGGTTCATCTGCTGCGTCTGCGCGGACATGACGTCAACGTCTACTGGCGCAGCAGTGCGGAACTCGCACAACTGCCTTTGGGCAAGATCAGGGCATTCGCGGCCGGGATTTTTGCCCCCGGCTCGCGGGCGGCGATCCGGCACTTTCTGGACCGCCATGCACCTGCCCTCGTGCATTTTCACAATCTCTTTCCGCTGATCTCTCCCTCGGTTCTGCCGATATTCCGGGAGACAGGCATTCCGGCCGTCATGACCGTCCACAATTATCGCCTGGTGTGTCCCACTGGGCTGTGCATGTCGAAGAGGACCTTCAGGATCTGTGAAGAAAGCTGCGGCGGAAAGGAGTACCGGTGCATCCTGAGGAATTGCGAAGCCAATATGCCCAAGAGCATCGGGTATGCCCTGCGCAACTGGACCGCGAGGATCCTGCGGTTGTTCCTGGACAACGTGGCGGTCTACATGTGCCTGACTCGATTTCAGAGACAATGTCTCATCCGCGAGGGTTTCCCCGCGGACAGGATTGAGGTGGTGCCCAACATGGCGGATGATTCCGGTCCGATGGCAGATGCCGGCGGTGCCGGCGCCTACGTGGGATCTGTGGGCAGGATCAGTCCTGAAAAGGGCCTGCACCTCCTTCTGGCGGCGGCGCGGGAACTGCCGGACATCTCGTTTCGGGTGGCGGGATCATGGGACCGGGCCTCGCGCCTGCTTGACGGCGCCCCGCCGAATCTGCGGTGTCTCGGCTTTGTGGATCCAGAATCGGTTCCCGGTTTTCTGCGGGACGCACGTTTTACCGTGCTTTGCAGCACGTGGTTCGAGGGGTTCCCGATGACCGTCGTCGAGGCCATGGCCGCGGGAAAGGCCGTGATTGCCTCCAGGATCGGCGGCCTGCCGGAACTCGTGGAGGACCGTGTGACCGGCCTGCTCTTCGAGCCAGGCAATGCACGGGACCTCTCCGCGAAGATCCGGTATCTGTGGGACCGCCCGGACCTGTGCCGGCGCATGGGGCAAGCCGGCCGGCAGAAGGCTCTGCGGGAATACTCTCCCGATCGATACTACGAGCGGTTGATGGCGGTGTACGAGAAGGCGATCCGGCTTGGCCCGCCCCGACGGGCACATCATCCAACGAGTGGGCATGATGCTCAGCGTCTGACCACAGAGGGAGCGAAATGAAGACGCGCAATATCCTCGGTGTAGATTTCAATCTGTTGTCCTACGGGGACGTCACGACCACGATTCGGGACTGGCGGGAGAGCCGTGAACACGGATATATCACGCTCACGCCGCCGTACAGTGTGATGATGTGCCGACGCGACGAGCAACTGCGCCAGGCAACGAACGGCGCCCGTCTCACTCTGCCCGACGGGGTGGGGATCATTCTGGCGGCCATGCTGCTCGGATATCCCCATCACGGGCGGGTGACCGGGCCGATGCTGATGCTGAAGCTGTGCGAGATCGGGAGGGACTGGGGCCTGCGACATTTCTTCTACGGCGGGCGGCCCGGCATCGCCGAGGCACTCGCGGCTCGACTCGAGGAGCGATTCCCGGGCCTGACGGTAGCCGGCGTCTACTGTCCGCCCTTTCGAGAACTGACGGTGCAGGAGGATGCGCAAATCGTCCAGGAGATGAATCGTTGCCGGCCGGATCTGGTGTGGGTGGGTTTGGGCTCGCCCAAGCAGGAGAAGTGGATGGCGCAGCACGTCGGGAGGGTCCACGCGGCTGCCTTGATCGGTGTGGGAGCGGCCTTCGACTTTCACTCGGGCCGGATTCCCTGGGCGCCGCCCTGGATGCGCCAGATGGGGATCGAGTGGATGTATCGTCTCGCCCGGGAACCCCGGCGCATGTGGCGACGGAACATCAGCAGCGTCGCCTTCCTGGCACAGGTCCTGCGTCAGGGTCTTCGCGACCGGAGCTTCCCACAGGCAGTCACCGCCGGAGGAGGCGGATCGCGCCGTCTCCGGCCACGCGAGGCGGATGACGCCGGAGCGCAAGGGACGGAGGCGTCCTGCAGCGGGACACGCCCGTCTGTCTCGGACGCGACCGGACCCCACCATCCGGCCCCCGGCGTGCGAACTGCCATTCTGGATGTCCAGATCCGCGCGGAGGACAAGAGCCGGGGCGAGCCGCTTGGTTCTTCGGACAGGCCACACGCCAGGAAACCTTGAGCCGGCGAATCCGGCCCCCACCGGCAACAGCTCATGTAACCGTGGGGACAAACCCAGCTCTCTGGCGGCAATTCAGTCACCGACAGGACAGGTTAATCGCATTGTAGAAGAGGTATGACACATGATTAGAGCACTGATGCTGTGTACGCAGGTCGCTGTGGCGATGACAGGTGGGGTGCAGGGCTCCGCGGGCTGGACGAACCAGGACATCGGCGATGTGGGCGTCCGAGGCGGCGCGCAATGTAGTGCCGACGCGAGCACGTGGGTCATCCGAGGCAGCGGCTCCGACATCTTCGAGTCTGCGGATGGCTTCCACTACGTTTGCCGCCGGCTGCAGGGCGATGGTTCGATTGTTGCCAAGGTGGAGAGCGTCGTCAAAACCAATCCCTGGGCGAAGGGGGGTCTCATGATCCGAGAGAGCCTCGCCCCCGGATCGCGATTCGCGGGTGTCTATGCCACGCCGGACTTCGGCGTGTGCTTCCAGGCCAGGGTCGATACCGCAGGCGAGGCCGTGGCCGATACACTCATTCGGACTCAGGAGCAGAAGATCCTGAGCGCCCCCGTCTGGATCAAGCTGGAGCGAAAAGGGAATCAGTTTCACGGGTACTATGCCACCGATGGAGGGGGTACGGCCTGGGCAGCCATGGCATGGGCGCCGCAGACGATCCCGATGGCCAAGACCGTCTACATCGGCTTGGCCGTGACCAGTCACGCGAAGGGCACCTTGTGCGAGGCCAAGTTCGCCGGCGTGAGCGTTTCCGGCAGGGAAGGTGGCATTCCCGATGCGGAACTCCTGGCCCATCCGAGGCGGACCCTGGCGCAGGCCTATGAGGAACTGGAGAAACTCGGCAACTGGCGGGCGGATGCAGCGATCATCAGAAAGCATGGAGACCTGATCGCCAGTTCTCTCTTCACCATTGCCCGAGCCAGAGAGTTGTGCCAAGAGCCTGCGGATGTGGTCCTGGCGGACTACCGTCGCGTGGGTGCGGTCCTGCCGGATTCCTCGTTTGCCGTGGACGCACTGGCTCGGGTCGCAATTCTCGACGGAGCCCAAGGGCTGGACGACGCGCTGAAACACATCGCCACAAAGCCCAAGGAAGACCAGGACAGGTTCTATGTTGCCCTCATGAAGGGTTGCTGCCAGACGCCGGAGACCCCTGCCCGAGAAGTGGCCGTCCGGTCTTTCGTGGAGTACGTCGGGAGAAGCTCGGGTTTCGCGCTGCTCAGCGACGCCCTCGCCGATCTCAAGAGCGACGGACCTTCCTTGTCCGTTTGCCGGAGCCTGATCCGGCAGAGCATGGCCCAGCCGTCCGGCGCGCGGACCGCGATCGTCGCTTTGAGATGTATGGTCCTGAAGTCCCAGACGGAGTCGCAAGACGACCCAATCCGGGAGTTGGCCCAGTGGGTGGTCACGGAATTCAAGGATGCCCAATTGGGCGCATGCGCCACGGCCGTACTGGCGGACATCCACTATGGCCAGGGGCACTACGTCGAAGTGGTCGAAGCATTTCAACCCGGGCTGTTCTCGGGGAACCAGGCGGAATCGAAGATGGTGGAGAGCATCGAGAACATCCTGATTGCCTATCGGACGAACACTCTTCTGCAAGACACCGTCGACCTGCGGCGAATCTATGAAGCTTCGAGTGAGAGGGCCGACGCACTGCGGCTGAACGTTGTCGCCCTTCACTGCCTGCGCAAGACGGCTGAGGCTGCGGGGGTATCTCTGGAGTGCTTTGAGCGGTCGGCGCAAGGAGGACTGAAACACTGTCAGAGTGGTCCGGAGAACGAGGTGTGGTTTTGGAAGGGTGTGCTCGCCGCCGAGGAGGGAGATCTGGGTCGTGCGGCCGCCGCCTATGAACGTTTTGTTCGGAGAGACGACAGAAGTGTGCTCGCCGCCAGAGCCTGCTATGACATCGCCAGAGCGAAGATGGCTATGGGGGAAGAGGCCAAGGATTGGGTGGCCCGGGCGAAAGCCCTCTGCCCCTGTGATGCCGTGATGGAGTTGGAGCGTCGGCTGAATCCCCAGGCTTCCTCTCAAGACCGGTGACGAAGGAGGGCACATGTTCTTCAGAAGAACTTATGGCTGTCGGTTGCGTGTGATGTGTGGATGCCTGCTTGCCTTCAGTACCTTATCCTGGGGCGTTACTCGGGATGCCATGGTGTTCCGTGACCTGTGGCAGGACTTCGGCCGGCTCTTGCTCTATCGGTTGGGGACGGGGCACCCCTGCTCGGTACAGTGGCTCAGCCACGACTTGGATGTTGCGGATCCCCACGCCAGACAGACCGTCGAGACGGCCGAAGCGATCCTGAGGGAAGCCCTCGTCGGCTATGGTCACGAGAGCATCGCTCTTCTGGGGCGGATACCGCTGGATGTCAATCCTCGATGTATTCTGGGCCTCCATCTGGCGGAGCGGTTTCCCGGTACCAGGCTTGGGGATTGGGGCGGCAGGCAGTTCGATCAGTGTATCGAGCAGGCGTGCCTAGTGGCGATTCCCGGCGCGGGCAGTGCATGGCGATCCCGGCTCGCCGCGGAGTTGCTGGCCGGGGACCAGCCCCCTCCGACTGCTTTCGCGGCGGATGCCTTTGGCGCGGGTGAAATCCCGTATCTGTATCATTATCTCGTTCGTACGGCTGACTCGGCCGATATCCGCAACCAGGCGCGGGGAGGCCTGGCCCGCTGCCTCCGGCGACAGTGTGGATTGGAGCCGGGACTCAGACAGCACCTCCTCCTTCTCGAGCAGGGCTGTGACATGCCCGCAACATGGCTCGAGGTGGCGGCGCAGCTTGAGCGCACCGGCACCCACAGCGAGGCCAAGAGAGTCTATGAATGGATACTCAAGAACACGGACTCCAGCGAACAAGCCCAGAGGGCGTTTGAGGGTTTTGCCCGGATTCTGCTCCTGGAATGGCGGCAAAGAGAAGCGGGGGCTGCCTGGGACATTTTCTCCCGGAGGTTCCCGGATGCGAAGTGTACGGCTCCGGATCTCCGGGAGTTCCTGAAGGATTCTCGACAGGATCGGGCGCAGGCGCGCCAACGACTTCTCAGTGAGTTGGCGCGGACACGAAACGGACCCCGGGCGTTGCACTTGTGCCGGCTCCTCGATGCGCTATGCACGTCCGACGAAGCCCTTTCACAGTGGCAGACGGCTGTCGATGGCGCGGAATCCGGGAGTCCGGCCGACCATCTGGGTCGCCTCTTCCGCGCCAAGGCCATGCTGGATGCAGGCAAGACAGACGCCTCCCAGACGGCGATCCGCGGATTGACGGAATCCTCGGATCCTCTCGTCCGGGCGCGGAGTCTCATTCTGTCGGGTGAGATCGCGCGTGCCAAAGGCAGCCGCGAGGAGTCCGTGCGCCTCTATTCCCAAGCCGTCCGGATCGACAGGCCCACCGCCTTGCCGTCCTGGTCCGGGGCACTTCTGCAAGTCTCCTTGCCGCAGAGCGAGAAGACCGCGGCGGGACTCCAGGCGCGGATGCTCTTTCTTAGAGGCTGCAACGATCTGATCGACGGCGACTATGCTGCGGCGGCCGATTATCTGAGTCGGGTGGCAGAGGACTCTCGTTCATTGCCGGATTCTCTGCGACGCATACTGCCCTGCATGACGATGTTGGCTTGGCTGGGTCTGGGCGACCTGGCGGAGGCCGAGGCATGGGGATACCGCTCCTTGGAGACATGCAGAACGGAGGGTCTTGAGTATACCGGGACTGGGGCCTTTCTGGTGAAGATCCAGGATGTGGACACGGCTGTTTGTCGGCTATTGGCGAGAGCGCGGAGCCACGTGAACGATGCATCTGCTGCCCTCACGATATCGCAAGATGCGCTCGATACCTGCGCTTCCGTTGCGGCTGTCGACGCTCTCGCCTCGGACCCCGGAATGGCCGAGAGCGGCATGCCGCAGATGTACGCTCGGATCAAGAAGCGTCATGTGGCCCGGATCCTGACGGCCGAATGCCGCTACCTCAGGCTGCAGTGCGCCGGGAGCGACGCACGCGAGCGCATGTCGGACCTCGATTCGCTGGTCTTCACCGCTTGCGTGCTCCGCGGGGACTCCTTCGACCGAGTCAAAGAGGATCTTGCCTCCCTGTCCGATGCGGCGGGAGCGAATGACCGGCTGTACCGACTGGCCATGTTCGCGCACCGGGCTCACTGCCCGGACTTGGCCGCCAGCGCGTTGGATGCTGCTGCGGCCGAGCAATCCTCCACGGCGAATCCCGAGATTCTGGAGAGGATTGCCGAAATGTATCTCGGGACCGCCAATCATCAGAAAGCGGTCGAAATCTACAAGAGACTCCTCACGCACACCAAGGAGTCTGACAAGGGCTGGGCCGTTCAGCTCAAGATTATCGATATTTACGCCGAGAACCTGAAGAACTACGCCCTGGCGATCCAAGAATGCCAGGAGTTCATCCGGAGATATCCGCACAGCCCGCAGACAAGCCAGGTGGAATTCCTGATGGGTAGACTGTCCTATCTTGCCCGGGACTACGCGGGCGCCGTCGGCCAGTTGGATGGTTTCCGGACAAGGTTCCCGGAGCACAGCCAGGTGGGCCAGGCCATGCTGCTGGCCGGCCTGAGCCGGATGGCGGAAGGCAATGCCCGCGAGGCCATCGGCCGATTCACCGAGATCATTCGCAAGTATCCGGACGGCGAACTGGCGGCCCGGAGCAAATTCCTCATCGGGTACGCGCAGGTGTCCAGCCAGCAATATGCAGCGGCCCAGGAGACTCTCGAACAACTGCTCGAGCAGTTCCCCGATTCTCAGTACGTGCCGCAGGCACGGAGTCTCATCGAGCGACTGAAGAGGGTATCGCGCTGATGACGGCACTGACCGTTTTCCCTGAAGTGCATATCGGCTGCATCCGATCGTGCAACGCGCGCATAGATCGTGGTCGGATGCGCGGAGAAGCGGCTAAGGTCGAGTTGGTTATGTCATCGCGGCATTTGAAGACGCCGGGCTGTGTCTTGTGTGAATCGAGGCGATCGGTCCCAATGAATTGAAGGATTGCCCATGACGACTTCGAAGACATGCCCCCATGAGAATCGTGTCGGAGTACGGCGCGATATGCAGATCGGCGCGATACTGCTCTGCCTTGCGATCTGGTTGTTGTTTGCAGTCCGCGCACAGGCCGTACAGACTCCGGCCGCGTTCATCGTCGTCGGTTCGCAGTTCCATCGGAGAGGGTCGGAAGACGCCGGGCAAGCGAGAATCTGCATTCGCAATACCGGTGAGCAGCCGTTGTCGATGCCGCAGTTGGCGGTCCGGGTCCTGGCGCGGAAGGCCGCCGGTCCGGAGACGCCCGGCATGGAGTGCGGATGGGTGTACAGCAAGCTCTCGCCTCCGGTGGTACGGCCCGGACAACATGGTGAGATCGTGGTCAAACTGACGGATGCTCCGCCGGCAGGCTGCCATCTCACATGTGAAGTCTCCGTCCGAAGCGGAACGGCCTGCCATACGATTCCCCTGGCTGAGCCGCCCGTGTGGATCCCATTCGTAGGCTTCTCGGAGGATCTGCGCAGGGTCTTCGTGTACGTGGAGAACGTGGGCCCGGAGCCGGCAGCGGCAAGACTGCTTCATGTCGGGCGGTTCAACGTGGCGGATGGCGCCGGGGTGATCCACTCTCCGGTCCCGCCGAGAGACAAGGGGTGTTTGATCGGCGACCTGCCGTCTCCTTTAACCTCAGGGGAATTCGTTCATGTGGCCATCACGGTGAACGCCGCCGGACGAGAGTCCAGGATCGAGACAATGGTCCGAGTCATCGGTGCGATGCCTGTCGTCACGGAATTCGACATCGACGATCCCGGCCTGGGACTCGATGCCCGGCGTCCCTTTCTGCAGACGATGGCCTGTCCCGCGCATGCCCATGGCACACACGAGCAGGCGGCCGCCAAATTCATGGAGGATTACGCCCGGCAATTCTCTGAGGACCCTGGCCGGGTTATTCAGATGGCCATCTGTCGCAGCGACATGTCGAAGGCGTGGTTCCGGTTCGGCGATCTGCCCGATGTGGCGGCCGTGAATACTTGTCTGCGTCCACCGGTCCAGTATAAGAGGAACCCGGAGGCGTGGTTCTGCCCGTTCTCTTGTGTCGGCGATCTGGCCAAGAAGGCCACGGAGCCCGGCCGATTTGTGGCGATCCTGCCCACGGGGCCCGCCGTGGAGGAAGGGTCCTTTCTCCTCAAGGGTTTGACCTCTCAGGAATCGCGATTCCTCGTGTATTGTGCGGTGGCCTGCGGCGCCAAGGGAGTGATCTACCGCGGGCTGCCGGCCAGTGATCCCCTGAGCTGGGATGCTTTCCGCCGCTTGAACCGGGAACTGCAGCATCTCAAGCCGCTTCTGCTTGAGGCCGAACCGGTCGATTGGATTACGACAGAGAGCGACAATCACGCGGCCAAGGGTCTGTTGTGCGGCGATCAGGCCGTCCTCATCGTGGTTCTCGATCGACGCTACTTCAGTCGGGAGAGAGACGGCCGATTCTACACGCCACCGTTTGGGAGAACGGTCCTGCCCGTGCGGATCACCGGGAAGATCCCGCGCGGAACAACCGTGCAGGAGGTGGCGACCCCTTCCGCATCTCTCGCTCGCAACCGCTGGGACCATCGAGACGGTGTCCTCGAACTCACGGTGGACATGGTCGATTCTGCCCAGGTGTACGTGGCATCGATCCAACCTCAGGCTGACCCCTCGGGAGAAAGGGTAGCGCGATGACGATCAGGGGTCTTGCTCCAATTGCGGCGTCCGTTCTGGTTGTTGCCATGGTCTCGGTGTCGGTGCGGATCGTTCGATGGAACCGTCCGCCTTTGCCCCAGGAGGAGATCGATCCACAGTACCGACAGTTCATGCAGATGACCGTCGATGGCAGACGAGAGGAGGCCTTGGATCTGGGGGGCTCGCTCCTTGCGGCGCTGCGTCGAGACGAGCCGGCGAACCCCCTTCTGGAAGCACTGGAGAAGAGACTGGAGGCGGCCGAACAAGTCAGAGACCTTGTCACGAGCGGTATCAGAGGGAGCCAGCCGGCCTTGCTTGAGGGGATTCCAGGCATGGAGGATCTCGGACTACCGCCGCCAGCATCTGCAGAACCGTCGACTCTCGCGCCGCTCCTGCCGTCCGCCCGGGAAGTGTACTGGACACGTCTCCAGGTGTTCAGCGAGGAGCCGGCCTCCGGCAGCCTGTCGGCACAGGAGGTGGCGTTCTGCCGCCAATACTACGATCTGCGGATGCAGGAGCTTGCTACGGTGGTCGGTCACCACGTTGTTGCGGTCGATCCCAATTCCTCCGAGGATGTCTGTTACGCGCTGGTATTGCCCCTGCTGCACCTTCAGGGACGAGATGACGATTGGAGACAGGCGGAGGCCCTGCTGACCCTCTTTTCGCCGGCGATGCTCGACGTGTTGTCGAGATTCTGCCTGCTCCAGATCGAGCGACCTCAGGCGGCGGAGGCGCTGGCCCAGTACCGGGCCCAAGCCAAGGGCGAGGACTTCTCTCCCACGTTCTGGGCTGTTGCTGCGGCGGATGCCTGTACCGCGCATCATCGACCGGATCTGACGGAACGACTGCTGAGCATGATTCTCACGCGCGTCACAGATCGGGAGGCGACGGCGCGACTGCGATTGAAGATAGCCGAGAGTTATGCTCGATGTGAGGATTGCGAAAAGGCGGCGCGAGTCTGCGAGTCCATTCTCTCCGACCTGCCTGATGTGTCCGTGTATGGGAGGATCACGACTCTGCGTCTGGGGTACCTGGCCCGGGAAGAGCAGGCGGAGCGGGTGGTTATCGAGAGCCAATGCGCCTTGGAGGATTCCCGCTGCGAGCCCCATTGGGCCCAGATTCTCTACCTGAGGTGGTGGGCTCTGCGTCGAATGGAGCGGCGGAAGGAGGCGGGCCAGGTCGCCGAGGCGTTGCTGGAACGATACCCGGAGAACGCCCTCACGGCCCCTGTTCTGTTGGAGCGAGCGACCGATGCTCTGGCACGCTCGGAGTACAGCGAAAGCCGGAGGCTTCTGACGAGGCTGGTGGATGGTTTCCCCGGCTCGGAGTCGGCGAAACGAGCTGACGACATGCTCAATCGACTCAAGCGCATAGGTGAATGAAGGCGTCTCACGTGAGAGCAGGACATAGAAGCCCGAAGGTGACGAGGAGGCGGTTTCTCCGGATCTCGACCGCTGCCGGGCTCAGTCTGTCTGTGAACACTTCCGGAGGAACCGACACCATGGAGAGTCGCATCAGGGCCGGAGGACGATTCGAACGATGCATCGTGCTGGGGATGGATGGTCTGGACCCGCGGATCATCACCCGACTGATGAAGGGGGGGCGGCTGCCCAACTTCGCGAGGCTTGCCAACGAGGGGAGCTTTGGGTCCCTCCGGACGAGCAACCCTGCCATGAGCCCGGTGGCATGGTCCGACATTGCCAGCGGCGCCGGCGCCGGGCATCATGGGATCTTCGACTTTCTCCACAGAAATCCCAGGAACTACATGCCATATCTTTCTCTGCGAAAGAGCCTCGACGGCCTTTTCGGGACACGCTATGAGCGGGCCCGGCAGACAGACGGCTTCTGGCAGTACACCAGTGACGCTGGCCTGCCCACGACCGTCCTGCGGTGGCCCGTGACGTTCCCGCCGGAGAAGGTGAATGGGCGTTTCCTCGCCGGCTTGGGTGTGCCGGACCTGCTGGGGACCGAGGGGCAGTACACCTTCTTCACTACGGAACCTGTGGCAAAGGATGACCCGAGCCCTCACAACGTGGTCCAGGTGCAGTGGCACGAAGCTGAGGCCGGAACGATCCGGACGCTCCTGAAGGGGCCGATGATCGGTCGGGGCCGTGCCGCAGAGGTCTCTCTGACGATCAGGATGAGCAGCCCCGACATTGGCTCCGTGCAGTTGGGAGGCGAGCCGGCGGTCGAGATGCACCGCAGAGAGTGGACTCCTTGGATCCGCGTCGTGTTCAAGGGGGGCCTGAGCCGCATTCCCGGCATGGTTCGCCTGCTTCTCCTGGAGACCGAGCCCCAGTTTCGATTGTTTGTTTCCCCCGTCCATCTCGATCCCAGGAACCCTGCGTTTGACATCTCCTGTCCGGCCGACTACGCGCACCGGCTCAGCGACCGAATCGGGGTGTTCCACACCTTGGGCATGCCGGAGATGGTGCATCCCCTGAGCCATCGTCGGTATGGGTTCGATGAATTCCTGGCCCAGGTCCAGGCCATCGGAACCGAGCGAAAGGAAATGTTTCTGGTGGAGTTGGATCAGTGCGAGAGAGGCTTGTTTGCTTTCGCGTTCGATCACACGGACCGCATCCAACATGCCTTTTGGGCCACGAGGGACCCCGCCCATCCCTCATATGATGCCGCTGAAGCGCACGCCTACGGTCACGTCATCGAGGATGCCTATCAGGAGATGGATGGCTGTCTGGGCGAGGTGCTCGCGCGGACGGACGGCAGAACGTTGGTCCTGGCGGTCTCCGACCACGGATTCGACAGCTTCCGACGACAGGTGCATCTGAATCGTTGGCTGGTGGACAATGGGTTCATGCGTCTGAAGGGATCGCAGCAAGACGAGGGGCGGGGTCTGTTTCAGGATGTGGACTGGTCCAATACCCGAGCCTATGCCGTCGGTTTCTCCAGTATCTACCTGAACTTGGCGGGACGGGAAGCGGAAGGCATCGTAAGACGCGGCGACCCATCGCAGCGTCTGCTGGAGGAGCTTGCCTCGAAGCTCCGGAACTTGACCGACCCGGACAACGGCGGTTGTGCCATCCGTGGGGTCTACCAAGGCCGGCGGATCTATGCCGACGGTCCGCTGGTGGATCAGGCTCCTGATCTGGTGGTTGGATTCGAAGCCGGTTATCGCGCCAGTTGGCAGACCGCCCTGGGCGGCGCTCCCCTCATGCTTGTCGAGGACAACAAATCCAGGTGGTCCGGAGACCACATCTTCGATCCGGCCCTTGTGCCTGGGATCATCTTCAGCAACATCCGGTTGCCGCAAACCTCGCCTCCGCGAGGGATCGACATCGCGCCCACGGTCCTGGGCAGTCTCGGTCTGGCCCGACCCGACCACATGACGGGACGCGAGCTGTGCACATTCGGCGGTAGGAGCAGGAGACCATGATCGAAGCAGTCTCCATGCACCAGGATGCCATCCGAGTCTCACGAGAGGCAGCGCACGAGGAGGGACCTCCCCGGTCGAGCAGGATGGTGCGGGAAGACAGGAGCGAACCCATGAGAGTCTCTCGAGCCGTATTGGGCTCTCCGGAGAAGGCTCTCGTCGCGGCCACCCTGTGCAAAGCGGCGCTGGTTCTTCTATGCTACCAGCATGTGGTCCATTATGCCGGAGATTCCGCGCGAATCTGGAAAGGTTATGGCTGGGATGAATTAGTGTACAGCATGTACCACGGCGGATACTCCATGTTGGTCCAGACCGATCTCTCGGGACTTTACGACATGAGCAGCGAGTCCTACCGACCTCCTGTCTATCCGATTCTTCTTTACGCGGCCACCCGTCTGAGCGGGCACTCCGCCGTCGTTCTGGTGCTGTTGCATTCCACGATCACGTCCCTCGTGGCCTACCTCGGGTATCTGCTGGTGAGCGCAGGGACGGGTCGGCCTCTCCGAGCCGCACTCTGCCTGTGGAGTGTGTTCCTGCTTCCAATGAACTTTCTAAAGTCCGGCTCGATCGATGAGGCGCCCTTGATGATGGTGTTCCTCCTGGCCGGGCTGTGGCTGCTCGGCCGATATGTCGACGGACAGGGCAGTGGAGTCCTACTCGTTCTGTCCGGAATCATGGTGGGTCTGTCAACCATGACACGATACACGACGCTCTTCGTGGCGGCTGGGCTCTTTGTGTACCTGATGATACGCCGGGCGGACCGACGAGGCGGCACGTATGCTCTTGCGTTCCTCTGTGCGTACACCTTGGTACTGGTTCCCTGGGTGGCTCGAAACTACCGGGTCTACGGAAGACCGGTCCTGTCTGTCGGCAGTGCGCGGCTTCTCCTGGCAACGCAATCGGAGGATTTCATACGGTCGTTTCCCCGGGAACACGTGGACGTCATCGAGCGGCGCTTCCTGCGGAGATTCCACGAATCGCACGGCCATTTGAGCGGGCTCCATGGCCTGGCGCTGGACAGGGAGTTCAAACGCTGCGCCCTGTCGGAAATGAGACATGCCCCCTGGAAGTTCCTCCGCGCCAGCGCCACAAAGCTCAAGGTATTCATGCCGTACCGGTACTATCCCTTGGAAGGCTCGGTCCGGAAGGATATTTTGTTTGTCGTCCCTTATGGTCTGGTGCTGATCGCGTTTGTCCGGGTTCTCCTGGTGCGCAGAGGCTTCCGGACCCAGCATATTCTGCTCCTGATCGCCGTCGGCGCTTGTATCCTGCCGGGGTTGTTGTACTTCATGCTGAGCCGTCATCTATATAGCGTCATTGTGCTCATGATGCTCTTTGTGTTTGCCCCTCCGGTCGCGCACCCCGGCGGGGCGATACGGCGGCAAGGAACCGACGAGAAGCTGACATTCCTCCGCAACCTGCACGACGATACACAACAGCGGCGCTGAACTGCTCATCGTCGCTGCCCGCACGAAGGCCCGCAGAGGTTGGCTGTGACGAGCCGACCGCCTGTGTGGCGCCCACCCCTCAACGCTGATCCCCAATCCGCCATTTCCTCTTGAATACTGGATTGCCCCTCCGACAACCCACGGCGCCGGTCCACCAGGAAGATTGAGGTTGACAGGACGGTGCCAGCGGTCTATGAACGTGTTCCATGCGTTCACCCGTGAACATCTGTGCTCCGCCCCTCATCGCGGCTGGAAAGGGCTGATATGGACTGTGCCAGACGGATTTGCCTGCTGTGGATTGCCGTGGCGCTTGCTTCTGCGGGTCTGTCCTGCTCCAAGCGCGGTGACGCCGGGGGCCAGACCACCATCTGTTTTGCCTTCCAGGACCTCGAAACCGAATTCTGGGTGGCTGGGCACAAGGCGATCACCGAGACCTTGCGCAGCAAGGGCGTCAAGGTCGCCGAGCGAAACGCCAACCAGGACGCAAACCGCCAGCTTGAGCAGATCCGTGATGCCATCGCCATGGGCGTGGACGGGATCATCATTATCCCGCAAGATGGCGAGAGTGCCATCACGATCGTCGGCGAGGCGAACAAGGCGGGTGTCCCGATCGGGGTCTTCAACCGGCCGCCGGCCAACCGGAGCAATCCGGCCATCGTGGTCGTGGCCGACAACGAGCGGATTGCGGAGCAGGCGGTGTCCTATATGGCTGAGCAGGCGAGGAAGCTCGGGCGCAAGGCCACGCCGCTCATTCTCGTCGGAGACCTGGGAGACAGCAACGCGGTCGCGCGGCGCAAGGGATTCCTGCACGTGATCGGAAAGAACCCGGACCTGTTCCATGAGGTGATCGAGGTGCCCACGAAGTGGGATGCGGTCACCGCGCAGGCCAATCTGGAAGCGGCTTTGCAGCGGAACCCGGAGGTGGATTTCATCTTCACCTCGTCCGACCAGATGTACCCGCAGGTGCGGGCGGTCCTGGAGCCGCTGGGCAAATGGAAGAAGATCGGCGAGCCGGGGCACGTCATCCTCGGCGGGCTCGACGGCGACGTGCGGGCCGCACGGTGGATGAAGGAAGGCTATGTCGATGCCACTGGCGTGCAGGACCTGTTCTACGAGGCCGATGCCCTCATGACCGAACTGCTGAAGGCGATCGAGGCTGGCGCGAAGACGCCCGAGAAGTGGGTGGAGGACCCGGGCTTTGCGCTGACCCAGGCCAACCTGCCCGAACGGGCGATGGACATGTGGGGCTACAAGCTGTTCACTGAGCAGGACCCGGCCGCCGCAGGCGTCAAGTAGACCCCAGAACGTGCAAGCAGCTATCGCGCCACGTACGCGCCGATCTCCCAGCCCGATCCGTGGTCGTCCTGATCCAGCGTGTTCACCGAGAGAGGCCACAGACTCAAGGGGTCCAGACCATCCTCGTAGAGCGAACCGAGATCCATCCCGGCGTCGATGCAGGCTGAGCCGGAGGCCAGGGTTAGATCGCCCGTCGCCACGTTGGTGAACAGAGGATCCGCATTGATCGAACCGTTGTCGTAACCCAGCGCGACCCAGGTGGCATAGGTGTAGCTGACGCCCTGGTATTTCACGTAGTCGCTGGGGGGATATCCGTACAGGCAGTTCGTGGCATAGTCGGCGGTATCGATCGTTGACAGGTCCGTGCTGCTGCCGATCTGGAGTAATGTGCCGCCGGTGCCGGAAAAGATGTTGTTTCTGAGAACGACGCCGGTGCTCTCATCACCGCCGACGTTGCCGGTGAGGATCAAGGCGTGGGGTGCGTAGATCGTATTGTTCGCCACGACGACGTCGTCGACGCCTTTGATACGGAGACCGATGTCGCAATTGTAGATCACGTTGTACATGACGCCACCGGCGGTGTAGTCCGTGCCCTCAGTGCCCTTTACGACGATGCCGTATCCGGCGTTGCTGATGTAATTGCGGGCGATGACTGCGTTGCGATTGAAACCGACGAAGACCGCGTGGCAGTTGCCGGCAGGATTGAAGCCCGTGACGAGATTGTCCGTGATGATCGCGCCGTCGTACGTGTTGGCGAAGGAGCTGATGCTCTCTTCACCGACCCGGATGATGTAGCCGTTGCCGTCGCCGCCGGTGTGGATGAGGGTGTTGTGGGTGATTGTCGCAACGGCGCCCTGGCCGCTTCCACCGAGGTGAACGCATGCGACGTCGTCGGCCACATTGATCACGTTCCTGCTGATCGTTGGGCCCGCCAGATCAGTCACGTAGATCACGTCGTTGCTGAAGGCCGCCGAGGTCAGATCGAACGTGTTGTCGGAGATCGTCACCGGCCAATCGCCATACCGCACGGAAACGAGCGCGCCCGACGGAGCGACGGAACTATCGATATCGTTGCCGCTGAAGAGGAGGGACCCGGTCTCGCCGTTGGTGGCGTAGGCGTCCAGGATCGTCGCCATGCCCGCGGAGAGCGTGATGCTGTTGTTCGTGATGACGTGGTCGCCATAGCCATCGATGAACAGGCCCGAGCCGTTGTGATGGAAGTTGAACACGTTGCCCGTGATCGCAACGGTGCCGCCGGACGATCCCAGCAGGGAGTATATACTTTGCGTTCCGCCGGTTGCCGTGAGCGTGTTGCCCGTGATCGTGGTGGGGCTCTGCACTACGATTCCACGTCCGGCCGTCTGGAGGATCGTGCAGTCTTCGATGATCGTGCCCGTCGCGGCGCTGCCGACGTTGATGGCCGATGTCGTCGTATTCTGCACGGTGAAGCCGACGACGGAGATGTAGTCGTCGTCTCCGATATCAATGCCAACCGCCAGTGTGCCCGAACCATCTATCGTGCATGGCTCAGCCGGGTGATCCCCGCGGAGAATGACCCTGGATTCGGCCGTACCACTGTCGGGGGGATTGATCGTGGTGGTGATCGTCCCGAGGAAGTAGATCGTCGCACCGTCCAGCGCGCCAAAGGGACCCGTGCCGGCATTAAAGCCGGCTATGCTCGCCGGTGCCTCCGGGGTGAGTCCATCACCTGCCCCAGACTGTGAAACGTAGTAGACCACCGCCTCGGCCACGTCCGTGATGCTGATCGCCAGGGAGGCCGTGCCATCCGGACTCGTCCCGACCGCCGAATCGTCCACCATGACGGTCACCTCGAGGAGGGGATTGGTTTCATAGTCGAGGACAGCACCGGCTTTGAGGTACAGTTCCATCTCTTCGATCTCGAACAGAGCGGCATCCGCTCCGCTGAGACTCAGGACATTCACGCCCAAGCCGTCGTCGGTCACGACAATGGCGGCGACCTTGATGCGAGTGCTGTTGTCGGTGTCCTCTGCCAGAGTGGTCAGCGTATTCTCCAACGCCACGGCCGGCGGATCGTTGACGGCCGAGGCGGCGAACGTCACCGTCAGCTTGGGCGAAGTGGCGCCCTCGGAGGAGTCGAACAGAATGGCGTTCGATTCCGCCATCAGAATAGCCCAGCCGAAATTGCTGGAAGGATCGTTCGCCCAAGCGGCCAGACTGGCGGTTACATCGATCGACAGCGTGCCCAGGATCACCTCGCCCGTGGCGGCGTCTGCCGTGCTGACAACTTCGATGCCGTCGGTCTGGATGCCGTCGCCTAACGTGTTCCAGGTCTCGGTTTCGACCCAGGGGCGGAGCAGGCGGTGGAGGCTCAGCGCGCTCCCGGCGTCTGTGACGGTCAGTTCCAGGGAAGCGGAGAGAATCTGGGCTCCCGCGGGGATCTGGCCGAGCTCGCTGCCGAAGATATCGTCGAACCGCAGCAGGGCCTGGACGGGGTAGGCCACATTGTTGCCGTCCACTTTGACGGAGACGGAGGTGCTGTACTGGTTGTCGGGGGCGTCGCCTCGGACATCGGTATCCAGGGTGCCGGTGTACCCGTTGATACCCTGCTGGAATGTGACCGTCTGCTGTTCAGTGACGGGGGTAATGCTGATCGCCAGAGACGCGGTGCCGTCCGGGCTCGTCCCCACGTCAGGATCATCCACCGCCACGCTGACGTCGAGCAGGGGATTGGCTTCGTAGTCGAGGGACGTGCCGGCCTTGAGATACAGCTCCATTCCTTCGATTTCGAACAGAGCGGCATCGGCTCCGCTGAGGCTCAGGAGATTCGTGCCCAGGCCGTCGTCGGTCACGACGATATCGGCGACTTTGATGCGAGCGCTCGTGTCGGCATCTTCCGTCAGGGTGGTCAGCGTGTTCTCCAGCGTCACGGCCGGAGGATTATTGACCTCGGTAACAGTGATGGCGAGGATCGCAATGGCGTCCGGGGTTGAGCCGATCGCGGCATCGTCCACTTCCACGATCACATCGAGTACGGGATTGGTCTCGGCGCTGAGCACGGTTCCGGCCTTGAGGTACAGTTCTGCCCCTTCGATCTCGAACAGGGTGGCGTCCGCTCCACTGAGGCTCAGAAGATTCGTGCCCAGGCCGTCGTCAGTCACGACGATATCCGCGACCTTGATGCGAGCACTGGTATCCGCGTCTTCCGCCAGGACGGTCAGCGGGTTCTCCAGGGTTACAGTCGGCGGATTGTTGACGGCCGCGGCGGCGAACGTCACCGTCAGCTTGGGCGGAGCGGCGCCTTCGGAGGAGCCGAACAGGATGGCGTTCGATTCGGCCATGAGGATGGCCCAGCCGAAATTGCTGGAAGGATCGTTCGCCCAGGCGGCCAGACTGGCGGTCACGTCGATAGACAAGGTGCCGAGGACCACCTCGCCCGTGGAGGCGTCCGGCGTGCTGACGGCCTCGATGTTGTCCGTCTGGATGCCGTTGCCCAGGGTGTTCCACGTCTCGGTCTCCGCCCAACTGCGGAGCAGCCGATGGAGGGTCAGGGCGCTGCCGGCGTCCGTGACGGTCAGTTCAAGGGAAGCGGAGAGGATCTGGGCTCGCGCGGGGATCTGGTCGGGCTCACTGCCGAAGATGTTGTCGAACCGCAGCAGGGCCTGGATGGGGTAGGCCACATTGTTGCCGTCCACCTTGACGGACACGGAGGTGCTGTATTGGTTATCGGGGGCATCGCCTCGGATATCCGTATCCAGGGTGCCCGTGTACCCGTTGACTCCCTGTTGGAATGTGACCGTCTGCTGTTCCGCGACCGGGGTGATGCTGATCGCCAGGGAGGCCGTACTGTCGGGCGTATCGCCCACGGCCGGGTCGTCCACGATGACATCTACATCGAGGACGGGATTGGTCTCATAGTCCAGTGAGGCGCCGGCCTTGAGATACAGCTCCGTTCCTTCGATCTCGAACAGGGCGGCGTCGGCCCCGTCGACGCTTAGGACGTTCGTGCCCAGGCCGTCGTCGGTCACGACGATGTCCGCGACCTTGATGCGAGCACTGGTGTCCGTGTTCTCCGCCAGGGTCGTCAGTGTGTTCTCCAGGGCCACCGTCGGAGGATTGTTGACGGTGGAGGTGCCGAAGGTGACGGTCAGCTTGGGCGGCGTCGTACCTTCGGAGGAACCGAACAGGATGGCGTTCGATTCGGCCATGAGGATGGCCCAGCCGAAATTGCTGGAAGGATCGTTCGCCCAGGCGGC
>ENA-OSEO01003095-OSEO01003095.1-sediment-metagenome-genome-assembly--contig:-NODE-3095-length-20697-cov-4.728177_pt1 | contig 20697 bp, 15 predicted proteins | sample MGYA00237883_ERZ534232 | MGnify/ENA metagenome assembly ERZ534232
CCGGAGGGGGAACTGACTCCTTTTGTCACGCAGACCGTGACTGCCACGGCCACCGTCACCCCGCTTGGGATTCCAACGGAGACGCCCATCCCCGTTCCTACGTCCACGCCCATGACCTATACGGTCAAGGCCAATGAAACGCTGTTTTCGATCGCGGCCAACCACGGTCTGACCACCGATCAGATCAAAGCCGCCAATCCGTCCGTCAACCCCTACCTCGTGGCGCCGGGGATGGTCCTCATTATCCCGGCTGCTGACGGCGCGGCGGAAGAGTCCACAACGACCACTCAAAACACGTCGAATTCGACGCCCTATCCACTGGTCAGCGGCGAAGCCAAATGCACCCCTTCCATCAGCGGCGGGCAGTATTGTTTTGCCGAACTGACCAACGCGCAGGACCTCATGGCGGGCAATATCAGCGCCGAGTTCCATCTCACCAACATGCAAACGGGAGAGGTATTGACGCAGACCGCCCTGGTGCCGCTTAACCGCATCCTCAGCGGCGGAAGTCTGCCTGTTTTTGCCTATTTTTCTCCACCGGCTTTTGAACATCCGCAGGTAAGTTTGAAATTACTGACCGCGGTAAGCATCGAAAACGCCTCTTCACCGGTTCAATCCGCCGTGGTTAAAGTGGACGACCCCGACGTGGTGATTTCAGCCAACGGCCTGTCGGTAGTGGTCAGCGGACAGGCGCGTTTCGAGGCAGCCGAAGGGACTTCGGGCAGCGTCTGGATCGCGGCTGTGGCCTATGACGCGGCCGGAAACATTGTGGGCATTCGCCGGTTTTCATCGGGCGCCGCCTACAGCGTGGGAGAATTGATCCCTTTTACGATCAATGTCTACAGTATCGGGGGAACGATTGACAGGGTCGAATTGTTTGGTGAAGTGAATTCCTAATCAGGGATTATCCCAAAACAGATAACTGCCCGTGGCACAGGTGGATTCAACCGCCAGGTTGGTCAAACATACCTGGTAGGTCAAAATGGTGCCGTTCGGGATGTTTTTCATGGGCGGAACGGCTACCGAACTGCGTCCATCTCCTGTGGTGGCCGGGATAACGGCGGTCCAGACTTTGTCGTTGGGCAGATTAATGGTCAGTTCCGCTTCAAGTCCGCCAAGCGGCATCTGATCCGCCGCGTTGAGCGCCAACACCTCGATCACCTGGCTGCCGGAAGAAGAGACCTTTTTATTTTGTTCACTAACCTGCAGGATCACGGAAGGGGCAGGAGTGGGCTCTACGGCGGGTTGTTCGAGAGGCTCACCGGTGGTTTGGACGGTGGTCTGAGACGCGATGAGGGTTTGCACCTGCTGAAGGTACAGCGCGCCGATGGATGCCACGGTGACCTGCTTTTTCGCGGGAGCGTCAGGCGTGTAATCCAGACAGTAGTTGATGAAGCATTGTCTCAAGACACCGGGTTCATATTGTATCGCTTCGGCGATCGGATCGCCGGAAAAAGAAACGCCGCCGTGATCGCCGATGAATTTATCGAAGACCAGCGGGACGTGATATCCGAGGGTTTCGTTGACCGCGTAGAACACCATGCCGTTCTCGAGTGTGTAAACCTTCTCGCCGGGTTCGCTGGTCTGCATTCCAATAAGGGTGGACATCGGACGCGGCAGCACAATGCCATTCTCGTTTTTATAAAGCACAATGCCGGTGTAGACCTGTTCGAGGTTGCCGTCCGCGGCCTGGTAGACCTGTGAGAGCGGTTTGCCAAAAACGTCAATGTTCGGCACGGAGGTGACCTGGTCCATCAGCGATTGGTCGTCCAGAGAGCGGGTCGAGTAGGTGACCCTGGCTTCCCCTGCGGCCCGATAGCGGCATTTTGAACAACTTTCCGCGCCGTAAGCCAGCAGTTTGACTGTCCCGGCAGGGTCGCTGAAATTGCGGTAGAAACCAACTTTTTCGAAGTATTGTTCAACGCGCAGTTGGTCGTAATTCAACTGCACCAGCGTGATGGGATTGCCCGCATAGGTTGTCTGCGAGAACTGGTCGTAGAGGGGTACAAATTCGTCATAGACGACGAATCCATTGATCATCAATCCGTCGCTGGAAGTCGGTTGTTCCACGTATTCCTTGATCTTCAAATCATCGCCGACCGAAGCCAGTGAAAAACCGCCGCCTTCCCCAATGGACGTATTGACGCACATCAAGACGTTGACGGTATATTGACATTGTCCGGCAGTATCTTCAAACAATTTTGAGATGGCCGGGCCAAGCACGGCTTCACCTCCCAGGGAGGTGTAGAACTCCGCCAGGGAGGCATCCACTTCGTATGTTTTTCCTGAAGCGATGTCGTCGGAGGCGCTGCCGCACCCTGTCAAAGAGAGGGTGATGATGAAAACGCCAAGGATAGTCTGAATGATGCGCAGGTATTTGTTCTTGTCCATTGATCCCGTCTTCAGGCTGACTTTTTCGGATGTTTGCCTATTTTCAATATGATTATATATGAAATCACCCTCAAAGGCGACAGGGGTGAGGTAAGATTTGAAAAAATCAAAGGATACTTTTACATCGTATCTTCACAAAAACTCAAGCAGCGAAAGAAGTATGCCTCTATTGATAAAGATGATAAAATTAAATGACCGCAAAAAGCAGATATCAAATGACTAATCTTGAACACAATGACCGCCAATCCAGGAACCGGGGACTTGGGCGTAAGTGTACCTGTCGATATTTCAGCCTCATCGGCAGCTTTGGAGAATTATGACCGGATTAGGGGCCAAAGGAAAGATGTAAATCTCCACAAGGAGGACTGACACTTTTCAAGGCTTACAAATCGGATGATAATGGTAATGATTCGAAGTGCCAAAACTGGCCTTCGATTTTTCACCCGGAAACGGGAATCCAATTCAGGAGGTATGAATGCCCCTAAAGGGTCGGATCGATGTCAATGAGAAGTATTGCAAGGGTTGCGAGTTGTGTGTTTCTTCCTGTCCGCAGGAAGTATTGGCTCTTGCAACAGACCATATCAATGCCAAAGGTTATCACCCTGCCGTAATGGTTGCTGAAGGCTGCACGGGCTGTGGGATTTGTTCCATTGTTTGCCCGGAAGCAGCGATCACCGTTTTTCGTGAAAAATCCGGTGCGAGCCGGATACCCGCATAGGAGGCGCACATGTCTCTGGAATTAATGAAAGGCAACGAAGCCGTTGCCGAAGCTGCTGTGCGTGCGGGAGTCGTAGCATATTTCGGATACCCGATTACTCCACAAACCGAATTACTTGAATATATGGCGCGACGTATGCCGGAGCTCGGCCGAGCTTTTGTACAGGCCGAGAGCGAATTGGGCGCTATAAACATGGTTTACGGTGCCGCCTGTACGGGACACCGTGTGATGAGTTCATCTTCCAGTCCCGGCGTGAGCCTGATGATGGAAGGAATTTCCTATATTGCCGCCACAGAGATCCCCATGGTTTTGGTGGACGTGATGCGCGGCGGCCCCGGGCTGGGCGACATCGCTCCTGCCCAGGGTGATTACTACCAGATCGTCAAAGGCGGCGGCCATGGCGATTACCGCACCATCGTTCTGGCGCCTGCCAGCGTGCAGGAATCCGTCGATATGACGGTGCTGGCTTTTGACCTGGCTGAAAAATATCGCTGCATCGTATTTGTGCTTTCAGACGGCTCCATCGGCCAAATGATGGAACCCTGTGAGCTTCCGCCCATGCAGCCGTTAAAGACAAGTTTCCCCGACTGGGCCGTAAACGGTGCCGAGGGCAGAGAAAAACGCGTGCTGACTTCGATCAATCTTGACCCGCAGGGCCAGGAGGATATGAACTTCCGCCTGCTTGAACGCTGGCAGGAAGTGGAAGCCAATGAAGTGCGTTACAAGGAATACTTCATGGAAGACGCCGAGTACGTGGTGGCAGGCTTTGGTTCCAGCGGTCGTATCGCGTTAAGCGCGGTGCGCGCTGCCCGAGCCGAGGGCATCAAGGTCGGTTTGATCAGACCGATCACTTTGAGCCCCTTCCCGAAGCAAGTTTTTGCCAATCTTCCAGACCGAATTAAAGGTATGCTGGTGGTTGAAATGAACGCCGGACAGATGCTTGAAGACATCCTGGTGAACACGCAATCACGTATCCCGACAGAGTTTTTCGCCAGACTGGCTGGCATTGTGCCTTATCCGGATGAAGTGCTGAATGAGATCCATCGCATGGTTGAGGGGCCGATCCCGACCGAGGGACATCCCCGCGACCGCTGGCTTAAACGCGCACTGGCTGAAAGATCGAGGAGCTGAGAATGGCAATTAATGAATTGGAAATGGATACACTGGTCTACCAACGCCCCGAAGCTTTGGCCGATATTCCCACGCATTACTGTCCCGGCTGCACGCATGGGGTGGCAAACCGTTTGATCGCTGAAGTGATCGATGAAATGGGCATTCGTGAGAAAGCCATCGGTGTCGCTTCGGTGGGTTGTTCAGTGTTTACTTATAACTATTTGGATATCGATTTTGTTCAAGGCGCTCACGGACGCGCCCCGGCCATGGCCACGGGTGTAAAAAGAGTTTTGCCGGAGCGTGTTGTTTTTACCTATCAAGGCGACGGCGACCTGGCCTCCATCGGGACGGCCGAGATCGTCCATGCGGCCACTCGCGGAGAAAACATCACTGTTTTCTTTGTGAACAACGGCAATTATGCCATGACCGGCGGACAGATGGCGCCGACCTCATTGCCCGGTCAGAAGACCACGTCCTCTCCCAACGGCCGGGATGTGGAGACTCAAGGTTACCCGGTCAGGGTATCCGAGATGTTTGCCACCATAGATGGCGCTTCTTATATCGTCAGGCGCTCGCTGCATGATGCCAAATCCATTCGTCAGGCCAAGAAAGCCATCCGCATGGCTTTTGAAACACAGGTGCGCGGTTTGGGCTTTTCCATGGTCGAGCTGCTTTCGATCTGCCCGACTAACTGGGGCATGAAACCGCTGGATGCCGTGAGTTGGCTGGAAGAAAAGATGATCCCGTATTATCCACTGGGTGATTACAAAGTCCATCCGGCCTTGGCCGAGATCAAGTTATAGGCGGAGGAAAAAGATGCAAACCGAGATAGTAATTGCCGGTTTTGGCGGTCAGGGTGTGCTCTTTGGAGGTCAGCTGCTGGCCTACGCCGGAATGGATGAAGGCAAACACGTCACCTGGATCCCGGCTTATGGACCTGAAATGCGCGGCGGTACGGCCAACTGCACCACCATCATCTCAGACGAAGAGATCGGCTCACCTTTCGTGCATTTCCCGACGGCAGTGATCGCCATGAACAGGCCTTCGCTGGATAAATATGAAGATCAGGTGGCCCCCGACGGCTTGTTGGTGGTTAACGCCACCATGCTGGACAGGTCGGTCACGCGCAAAGACATCAGGGTTGTCGAGGTGGACGCAGGCACGATCGCGGATAAACTGGGCGACATCCGCATGACCAACATGGTCTTGATGGGAGCCTTTTTGGCGAATATTCCAGTGTTGCCGATGAGGGCCATTGAGGATGCGTTAAAAGGTCACCTGCCTCAGCGTCATCAAAAGATGCTTGCCAAGAACTATGAAGCGTTAAAGGAAGGCGCCAAATATAAATTAAGTTGAGCCTTATCACAAGAAATGGTCAGTTAATCCATTGGGCAACCGGTTTAGACTGTGTGTCTGGACACGACATACTGACCGTGATAAAATCTCTTTGTACGTTTCTGGGGGCTCGTCCAATGGCAGGACTGCACACTCTGGATGTGCCTATAGAGGTTCGAATCCTTTGCCCTCAGCCTCGATCACGAAGCACCCATCGAATGATATTGGGTGCTTTCTGTTATACAAATCAGGAGAGTAACTCATGAGCGATGAATCCACAACCGCAGCCAGCAACTTTATTCGGGAAGCTATCGAAGAAGACTTGCAATCAGGCAGGTTTGATCATGTTCAGACACGCTTTCCTCCAGAACCGAATGGTTACTTGCATATCGGACACGCGAAAGCTCTTTGTATTGATTTTGGCATGGCCGAGGTTTTTGGCGGAGTCTGCAACCTGCGCTTTGATGATACCAATCCCGTAAAAGAAGAAACCGAATACGTGGAAGCCATCAAGGAAGACATCCAATGGTTGGGGTTCCAGTGGGGTCAGGAATTATATGCCTCCGATTATTTTGACCAGCTTTATGACTTTGCCATTGAATTAATTAAAATGGGCAAAGCTTACGTAGATGACCTTTCAGCCGACGAGATCAGAGAATATCGGGGAACGTTGACTGAGCCCGGCAAGAACAGTCCGTGGCGCGACCGCAGCGTGGATGAGAACCTGGTCTTGTTTGAAAAGATGCATAATGGCGACTTCCCTGAAGGCGCCTGTGTGCTGCGCGCCAAGATTGATATGGCATCCAGCAATATCAACATGCGCGACCCAACCATGTACCGCATCATCAAAACCCCGCATCATCGAACCGGCAGCAAGTGGTGCATTTACCCAATGTACGACTTCGCTCACGGTCAGTCCGATTCGGTTGAGGGTGTGACGCATTCGTTATGCGATCTGGCCTACGAAGACCACCGTCCGCTGTATAACTGGTTCCTTGAAGAACTTGGACTGTTCAAGACCCGCCAGATTGAATTCGCGCGCCTGAATATCACCTATACCATCCTCAGTAAACGCTTCTTGAGGCAGCTTGTGACCGATAAATTTGTCAGCGGCTGGGATGACCCCCGCATGCCGACCTTGTGCGCCATGCGTCGTCGCGGATATCCCTCCAAGGCGGTACGGAATTTCATTGACCAGGTTGGTGTGGCAAAGAATGAGAATCTGATCGATATCGGTCTGTTGGAATATAACGTCAGAGACGTATTGAACAAAACTGCCTTGCGCGCCATGGCTGTGCTCAATCCTGTTAAAGTAGTGATCACAAACTATCCGGAAGGCCAGGTGGAAGAGCTGGAAGCCATCAACAATCCTGAAGACCCATCCGCCGGTGTGCGAACAGTGCCCTTCACAAGAGAGTTGTATATTGAACAGGATGATTTCAGAGAAGAACCGCCGCCCAAGTATTTCAGGTTGGCACCCGGCCGCGAGGTGCGGCTGCGTTACGGCTATATCATCAAGTGCGAAGATTTTGTAAAAGATCCTGTCACCGGTGAAGTGGTGGAAATTCACTGCTCCTACGATCCGCAGACCCGCGGGGGGTACGCGCCCGATGGCCGCAAGGTCAAAGGCACCATCCATTGGGTTTCGGCTGCTCACGCCATCAACGCGGAAGTTCGTGTTTACGATCGCTTGTTTACGGTGGAAAACCCAAACAAAGTTGAAGAAGATAAAACGTACACAGATTATGTCAACCCGGATTCGCTGACGATCCTCAAGGATTGCAAACTTGAACCAGGATTGGCAAACGCGACGCCCGGTGTTCAATATCAGTTTGAGCGTAAAGGCTTTTATTGCGCCGATCTTGATTCAACACCCGACGCCCCCGTATTCAACCTGACAGTTAGCTTGAGGGATTCCTGGGCCAAGATTGAACAAAAGGCAGGGTAAGCGAGATTTATAGATAGAAATAGAGAATTGATTATGGTATACTGCTGAATAATGGATTAGGGGTTCCGGTTTCTCCATTATTGACAATATTTACCTTTATTAGCACAGAGATGCCGGATCTCTCTGTGCTATTATTATTTGAGGGTGACTTGTAATGCAAATTTTGGTCTGGACAACCAAACAGCGGATCGACCGATGTAGATATGGGGTAATTGAAACTGTCTTAATGCAAAGAAGAGACTTTGAGAAAACTATAATAGCAGGTTCTTTTTCGATAAAGAGGCCAGGTTAGAATGAAAAGCGCAGCATCACTAACTGACAAGGAACTATCTTTTCAATCTGTTATCGATGCCCTTACTTCTCAAATCGCGATATTGGATGACAAAGGCGTAATTATCGCCACGAACCAGGCGTGGCGATCCTTTAAATCAGATAACAGATCAGCGCTGGCAAATTCGGATGTTGGCGAAAATTATCTCAAAAAATGTGAAAAGATCGCATACAATGGGCTGAAAGCGGCAAAAGATGTTGTAGAGGCGATTATTAAGATTCAACAAGGCGAAAAAAATGAAACCTACGTTGAATACCCTTGTTTAAGCGGCGAGAATCAATATTGGTATCAAGTAAAGATATCCCCTTTTGCGATGGAACAGGGCAAAACCATCGTTATTCATCAAAATGTAACCGACAAGAAAAATGCAGAGAACAGGGTTATTGACAGCGAACGTTTATTCCGCAGTATTATTGAACAGGCGTCAGAAGGTGTGGTCATCATTGATCAAAGCGGTAAAATAATCGAATGGAACCAGGCTGAAGAAAGAATAACAGGCAGATTGCGTGAGAGCGTGATTGGCCGTTATATGTGGGACGTACAATTCGAGTCTTTTTCCGGTACACCACCTCCCAAGATGAAAGCGGCCATGAAAGGGATGATTTCGGGCTTGTTACAGAATGGAGCTTCCTCCTGGGCAGGAAAATCCAATGAGGTGGAAATTGTGCGGCCGGATGGGACAAAGGTCACCATTGAAAATATCATCTTCCCCATTGTTCATGACCATGGTTATTATGCTTGCAGTTTAACAAGAGATACTACAGAACTAAAGAGTATGGGGAGTGCTCGCAAAGCGCTTGCGGAAAAGCTTGCGAACTATGTGGATTATTCTCCGATCATAGCGCTTATCGTTACGATTGAAGGGAAATTCGTCGATGTAAATCCCGAAGCACAAAAACGTCTCGGATACAAAAAAACGGAGTTGTTGAATATGACCATGCCGGATCTAATTTTTAAAGAAGATCTGGATTATGCAGTATCTCTTTTTAAGAGACTGGTTTCAAAAGGTCATTATTCGGCAGAGTTCAGGGTCAAAACAAAGAACAACAAAAAACTTGCCTTGTCTGCAAACGCGGTGGTTCTACCCGATGGGAATTTAATGATCCTTTGTAATGACATCACCGATTTGAAAGAATCCCAAAAGAAACTTCAACAAAACGAGTCATTCCTTAATAGCATCCTTGATAATATCCCTTCGGCGATTACAGTGAAAGAGGTAAAGAATTTTACTTTCTTCAAAGTAAATCGCATGATGGAAAACTTTCTTGGCAAGACTAATAATGAACTCAAGGGAAAAACAATCTATGAATTCTTTTCCAAAGAAGAGGCTGATTTTCTTGCGGAACAAGATCGGCTTGCATTTTTTGAAAACAGGATTATTGATATTCCAGTATTATCGACCACAGCAAAAAACAATGAGGGACGTTTATTTCATCAGAAGAAAATCCCCATGTACGATAATGATGGAAAACCCAGCTTCTTATTGACTATTTCAAATGATATTACCGAACAAATTGAATTAAGAGATCAGGCAAACGCGCGATTGACCAGATTGGAAGCCATCAGCAAGCTGTCCACGCGATTACAGACAATCCCGAGTCTCGATGAAATGATGCCTGTTCTCCTGAATATGTTAATGCCGATTGTTTCTGCAGAAATGGGATGTATATGGCTGTATAAAAGTGAAAGAGAAGTATTAATTCCGGTATTCCATAAGGGTGGAGGGCGAGAATACGAATCAATTATCGGCGGTCCACAAAAAACCGATAACGGAATTATTGGGAAAGTTTTTACAAGCCAAAGGCCATATTTTTGTGAGGATTATGCCGGTGCCCCTTTGGTTTCCGAAAACAAAAAAAGATTTTTAACAAAAAAACTTGGCGGTGTTTCCTTGCCACTGCAAACTGCCAACAGCATTATTGGCGTTATCAATCTGTCTTCAACAAAAAACGAATCTTTCTCTGAGGAAGATTTAAAATTATTAACCACTTTGAGCGAGATTGCCGGAAACGCGATCCAGAATTTGTCTTTGAAAGAACAGACAGAGCAAAGATTGACCAGGTTAAGCGCTCTAAGTTCCATTGACCGGGCAATTTCATCAAGTTTTGATATTCAGGTAAGCCTTGAAATTCTGGTTAGCAATGTGATCACGCAACTTCAAATGGACGCAGCCTCGGTTTTATTGTTCAATCCGTTTTCCAAATTACTTGAATATAAAACTGGCCAGGGATTTCATACCAACGCCATCGAATCCACCAGCCTTCGATTGGGTGAACATCTGGCCGGTAAAGCGGCAGTTTCGAGAGAATTGGTTCAGGTAAAGAATCTAAAAGAATATTCTGATAGGTTTGTGACGCCAAAACTTGAAAACGAGAAATTTGTTACATATTATGGAGTGCCTTTGATTGCCAAAGGACAGCTCAAAGGCGTATTGGAAGTGTTTAACCGTACGGAACACGAACCGGATAATGATTGGTTGAACTATCTGAAAGCCTTGGCCGAACAGGCTACCATCGCGATTGATAACATGCAAATGTTTGAAGACCTGCATCGTTCCAATATTGAATTATCAATGGCGTACAATGCCACAATTGAAGGTTGGTCCAAGGCTCTTGACTTGAGAGATAAAGAAACAGAGGGGCATACGCTGCGAGTCACGGAGATGACGGAACGGTTGGCAAAGGCTTTTAATTTCCCGGACAGTCAGCTTAAATATATCCGCTGGGGGGCATTATTGCATGATATTGGAAAGCTGGGCGTACCAGATGGCATTTTACTGAAACCGGGCTCCCTGACGGATGAAGAATGGACGATTATGAAGCTGCATCCGCAATATGCATTCGAAATGCTTGCGCCCATCGGGTATTTACGTCAGGCCATTGATATTCCATATTGTCATCATGAGAAATGGGACGGTACGGGCTATCCACGCGGCTTGAAAGGCGAAATGATCCCTTTGGCGGCGCGCATATTTGCGGTGGTTGATATTTGGGATGCTTTGCACAGTGACCGACCTTATCGCAAGGCATGGCCAATGGAAAAAATCATAGAACACCTGCATTCAATATCAGGCACCCATTTGGATCCAAGTGTCGTGGATTTCTGCCTAAAAACCGGTATCTTCACAGAGAACCGGGATTAAGCCATTCATTTCATATAAAAGCCCTTTTTTCCAAAATACTACGCTTATAATAAGTTCTGTTGTTTTCTTTTTGAGAACTGGTAGGGTGTATTGATTATGGATGTTGTTTACGATATCAATGAAAAAATGATGCAAATTATCCGACTGGCGCTGCGAGAAGATGTCGGATCAGGCGACGCAACCACAAATTCCATTGTACCGGCCGCAGGCCTGCTGTATGGGCATATTATTGCCAAGCAGGATGGCGTTATCTCCGGATTGCGAGTAGCCGAAGCTGTTTATCATGAAGTGGACAAGGCGATTCAAATTAAGAGAATCGCATCAGAAGGGCAGCAGGTTTCCAACGGAATGGAACTGCTCACCCTGACCGGACCGGCGCGGTCACTTCTGACAGCTGAACGTGTTGCCTTGAACTTTATGGGGCGTATGTCGGGCATCAGTACAATGACCCACCTTTATGTTGAAGCGGTGGCAGGCACAAAAGCGAGGATTCTTGATACGCGCAAGACAGTGCCCGGACTGCGAGAATTTGACAAACTGGCGGTTAAATTGGGCGGCGGTATGAACCACAGGATCGGGTTGTATGACATGGTCCTGATCAAAGACAACCATATCGATTTTGCCGGTTCACTTGAAAAAGCCGTGCAGTCCGCCAGGGCTGCCAAGACAGGACTGGAAATCGAAGTTGAAACCCGTACACTGCAAGACGTAAAGACCGCACTGGACCTGGACGTTGAACGCATCCTGTTAGACAACATGGATTGCGATATGATGCGCGAAGCCGTTGAAATGACAGACGGACGGGCGATGCTCGAAGCCTCAGGCAATGTCACGCTTGAAAACGTCAGGCAGGTCGCCGAGACCGGCGTGGATTTTATCTCGATCGGCGCCTTGACCCACTCGGTCATCGTTTTTGACGTTAGTTTTGACTATCTTGAGAAACCAGGTGTTGCATAATGACCCTTGATGAAATGGTTCAAGCAATGAAAGAGAAGTTGGGGGACCTTGTTCCAGACGTGGAACTACGTATTAAGGCCGAACTGGCCTTGCAGATCAATGAACTGAAGCAAAAAAAGAACGCCGTAATTTTGGGACACAATTACATGGAACCGGCGTTATATCATTCGGTCGCCGATATCACCGGGGATTCACTGGAATTAAGCCGCAAGGCTGCCGAGACCGACAAAGAGATCATTCTCTTCTGCGGCGTAAAGTTCATGGCTGAAACTGCCAAGATCCTAAATCCAACCAAGACGGTATTGATCCCGTCATTGGCGGGATGCTCACTGGCAGCCAGTATTACTGCGGAAGACGTACGCCAGCTCAAACAAAAGTTTCCGGGCGTACCCGTGGTCACCTATATCAACACATACGCAGACGTAAAAGCGGAATCTGACATCTGCTGTACCTCCGGCAATGCCGTGGCTGTGGTGGAATCTCTGCACACGGATACGGTTATTTTTCTGCCTGACGAATATCTGGCCGGCAATGTCGCCAAAGAGACCGGGAAACACATTATTTATCCAGGTTTGACACCCCTGCAGCCGGGTTCTAAAGAAATCCTTGACGCGCAGATGATCGGATGGCGCGGACGCTGTGAGGTCCATGAGAAATATACCGTGCAGGATATCGAGAACGCACGTGCTCAATATCCCGACGTATTGATCCTGGCCCACCCGGAGTGCAGTCCTGAAGTTACAGCGGCCGCTGATTTTTCCGGCAGCACGTCGGCGATGATCAAGTATATTGAGCGCACCTCCGCTCCGCGTTACCTGCTGCTGACGGAATGTGCCATGGGTGACAACATCGCCGCAGAAAACCCTGATAAGAACATGCTGCGATTATGCAGTGTGCGCTGTCCGCACATGAACGAGATCACCCTGGAGAATACTCTTGAATCACTGAAAAAAGATCAGTATGCGGTTGAAGTCCCGGAAGAGATACGGTTGAAAGCGTATCAAGCCGTGGAGCGTATGCTGCACATCGGATAGGAAGCAAAATGCATAATTCGGACGTGTTGATCATCGGCAGCGGCATCGCGGGGGCATCCGCTGCATTGACACTGGCAAAAAATCCCGACCGCAAGATCACAATTCTGACCCGTGAATCTGACCCCCAGGAATCCAACACGCGTTATGCGCAGGGCGGAATTATCGGACGTGGTGAAGACGACAGCGCAGATATCCTTGCCAAAGATATTCTCGCGGCTGGCGCAGGCGCCGCCTCACCTGAAGCCGCGCGCATTTTATCCGAGGAAGGTCCCCGTATCTTGCAGGAAATGTTGGTGGAACTGGCCGGCATTAAATTTGACACGCGTTCGGATGGCGGGCCGGAATACGGTATTGAAGCGGCTCATTCATGCAGGCGAATTTTGCATACCGGTGACGGAACGGGGCAATCGATCATAACCGGCCTGCTTGAAGCCATTCACCACATGCCCAACATTACCGTACTGACGAACGTGACCGCGGTGGATTTGATCACGTTTCCGCATCATTCACGCGACCCCTTGAAAGCCTATCAACCGGTTTCCTGTCACGGTGTCTACGGGTTTGATCGCAAGGAGCGCACGGTACACCGCTATTTTGCCGCCAACACGATCCTCGCGACCGGCGGCATCGGACGCATCTATATGAACACCACCAATCCGGCCGGGGCAAGAGGCGACGGTCTGGCAATGGCTCACCGGGCAGGCGCACGCATCGAGAATGCCGAGTACGTGCAGTTCCATCCCACTTCGCTTTCAACGCCCGGTGCGGAAGGGTTTTTGATCAGCGAGGCAGTTCGCGGCGAGGGCGGCGTATTGCTGAACCCGGACGGATACGCGTTTATGGCCGATTATTCGCCGGAATGGAAAGACCTGGCGCCTCGTGACGTGGTGGCGCGTGCAATCCATCACCAAATGGAGACGAACGGTTATTCTCACGTGCTGCTGGATATTGCTTCTCACATGGAAGCGGACCAGATCAAATCCCGTTTCCCGAATATCTACCATAAATGTCTGTCTGCAGGGATTGATATCACTAAAGAACCCATCCCGGTTGTACCGGCTGCGCATTATTTCTGCGGAGGCGTGTTGGTGGATGGTTTTGGCCGCAGCAGCATCCAGAATTTGTACGCCATTGGCGAATGCAGCTGCACCGGACTGCATGGGGCGAACCGCCTGGCTTCCACTTCATTGTTGGAAGGACTGACTTGGGGTAAACGGGCAGCCTTGAACATTGAGCAATCTTTGGCCGGCAAACCGGCCTTCCTGTTTGAGCATATTAATGAGGTTCCTCCCTGGGATGAAAGCGATCTAACCGCCGAGCCGGATGCCTCGCTGATCCAGGGCGACATGCAGACCATCCGCAATATCATGTGGCATTACGTAGGCCTTGAACGCAATGCAGAACGATTGTCGCGCGCCATCCGTGAATTGCGCCACATTTGGAGCGAGATCGAAACTTTTTACAGGACCACCCGCTTGAGCGATGGGTTGATCGGACTGCGTAACGCAGTTGAAGTCTCTTTGATCATCACCCGTTCTGCGCTGCACAATCGTCAGAGCCGCGGCTGTCATTACCGGCAGGACGCACTTGATCAAGACGGCGACAGATTAATCTGAGAGCTTTCAAAAACACATTAATATAAATCAGGAGCCCCATGCGCATCATCATCCCTACCATCGGTACACGTGGAGATATTCAACCCTATATTGCACTGGCTGTTGGTCTTCAAGATTCAGGACACAAGGTCCTTGTGGTTTCACACCCCGAAATGCGAGCGCTGGTGGAATCGTATGGCATTCCCTTCGCGCCGATGGGTCCAGATGTCGACCTTGGTAAGGAAGCCGCGATCATCCGCGGAAAGTCGCGCAACTGGATGATCGGCTTCATGCGCGTAATGAAATTCTCATTCCGCATGCTGGAAGAATCTCACCTGGAATTGCTTGAAATCTGCAAAGGGGCTGACCTGGTTGTTGTCTCACACTCGGCGGCGGGCAGCATGGAAGCCGAACAACTGGGACTGCCGACTGTCAGCGCCACTTTGATGCCGCAAGCAATTCCGGTTAACGATCCAAAGGATAACGCGCTCAAAAAAGCGGTCATGAAGATGGCCGGCGGCGTGATGGGATTGATGATGACCCGCCCGCTGGATCAGATCCGAAAACGCTTCGGTTTGTCAAAAATGGGACCGTACGGCATTACCTCGCCGCTGCTGAACCTGATTCCGCTCAGTCCGTCGGTCATTCCTCCCAACCCTTTATGGGAAGCACGTCACCAGATGACCGGATACTGGTTTGCTCCGTCACCGGCGAACTGGACTCCGCCACAGGAGTTAGAGGTTTTTCTGAGTGCCGGTGAAGCGCCGGTGGTGATCAGTCTGGGGGCCATGGCCATCTCCGGTGAAGATGCTTTGGAAGCCGCGCGCATTACCGTTGACGCAGTGGAACGATCAGGGGTCAGGGCCATTATTCAAGGCTGGAACGAGCCGATGGGACAACTAAAATATTCGCAAAAAATCTTTCATGGCGAAGCCATACCGCATGAATGGCTGCTTGAACGCGCATCCGCATTCATCCATCACGGTGGATTTGGCAGTACCTCTGCCGGTTTAAAGGCAGGCGTCCCGTCTATGGCAGTTCCGCATATCATCGATCAGTTCATTTGGGGACAAAAACTGGCAGAACTTGGCGTCGGGCCAGACCCCATTCCCAGAACCAGGTTGGCGGTTGAGAATATGAGCGAAGCGTTGGTGGAATTAACCCATAAAAGAGAATTCCGTGAAAAATCAAAGGGTGTCGGCGACAAGATCAAACAGGAAAATGGAATTGAGAAAGCTGTTCGCCTGATTGAACAAAGCATACATGCCAATCCATGAGGTTGATTTCAGGCGACAAATCATTATCGGCCAAATTTTTTCACGATCTTGACGTGAATTATGTCCTGAAAAACCTGTTATTAAAAATTGTCGTGCAGTGAGTTTACTTTTCTATACGTCAGCGTCTATAATAGATTATAAGAATCAGTATTAATCGATGAGGAGTTGTCAATGATTAAAATTGTATCTCCAAAAACCCGTGAAGAATTTAAAGCGTATTATGACCTCAGGTTTAAAGTTTTACGCAAACCATGGGGGTTGGAAAAAGGTACTGAGAAGGATGATTTTGAACCCATCTCGAAGCATTATATGGCAGTGGATGATTCCAGTGGTGAAATTGTCGGTGTGATCAAATTATTGGAGAAAGAACCGGGGGTCGGGTGGTTTTCTCACATGGCAGTCTCGAAGAAATATCAAAATTCCGGAATTGGCAAGCAACTCTTGACCTTTGTGGAAGATGAAGCCAGAAAAGAAGGATATCCGGTATTGGGATGCATGTCGCGATTGACCGCCACAGAGTACTTCACTCGGGCCGGTTACATCATCAACGGATTGCCGTCTCATTATTTCGGAACCACGCAAGTGGTCTGGATGGAAAAGAAATTGTAAAAAAAAGCCTGTCGAATTTCGACAGGCTTTTACTTTTTTTATTCGGTTGCCAGTGATTTCTTTTTGAACAAACCAAGGATTAGGTTGAATATACCCACAACAGGTGCGAAGATCCACGTGATCATCCTGTTGACAATGGCAAAGCCCTGACTCAGCCAGATCAACACCGGTCTGAAAATGCGCAGGAATTTGATATGCGCATATGCCAGAGAAAGCAGGATCGTGGCAATCGAGATGCCAAACCGGGTCCAGTCTCCGATTTCAATATGCGCCAGGTCTTCGAGCAGTAATTCCACACCGATGTTCAACACCAGGATGTAGGCGGCGGTTTTCAAAATGGGTTCTTTCTCAACAACGTAGCTGAACAAACCGGCGGCAAAACGCATGAGCAGAATACCAAGGGCCACGCCCGTCAATACCACCCACAATTTGTCTGATAGAGATACGGCGGCGACAACGTTATCAAGGCTGAATACCAGGTCCATTAATTCCACGCTCAAGACAGTCATCCAGAAGGAACGTACTTTTACAGGATTTACATCGTCTTCTTCACCGCTGGCATCGGCATGAGCGCTCAGATCGTCAAGCGCCAACTTGATCAAATAGGCTGCACCGATCAGTTTCAGCCAAGGGTTGGAAATGACAAAGCTGGCCAGTACCAGCATGAGGCCGCGGCCTGCATAAGCACCGATCAAACCTACCCGCAGGGCTGCAGTCCTTTGAGGTCCGAGGACTTTATTGATCGCGTGTCCGAAATGTTTGAGCGAATTCGGCCAAGGCACTTCTTCGTGATCTGGAAGGGGGATTACCATGGCTCCGAGAACAGCAGCGTTATCTATTGATAAAATACCTTCCAAAAAGATCAACTGAATAATAATTACTATGAATGACCAATCCATTCAAATTCTCCTTAAAAGAAAATGTAATACTGATTAGTTGGAAAAGGTTAAAAGTTTGGGTCGCATATTCCGGTGGTGCTCCACCATTTTCTTATAACATATTCAAGTTCAAAAAAAACATAAAAGGTGCTAGGTATCCACAAAGAGGGGATAAATATCCCGCCAAGGTTATGATTCGTTTATGCTTAAATACTGAAGAAGATCAAAAATTAGACGAAAATAATAGTTAACAATTTAATCTCCGGATTGTTCAAGGATGAACTCCGGCAAATGTTCAAGGATGGACAAAATGAGTGATACGATTCAACAGAGCATCACGGATTCTCGTATAGCTTATCGTGTAATGCTGCATATGAAAGCTATCCAGGCAAAGCACAGGGGAAATAATAAAGCCGAAAAAGCTGCCAAAGATGAACTTGACAAAGACAGTGCAGATATTAGCAGCGCAGGCAAATCAGCACAAGCCGCATCTTTAAATACAACTGCAATAGGGGATGATCTTAACGTTTCTGTTAGATTATCCGATCTAATGAAAATATTCAGTGAATGCAGGTGCGGTGGTTCAATTGAGAACGGCGGCCAGACCGTTCAACAAACGCAGGTGGTCACCTTCCAGCAGACGATCGAAACAGAAGCCTCACTGACCTATTACAGTCTTGAGCCGGTTAATGGCCTGGTCGTGCGAAACCGCAACCTGGCCGAGACCGACCGATACCTTTTTGAGTTTCAAAATGGATCAACGCTCAAGATCACCGATAAGTGGAGCAATCGCAGCACTACCATCTGGGGTGATCCTCACGTGGATGTCTCCGACGTGGAAGGCAGCAATGATGGAGATTTCAGCGACTTGAAAAGCAGCGATAAATATACAACCTTCATGCTGGCAGATGGAACCCGCCTTACCTTTACGGCTAAAGACAACGGTGTGATCGAAGAAGTGAACATTTTCAAGGGCAGCCAGCATTTGGTGGGTATCGGATCCGCTTCAGAGAGTTGGAGCGAAGACACCGCGCTGTTCGCGGATAAGGTCAAAAACGACGGCACATTGGCCACCAGTATGGTGCCAGTGGGTGATGTGGTTTATGCCGGCGGTGACGGAAATGACTGGTTTGATGCGGCCAAAAACCTTATCTGGGGCAAGACAACCGGTCCCGAGGTAACCACGCGCCCATCCAGTTTCTTTGAACTGCAATACCGGCAGCGCATAACCCAGTCACTTTCGGTGGTGACGGTCAACCAATCAGCATGATTGGAAATATTTTCAAAGAATAAGGGTGAATTGATTGATTCACCCTTATTTACATTTCAGTTTCGATTTGAAAAATAATAGTTTTTACAGGTTGTTTATAGATGTTTATTTTAAATTCTTATAAAATAATTGTTATAAACTGTAATTCTTTGCCGCTTCATTAATCCCCGTTGTCTTTTTATCATTATTTATGTCTTTTATTACTCTGCACACGGCATGTGTTTATTAGGTAAAGGAGTTAATATGAGTAGAAACAGTAAAAGCGGAAGACGTTTTTGGAAGGATTGGAAAATCGGGGGAAAGGTAATCGGAATCGTCTTAATCATCTCACTCGTCAGCATCTCAGTTCTATTGGCCGTGAATTATGCAATGAATGTTAATCAGACTACACAAGATGTTGGCGAACAATTATTAACCATTGGCGACCAGGTTGTATTGAGAGCGGCGGACCAGGTTTTTAACGAGTTAACAGTGTTGGAGACTCTTGCTCGCACCCCTTTGGTAGTTGAAGAAGTTAAAAAAGCGAATGCTCAAAGGGCCGATCTGACCGAAGCTGAGATTTCCAGTCTTGACCAGGCCTGGATCGATGAAAAGTCAATCATTGCGGCGGAAGTCAAATTAATTCAGTCTAATGATGTAACGGCCTATTTAAAAGATTTCATTGCACAAAACCCGGAAGAAATTGAGGTGTTTGCGACCGATGAGAACGGGCTGATCGTGGCAATGACCGACCGGACAAGTGATTTCCTTCAGGCTGATGAAGGTTGGTGGCAATCGGCTTATGCGGAAGGGAAAGGGAACCCTTATATTGCTTCGGTGGAATTTGACGAAAGTTCCAAAGCCTATGCGATGAACCTGGGTGTCCCCATTTTCGACACCCAAACAGGCGCTGTTATCGGCATTCTTCGAGGAACATTGGATGTTTCCGCGCTGATCGAAACATTTGGAACTGTGAAAGTTGGTGTAACAGGGACTGCATCATTGATCGATTCAGACGGAAATATATTGTTCAATACGAACTCCGATTTGATCATGACTACCGCCGACGCTGAGATCATGGCGCTATTCGAAACAGGGCAAAGCGGGTGGACTAAAGGAAATAATCTACGCGGAATACCTTCCATTATGGCATACAGCCAATTAGCCGGAGAGCAAGGCGAAAAGTTAAACTGGTACATTCTGACCGCACAAAATCAGGATGAGGTGAATAAGACGATCCTGCGGAATTTGCTCATCAGCCTGCTCGCCGGGTTAAGTGTCATTGTTGTGGGCATTTTTCTGGCTCTTCTCATGATCCGGTTGATCACCAAACCGATGTCCATGATCACAAACATTTTTAATTTGCTCGCAACAGGTGACCTCAAACTTGATGAAAAAGAAATGGCATATCTGCAAGAGATCGGCACACAAAGCGACGAGGTCGGTGAGATGTCGCGCGCCGGATCCAATTTGATGGATTATTTCAAGGATATGATCCACATTGCTCAAAAAGTCGCTCAAGGGGACCTCTCTGAAAAGATCAACACCAGGTCTGAAAATGACCAGTTGGGGATGGCTTTTTCAAAAATGACTGAGGACTTGCGCGATCTTGTTTCAAGCGTTTCACAGAATACTGAAAAGGTTGAAATTGCGTCGGCCGGATTGGCAGAAGCAGCCAACCAGGCTGCCAGAGCCACCGAACAGATATCTGTAACCATCCAGCAGATGGCCCAAGGTACGAATGAATTTGCTAATACGGTTTCACGCACTTCGCAGTCGGTTGAGCAAATGTCAATCGCAATTGACGGCGTGGCGCACGGTGCGCAAGACCAGGCTCAGTCTGTCGGGCAGGCCACAACAATTGCCGCACAGATCAGCACTACCATCCACGAGATTGCAAACAATGCTCAAGCCAGTGCCGGCGCAGCAAACGAGGCCGCGGATACCGCACGCGAGGGTGCGCGCACAGTAGAAGACACCATTACCGGCATGAACACGATCAAGACAAAAGTCGGAATTTCCGTGGAAAAAGTCCAGGAAATGGGAGAACGATCCAACAAGATCGGTACCATTGTGCAGACTATTGAAGAGATCTCGTCTCAGACCAATCTATTGGCCCT
>ENA-OSEO01003096-OSEO01003096.1-sediment-metagenome-genome-assembly--contig:-NODE-3096-length-20694-cov-10.054664_pt1 | contig 20694 bp, 13 predicted proteins | sample MGYA00237883_ERZ534232 | MGnify/ENA metagenome assembly ERZ534232
TCTAGGAGCCTGTCGGAGAACCCCGGTTCTGGGCGGATAGGGGATTGTGTGGTTTCGATATGGGGGTATACTTGCAGGCATGGAAACGCAAGGACGCTTCAAGCCGTATGAACCCCACCAACTGCTCCTGTTGCCGCCGAACATGAACGACTGGCTTCCGGAGGATCATCTGGTCTACTTCCTCATGGACGTGGTGGGCCAATTGGACCTGAGCTCGATCTACCGTTGCTATGACGGCAGCAAGGGCGGCCAGCCGCCGTTCGACCCGACGATGATGGTCAGCCTGCTGCTGTACGCCTACTGCGTCGGTCTGCCCAGTTCGCGCAAGATCGAGAAGGCCACCTACGAGCAGGTGGCCTTTCGGATCCTGACGGCGGATCAGCATCCGGACCACGACACGATCGCCACGTTTCGCAAGCGGCACCTCAAGGCACTGGCCGCTTTGTTCGTGCAGGTGCTTCGGTTGTGTCAGCAGGTGGGCCTGGCCAAACTGGGGCACGTGAGCTTGGATGGCACCAAGGTCAAGGCCAACGCCTCCAAGCACAAGGCGATGAGCTACGAGCGGATGGAGAAGAAGGCGGCCGAGTTGGAGGCGGACGTGGCCGCGTTGCTGGCCGAAGCCCAGGCAGTGGATGAGGCCGAGGATACCCGGTACGGCAAAGGTAAACGCGGCGAGGAGTTGCCCGACGAACTGCGGTTCAAGCAGGCTCGGCTCCGTCGGATCCGGGAGGGGATGGCGGCGCTGGAGCAGCGGGCCCAGGCCGAGGCCCAACGCAGCCCGGACAGCGACAAGGGCGACCGGCAGGAACGGGGCAAACCCTCCGACGAACAGACCGGCAAGCCCGATCCAAAGGCCCAGTATAACTTCACCGATCCGGAGTCGCGGATCATGAAGGACAGCGCCAGCAAGTCGTTCGAGCAGGCGTACAATTGCCAGGCGGCGGTGGATGAGCAGGCGCAAATCATCGTGGCGGCGGCCGTGACCCAGCAGGCCAACGACAAGCAGCAGGTCGCGCCGATGGTCGAAGCGGTCAAGGATAACACGGGCCGGACGCCTGACAAATGCAGCATCGATGCGGGCTACTGCAGTGAATCCAACCTCGAGTACCTGGAGCGCGAACGGATCGATGGTTATGTGGCCACGGGCAAGGACCGACACACCGCCCGGCCGGATCGGCCGCCGCGGGGGCGGATCCCCAAGGGGCTGACGCGGACCCAGCGGATGGCTCGCAAACTGCGGACCAAGAAGGGCCGCGAGACGTACGCCCAACGCAAGGTGATTGTGGAACCGGTGTTTGGTCAGATCAAAGAGGTACGGGGCTTGCGGCGATTCCTGCTGCGCGGTCTGGCGAATGTGGCGGGCGAGTGGGCCCTGATCTGCCTGACGCACAACCTCCTGAAGCTCTTTGGCAGTGGCTGGATGCCCGGTTCGGCGTAAAAGGGCGCCGCGCGCCGTCGCCAACAGGTCCCATCCCGGCCGTCCCGGCAAGGACCGCGTTCCGTCACAGCAAACTTGCACAATGCCGGAGTGCACAAGAGAAGGAGTCTGTCCTGGAGCACCTGCAAGTCAGCTCGTACTCCGACAGGCTCCTAGCGGATGAACCACGAGGGGAGTCATTGTCCCTGCGGGTCGGGCGGCTTTTGTCGGAATTGAATTGACATTCGGACCCGCTTCGCCGATCAGTAACATGCGAGAACTTGTGATGCGGGGTGCGGCAAGGAACGAGACGTGAAACCTCTGTATATCAGTGCGACGTTGAAGGACAGCGGCAAGACCTCGATCAGCCTGGGGCTGATGCAGCTTTTGGTCGAGCGGGGGGCCAATCCGGGCTACTGCAAGCCGGTGGGCCAACACTACGTCCAGTACCGCGGCAAGAACATCGATGAAGACGGCGTGCTGATCCACCAGGTGTTCGACTTGGCCGATGAGCCGTATTATCTCAGCCCCATCGCCATCGAGCGGGGCTTCACCACGAAGTTCATTTTCAATCCGGATGTGACGCCGCTGGAGCGGCAGATCCTGGATTGCCGCGATCACATCCTCAAGACGCACGCGATGCTGATCGTCGAAGGCACGGGGCACGCCGGCGTGGGCAGTTGCTTCCGATTGAGCAACGCGCGGGTCGCCCAGCTCCTGGAGGCCAAGGTGGTCATCGTCACCAGCGGGGGCATCGGTCGCCCCCTCGACGAAATCGCCCTGAGCCTGGCCCTGTTCGCCGATCACGGGGTGGAGGTCGTCGGCGTCATCCTCAACAAGGTCCTCCCGGCCAAGTACGACAAGATCAAGAAGACGGTCGACCAGGGACTGCGGAACCTGGGCACGCGGTTGCTGGGGGCCATTCCCTACGAGCCGACCCTGACGCACTTCACGGTGGGCCAGGTGGCCGAGGAGTTCCAGTACGAGGTGCTGTGCGGCGCGGACTGGCTGAGCAACCGCATCGAGCACACCGTCGTGGCCGCGATGGAGCCGCAGCACGTGCTGGAGTACATCCAGGATGAGACCCTCGTTATCATCCCTGGTGATCGCCTGGACAACATCCTCATTTCGCTGCTGGCCCTGGCCGAGACCAGCCCGGACAACGGCGGGCTGATCCTCACCGGCGGCTTTGATCCTCACCCGCGGTTGATGCCGCTGATGCGCAACAGCAAGGTGCCCGTGCTGCTCAGCAAGGAGGACACGTTCACCGTCAGCGCCAACATGGCCGACATCGGCTTCAAAATCCGCTCGTACGACACCGACAAGATCGCCCGCCTGCACGATCTGGTCCGCGACTACGTGGACATTGATACGATCATGAATGCCTTGCAGGGCTGAGCGGAGCTCACCTTGGCTTTCAGGAACGTCGGCGATGCGAGGGCGAGTCCTATTCGCTGCGAAGGGCGTCGAGCAGTCGCCCGCGCAAGCCCAGACGCGTCGCGATGAGGATCCACACCAGCCCGGAAGCCCCGATGACCGCCAGGATCGCCGCCAGTGACCCGATAGGGATGCGCGACCCGGCCGCTTGCACGGCGGGCCAGACGGCCACGATCGCCGAGACCAGCCCCCACAGAAGCCCCGCCCCCAGCAGACCGATGTGCTCCACCGCGAGCATCCGCCCGACGGTGTGTTTGTCGAAGCCGACGGCCTGGAGCATCGCCAGTTCGGACCGCCGCTCCAGGATGTTGACCAGCACCACCAACGCCAGGCCGACGCTGCCGACGGCCAGGCCCATCCCCCCGAGCAACTGAAAGATCGACAGGTACGTGTTTTCCACCGTATTGAACCGCGCCAGCCGCTCGGCCGTGGGCGTCAGGTCCAAGCCGTAATCGCGCAGGCCCCGCCGCAACGCCTCGGCGACCGCCTCGGCTCGCGATGATGGGGCATCCACCAGGAACACCTGATGTCCCGCGACCGAGCTGAACCGGGTGATGAAGGCCTCCTCGTCGATGAGCAGGGCTCCTTGAAGCACCGAGCCCTCCAACATGCCTACGATCCGCACGCGAAAGGTCCGCCCGCGGTCGTCGACGTAGTCGATTTCATCGCCGAGGCGCTTGTGCAGGGCCCAATAAACCGTGGGGTAATCGCCGATGGCCGGAACGATGTCCTTGCCCCAGTCGACCCGCAGGATCGCCCAGCCGGAGGGGGGATCCTCGTCGGTGGCCCTAGTCTTGTCAGATGGAGGCGGTGTTTCGACCGTTTGGAAGGCGAACCGCCCCGAAAGCTTTGCCGGATCAACACCCAGCAGCCGTGGCTGTTGGGCGTGGTTGAGGTTCAGGCAGCTTGCATCGTCGCCCGCCCGCAGACGCATCGAGACGATGCGCACGTCGGCGAACGTTTCCTCTGACAATCCGAGCTTGTCGCGCCCGGCGGCCGTGCCCAAGTCTGGGACGATCCCGATGGCCGACTCGCCGTACAGCGTGAATCCGCCGGCGGGGCCATCCCGCTGTTCCAGTCGTGCAGCAGGGTCCTTGCGGTTGGCCCCGACGGCGACGACCATGAACACCCCGCATGCCAGCAGGATCACCACGGCCAGGCTTCGGCCACGCCGGCGGGCCCGGTTGCGCCGGGCCAGTTGCCCCAGCGTGTTCAGCCCCCCCGTGCCGGCGCCCTGCCCCGCGGCCAGCCACCACGTCGAGAAGGCTATCGCGGCGACCAGCAGCAGAGCGCCGGCGCCGAAAAACGCCCCTGCCGCGGCGCTGCCGGATCCGCCGATCGTGACCAGCAGGAGGATGGCGGCGACCAGCGCTATCGCGGCGACGACCAGGCTCCAACGGCCCCGACGGGCCACGACCGCCGGACTTTCGATTTGCGCGCCGCCGGCCATGAGCTCGGCGGCGTGACGTCGCATCGCCCGCCACACGGCCCAGATGATGGCCGCCAGGCTGATCGCGACGCCCGCCGCTGCCCCGCCCACCAGGGATCCCGCCGCCGCATGAAAGCGGATGGGCGAGCCGGCCACGGCGCCCGCCCACACGGTCGCCAGGGCCCAGATCATCAGGCGGGTGTAAACCAACCCGCCGAGCACGCCGAGCACGGCCCCGACCAGGGCCAGAGCAAGCCCTTCACCCACAAACAACCCGCGCACCTGTCGCCGCGAGAAGCCCACGGCCAGCAGCATGCCCAACTGTGGGATGCGGCGCTCAATGCCGAACACGAATACGAGAATCAGCAGCACCACGGCCGAGGCGATCAGAAACATGCTCAGCCCCAGAAACAGGCTGCCGAAATCGCTGGAGCCCTTGCCGGCCTGTTCGTGCAGTCGGCGGATGGGGACAAATCGCAGACCCACCTCGGCGGGGTCAATCCGTTCGATCAGGCTCGTGCCCAATGACTCCACCGATCGCGCCGCCGGATATCGCACGGCGGTCAGCGTGCCGAAGCGGTTCTCCCACATCACCCGGCCCGCCGCCAGGCTTACAAACGCCTTGGGCGTCCCGCGGTAGGTATCCCAATAGTCCTCATCTTTCGTGCGGATCTTGTCGTAGTCGATGTCGATCCCCGGCTTCCAATCGCGGCAGTTGTCCGTGTCCACCAGCCCGGGAAAGGCCGGCATCAGTTCGCCGTCGGCGGCAAGCCCGGAGATCGGCACCACCTTGTCCACGGTGAAGGTGCGGGTTTCTTCCAACAGGCGGCGGTCGGGACCGACCACGAAGTACCGCAGCGTGATCGCATCGCCCGCGGCGGCGTCCAGGTCGTCGGCCAGCCAGGTGTTGATCACGATCCGATCATCGGCAAATCCTTCCGGCAGAAGCTCCTCGTAGAGCCCGCCCGGCGTCAGGGCCGTAACCATTGAGTATGGCGTGGTGTTTTCGCCGCAACGAAGCTCGTTGACGAAGTAGGTCAGTATCCCTGTGCCATCGCGCTCTTCCATCGCGGCCCGGCCCAATGCGTCGTCGATGAACACCCGGCGCGACCGCAACTCGACCACGCGTAAGTCGCCGAGCATGCGCAGTTCCAGGCCCAGGTCGTCGAGCCGTGCGACCGTATCCAGGGCCTGCTGCGCCCGCTCAGCCGAGACGTCACCCGCAACCAGCAGCAGATTCGCCCCGGCGATGCGGGCCGGCGAGGCCGGCCCGGTCGCATCATGGGGTGCCGTCGAAGAAGCCGCCGGGCGACTCACCTCCAGCCGGTCGGAGAGATACTCGATGGGGACGAACACGTTCAATGGCGCGACCTGGTCCGCCTGAAGGCTGAATCGGCCCAATTGCGTCTCGTCGTTGACCCCCGCGACCGTCACGCGCAAGGCGATAGAGGCTTGGTCATCGCCGGTGACCGGCACATCCCGCGGCACAACCCCCGGCTTGGCGACGCGGAGGATGATCTGGCTTCCGGTCTCAATGCCCAGATGTTGGGCCAGCGACCGACTGATCAGGGTGACGGGGCCCTCCGTGAGGTCGCTGCCGGGTTGCCGGCCGCCGCCGTCGGCAGCCGGGGCCAGCGTCCAGAAGTCGGCCCCCACGCCGAGGATCTGAACTTGGTTGGCGCGGCGGTCGGTTTCGGGATTCACGGCCAAGCCGCTGACCTGCAACACCGCGGCCACGGGCCCATCGATCCGCTCGGTCAGACGGCCCGCCAGGTCGGCGCCAAAGAAGCGATCTCCCGCGGGCAGGGCCAATTGCGTCCGGCCCAGCCTCGCTTCGACGAGCTGCGCCAGGGTATACCGCACCGAGTCGCCCACGAGCAGGGCGCCGACGAGCACTGCCGTCGCGAAGGCCACCGACGCCGCCACGCCCACGTGGATACGGCGGTAATGCAGCAGGCTTCGTTTTATGAGTGTGAACCACGTCATGAATGCACGGTCTCTGTCCCGGCAGTCCGAGGGACTATTCCTTCCACCATCGCCCGGCGAAATCCAGGTACCGGCCCCAGTCATACTCGGTGATATCGTGGCCGCCCGTACGGAGGTGGTATCCCATCCAGCCCATCACGGGCTGATCCGCGTCGGGCATCTCCTTCGTCGGCAGGCCGTCGCCGGTCAGCAGTCGGTACACCGGGTCGGCGTGCAACACTGCCAGAAACTCCCCGCGCGGGTCCGCCCAGCGGTCCTCGACGGCGCTGGCGACGTACACCGGCCGCGGCGCGACCAAGGCGATCAGCATGTGCTGGTCCAGGGGCAGGTCCTGTTCGCGTTCGTTGTATTGCTTGAAGTTCTCGCAGAACCAGTGCGGGAAGGATCGGTTGATTCGGCCCACGGTCTCGCCGAACGCCCGCTTGGACAGGGCCGCTCCGCCGCAGCCGGAGTCGTTCGAGATCACCACCGCGAACCGCGTATCGACCGCCCCGGCCCACAACGCCGTCTTGCCCAGCCGCGAATGACCCAGCACCGCCACGCGCCCGGCGTCCACGTCGTCGTCCATCTCGAAGTAATCCATGATCCGACTCAGGCCCCAGGCCCACGCCGCGATCGTGCCCCAGTCGTCACCCCGGCGTGGGCGGCCCGTGTCGTACAGGCCGTGGACACCATTCTCAAACCCATCGTGGAAGTCCGGGTCGATGTCTCCGCAGTACATGGTTGCCACGCCATAGCCCCGCTCCAGGATCATCCGCACCGGCCAGCGGGAGGCACTCGTGCCGCGGGCCTTTTCCGTGGCCCGATGATCGACGACACCCCCATCGCGGTCGTTCGGGATCCATGCTGTGCTCAGGTCGATGCCCGGATCCTCGCAAATAGTGTGATTGCCGCGGAAGTTGAGTCCCGTGAAGACGGGCACCGGTCCTGCGGTCTGCGTCGGCAAGTAGAGCAGCAGGTGCAGGTCCATGGTCTTTCCGCAGAATTCCACCTGCATCGTGACCTGCTTGCGGACGGCCACACCGTCCAGGACCCCACGCTCCGTCCGCACCTGATAGCGGACCATCGGCGGGGCGCCCGGCGACCGGCCATACACGTGCGTCTCGAAGAGGTCTAGAATCTCCGGCCGCCGCTTCGAGAACCACGTCTCGGCGTTCTCCACGCGGGTGCCGTCCCGGCACACCAGTGGGTCGGGCAGCGTGTAATCGGGCACCTTGGATTCATCGTAGTTGGCGACAAACTCTTGCGCACACACGAGCAGAGGACCTCCTAAAACAAGGGCGATCACCGCCCACAGGTTCGGCATGTGTTTCATCGTCTCACCTCCATAACGGCAACGGATCGGCATCAAAGGTCCGGCCCTGTGCCGGACCGTTATTGCAGGCCTCCCTTGACCAGGTGATAGGTCTTGCCCATGCGGTCGGCCAGGCTCGTAGCGTGCGTGACCACGATCAGCGTCAGGCCATCTTCACGGTTCAGCTCGACCAGCAGATCGGCGATGTTCTCGGCCGAGGCCTGGTCGAGCGAGCCGGTCGGCTCATCGGCCAGTAGCAGACGCGGTTCGTTGATCAGCGCGCGGACGACGGCGGCCCGTTGCCGCTGGCCACCGCTGAGCTGCGCGGGTCGATGATGGGCCCATTCGCTCAATCCCACGCGGTCCAGCAGGGCCTCGGCGCGGGCCTGGTCGGCGTGCGGATCGCGTCGATGCCCGGCGGCCAGCGTCGGCACCAGGACGTTCTCCAGCACGGTCAGTTGCGGCAGCAGGTGATGAAGCTGGAACACGAAGCCGATCTTGCGGTTACGCACCCGCGCCAGGGCGCGTTCATCCAATCCGGCCAAATCCCGTCCTTCCAGACTCACGCGGCCTTCGGTGGGCCGGTCGAGGGCGCCGATCAGGTTCAGCAGCGTGCTTTTTCCGCTGCCGCTGGGGCCGACGATCGCGATGCTCCGGCCGGCCTCGACGGCGAGCGTGATCCCGCTGAGCACCGCGACCCCCGCGCCGCCCTCGGGCGACGGGTAGGTCTTGGTGACCTGATCCAGCTCAAGCAACATCATTGCCTCCGTGGGTCTTGCGAGCCACATCGTATTCCAGGACCACGTCGTTGTAGAACCGCCCCAGGTCGCGGACGGTCCGCTCGATCCCAAACCGTCCGAGAATGGCATCCCGACCCCAGCGGCCCAACTCGCGGGCCTTTTCCGGCTCCAGCAGCAACGGCTTGAGGGCCTCGGCCAGGTTGGCGGCGTTGTTCGGTCGGTACAGCACGCCGCCGCCGGTGAACTCAAGCAGTTCTTCAAACACCCCGTGCCAGGGCTCGACCGCGGGCACGCCGCAAGCCAAGGCCTCCAGCACGTACAGCCCGTAGGCCACCGGGTTCTTCTCCGGCACGGTCAGCACCGTCAACGATTGCAGGAACTCGATCCGTGTCTCCTTGTCGAAACGATCTACGAATTCGACGTTCTCCTCCAGGTCCCAGCAGGCCAACTCACGCTTGACCCGCGTCAGGAAGACCTCGTCGGCGGCGCTGTGGCCGCCGGCGATCCGCAGCCGGATGTTCTTGAGACGATGGTCCTTGCGCAGGATGACAAACGCGTCGGCCAGAACATCCAGCCCCTTGGCCTCGCACGCCTGGGAGAGGAACCCGACGGTCGGCACGGGCGGCGGTTCGGCGGCGGGCTCGTAACCGGCCAGCTCGATACCCGTGTAGATGACCTCGATTCGGGCCGGATCCAGTTGCAGCCGCTCCTGCATCTTGGCGCCGTAATACTCGCTGACCGCCACGAATCCGTCGATGTCCCGGGCCCGCTGGGCCAGCAGGTTCCAGCTCCGGGAGCGGTAGGGGTCGGGCAGGGTGTCCACAAAGCCGTCCTCATCCTGCAGAAGGCACACGACGGGCCGATCCAGCTTCGTGCGAAGCGGCTTGGCCAGCCCGGCCAGGAGGATGTTCGACAGGCACACCACGTCGGGCCGCTGGTCGGGCTTGGAGAGCCAGCCGATAAGCCGGTCGATCTCCTTGGCCTGCCGTCCCGTGGGTCCCTTGAGCATCGACACGGTCATATCGCCCAGCAGCCGCGGATTGGTGGCCCCGGCCTTGGTGCCAAACCGACGCAGCAGCTTGGGTGAATCGAGCCAACGGTCGACCCAACGCGGGGTATGGCGGAAGAAGCGGCTCTTCTGTTGCAGGTACACGTTGACTCCGCCGAAAAAAAGCGGTCCCTGCGTGTCAGGGTCGATGGCCGCGTTCTCAATGGGCAGGTACATCGGCACCAGGAAAATATCGTGTCCGGCGGCCCGCATGGCACGGACGATCGCTCCGTCGCGGAGACAGTTTTCGCAGTAGAAGTTGTCCCCCGATCCCGGCGTCAACTGCGCGATTTTCATGGCTCTTCCGTCAGCCGTTTTGCAGATAGAACCGGCGTCCCCTTGGTCCGGTCAGACGCCGCGAGGCCATTATCCACCCACGTCGCGGATTCGGCAAGGCCTTTCCGCCCGTGAACGGATATTTCGGGTCGCCATCTGGCCCCCCCGGCCGCGAGCGGCCTGCCCCGAATCAGTCCTTCTTCACCTGCCGCTCGGCCAGTTCCCCGAACCGGTTGGCGATCGCCAGGGCCGGGTCCAAGGGCACGTCCGCCGGCGTGACGTCCGGGGGAATCTCAATCGCCGGGGTCGGTATCGGCTTGGCCCCCTGGAACAGGGGCAGCCACTCCGCCTCGGCTTCCAGCATCTCCGCGGCCATCTCGCGGATCTCCTTGAGCGTACAACAGGCGCTGGTCAGCGGGTCCATTGCGCAGGCCTGCATGGCCATCTCCGGGTCGCCGGTCAAGGCGGCCTCGGCGGCCAGGGTCTGCACCGTGACATTGCTCTGATTCAGGGCCGCCAGTTGGCTCGGCAGGGCCCCCACGCGCACCGGATGCAGGCCGCGGCGGTCGGCAAAGACCGGCACCTCCACGCAGCAGCCGTCGGGCAGATTCGTGATGTAGCCGTCGTTGCGGACGTTGCCCTGGAACTTGAAGATCTTGTCCGTTTCCAGGGCTTCGAGAATGTAGGAACAATACTCCACCGAACGGCCGGTGATCTTCGGGGACTCCTGGGCTAGGTAATCGACGTCCTTGTACTTTTCGGCGAGCATCCGGCAGTACTTGTAATAGGCCCCGCTGGCCCCGCCGAAGTCGGGCATATCGCAGTACGTCTCCAGACCCCGCTTGCTGGAGCGAAACCACGGGATGTACTCGGACAGGTGGCCCGTGGACTCGGTCATGAAGTAGCCGAAGTGACGCATCACCTCACAGCGGACCTTTTCATTAACGTAGTACTCCGGTTGCTCACAACGCTCCTTGAACAGCGGGTACAGGTCGCGGCCGTCCCGCTTGTCACGCAACTCCAGGAACCAGCCCATGTGGTTGATGCCCGCCGCCAGGTAATCGATCTGGTCCTTCGGCACGCCGACGTAGCCGCTGATCAGATCCAGCGTGGTCTGTACCCCGTGGCACAGCCCCACAAAAGGCACGTCCGTCGCCAGCCCCAGCCCCAGGCAACAGGCGGCCATGGGGTTGGCGTAGTTGAGCATCACGGCGTCGTCCGTGCTGTATTGCTCCATGTCCTCGGCGATCTCCACGAGCACCGGGATCGTCCGCAGGCCGCGGAAGATGCCGCCCGGGCCCAGCGAATCGCCGATGCACTGGTCCACGCCGTACTTCAGCGGAATTTCGTAATCGTGGCGGAAGGCCTCCAGCCCGCCGACCTGGATCATGATGATGACGTACTTGGCGCCGTCCAGGGCCTTGGCGCGATCGGTGGTGGCGGTGATCTTCGTGCCCAGGCCGTTCTCCTTGACCATGCGTCGGATGAAGGCCTCCATCCGGTCGAGCTTGGGCTGCGTCCGGTTCATCAGGCAGATTTCACTGTCCTGGAGGGCGGGCGTGGCGAGGATGTCATTGGTGAGCGTCTTGCAGAAGACCATGCTTCCGGCGCCGATCATCGCGATCTTGGCCATGGTACTACCTCCCGAATGGTGATACGAGTCACTTGGCTTTGCGGCATGCCCACAGGGGGCCCATGGACCGCCAGCCTACCGCGGACCGGTTTCGATGACAAGCCGAAAAGGGGCGGCTCACTCCGCGTGCCGCCGCGTCACGTGTACGGGGCCGCAGGCCGGCGGGCGGAGGAGGAATCTCAAATCTCAGATTTCCAGGTCCCAAATTGCAGATCTCAAATCTCAGGTCGCTCACATCACCTGGCCGTAGCCGCTGGTGGATGTTCATCAGGCCAGTCGGGCGGCGGTCAACAGGCTCGCCGTCTCCGGCGTGCGAATCGGGGCAAAGACGTTTGCAGCGGCACGCCCAGTGGGTATAATGCCGACTTCGTGTGGACCGTGACGACGAGGGAACGGACGGATGCAAAGGCGATCGGCCAAAGGACTTGCGGGCATGATGGTGGTCGTGTGGGCGGTGGCGGCATGGGCCCAGGACCCCAACGCACCGCCGATGCCGGTCGAGGCGGCCGCCGCCGAGGCGCAAACGCTGCACTTGCAGCGGGACGGCACGTGGGCGCCGCTGGGATCGGACGCGTACAGTCGCTTTCTCGCCCGCGTGGCGCACGTCAAGCACGCGATTGTCGCCGGCCAGGTAACGGAGGCCCAGGAGGCGATGGCCGCCCTCAAGGAGGAGTTTCCGGGCGTCGCGGGGCCGGATCTGGACGCGTTCATGGAGGCCGAAACGCTTTATGCCCAAGGCCGCTGGGTCGAGGCGGTGCGGGCGTACGACGCGTTCATGGATGCCTGGCCGGACAGCCGCTTTTTCGAATCGGCGCTGGAGCGGGAATTCTCGATCGCGACGGCGTTTCTGGTCGGCGAGAAGCGCCGCGTGCTGAAGGTGCTCAAGCTGTCCGGCTACGAGGAGGGGGCCAAGATCATGCAGCGTATCGCGGATCGGGCCGGGGATGCTCCGATCGCCCAGCGGGCGCTGGTGACGCTGGCCCGCAGCTATGAGAAGCGGGGTGAGTATCTGGATGCGTACGAGACGTGGGCGGACATCTCCAATCGCTGGCCGACCGGACCGATGGGGCAGACCGCGCTGCTCGAGATGGCACAAAGCCTGCACTCGGCGTACAAGGGTCCACTGTACGATCCGACGACCCTGGCCAGTGCGCGGACGTACTACAAGAATTACGCCTTGCGGTACCCCCAGGACGCCGCACGACACGAGATTGAGGAAAAAATCGACCTCATCGTGGAGCAACAGGCGTACAAGGAGTACATGACGGGCGTCTATTACGACCGGACGGATCACCCGGATGCCGCCCGATACTATTACGAATTGGTGCACAAGACCTGGCCGGACACGAATGCGGGCCGCATGGCCGCGGCGCGGCTGGGCGGGCCGGGGGCGCCGGGATATGCGGTGCTCGAGGAACAGATGACGCTGCGGCGTCGGGCGTTTGACGCGACAACGGCGTTTTTGGACGCGTGGTTCGGTCTTGCGCGGTTCTTCGGTGGATCGGGTGACGCGTCCGAGACAGACGCGGAGACACGTTAAACAGGGCCCCAGATGGGTCGATATGGACCGGGAACGCAAGGCACAGGGATGAACGGGGCAAACAGGTCGATAATATGGGCGGCGGCGCGGCACGGACTGGCGGTGTGGGCGACGGTGCTGGCCGCGTGCCTGGCCGGATGCGACATCGGCGGGATCGAAACGTATCAGAACACATGGTTGTATCCGAACGATATATCGACCGTCTACGTAGAGATGTTCGACAGCCGCAGTTTCCGCCGCGGTCACGAGTACGCGCTGACGGACGCGATCTGCAAGCGGATCGAGGCCCAGACGCCCTACAAGATCGTCTCGGACCGGGACGCGGCGGACTCCGTGTTGAGCGGTCAGATGTCGATCTACTCCGGGGTGCTCAGCCGCGAGCGGTACGAGGGGGTGGCCCTGGAGATGGAAACCACCGTGGTCGTGTCGGTCAGTTGGAAGAACCTCAAGACGGGGGAGCTTCTGATCAACAACGAGAACGTCATGGCCTCGGGGAGTTATTCGCCGAAGCTGCCGAGCCAGCAGGGCCCTCAGGGGTTCGAATACGCGGCGGATGTCGCGGTCAATCGGGCCGCCGAGCGGGTGGTGGAACTGATGGAAACGAGCTGGTAGGCGCCGGCGGTTCAGGGGGGATCCGGGCCGGGCGGCCCCCACGGATGACCGGGACGAATCCCGGCCTCCGCCGGCCTACGGGAATGGGCTTCACCGAATGAGCGCATCTCCACAATCCGATCAGGATCAGAAACCGCGTGGCCTGGGACGCAGACCGCTGCCGGGCCCGGGGCGCAGTCCGTTCGGATGGCTCGTGATCGGCCTGATCGTCATCGCCACGTTCATGATGCTCACCCAGACCGCCCAGGTGGAGAAGATTAACTTCAATCCCGAATTCCTGGAGGCGGTCCAGGGCGGTCACGTCAAGAGCGTCGAGATCCAGGAATCCAAACGCAAGATCGTGGGCAAGTTCAGCGAGGAAGGCCTGCAGAGCCGGCCGGCCGATGCCCCGACGATGTTTGAGCTGAATTACACCTCCGAGATGCTCACCGAGGAGGTAATGGAGCTGCTGCGGACGAACGGGGTGGCGATCGACGCCTCCGGGCAGGACTACTGGGCGCCGCTCTTATGGCAGTTGCTGCCGGTGGTGCTGCTGGTGGGGGTGATCTATTTCCTCGTGATCCGGAACATGCGGGCCGGAGGCGGCATGCTGATGAACTTCGGACGCAGTCGGCATCGCCTGCGCGGCAAGGATACGAAGGTGACGTTCGAGGACGTCGCGGGGATCGAGGAGGCCAAGGAGGAGGTCGCCGAGACCATCGAGTTCCTGAAGAACCCGAAGAAGTTCAAGCGCATCGGCGGTCGGATCCCGCGAGGCGTGTTGCTCGTGGGGCCGCCGGGATGCGGCAAGACGCTCTTGGCCAAGGCGATCGCGGGGGAGGCAGATGTGCCGTTCTTCAGCATCGCGGGCAGCGATTTCGTGGAGATGTTCGTCGGCGTGGGCGCCAGCCGGGTCCGGGACCTGTTCAAGCAGGCCAAGGAGAACAGCCCCTGCATCATCTTCCTGGATGAGATCGACGCCATCGGCCGCAAGCGGGGCCCGGGATTCGTCAGCGGCGGGCACGATGAGCGGGAACAGACGCTCAACGCCATTCTCGTGGAGATGGATGGTTTCGACACGAACGACCAGGTGATCGTCATCGCGGCGACGAACCGGGCGGACATTTTGGACAACGCGTTGACGCGGCCGGGGCGGTTTGACCGGCAGGTGGTCGTGCCGCTGCCCGACCTGAAGGGGCGGGTGAAGATTCTCAAGGTGCACGCCCGCAAGATCAAGATGAGCCCGGTGGTGGATTTCGAGCGGCTCGCGCGGGGCACGCCGATGTTCACGGGGGCCGAGCTGGAGGCGCTGATCAACGAGGCGGCGATCATGGCCAGTATGGCCAACAAGGAGTGCGTGGACATGGCCGATCTGGAGGAGGCGCGGGACAAGGTGCGGTGGGGCCGCGCCAAGCGCAGCCGCGTGCTGGACGAGCAGGACAAGCGGCTGACGGCGTATCACGAGGCGGGCCACGCCCTGGTGCAGGCCATGTTGGAGGACGCCGATCCGCTGCACAAGGTGAGTATCATTCCCCGCGGTCCGATGGGCGGCGCGACGTTCACGTTGCCGGAGAAGGACCGGATGTTCTACACGCGGCGGTACTGCCTGGCGCTGATGAAGGTGTGCTTCGCGGGGCGGATCGCCGAGCAGTTGTTCTGCGACGACATCAGCACCGGGGCCCAGTCGGATATTCAACAGGCCACACGGATCGCGCGGGAAATGGTAACGACGTGGGGCATGGGCGAGCAGATAGGGCCCGTCTACTATGGAGCGGACCCGAACCGGGAGTACTACTTCGGACCGGCGGCGGAGTATTCGCAGCGGACGGCCGAATCCATCGACCAGGAGATCAAGCGGCTCATCGACGAAGCCTACAGCGGGGCGCGGCACATCATCGCCGAGAATCGCGAGCGGCTGGAGCGCCTGGCGCAGGCGTTGCTGAAGTACGAGACGCTGGACGCCGAGGACGTGAAGATGATTCTGGACGGCCGGGAGTTCTCCAAGCCGACGGTGTCGGAGCTCCTGGCGGTGGAGCAACAAAAGGCCGCCGCGGCCGCCGGGGACGGCTCGACGGAGGAAACACGACCGGCGCCGGCGGACTCGTCGGACGCCGAGCCGTCATCCGCGGACGACTCGCCGGACGACTCGTCCGACACGTGACCGCCGTGGTCTGACTGGCCACCGCCTCGGTGTAAATCGTTACCTACCCTTTTTGTAAATCGTTCCCGGTCTTCTTAGGAAGGGTTGAATCGCCGGTAAAAGGGGGATTGAAAACGGGTTCATAGCCGTTCCGGTTGTAAATACTGACTAGAAGTGGCGCAGGGGGGCGCCCCGCGGGAAAAGGCGGGAATGGGCGGGATAAAGCGGTTTTTTGGGGGCGTCCGGCGGGTTTTTTGGCCGTTCGGCGGGCACATGCGGGCCAGGGGCGTATGTCTTTGAAATGGCGAAAAAAACGTTTTACTGGCCGTATGGGGTCGCTAATTCTCGAACAGGGTCAAAATCGCCATGGCAGCGTTCAAATTAACAGGCCCACCGGGCCAGAATCGGCTGGTCAAGGTGCCGAAGTCCGGCTGCATGGGGGATGAATCGCGTTTTACGCCGTCGTAAACCGCGTTTCAAGGGGGGTTTAAATGGGCGTTTTACGAGACCCCCGGTTGAACGATCTTAACACCTCGTGGGGGTTTGGGTAAGGCATTTCGGGGTGGCGAGGGGGTGGTTTCTTGCGGAACTGCGGAACCGCCAACGGAACCTCTGGAAAAGGCGGGGCGGTTTGTCCGTTGTGAATCTGGCGAATCCAGCAAGGATAGGGACCCGGAAACAGAGCCCGCCGGGGTGGTTTCAAGGATTGCGGAGTCGTCTAGTCCGATGATTCTTGAGATTTTTTTTCAGGGTCCAGTTCCTTCGGTGTGAACGACCGGTCCAGAAGGTCGCGAACGGGTGCGAAGCGGCGATCCGTTTCTGACAGCCGCTCCACCTCGGAAATGAGCTGGTCGCGGAGTTGCCGAAGCCGGGCGATGTCATACTCGGCGTCCCGTTCGCCTGGCTGGGGAGATGGTCGGCGGAGACTGAGAAGGCGACGAAGCTGCATGAGCATATCCGCCAAAGTAATGATGCTATCGAGAAGAACCATCAGGCTGCGGAATAGCTGGAACTCATCTGCCCGGAGCTTCTTCTCAGTGGGCGATTGGTCGCCTGTAAGAAGCCAGTGGAGGTCTACATCGAGCGCTCGTGCCAACCGGCCCATGACCTCTATGCTAATGCTCTCTGCCCGGCCGGATTCGATGCTCGAAACAGAGGCACTTTGTTTATAGCCTAGCATTTGTGCAAGTTCGGCCTGGGACAAACCCTTATCTTTGCGGCACTTGCGCACGCGATCCCCGAAGGAAAAAATCTGCGTTTTTTGCTGTTTGTCCCCTTGCACTCTCTTTGCTCACGCTATAAAATACTGTCGTTTTGGTGCCTGAGACACAGTAAGAGTCTCTTGTTTTTCTCAGAACACTTAAGGCAGTAAAGATGCATCGAGTACAACTCAACGATAAACCGATTCTCCTAACTGACCGCGAAGCGATCCTGCTTGTCAAGCGACGGGCGATTGCTGAGCGGCGGTCGGCCGCTGGCACCGCCGCACTGACGCTCATCGAAAGTTTAGGGCCCGCGTATGGCGGGGATGGTAACACCGCACGGCCTGGCAAACAAGCCGGAACCCCACGAATCCATCAGGGCGCGGAGTCCTGATGCAACCACACAGAAACTGTAGACGAAAGGAACGACTCATGGGCGAGAACGAGCAGAGCAAAAAGGGCTTGGAGGTACTCAGCGATGAGGCCTTGGCACACATCGTAGAGCTGGGGCTGAGCCAGGACCCCGATGAACTAAGCCCAGAAGTCGCGGCGGCGGTCCGCGAGCTGTCGCGCCGCAGCGGGGCCCAGTAAGAAGGATCGGCTGTGGCCGCGAACCTGTCAATCACGGAAGCGGCCCAGCGGCTCGGTCTGACCGAACGAGCCGTTCGTAAGCGGTGCGCATCGGGCAGGCTGCCCGGTGCGCGCCGCGTCGGCCGCACCTGGCAGATACCGGCATCGGCCGATCCGCGGCTGGCCGAGACCCCGGCCAAGCAAACGCCGGACGACGCGGACGTCGACGCGATGAAGGCGGTCAATGTGAAGAAGCGCGAAGCCGCGCTGCGCCGGGTCGGCCTGGTCACAGAGGCCGAGGCGTTCTGCCGCGCGGCCGCCGGCGAGGGGATCGGCCGGACCGATGCACTGCGGCACTTCGCGCAGGAGCACGACCTGGCGTTTCGGACGCTGCAACGCTGGATACGCGCGTACGACCGCGATGGAATCGCGGGCCTGATCGACAAGCGGCGCGGCACTCCCGGCCAGGCCCATCCATTCAGCCCTGAGGCGCAGGATCGCCTTCGGCAACTCTATCTCCATGACAGCAAGCGCGACCTCACGACGTGCTGGCGCATCGTCCGGTATGAAGGCAAAAAGAACAACTGGCAGGTCCCGCCGTATGATTGTGTCCGCCGGTGGGTAGATAAGAACATCCCGATGCCCGCCCGCGTCCTGTACCGGGAGGGTGAGGCGGCTTACACGGCAAAGTGCGAGCCATTCATTTTGAAGGATTGGGATAGCATTCCGCCGGGGTCCGTATGGGTGGGCGATCACCACCAGCTCAATGTGTGGGTGCGGCACCGTGGCCGATGGATTCGGCCCTGGATCACGGCCTGGATCGACATGCGAAGCCGCAAGGTCATGGGCCACTTCCTGGCCCCGTCGCCGAATCAGGGGACGATACTGCAGGCGCTGCGGCGCGGCGTCCTGGCCCACGGCCTGCCCGACAGCGTCAAAATCGACAACGGCAAGGACTACGACAGCGAGACCTTCACGGGCACCACCAAGAAGAAACGCCGCGCCCTGAAGAAGGGCTACTTGGATGAAGCCGGGGTAAGCGGCCTGTTCCACATGCTCAGCATCGACGTGTCGTTCGCCCTTCCGTATCATGCGAAGAGCAAGTCGATCGAACGGTTTTTTGACACGCTGGACCGGCAGTTATGCAAGTTCGTGCCGACGTACTGCGGAAAGGACACGTCGCAGAAGCCGGAAGATTTGAATGGCTACCTCAAAAGTGAGGCGGCCGTGGCCGAGGCCTTCACGATCAAGGCATTGGCGTTGCGCCTGGACCGATGGATCGCGGGCTATGATAACCTGCCGCACACGGGCGAGGGGATGAACGGCGCGACGCCGAACGAGGTGTTCGCCACGCGGACCAGCAAGCGCATAGCCAAAACAGAAAGCCTGGACCTGCTGCTGCGGGTTTGGAGCGGGACACTCAAGGTCGGAAAGAACGGCGTGCGGTTCCGGCACATGTACTATGGGCAGTACAACGAGCGGCTCGTACGGTATCAGGGCCGATCCGTGCGCGTGAGCTTCGACCCCGACGACCTCCGCCGCGTCCACGTGTACGACGCCGAGACGTGGGAGTTTTTGACCGTCGCCGAGCAGGCCGATCTTATCCGCTATGGCGTCGCCCTGAAAGATGAAGACCTGCGCGAAGGCATGCGCAAGAAGGCCAGGGCCAGAAAGGTCGCGCGCGAGGAGGCGGGTTCGGCGGCTCGCCGGCGGTATGCCCGGATCACCGATCTGGCGATTGAGGCCATGAATGACCGCACCCGGCCGGAACCAGAGGACACGGCCGTGGACGTGCAACCGGTGGCCACGCCCCTCGACGGCCAGGCCAAGGCGGTCCGGCGTGAAGAGCGGCGGCAGGTGATCAAGCGGGCCGTGCAGCGGGCGGCCGGCGCGGAGGGCACGGATATCGGCGGGATTGAAGTCGATATGGAGGCGCTCTACGCGATGAATCATCCGCCGGAGCTGCCACCGCTCAGCACGCTGTGGCCGGAAGAAAACGACACAGAACAACAACCCCGCGAATTCGGGCCCTGGCTTGATTTACCGGAGCCGTGAGGCTGGACGTTGAATGCCAAGTGACGACCTCCATCGTGGTTTGGAACAGGACGCCCGACAGGTGACCGAACGGATGCCGGAGAAGCTGTCGGTCCCGGAGCTGACCGCCCTGATCGAATCGGTCAAGCGGTTCAAGGCGGACCACGGTCTGAGCCACGCGCAGATCGGGCGGCGGATCGGATACAGCCGTTCGGTGGTGGCGTCGTTCCTGGCGGGCCGGTACGACGGCGACCTGGAGAAGCTGGCGGGCAAGCTGGTCTGGATGATGAACAGCGAGGCCCGCAAGCAGCGGCGGGACAAGGGCGAGGCGTTTGTGTCGACGACGGTGGCCCGGCGGATCGGGACCCTGATCGTGCAGACCGAGGCGTTCAGTGACGCCGAGGGGCGGATCGGGGTGATTATCGGCGACGGCGGCCACGGCAAGAGTCACTGTCTGCGGCAGTACGCCGAGGCGGACAAGAACGCGGTGTACATCGCCTACGATGATTGCATGACCATGACCCGTCTGTTCGCGGAGATCGCGCGGGCGGTGAAGCTGCCGTCGGCCGGTTCGTTGGCGGCGGTGACGGCGCGGCTGGTCAAGGGCCTGCGGGATCGGCGGGTGATCGTGCTGATCGACGAAGCATCGAGCCTGCGGGTGCGGGACCTGAACCGGCTTCGGCAGGTGCTGGTGATCAAGGCGCGGTGTCCGTTGGTTCTGGCGGGCAACGCGGACCTGCTCAAGACGCTGCACGATCCCGGCTATCGGGAGGGGCACGCCAGTTTAGACCAGTTTAACAGCCGTTTGATGAGCATTCTAAACCTGGATGAAGTGGCCGGCGACGACGGCGGGGGGCTGTACACGGCCGAGGATATCCGGGCGTTGTACGAGTACGGCGGGATCGTGCTCAAGTCGGACGCGGTGGAGACGTTCCGGCGTATCTGCAAGACGCCCCGGACGGGACGGTTGCGGACGTGCGGGCATATCTGCAGCGCGCTGCATATGTCGCCGACGATTGCCGAGCGGGGGTACATCGACGGGCCGTCGATCCTGTCGGCGGTCGAACAGTTGGCGCTTCCGATTCGGGAGTGGTTGCCGATGGTCTATCGGCAGGTGCGCCAGCAAGAGCAGCGCGAGGCGGCGGCCTGGGCCGGATAGGATGAACAGGGTTATCGAAGATGGGAAGGATCGAACCATGATTGCAGAGGATGAAACGATGGAGGCCCCGGAGCGTGTGGCCGATGGGCAGCGGGCGGAGCTGATCGGGGAGCTGACGGCACAGTTGGTGGACGCGGACCCGGATTATATTAAGGGGCTGACACGGGCCGTCCGCAACCGGAAACAGGGGGCCGCCGC
>ENA-OSEO01003097-OSEO01003097.1-sediment-metagenome-genome-assembly--contig:-NODE-3097-length-20692-cov-3.770749_pt1 | contig 20692 bp, 20 predicted proteins | sample MGYA00237883_ERZ534232 | MGnify/ENA metagenome assembly ERZ534232
GTTCCAGCAACTTCTGGACGCCTATCAGGCCAGGCCCTATCGCCGTCTCAGCCTGCTGCTGGCGGAGCTGGGCCTACAGAACCATCCTTTTATCAGGCAACTCGATGGTAGTGAACTGACGGACCTGGAGGCGGGCATTATCTGGGCTGCCACCCGGGACTACCGCTTGAGTTGTGTCCGGCAGTTGGCCCGTTTTAGGCCCACGATTTATGGGGACGAGGGCTGGCAAAAACTCTTGGGCCCCTCTTTCCGCCTTGGGCCCATAGTCAATTATTACGACGACTTGCCGGCCATCTACGGGGCCACCACCATCAACTTTAACGCCACCAGCATGCAGATGAAGGCCGCGGTCAACCAGCGGGTCTTCGACGTACCCGCGGCCGGGGGCTTCCTGCTCACGGATTTTAAAGAACAATTAGCCGATGTCCTGGAACCGGGGAAGGAGTCGGTCTGCTACCACCACCCCGAAGAGATTCCGGATTTGGTGCGCTTTTACCTGAAGCACCCCGAGGCCCGGCGGCAAATCGTCCAGCAGGGCCGGGCCCGGGTTTTACGGGAACACACCTATCGCCATCGTCTCCGGGAGATGCTGGCGGTGCTGCGGAGGACCATGTGAACCCGTTAGAGGCCTGGATCAGAGACCAAGAAAGGTTGGCCCGGGAGCAGCCGGCCCCGGTTTCCTGCCTTCAGGGTCCCTGGGGCTCTCCTGAACCCCAAAATATCCTGGTCCTCCAGTTGGCCCGGTTCGGGGATTTGGTGCAGACCTGGCCCTTGCTCACCCGTCTGCGCCAGACCTATCCCGGGGCCCGGCTCACTTTGTTGACGGACCACCGCCTTTTGCCTTTGCAGGTTGCGGGGCCTGAGGTGGACGAAGTTCTGGGCTTTGATTTCCTGCGCCTGGGCTCCCTCACCGCCGGAAACTGGCCCGGGGCCTACCAACTGGTGGCGGATTTTCTTAATAGTTTGCAGGCCCGGCACTTCGATCAGGTCTTCAATCTCAACTTTTCCCGGCTCAGTCTCTTGCTGACCCATCTTTTAAGCGTTCCGGCTAAAGGCTACCTGCCCGCTAACGGCGGCCGGGAAATTTCCCGGGAGCCCTGGCTGGCCTGGATCTATAGCCTGGTCCATGCCCGGCGCTTCAACCGCTTCCACCTGACGGACGTTTTTCGCCATCTGGCCCCGGAACCGGCGGCTGCTCCCCTGGCTACGCCGGTTACGGCCCGACCTCCAGGCGAGCCGGTTATTGCCCTGCAACTGGCCACCCGCCACGAACGGCGCACCTGGCCCCTGGAACATTTTACTCGATTGGCTGAACATCTTGTCAGCCGTATATCGGCCCGGGTCCTGTTAATGGGGACCGCCGCCGAACGCCCTCTGGGGGAAAAACTCAAGGCCGCGCTGGCTCCGGCCCTCCGGGAACGGGTCCTCAATCTCCAGGGCGAAACCGGCCTGAAAGAACTGGCGGCGCAGCTAAAGCAAGCGCACCTGGTGGTCAGCGGCGATACCGGCACCCTGCACCTGGCCACGGCCTTGGGGGTGCCCACGGTGGCCCTCTTTCTGGGCCCGGCCCTCTGTTTCGAGACCGGTCCTTACGGTTCCGGCCATCATGTCCTCCAGGCCGAGCCTCCCTGCCACCCGTGTACGGAGGCGGCGTCCCCTTGCCCGGAGGAAGGCCCCATCTGCCTGAAGATGCTGCCTCCTGAGGCGGTGGCCCGGCTTATTTCCGGCTGTCTGGAGATGGGGGCGGCGCCCGCCGATCTTCACCTGCCCGCGGGGTCCCGCCTGTACCGCAGCGAACTGGATGAATTCGGCGTGCGCTACCACTACCTGGGAGAAGAGCCGCCCCGCTTCGAGGACCTGGCGGGCGAGGCCTACCGCCGGGCCGGGGCCTGGCTGGCGGCGAGGATAAATGCGGTAGGGGGAGAGGATCAGGGGCCTGTAGCGCAGGCGTCTCGCCTGGGAACCTTAGCCCCCGCTCTCTCCAGTGATTCGCAGAAACTTGAAATACTCTTAGCCGCGCTGCGCCGGGGGATGCAGGTGCCTCCGGAGTTCCCGGAAGTGGCGGTCGCGTTGCGGCCGCTTATGGCCTTTCAGGCGGAAATGCAACGCCAAGATAATCAAGATTTGTATACCGGCGTCAAAGAAGTCTTTACCGCCCAACTGGAAAACGGTCTTTCCCCATCGAGGTGACAATAATGAGTCTCTGGGCAAAAAATCTGGAAGTTTTGCAGCAGGTAAATCCGGATCTGGCCGCCACCCTGGCGGATACCAGTATCCCCGAGGATCACCAGGCACCGCCCTCCCGGTCCGGCCCCCCTTATCTCCAGGTGGGCAAGCAGCGCCTGACCTCTTCCTATGATCCGGTGAAAGAAGGCCGGGACTGGGCCCAGGCCCTGGAAGGGGATGGGGCTGCGCCCCTCATCGTCTTCGGCCTGGGGCTGGGGTATCATATTTTGCCCCTCTTAGACCAAGACCGGCCCCTGTGGGTGGTGGAGCCCTCGGCACCGGTGGCCCGCTTGGCCCTGGAGCACCAGGATCTGACCAAGCTTCTGGCTAATAACGGCCTGCGCCTGGGGCCGGATTTCACCGGACTACCTAAAGACGCCCGCCTGGTGGAGCACAACCCCACCCGCCGGCTGCACCCCGGCCCCCTGCGCCGCCTGACGCGTTTTCTGGCCGGGGAGGGCTGTGCATTAGGGCCTCTGCGCATCCTGGTGGTAGGTCCCCTCTACGGCGGCTCCCACCCCATCACTCGCTACACGGCCCGGGGCTTTAAGGAATTGGGGCATGTCACCGAGTTCCTGGATTTTGCCCCCTTCTTTGCCGGTTATCAGGCCCTGGCCGGGGTCACCAGGGACCAGCGGGCCGAACATAAGTTGAAACAAGAATTGCTGCGCCTTTTAGGCGAGGCCATCCTTGCCCGGGTCCGGGATTTCAAGCCGGATCTGGTCTTCGCCCTGGCCCAGTCCCCGGTGGCCCCGCCCCTGCTTCGGGCTCTGAAAGCGGAAGTTCCCCTGGTGGCCTACTGGTTCGTGGAGGATTTCCAGGTCCTCACTTACTGGCAGGAACTGGCCCCGGAAGTGGACGTGTTCTTCACCCTCCAGAAGGAGCCGTTTTTCTCCGAACTCAAAAGCCGGGGCGTTAAAAATTACGCCTGCCTGCCACTGGCCGCGGACCTGCAGGCTTACCATCCCCTGAAATTGACCCCGGAAGAAAAACGCCGCTTCGGTTCGGCCCTGTCCTTTGTCGGCGCGGGCTACTACAACCGCCGCCAGTTTTTCCAGGGTCTCCTGGACTTCGACTTCAAAATTTGGGGGTCGGAGTGGGAACTCAACTCCTCCCTGGGCAATTACATTCAGGACCAGGCGGCCCGGGTCTCCGAAGAGGACTGCGTGAAGATTTTCAATGCCTCCCGCATCAATCTCAACCTCCATTCCTCCCCTTTCCATGCGGGCATCAACCCCCAGGGGGATTATCTCAATCCCCGGGTCTTTGACCTGGCCGCCTGCGGCGCCTTCCAGCTGGTGGACTGGCGCTCCCAGTTGCCCGAATTCTTTACGCCGGATAAGGAGGTGGCCGTTTTCACCTCTCTGACCGAAGCCCGGGAGAAGATCGAGTATTACCTGTCCCACGATGAAGAGCGGCGGCGCCTGGCCGCGGCCTCCCGGGACCGGGTCCTAAAGGACCATACCTATGCCCGGCGCCTGGCCACGGCCCTGGAGATCATCCAGGACCTCCACCCCGGGGCCCTGCCTCACCGGCAGCCCCAGGAGAGCGCTGGGCTCCAGGTGCAGACCTCTTTTCCCGCGGACCACCCCGTACAGGTCCTCCTGGACCATTTGCCGGAAGGGGTATCCGCCGACCTGGAGGGTTTGGTGAGCCAGATCAAGGAAAGCAGCGAGCCCCTCACCGAACCCGAGGCCATTCTCTGGTTTCTCCAGGAGTTCCAGAGCAACATGCACCGCCGCGGTGCCAATGGAGGGGGCTGATGCGCATCCTGGTGATCAATTTGTTGCGACTGGGGGACTTGGTCCAATCCTCCCCGGTGCTCCGGGCCTTACGGACCGCCCATCCCGAAGCTCATATTAGCCTGCTAGTACAAGATATCTTCCAGGAAACCGCGGAACTCCTGCCCCATGTCGATGAGCTGCTGCCTTTGCCCACGCTGCAGCTGGCCCCTTGGCTGGACCAGGAAGGGGGCTGGCCCGGGGGCTACCGCTTTTTGGCCGACTGGCTGGCGGCGCATCTGGAGCCCCGGCCGGACCTGGTGATTAATCTCACTCCCACCATCTTGGGGGCCATTCTCTCATTTCTGTGTGGAGGCAGGGAAGTGCGGGGCTTCACCGTGCACTCCACCAGGTATTTCCTCACCGAGCCCGCCTGGATGAGCTATCTCATGGTGGTGTCCCGGGCCCGGCGGGCCAATCCCTTCAACTTGGTGGACATCTTTCTTAAAGGCGCGGGGTTCGAGCCGGATGGAACCGGCCTGGAGCTGAAGATTCCTCCGGATGCCCAGGAGCAGGCCGGAGCCTTTCTCTCCGGGTTATCCATCCCTCCGGGCGCAGCGCTGGTGGGCCTCCTCCCCGGAGCCTCTCAACCCCAGCGTTGTTGGCCCCCGGAAAAATATGCCCAGGTGGCCTCCAGGCTTCTGGCTAACCGGCCCTGCCATTTCTTTATCTTCGGCAGCCGGGGGGAGCGGCCCCTGGGGGAGAAACTGGCTGCCCTCCTGCCGCCGGGGACCACGACCCTGTGCGCCGGCGGCACCTCCATCGCCGGGTTGGCGGCCTTGCTTTCCCGGCTGCACCTGATGATTACCAACGATACCGGCCCCATGCACCTGGCCGCGGCGGTTAAAACCCCGGTCCTGGCCTTCTTTCTGGCCGGCGCCCGGGTGCACGACACCGGGCCGGTGGGGGAGGGGAACCTGGCCCTGGAACCCCGGTTGGACTGCCACCCCTGCCATTATCCGGATTCCTGCTCCCTGTTTAAATGCCATGCCGCCATCACGCCTGAGGCAGTGGCCGCCTGGGCTCTGCACCTCCTGGAACAGCGGCCCCTGGCCCCGGTCCCGGACGCCGCCCGCTGGCGCGGCCTCCAGGTCTATCTCTCCACTTTCGATCCTACGGGGCACCATGCCCATCTGCCGCTGATCCGCCGTCCCCTGGACCGGCAACACTTCTGGACTTTGATGCACCGGGCGGCCTGGACCCGGTATCTGCAAGGGGCTGGAACTCCGGGGGACACCTTGAGCCGCTGGCTCCTGGAAGTGGCCCACCGCCACTTCCTACCTCCGGAGGACGACCTGGGATTGGCCGCCGGCCACCGGGACCTCAACGAACTCCTGGACCTCACCGGCCAAGGAGAGCGGCTGGCCCGCCATCTCCAGGCTCTCCCCGGGGAGGGCCTGGCCCCCTCCTATCTGTGGCAGCAGGCGGAGGCCGTCAAGGGTATCGACCCGGAATTACACCGTCTGGCCGTGGGTTCTCCGGAAATCGCGGCTTTTATTGAGTTTTATTTCCAGGAACAACGGGGGGTGGCGGAAACCGAGGTCAATCTTTTAGCCCGGCAACTGGCCCAGGCTTACCAAAGCTTGCACCGGGCCGGTAAAATCTGCCTGCTGACCATGGGGGAAATGGCGGGCAGTTTCCCTGAATTAGCTCAATATATCAACTTATTACCTGTCATGGCACATCTTGTGCAAGGATATTCCCCAAAGACAGATACTCATCAAAATCTCGAGGTGGCCGCATGGAAATAACCCTCAATGATCAGAACCTGCCGGTGGATTTATCTCACCTGCGGAACCTGGAGGAAGCCCTGCTGGAGCTGAACGAAAAATTCATCCCCCAGGGGCAGCAACTCTTCCAGGTGGAGGTGAACGGTGAGTTTTTCACGGAACGCTACCCCCGGGAATCCCGCTACGTTCGCCTGGGGGAGGTATCCAAGCTGGATTTGAAGACTGTGTCCGACACGGAACTGGCCAAATCCATCCTGGCCGACGCCTCACAACAGGCGGATACTCTGGGACAGGCCCTGGAAAAGAGCGCCGCGCTCTTCCGTCTGGCCGCCGAAGATGAGGCCAACCACTATTTTGCCCAGGTGCTGGAGGCCCTGCGCTGGCTGCTCCAGACCGGAGAAGGGGCCTGCCAGGTCCTGGAAGTGGACCTGGGCCGCATGAACACCCCCCAGATCGGCGATGTCTCTGATTTCCTCAAGCGGTTCCAGGACCTCCTGGAAGAGATGCTCCAAGTCTATGAGGAAGAAGACTACATCCTCCTGGCGGATTTAATGGAGTACGAACTCTTACCCATGGTGCTGCAATGGCAAAAGATTCTCTCCCAACTCTCACACCATTAACCCGGAGCCGGGTGGCCCTGCTGCAAGACCTCACCCGGGCCGTCACTGCTGCGGTGCTCCAGGACGATCTGGAACGGGCCGCCAGCCTCCTGGAACAGCGCCGCATGGTGCTGCAACACCTGGACTGGTCCACCCCCGCGGAAGACCTGGGGGAAGACCTGGAGAAACTGCGAAACCTGGATCAATCCCTGATGGACTTCTGCCAATCCTGGCGGGAAGCCTTGGATGAACGCCTGCAAACCCTCAACCTCTGCCAGCACCTGCGCCAGAAATACGCCCCGCCGCTTACCAAAGCCCGGTTTATCGACCTGCATAAATAATAAGGCGGAGCTTAAGCTCCGCCTTGGGCAACTTCTTGGAAGAAGGGAGGTGACCTCCAGGGTTCACCTCTACTCCCGGTGGTTGTTATACTAAGTTCGGTTTCTGCCGCAACAAATCAAACAAATAACTTGTTGATAATCTTTAATCTTTTAACCGAAAACCGAAAACCGAAAACGGTATTAGTTGCGTCCGGGTCCCCGGAAAGAACGAATCACCAGCGAGCGTCAAAGAGATTGGTAATGTTGTAGAGAAACCCGCTTTTGGGTTTTTCGTCCTTGTGGGTCAAAATCTCCTGGCATTGGTTGATATAATTCTTGGCTTCGCCCACTTTGGAAAACTCGGGATATTCCTGGGCCACCACCTGGAAGCGGTCCAGGGCTGATTTATAATGTTTGGTGCGAAAGTAGAATTCCCCCACATAAAACTCATGCGCCGCCAAATCGTTGCGGCATTTTTGCATATACTTATCCACCTTGGGGATATATTCGCACTTAGGATATTTCTTCTTTAAGCGGCGAAATTCCTGAAGGGCTTTAAAGGTATAAGTCTGGTCCCGGTCGATGGTGGAGCGCTGGCGGTAATAGCATAATCCCTGGTGGAAGATGGCATAGGGGACGGCTTTATTGGTGGGGTGGAGTTTTTCGAATTCCTTATAAGCTTGCAGGGCCTCGTCGTATTTCTTTTTATAAAAATAGGCGTCCGCCACCTTAATCTGCGCCAGTATGGCCTGTTCGCTGTAAGGGTAGCGGTCCCGCACCTTTTCGAAGGTCTCGATGGCATCATCGTATTTTTTCTTTTTTAGTTGAGTGATGCCTTCCTGGGCCATAACATCAGGGGGCTTTTCCGGTTTTTTGGATTTAAACCAACCTTTGATGGTGCTGCAGCCGCCGAGAAAGGTGGCCAGGGTCAGAATCAGCAAAAATCGGGTGGCTTTTTGCATCTTCATAGGTTTACCTCGAACGCTGTTCGTCCAGATAACTGCCGGCGAAAAAGGCCGCGGTGGCTCCGTCTCCCACGGCGGTGGCGATTTGCCGGAGAAGTTTGTTGCGCACATCCCCGGCGGCAAAGATGCCCGGAACCGAGGTAGCCATTTGGGCATTGGTAAAGATAAAACCCCATTCGTCCAAAGGCACGCGGTCATGGAGCCAGGCGGTGTTGGGGACGATGCCCACGAAAATGAAGACTCCGGCCACCGGCAAGGAGGATAATTCCTTAGTCTTCACGTTTCTTAGCTGTATAGTCTCCACCGCTTGAGTGCCCTGGATTTCCTTCACCACCGTGTCCCAGTGAATCTCCACTTTTTTCTCTTTTTGCAGAGCGAAAATCTGTTCCTGGAGGACCTTCTCCCCCCGGAAGGAATCCCGGCGATGGATGAGGTGGATCTCCTCGGCAAAACGGCTGAGAAATACCGTGTCGGTGAGCGCGGTATCGCCGCCGCCCACCACTGCGATGGTATCCCCCTTATAAAGGGCCCCGTCGCAGGTGGCGCAGTAGCTGACGCCTTTGCCGGTGAATTCTTTTTCCCCCGGGGCTCCCAGCTTTTTGTAGCCGGCGCCGCTGGCGATGATCACCGCGCCGGCGTGCAGCTCTTCCCCTTCCAGCCGCAAGAGATGATGATCCGGCCCCGGTACCAGCTCCAGGACTTCTCCGCTACGGAACTCCAGGCCGAAGCGTTCGGCTTGCTTCCGCATGCGGTCGCTCAGCTCAAAGCCGGAGATGCCCTCCGGAAAACCGGGGTAATTCTCCACCAGGTCCGTAGTCATGACCTGGCCGCCGTGAATGAGTTTTTCCAGCAGCAGGGTTTTCAGCCGGGCGCGACCGGCATAAATGCCGGCGGTGAGGCCGGCGGGGCCGGCCCCCACGATCACGATGTCATAATCCCACGCAGGCATACCGGTCCACGGGATTACAGGGCTTTTTTCAGGGCATTCTCGATCAGGGAACGGGACACGGCGCCGGTGATCTGCTCCATCACTTGGCCGCCTTTGAAAATAATCAGGGTAGGGATGGCCCGAATGCCATATTTGGCAGGAGTTTTCGCGTTTTCATCCACGTTCATCTTGGCCACTTTCACCTTACCCTGATAATCCCGGGCCAGTTCTTCCACCACCGGGGCTATGGCCCGGCAGGGGCCGCACCAGGCCGCCCAGAAATCAACCATCGCCGGCATATCGGATTTCAGGATTTCCTCTTCAAAAGTGGCGTCACTTACCTGGAGAGGTTCAGAACCGGACATCGTTCCCTCCTGAGTTTAGTTGGGCGCTACAAGTACATAAAACCTACCCATTTCTCCAATCCTTGTCAATCCCTTTTCCTTAATGAGCCTACCGCGCATCCAGTCCCAGGCCCCGTCTTTTTTCCTCCACGTGCCGGATAATCAAGGCCGCGGCCTTCCCCGGGTCCGGCTCCACCGCGAATTTGGCCCCCAGGTGGGATTCCAGGCCGTTGAGGAGCAAATCCGTCACCGCGGGGCTTCCCAGAACCGGGGGCGTAACTCCCAACACCGTGTAAATGCCGCTGGCCACCGCGTAACAAGCGATGGTCGCAGCCTTCTCCGAATACCACTCGGGCGCGGCCGCGGCCACCGGCAGCATATCTATATCCACTCCTAAAGCCCCGGCCAGGACCGCGCAGAGATTGATGATCCGGGTGTTGTCCACGCAGGAGCCCATGTGCAGCACCGGGGGAATGCCTAAGGATTGACACACGGCCTTCAGGCCCGGCCCCGCCAGTTCTGCGGCCTGAGGCTCTTTGAGACCCGCCTTAGCGTTGGCCACCGCGGTGCAGCCGGTATCCAGGACTAAAATATCCGCGGCAATCAACGCCCGGGTGAGATTCACATGGCCGTAGTCCTGGGTGATCTTGGGATTGTTGCAGCCCACCACGCCCGCGGCGCCCCGGATCTGCCCGGCCTTGACCGCGTCCAGCAGAGGCCCGGGGGTCCCCCCCAGGGCGGCGACGATGGCCTCGATGGAAAAACCGGTGACTTGGGCCTGGGGTGAGGCGGGGATGGAGACCCGCTTGGGATCCCGGCGGGCAAAATTTTCCACCGCCTGGAAGACCAGCTCCCTTCCTAAGGCCGCGCCGTTCTCCGGAGAAAAGGACAGGTGTTTTGCCTTGGGAAACTTGGCCTTGTCATAAGTGGTATAGAAGAGGGTATGGTAGCAGGAGGCCAGGTCTCCCAGGGAGGGCATGATGCATTGGTAATCCACCACCATGGCCTCCACCGCGCCGGTGATCAGGGCCAGTTCCTGGACCAGATGGTTCCCGGCCATGGGGATGCCTTTACGCATCAGCACTTCGTTGCCGGTGCAGCACAGCCCCGCCAGGTTAATGCCCTGGGCCCCCAAGGCCTTGGCCCTGGCCAGCAGCTCCGGGTCAGCCGCGGCCCGGACCACCATCTCCGAGACCAGGGGGCTGTGGCCGTGGAGAATGATATTTACCTGATCTTCTTTTAATACGCCGATATTGACCTGGGAAGCCACCGGTTTAGGCGTGCCGAAAAGAATGTCGGAGACCTCGGTGGCGATCATGGAGCCGCCCCAGCCGTCCGCCAGGGCTGCGCGCAGGGCCTGAAGGAGAATGTTCACCGCCTCGTTGTCCACCCCCATGTGGGTGCGGTGCAACATCTCCGAGATTTCCCAGTCGATGCCCCGGGGCGCAAGGCCCAGCTTGGCCCATTTATCCAGCCTGACCTGGGGTAAGCGCTTGGTGAACTGGAGAAAGCCCTTCTTGATGCCGTATTCCTCCATCAGGGCCAGGGCCAATTCCTTGGCCTGGGCCTCGGGGGGCAGGTCCGCGGCCACCCCGAATTCCCCGGCTATCCGGGCCAGCTTTTCCAGGTCGGTGAGCTTATAACCCGGGGCTTTCCCTTCGGCCACGGCCAAAAGCGTCTCCACCAGGTCCCGGCCATGGTCGGAGTGGGAGGCCGCGCCCGCGGCCACCATGCGGGCCAGGTTCCGGGCCACCATGATGTCCGCGTCCGCGCCGCACACGCCCCGCTGCGGCCCTTCGCCAAAGGGATCGATGCGGCAGGGCCCCATGACGCAGATGCGGCAGCTAAGCCCCAGGTCGCAAAAGCCGCACTGGGGCTGCTGGGCGTGAAAACGGTCCCAAACCGTCTCCAGCCCCTCCCGGCGGGCTTTTTCTTTTAAGGCCAGGGTGTCGGGCTGGATGGAGATATTGTCTATAAGGGTATCTTGGGGTGCCATTTTTGACTCTCCTCTTCATAAATTTACACCGACAAAAATATCAAGAAAACGTACCGTAGGGTGGGCGTCTCGCCCGCCCTGGATAGAATGAGCAAGGCCAGGGCGGGCGAGACGCCCACCCTACGGGTTCATATCCTCTTTAATGTATAACCAGGGATAATCTTTCATGTCTGGCCAGGTTTTCCAAGGATTATTGATGATGTACTCCAACTTATTAAAAAACTCCTTCTCATCCCTGACAATGCGATTAAAATACTCCTGTTGCCAGATGGGGACTCTGCGGCCGCTATCGTTGCTGAACTTATGGGCAGTGAAAGACTTCCAGGAATGGACGAGGTCTTGCAAACGATATTTTTCCAATGGCTTGACCAGGGCATGCACGTGATTATGCATGACTACACCGGCATAAAGATCATACCTTTGGCCGTCGAAGTGCTTGAGCGCGGACATAATCACCGCCCGTTCGCCGGAAGTCAGTTCAGGTTGAGTGAACTCCAAGCGCCAGGTGACAAAATACACGGAGTCAACCAACCGCCAATGGGGCAGCTTTCTTCGATAGATGACCAGGTCTTCTTCGGGTAGCTCGGTCATGTAATGCACCGTAGGGTGGGCGTCCCGCCCGCCCTCAAAATAATTTGAAAAGCCAGGGCGGGCGAGGACGCCCACCCTACGAGATTTTTCTATATCTTTAAATCCTTGATTAATTTCCACCATACTACAACTCTATCCATAAAAAAAGCCCGGTCCGCCGAGGGACCGGGCCATGAAGGTAAACAGGCTTAATTTTTATCCATAAGCCGGGGCGACGTTAATTTACACTCTTTGTCCATCTAACAGATAGTCTCCACGCCGCTGAAGCGGATAATCCTCTGGTCCGCGGTCACCAGGGGCATACCCAGCACCCGGGAGGTGGCGACGATGATCTGATCCGCGGGGTCCCGGTGGAATCCCTCGAGATTGGTGCTCTCCACGGCAATTTCCGGGGTCAGGTCGGCAATGCGGAGATTATTTTCGGTCAATGATCTGCGTATCCAGGTGAGAACGGGGATGGTGAAGCCGAGGCGCTGCCTCTCCACCAATTTTGCCAATTCCCAGCAGGAAATGGCCGCAATCCATTTCGGCGTCTCCGGGGCCATGGCCTTCCTGGCCTTGGTGGACAGGGACGACAAATCGCCGAGGCTTAACCAGATCCAGACGTGGGTGTCCAGGAGGACGCGCTTCACTTCAGGGCCTCCCAGTCCTCCGCGGCCACCGGCGAGACGATATCTCCCACAAAAGCTACCGTGTCTTTTAAGGGTATCTGCTCTGTTTCCCCTGCATAGGGAATCAACTCGGCGATGGGCTTGCCCCGTTTGGTGATGATCACCGGCTTCTTCGATTTGGCCACTTCTTCCACCACCGCCAGACAGGTGGCTTTGAATTTCGACACTGTTAATGATTCCATGGCCCCCCCCATTTCTAAATAGTCATGGTCAAATAACTATAGTCAATATAAGATTAGTTTCCCTTATTGTCAATCCCAAATCACTACTCTTGGTCCATAAAAAAAGCCCGGTCCGCAAGGGACCGGGCTTTTGGTTTTCCTCAATAATTACAGATGCGTGAGATGTGCGCCCAACCTGGTGGTTTGGGCTTAATCCACTACCGGCCTCGGCAGCAGGCCCGCGGCCTCGACGATCTCCGGGACATGGTCTTCCCATTCGATGGCCATCAGGTGAATGCCGGAGATGCCTTTCATGGCCAGGCATTCGTGGATCTGCTCCACCGCGATCTTGATGCCTTCCGCGGCCACCTTGTCTTTGGGGACACCCTTGAGGCGGGTGATGTAGGAATCGGGCACGTCCAGGCCGGGGACGAATTTCTTCATGTAGTTGGCCATACCCACGGATTTGAGGGGAGTGATGCCGGCCATGATATAGCACTTCTCGGTGAGGCCCATGTCCACGGCCATTTCCATGAACTTCCGGAAGCGCTCCATGTTGTAGATGCACTGGGTCTGGATGAACTGGGCGCCCGCGGCGATCTTCTTGCCCATGCGGATGACCCGGAATTCCTGGGGGTCGGCGAAGGGGTTGGCCGCGGCGCCGATGAACATCTGGGGCCGGCCCTGGAGTTCGGTGCCGCTCACCATCTTGCCTTCGTCACGCATGGTCTTCACCGTGTGCAGCAGCATGATGGAGTCCATGTCGTGGACGTTCTTGGCCTGGGGATGGTCGCCGAAGGACTGGTGGTCGCCGGTCAAACACAGCAGGTTCTTGATGCCCAGAGCGGCGGCGCCCAGGACGTTGCTTTGCAGGGCGATGCGGTTCATGTCCCGGGTAACCATCTGCATCACCGGCTCGATGCCCATATCCAGCAGAATCCTACCGGCGGCCATGGAGCAGAAGCGCACCACCGCGGTCTGGTTGTCGGTGAGGTTGACGGCGTCGACGTTGCCCTTCAAAAAGTTGGCCTTATGCTTGAAATGCTCAACGTCGCAGCCCCGGGGCGGGCCGCATTCACCGGTCACCGCCTTCTGGCCGCTCTTAAAGATCTTTTCCAGTTTGCTTCCCGCAGTATATTCGGCGGTCATTGTTTCAACTCCTCCCGTATAGTAGTGCGTAGCCCGCCGTCTCTGCTGGTGGACCAGTTTTTATAAAGCTTCACTTCCTGCATTTTGTGAAGCTGCCCCAGGTTTTTCAGGCGGTCGTAGATGAGCTGCCAGATGCAAGGGATGCTGCCTTTACCCACTTCGCAGATCCCTTCGGAAGAGCCGCCGCAGGGGCCGTTCAGCAGCTGCTTGGCGCAGCGGGTGATGGGGCAGAGACCGCCGAAATCGCCGATGATGCAATTGCCGCAGGCCTGGCAGAACTCCTTCCAGACGCCATGCTCCGTGGCGCCGCCGATGGACATGGTGTTCAGTCCCGGAAAGACCGGCACGTAAGGATAACGGGCCGCGCAGTATTGGGGGCCGACGCTGCAGGCGATGGAAATTATGGCCTCCGCGTCTTTCACCAAATCGTCCAGGGGCTCGATGTATTCCGGATCACACTGCCGCTCGCAGGTGTATTCCAGGGTTTCCAGGTCGTTGCCGGCAGCTTTGCGGGCAATACGCAGCTCCGAGGCCAGAATGGCCACTTCTTTTTCACCGCCGGCGTTACAGACGGTGACGCAGCCTTTGCAACCGGCAACCACTACCTTTTTAAAATCCTTGATCATTTCCAGGATTTCCGCTACGGGTTTTGATTCCCCGATGACCATTAAGCCTCCTCCTCTCCCAAAAATCGGGGGCAGATAAAAGATTGCTCCAGGCCCCGCCGCGCTTCCAAGGCTCTGCTGCGGCCGGGAAATATCCCCCTTGCCGCCACGAAAAGCTCACAGGTGGGAAGACTGGGATAGTTATGATAATTCTTCCGGGGACCCCGGAAAAACAGGCCCGACCGGGAGACATATTGTACATCTATTCACAAGTTTACTTCCAGAAAAAAATGATGTCAAACAAAATTCGGGCAGAAAAATTTGTCTGCTCCCGCTTACGTGCAAAAAAATTTGTTGACAAACTCTATTGCGCTCGATTAAATGGGGGTCTATGTGAAAAAAAGTATGAACCCTGGCGCAGGCTCACCCAGAGGCGAGCTGGCAGAGGCCTATACTTTGCGACCAACCCGGCCAGCGTAGCAAGCCGGGAATTAACCAGTAATTACAACCCATTAAGGAGGCCTTGGTTTATGGCGAAGTATGATCCGGTTAAACAGAAAGACTGGCAGATTGCCGAAATTGCCGAAGCGGAGATGATTCCTTTTGACGCGATGTGCGATAAGCTGGAAATCCCCAAAGATGAGCGCATCCCTCACGGCCAGAAAATCGGTCGCGTCGACTACATGAAGTGCCTGCAGCGCCTGAAGGACAAACCCGACGGCAAGTACATCGAGGTTACCGCCATCACCCCCACTCCCCTGGGGGAAGGCAAATCCACCACCTCCATGGGCCTCATCGAGGGCCTGGGGAAACGGGGCGTCAACGTGGGCGGCTGCATCCGCCAGCCTTCCGGCGGCCCCACCATGAACGTTAAAGGCACCGCGGCCGGCGGCGGCATCTCCCTGCTGATCCCCATGACCGAGTTCTCCCTGGGTCTCACCGGCGACATCAACAACATCATGAACGCCCACAACCTGGCCATGGTGGCCGCCACTTCCCGGTTGCAGCACGAGTTCAATTACAGCGACGAGCAGTTGGCCAAACGGAAGCTGGTCCGCCTGGGCATCGATCCCAAGAACTTCGAGATGGGCTGGATCATGGACTACTGCGCCCAGGCCCTGCGCCACATCATCATCGGCATGGGCGGCAAGATGGACGGCTTCATGATGAAGTCCTCCTTCGGCATCGCCGTGTCCTCCGAAGTTATGGCCATTCTCTCGGTGTTCACCTCTCTGGAGGACTTGAGGGAGCGGCTGAACAATATGGTGGTGTGCTACAACCGAAAGGGCGAGCCCATCACCACCCGCGATCTGGAAGTGGGCAATGCCATGACCGCCTGGATGCTGCCCTCCATCAACCCCACTCTGATGCAGACCGTGGAGCAGCAGCCCTGCTTCGTGCACGCCGGCCCCTTCGCCAACATCGCGGTGGGACAAAGCTCCATCGTGCCGACCAGATCGGCCTGAAGCTGTTTGATTACCATATCACCGAGTCCGGCTTCGGCGCGGACATCGGCTTTGAGAAGTTCTGGAACGTGAAATGCCGGTTCAGCGGCCTCATCCCCAACGTGTCGGTGCTGACCGCCACCGTCCGGGGCCTGAAACACCACGGCGTCAAAGCCGGCGCCCTGCCGTGTCCTCCGGGCAAACCGGTACCGAAAGAATACTTCTCGGCCTCGAAAGAGACCATGAAATGGTTGGAAGAGGGCGTGGAGAACGCGGTGCACCATGTAAAGACCATCAAAAAGGCCGGCATCAACCCGGTGGTCTGCATCAATTCCTTCCATTTCGATTCCGAAGAGGAGCATGCAGTGATTCGCCGGGCCTGCGAAGCGGCCGGCGCCCGGGTGGCCGTGTCCAAGCACTGGCAGTATGGCGGCGAAGGCGCCCTGGAGTTCGCCGACGCGGTTATGGATGCCTGCAAAGACAAGCCCCAATTCAAGTTCCTCTATCCCAACGAGATGCCGCTGCGGCAGCGCGTTGAAACCATCGCCAAAGAAGTTTACGGTGCGGACGGCGTGGACTTCGCCCCCGAAGCCGTGGCCAAGGCCAAGAAGTTCGAGGCTGATCCCAAGTATAACGAATACGCCACCATGATGGTGAAGACGCACCTGTCCCTGACTCACGATCCCACCATCAAAGGCACCCCCAAAGGCTGGCGGCTGCCCGTCCGGGACTTCCTGGTCTACGGCGGCGCCAAGTTCATCTGCCCGGTGTGCGGCGCCATTTCCCTGATGCCCGGCACCGGCTCCGACCCGGCCTTCCGGCGGGTGGACGTGGATGTCAAGAAAGGCACCGTGACCGGCCTGTTCTAAGTAAACTATAGGGTGCGCCTGGCGCCCCACACACGCATAACCATCCGGCTTCCGGGGCTTCCCCCCGGAAGCCGGTTTTTTTTTAAAGGGAGAAGACGGAGGGGCTAAGCACCATAACGGTCTTCGATGGAATTGAATTTCCAGACCATACGGTTTGACAGAGTTACATAATGTCGTTACAATATAAAATTCAGGCAGAATGGGATGTGGAGAAATGCAAGGCAAATCTCAAGAAGCACGGTCTCTCTTTTGAAGACGCCTGGCAGGTCTTTGCCGGAGACACAGTCACCCTTCCTGATGAACGCCATAGTTATGGGGAAGATCGCCTGATTACTCTGGGCAGGTTGGCAGGCCGGGTGGTGGTCGTGTTGCATGTATCCAGGAGAGAGAAAACGCGAATAATTTCCATGAGGAAAGCCAATGCGAGGGAGCAAAAAAACTATCAAGAGCGACTTGTCCAGGATTGATGCCCTGAAAGATGAAGATATCGATTATTCCGAAATTCCTGATCTTAGCACTTTGGGGCCGGAGTTCTGGGACAAGGCGGTGGTCAAACGGGCGGAGCCCAAGGCTCAGGTGACCATTCGCGTGGACCGGGAAGTTCTGGATTGGTTCAAGGCTCAGGGAAAGGGCTATCAAACCAGGATTAACGCCGTGCTGCGGGCTTACATGGAAGCCCAGGGCCGGGGTTAGGCTCATCATCGGTCGGACATCCCGCCCCCTCCTCCGTGATCCGGCCGTCATTTTTGGGGGAAAGCTTCTTACCCACCACCAAGGGGGCGTGCCATGTCCCCCACGAGGGCATAGGCCGGAAAGCCTGCGCGGCTTTGATCGTCTTAAGCATTCCTCCCCCGCTGTCTCTGAAAACTGAAAACCGTTTTGTGATATTTATCACTTGATTCTTGCCGCGCAGCCGTGGTAGAAATTTATAATTAGCAATGGTGAGAAAGGCGGGCAAGAGGGAAGCCTGTAGAAAATACCAAAATAATTAAACAATTATACGATCTGAGGAGAGGTGCGTAGGTTGTAGTGAGGGCGACGGCAGGAGATGGCCCAGGGGAGCATCGGGAACAATCCGGATTAAAACCCCCAAAGATTGCGGCCCCGGCCCAGCCCGTTTGGTTGATAGTTTTACATACCCACAAATAAAGAAATAACGGCAAAAAGGACTGGATCATGAGGATTAATACGCTAGACGACTTACAGGCGATCAAAGCGGAGGGGGTAAAACTAACTTACCCCGAAAAAATCAAAATCATGGTAGGGATGGCCACCTGCGGCATTTCCGCAGGCGGTGACAAGGTCTATCAGGCCCTGGAGAAAAAAATTGCCGAACTGGGGTTGGACGTGGCCCTGGAAATGACCGGCTGCATCGGTTTTTGCCAGCGGGAACCCCTGGTGGACGTGATTTATCCCCACAAAGTGCGCCTTTCTTACCAGGGCATGACCCCGGAGAAGGCGGAGGCCCTGGTGGAGGCCATCAAGGCGGATCAGATCTATCCCGAAAATCTCCTCTGCCGGATTGATCAGGAAGACTTGGTCATTGATGGGAAGAAGATGGTTTACGCCAACCCCCAGCCGGTAGCCCTGCCGGTGGAAGTACCCAAATATGAGGAAGTGCCCTTTTTCAAAAAACAGGTGAAGATTGCACTGCGGAATTGCGGCTACATTCATCCGGAGCGCATCGAGGAAGCCATCGGCCGGGGCGCCTATCAGGCCTTGCATAAGGCCTTGAAGGAAATGACCCCCAAAGAGGTGATTGACGTGGTCAAGGCTTCGGGGCTGCGGGGCCGGGGCGGCGGCGGCTTCCCCACCGGCCTCAAGTGGGAATTCTGCTATAACAATGCCTCCGATATGAAATATGTCATCTGCAATGCCGACGAAGGCGACCCGGGGGCCTTTATGGACCGGGGCATCCTGGAAGGCGATCCCCACGCCCTTCTGGAAGGGATGGCCCTCGGCGGCTACGCCGTGGGGGCCAAAGAAGGCTATATTTACTGCCGGGCCGAATATCCCCTGGCCCTGAAACGGTTGGAGATAGCCATTGAACAAGCCGAAAAACGCGGGCTTCTAGGAGATAATATTTTCGGCACGGATTTTTCCTTCCGGCTGAAAATCCGGGAGGGCGCCGGGGCTTTTGTCTGCGGCGAAGAAACCGCGCTCATCGCCTCCATTGAAGGCAAAGTGGGTGAACCCCGCCAGCGTCCCCCCTTCCCGGCCCAATCCGGCCTTTGGGGCAAACCCACGGTCATCAATAACGTCAAGACCTGGTCCCACGTGGCGCCCATTATCGTCCGGGGCAGCCAGTGGTACACCTCCTTTGGCACCGAAAAAAGCCCGGGCACCACAGTCTTTGCCCTGGTGGGCAAGGTCAACGACGCCGGACTGGTGGAAATTCCCCTGGGCACCACCCTTAGGGAAATGATCTTTGACATCGGCGGCGGCGTTTCCGGCAGTAATTTTAAGGCCGTCCAGACGGGCGGGCCTTCCGGCGGCTGCATCCCTGCCAAATATCTGGATACCCCGGTGGAGTACGAATCTCTGGGAGCTCTGGGGTCCATCATGGGTTCCGGCGGCATGATCGTCATGGATGACCGGGATTGCATGGTGAACGTGGCCAAATACTTTTTGGACTTCACCATGGAAGAATCCTGCGGCAAATGCACTCCCTGCCGGGAAGGGACCTTGCGCCTCATGGAAATGCTGGAGGGGATCACCAAGGGGGTAGGCACCCTGGAAGACATCGACCAATTGGTGGAGATGTCGGAAACCATCAAGGAGGCCTCCTTGTGCGGGCTGGGACAGACCGCCCCCAATCCGGTGCTTACCACCATCAAATACTTCCGGGATGAATACGAGGCCCACATTACCCAAAAGAAATGCCCCGCCAAGGTTTGCAAAGAGCTGATCACCTTCCGGGTGGACGAAGAGAAGTGCAACGGCTGCGGGCGCTGCCGTCTGGTCTGTCCGGTGGAAGCCGTGGAGGGGGCCAAAAAAGAACTGCATAAGATTCTCCAAGAAAAGTGCATCAAATGCGGCACCTGTTTCGACCGTTGTAAATTTGATGCCATAATTGTCGAATAAACGAGGCAGACGATGGTAAAACTGACGATCAACGACAAAATGGTTGAAGTTCCTGAGGGCACCACGATCCTGCAGGCAGCCCGCCAGGAAGGAATAAAAATCCCCACCCTCTGTTATTATGAGGCGATTAAGCCCTATGGCGGCTGTCGCCTTTGCGTGGTGGAGGTCACTGCCGGTCCTCGCACCTCCCTGACCGCGTCCTGCTCTTATCCGGTGGCCGAAGGGATCAAGGTGCAAACCGACACCCCCAAGGTGCTTAGGGCCAGGCGGTTGGTTATCGATCTTTTGTGGTCCCGGAGTCCGGATCTGCCCATTCTCCGGTCCATCGCCAACGATTTAGGGGTCATGGCACCCAGCTTCCCGGTGGGAGATACCGAATGTATCCTCTGCGATCTCTGTACCCGGGTATGCTCCGAACTGGAACAGTTGGGCGTCATCGGCATGCAGGGCCGGGGGTCCAAGCGCGAGGTTTTAACCCCCTTCGGGGAAGTGGCGGACGTCTGCCAGGAATGCGGGGCTTGCGGGTTTGTCTGCCCCACCGCCTGGATCCACGAAGTGGCCAAGATTCAGGCGCCCTGCACTTTGACCTGCCCGGCCGGGATCAACGTCCAGGGCTATGTGCAGTTGGTCAACCAGGGCAAGGATAAGGAAGCGGTCAAGCTCATTATGGAGCGGCTGCCGTTGCCCGGGACCTTGGGACGCATCTGTCCCCATCCCTGTGAAGAAGAATGCCGGCGCCAGACCGTGGATGAGCCCGTGTCCATCTGCAACCTGAAGCGCTTTGCCGCGGACCAGGTGGATTTGAAAGAGTTGGGGCTGGAGAAAGGGAAGCCCCGTCCGGAGAAGGTGGCCATCATCGGCGGCGGCCCCGCGGGTCTGTCCTGCGCCTACCACCTGGCCCGGGCAGGATATAAAACCACCATCTTTGAAGCCTTGCCGGTGCTGGGGGGCATGCTGAAGGTGGGCATCCCGGACTATCGGCTCCCGCCCGCGGTCCTGGACAAGGAGATCAATCAGGTCCTGAGAGAGATAAGGGCATCCCTCGAGCTCTGAGTCTGTATGGCGCCCTTTGGACGTCTGGGTTGATTTCATCCTGTGCCTCGATCCCGGGGGTACTGAGCCACGGGCAGGCCCCCGATCTCTTCACCTTGGCTTGATTTGAAGGCCGGCCCCATGGTTGACAGCTTCAATTGAGAATCGCCCGGGCACTGCCACTCTCCGGGCTGAT
>ENA-OSEO01003098-OSEO01003098.1-sediment-metagenome-genome-assembly--contig:-NODE-3098-length-20674-cov-9.315920_pt1 | contig 20674 bp, 18 predicted proteins | sample MGYA00237883_ERZ534232 | MGnify/ENA metagenome assembly ERZ534232
TCTCTGACCCTGGCCACGATATACCGCCATGCAGAAACCGGTATCATATACCCCGCATCGCAGCGAAATCCATCCACCCCCCGTCGGCACCAGGTAATAAAAACATCCGCCATATATTGCCACAGATCTTTCCGGGTATAATCGAGTCGCGTAAGGTCTTCCCACACGACACCCCAGGCACCCGGAACCTTGATTTTACCGTCAGGGTCCCGGACCAGCCACTGAGGGTGAGTTTCGTGGAGACCGGCCGCCCAGCCGGTATGATTGATCGCGATATCAATGATTATTATGGCGTTACGCTCGTGGATCGCATCCACCAGCTCAATGAATTGCTCCAGGGGCGTGGCCCTCGGATCGAATTCGGCCAAAGCAGAATCAACGGCCGTAAAACTGAGCGAGGCATACGGGCTTCCAAAACGTCCCATCCGGGCGTAAGTGGTCGGCGTGGGATGGACCGGAAGCAATTGGATAACCTTGCACCCCAGCTCACCGATGATGAAATCCAGTTCCGAGATAAGATCCCGAAAGGTTCCTGAAGGTGGAATAACGGTATATCCTTTTTTATCCAGATCCCGGATAAAATCTTCATTCGTATTCTGAAAAAAATCACCCCTCTTGTTTGGACCAAACTGCCGGACAAACGCATTGTAAATGATGTTTGAACAACAGGTGCCTGCCGGCTCTACGTTAATGGCGACATTCGGCCCGTCCGGCCATACCGGTCGCGTTTCCCCTTTGCGCAAAAAGAAACACTTTGCCTCAAAATGGCCCACTTCGCTAAGGGGAACCGTAATTTTAAAGGTTCGATCGTCAATACGCTTCATCGGAAGATCAAACCAGTCCCTGCCAAGAGGCGGCTGGTTTTCGTCAACCTCCCTGATCATCTCTCTTCTTGCCACTTCCGCATGTCCGATGTTCGTACGAAGCCATGCACTCCCTTCCTGATGGCGGGAAAGAGAAAGGATGAACGACCGGGTATCGCCCCGAAACATCAGAATATGGGTTCCGGGTGCGGGATTCTGAGTGACCATACTTGACTTTTCCATGGAAATTCAATTTCTTATAGGCAATTACACGTTCGAAACAAAAACAATATAGGTCAATGAAAATTGAGTGTCAAAGAAAAAGGTGTGCTTTGCAGATAATTGAGAGGGCTGGGGTTTTTATTGGTTAACTCGCTCCATGAATTTGGGGGCCCGATGAAGCCGGCAAAAAGTGAACCAGAGCACTAAGTCCGGGTATCCAATAGTGTGGAAACCATTTGCCGAAGTTCTTCGGGTGCGGAATGGCTTTTGACCAGATATCCGTCAGCCAGTGAAAGTTGGGGGCATTGCAGGTGAGTGTCGTGGACGGTAACGATAAGCACAGGGAGATCCGGATCACGATTTTTTATTTCTTTTAAAACATCCCATACAAAAAAACCACGCTTCAAATATTGATTCAGCAAAACAATATGGGGCTCAAACGATGAAATATCTTCCGTAACCGCCTCGATATTATCTGTCGCAAAGATAGTGTGCCCTTCATCGATCAAGCCTTCCCGGCATAGATCCTTTATCCATGTCTGATCATCGACAATAAGGATATTGGCCATTTTTATCCCCCGAGTCGGTTCTGCATGAAAGGGCGCACAAAACCGACCCTTTCCTTAAACAGGACTTGTCGTCTCCGGAAAGATAAAATATGCAATTAACCGAAACAACCTGTTCTTCTCAAACCCATCCATTTTTACCGGTTTGAAGTGTATTTCAATAGTACTTAACGCCGATTCCAAAAGGAGAGGTGTCTTCGCCGCCCAATGCCTTCCACCATTTCACCACCCCAAGCGATACCGATCGCAAGCCGTCAGGATTCTCTTGATCAGAAACATTAAGCAGACAATCTTTCATTTTAAAGAAAATATTGGTCCCCTCTTTATAAAAGGCATCGGACTCCAAATACATGCCGTCCTTGCTAAAGTTGAGCATTCTGGCATTAAACATCCTTTCCTTGTTAAAACACCCCCATGCGATGGATGCTTCGCAGCTATGACGTTTATCGTTTCTTTTTTCCATAAGCCGTGAAATCTCCTCTCATACGACCTTTTTCAAGGTTCTGTTGAAAAAAAATCAACGCGGGTTTTTTGAGCTAATGTATAACCGGTCCGTTAAATCCCCTTGCGGCTTTATCATCAAGATAAAGGGAAATGAGCTCCAAGGTATAATTATCTAAAATATATCTTTCCCATCCAAGCCGTTCCAAAGCATATTTTAAATGGGACGTTGTAAAATACCATTCTCTTCCGGTGATATTGGATACGTCTCTAATCAGCCGGGTTATTTCAATGGAACCCAGTCCTCGGGTTTTTAATCTCCCTGATATCATATCCCTTATATTTACCATGAATCTGTCTCCTCGACCCGAGCGCCGGATTCTTTCAGATGGAAAGCGGTAAGCTGCCTTTATTCAAGTTTTTTTCGCTTTTTTCATGAAAAATTTAAATTTCTGTACGCTAACCTTTATCAGATTGTAATCTGTATTGTCCATAGAGTGTAAGGTTCATTTTAATAGGAGAAACCCCCATAAGGTGGGGACATGACCCAATGGTGAAAGGACACAACCATGGCACACTCTATTAGACAGCACCACTCGCGATTTTTTTAAAACATTACGCTTTTTAAGAATAAAATCCATGGGCTTATTTTACCCGTATCAAGGATTCCCAGGATAAGATCGACTCTTGACAAACCCAATCGAACCTGAGAATATTCGGTTTTTATTTTAAAAGCCGTACATTGAAATTCGAGGGACACCGATATCGATTAAAAGTTCGGTGCGTTCTTGCCTATTGACTTCTTTTTATTAATTTTTTATCTATATTGGACAGGATATTGAATATGAAATGGTTTCTATATGCATTTTGTTTGATCTGGATCTCTTTTGGTACCGGGCTAATCCTATACACCCGCGAATCAAAAAGCATGCTAAAAAACCTGGTTACGAATCTTGACCGTAGAATCTTATCGGCATTACCGGCATTCTTGGGTATTATTCTTATTATTGCTGCATCGGAGAGCCGTCACTCATGGTTCATAAGATTAATCGGGATCTTGGCCGTCCTTAAAGGCGGGTTTATCTTTTGGAACCCCCAAAACTTGTATGATAAAACAGTTAACTGGTATTTAAACGCAGTATCCGACCAAACATTCAGGTTTTTTGGAATTATCACACTCATTCTGGGTACTGCCATTTCATCCTGGATATTGTAGACAAAAAGGAGCAACGGAACATGACGCTGACAAAAGCCCAAATCATTGAAGAAATCGGCAACAAGGACGGATTCACAAAGAAAAAATCCATCGAAATCGTGGAATCGCTGATAGATATCATTAAGGGCACTTTAGAATCCGGTGAGGATGTTTTGATCAGCGGATTCGGGAAATTCTGCGTAAAGAAAAAGAAAGAGCGCAGGGGCAGAAACCCAGCCACCGGTGATGACATGATGCTTTCATCAAGAAAGGTCGTTACGTTTAAATGTTCCTCCAAGCTGAGGGATATGATGAACGGGCAATAAACAAAGATCAAGTTATTTGGTGTCCATCCATAAATGGTCTTTTTGCCCAATCTCTTTGTTATGCTCAAAAAATAACCCTCGGAATATCAATTATATGCCTGCAGCTATTTTTTTCGCATGCCTTGATCTAGAACAAAAATCCTCAATCATGGACGGACACTGGTTAAATCCGTTGCCGGCGAAATAGAGCACAAATCGAAGTCGGGCTTAAATCTATCGTTATCATCAGCTTTTCTCCCGATCGTTCGGGATAAACTCCCGTCATTTAGGAATATGGACTATCAAAATGAAGCCTGCCCTCTATGGACAGCGTGAGTTACAACCTGATAATGACGTATTCAATTCCGAATCATAAAAATCCGGAAATGTTTTTTTTAGGAGGTATCCGATGACAAAGGTCAAACCGACAAATAAAATCAAACGCCGAAAAATAACGTTTTCACTCGAATCGACAGGTGCAAAAGAGGTTATCCTGATGGGAGATTTCAACAATTGGAATCCCAAAAAGCACCCCATGAAGAAAGATGATAACGGGAAATGGACAAGGGTCGTAATGCTGCAACCGGGACAGTATGAATATAAATTTCTGGTGGACGGAAAATGGAAGGAAGATCCTCGAAATACCAAGGCATGTGCCAACATCTTCGGGACGTACAACAGTGTTTTAAATCTGGCTGAACATTAAATCGGACAGCCTTTTCGGAAACCAGGGTTACACGGACAAATTTGAAGTAATAGTGTGTATAACCCCTTTTATTAAAAAGGTCATTCCTTTGCGGTCGAACTATCCTTCTCGCTAAGGGCGGTTTTTTGATCTAAAAATCCTTGAACAAAAAATAGCTGAAAAATAAACGGTAATCGCCCACAGCAGACTGTTCAGAAAAATGGGTAAATGGATCCATCTTCCGGGAAACCATGCCCTTGAATACAGCGATAAGGAAACGATCGGAAAATATAATATCCTCGTTACCCAGATTAGGAACTTGACCGGCATGGACAAGTCGCCTTCAAAGGCCCTGCCGGATGAAAGGGCCAGCGATAGTGCAACGACTCCCTTGCAGGAACCGAAATGGACCAGTGCAATGATAAAGATTACAAAGAGTTTTTTTGCATAGCTTTTCATGGTGTGACTGACCGAATCTCGCGAGTACGCTCAAGTGATTACCATCCACGTTTTTCGCATCCTTGAAAGACACAGCAGGCTTATATCAAAACATAACATTTTTTTAAACGGACTTTTGAGATCGAACTAAAACGTGTTATTCTTTTTCCTCGAATCATTGCGGATCTTCGAAACCGGCCATGGTTTTTCTTGACATTCCGAATTCCTAATATAAACTCAAGATAATGTAATATTTTCCCCACCCAAAAAGTCTTTCAAATGATCCTTTGACGCTTTAATATCATCCAACGGATAAACGGAGGAAATCATGAACAAAATCCTAAGAATCAATATGGGAGACAAAAACGGACCAAAGGCCCATGAAGAACCTTTGGGGGACTATGCCGGTTTGGGCGGCCGTGGTATGACATCGGCAATTATCAGCATGGAAGTACCGCCCTTATGCCATCCGCTGGGAAAGGACAATAAACTGGTCATTGCTCCTGGACTTTTGAGCGGAAGTCATGCTGCTCAGTCAGGACGCGCCTCGGTGGGTTGCAAAAGTCCGCTCACCGGCGGCATCAAGGAGGCCAATGTCGGGGGCCAGGGGGCTCAAGTTCTGGCCCGGCTCGGATATGCGGCCATTGTGCTCGAAGGAAAACCCCGTGACGACACCCTTTACAAGGTGATCATTAATAAGGACGGTGTCAAAATTGTCCCTGACAACAGCTTAAAAATGATGGGCAATTACGATCTCATCGACAAGATTAAGGAAGAATTCGGAGATACGGTTGCCTGTATTTCCATCGGACCGGCCGGTGAGATGAAAATGTCGGCCGCATCCGTAGCATTTACGGACATGGAGCAAAGACCGACCCGACATGCAGGTCGCGGTGGTGTCGGGGCGGTTATGGGCGCCAAATGTGTTAAAGTTATTGTGCTGGATGACACCGATTTGCCGGCCCGATCACCCAAAGACCCGGAAAAATTTAAAGCCGCCAACAAGGTGTTTGTCCAGGGGCTTAAAAAACATCCGATAACCGGCGAAGGGCTCCCTTCATTCGGAACCAACATTCTGACCAATATCATTAATGAGGCCGGTGCACTGCCCACCCATAATTTTCAAACGGGCCGGTTTGACGGTGCGGGAAATATCAGCGGTGAAACCCAGTCGGAAATCATGAAAGCCCGAGGGGGCATGGTCGCTCATGGTTGCCACAAAGGATGTGTCATTCGGTGCTCCGGAATTTACAATGACAGAGACGGCAATTTTTTTACCAAACGACCTGAATATGAAACCGTATGGGCCCACGGTGCGAATTGCGGCATCGACGACATGGACGCCGTCGCCGAGCTCGACCGAATGGATGATGATTACGGACTGGATACCATTGAAATGGGTGCAACCATCGGTGTGGCCATGGAAGCAGGTCTGGCACGGTTCGGAGATGCCAAAGCCGCCATCAGCCTGCTTAAAGAAGTCGGTAAAGGGACTCCCCTGGGCCGCATTCTCGGAAACGGAGCAGCGGTTACCGGAAAGGTCTTTGGGGTTGAAAAGGTTCCCGTAGTCAAAGGCCAGGCGCTGCCGGCGTACGATCCCCGGTCCGTCCAGGGCATTGGGGTGACATATGCCACCAGCACGATGGGTGCGGATCATACGGCCGGTTATGCGGTAACGGCAAATGTTCTCAATGTCGGAGGCAGCGTAGATCCTTTAAAACCCGAAGGTCAGGTCGAACTCTCAAGAAACCTCCAGATTGCGACTGCCGCCATCGACGCCACAGGAATGTGTCTCTTCATCGCTTTTGCGGTCCTGGATCAGCCGGAAACGTTTGAAGCCCTGGTGGACATGATTGGTGCATTTACCGGACAGAACCTTACAGCCGGCGACGTCACCGAGCTGGGAAAAAAAATCCTGACCTTTGAAAGAGACTTCAATTCCCGGGCCGGCTTCACAGCCAAGGATGACCGCCTGCCCGATTTCTTTAAGGCAGACGCCCTCCCGCCCCATAATGTCACTTTTGAAGTCAAAGATGAAGATCTTGACCAGGTCTATAACTGGTAAGAACCATTGATTCTGATGCCGATACTCTGGGGAGCCCCGACGGAGCTCCCCATTTCTTTTACTTTGCAATACCCTCTATTTCTATACGCCGATGAAACACGAACAAGACAATAACATCCCCATAAACCTTGTCCTGACTGTAGATCCGGACCAAATCCAGCTTTTCTCCATTTTGCTCCGGCAGGGTTTTTCCCTTGAAATCCGGATGGGAAGCTCCGTCCGGGACCTGCTGTGCCAGCAAATCGGCGTGAGTGCCGACTATCTTGACCAGAGGATCCAAACCATATTCCTTAACGGAAAAGTCGTTGATGATGTCAACACCGCAGTGATCCAGCAGGGATCAACACTTGCACTCTCCGCCGCCATGCCGGGTCTGGCCGGAGCCACCCTGCGCCGGGGCGGTGCTTATGCAGCCATGCGAAGCCAGATTTCCCATAAAAATAATACATCAGGCGGTTCCGCCGAAAACGGCACCGTAATAATAAAGCTTTTTAATCTCGTGGCCATGGAACTAGGCCCCATGTTTCTTGAACAGGGTATCCGCGTCAACGGAAAGAATATGGAATTTTTTTTTCAGAAAGTGCCCGACTTATTCTGGGATGGATGCCGGGCGGCAGAAATCGACGGCATCTCCCGGAAGGTCCGGGATATGGCACTTGTGGAATGGAAAAACCGGCAGGTTTTTCTGAAGCTTAAAATTGAAAAGTAAAGAATCCGGGCCTATCATAGATCCCGCATTGCGGGAGAGGACCAGATTTTTCAAGACCGAATAAAACCGTCCAAATTTAAAACCCTTCGGAATTTTCAAGTTTATCGCGAAGGCTGATCATCAAGATTCAAGGTTTGGCCCGACTCCTCAAGCGGACCATGGAACAAAATACTCCGGCCACGCAAAGAAAGCAGAAGATCACCATGCAAAGATGCATACTGGCAAGAAAAAAGGACTGTGCTTCCGCACTCACCGGGTGGTCGCCCATGATATGTTTGAACACCAGGGTGATGATGGTCATGCTGCACAGCATCCCCATCGTCCGCATGGTGGCCAGAAAGCTGGATGCGATACCATAGCTCTTGGAAGGAACACTTCCCATTACCGTGATGGTATTGGGTGATGAAAAAAGACTGAATCCTACGCCCATCAAGGCCAGCATCCCCATGATCACGGGCATGGGTGTTCCGGCATGAAACTGGGAAGCCAGACCCAGGCTCAGGCTACACAAGGCCATGCCTGCGGTGGCCAGACCCGCAGGCGAAACCCGGTCCGCCAGCCTTCCAAAAAACGGAGAAAGTACAGACTGGAACACGGGCTGGATAATCAGAATCCATCCTGCCCGTTGGGGAGAATACCCCCTGACCACCTGCAAATACAAACTGAAGAAAAAAGCGATGCCGAAAGACGCGGCGTAATTGATCAGGGTGGCCAGGTTACTGAAGGCGAAAACCCGGTTACGGATGATCAGACCCACATCCAGAATCGGAGATGAACACCGGTATTCAAAGACGAGAAAGATCAGAAATCCTAAGGCGCCTGATGCCATGAACACCAGATAAATACCACCCTCTTTCTGGTTGAGGGTGCCGTAAATCAGACAGAATAAAGAGATAATGTAAAGAAGGGTCCCCGCAAAATCAAAACGCTCGCCCCTTGCTTCAGCCCATTCGCCCTTGAGTTTCAAAACAGTGAGACAAAGACAGAAAAGCTCGACCAGAACCCCCAGATAAAAGATCCAGCGCCATCCCAGATGCGTGACCATAAATCCGGAAAGAACCGGCCCCAGAGACAGCCCCAGATAGACGCAACCCACGATGATCCCCATGGCCCGCCCCCGAGTGGACGGTGGAAAGACCGAAGAAAGGATGGCCACGCTGGTTCCCGAGATCATGGCCCCGCCACACCCTTGAAAAAACCGGAATACGATAAAACTTTCGATGGTAAAGGCGAGGGATATCAAAACGGTTCCCGCAGTGAACACGAGAATACCGATCGTAAAGATTTTTTTCCTTCCGTAAATATCACCCAGCCGTCCCGCCGGAATCAAAAAAAGAGAAAAGGCGAAGATATAGACGGTTTCCACAAGTCCGAGTTGGACCGCACTGGCCGAAAACTCCCTGCCAATGGCAGGAAGAGCCACTCCCACAGCAGACAGCATGAAGGGGGTCAGGAACTGAACGGCGCTGACCACAAAAAGGGTCACAGCGCTGGAGACGGCATAATCTGTGTGGATTTTTGAAGCGGTGTGATGCGGGTTCGATTCTGATTTTTCTGATTTTTCGTTTATCCCTGTCACGTCGTTACTAATCCTATCGACTCTTCACTTGAAATTATGAGACAATTATGCTTTTAGGTTATGGGATAGATCTTCGACGCGGATGCAATGGGCCTCACACATTGAACTCTCGAATTTGATATCCGTAATGCTAACTCGAACTTTTCACGCATCTGTTGTGTTCATTTTCAAGGCGCTCAGAGACGCTGTCCTGGCTCTCCACTGCAAGCCCCTTGATAACGCGGGAAATAGCCGAATCAGACAGCGCCCAAAGGGTGATAATTTTTGGGAACTTGTTTGTAAATTCTTAAAACTTATGTTGTTATGCTTCTGATCTCGGCATGAGCGTTCTCAAAATATCTTCTTTCCCCACGATTCCCACAAGCTTCCCCTCTTCCACCACAGGAATGGTATGAAAATTATTGTCCACCATGAGGGCCGCCACTGCCTCAATGCCCGTATCGGGCGAGACTGAAACCGGTTTTGGCGTCATGGCCTGGGCCACGGTGGTGGCCGCGATTTTCTGTACCTCCTTTTCCAACTGTTTCATGGACGTCAGGGTAATTAACCCATCCAGAAATGTGAAAAAAGAAGGGACCGGAAGTTTTTTCTGTTGGGAAATGAGGTCACTCTGACAAAGGATTCCCACCAATTTTCCGGTTCCATCTATCACAGGGACACCGTTGATGCGGTTTTCCAGAAGAAGTTTTGTTGCATGGACAATCTCCGTCTCGGGCGAGACGGTGATCACCTCTTTTGTCATGAAGTCTTTTACTTTAAGCATGGCATCACCTACGATTCTTCTGAACGGTAAACATGGTTAAGGTACGGGCACATACTCAACGACCATCTTTAATCGCTATAACGGAAATAAACTTGAAATGTTAAGGATGCCCCTGAAGTTCCCAAAGTCTGCAATATGACGGAAAAAAATCATTTCGCTGTAGATTTCAGCTGGGAAGCAACGAAATCCCAGTCGGCGAGGTGATCGAGCACATTTTCAACAAAGTCCGCCCTGCGATTCTGATAGTCCAGGTAGTAGGCATGTTCCCAGACATCCACCGTGAAGACCGGCTTCAACCCGTGGGCTATGGGTGTGTCCGCATTGGCGGTCGTAACAACCTTTAGCTTCTCACCGTCAAGAACCAGCCAGGCCCAACCGCTTCCAAACTGACTATTGGCCGCCTCCAAAAACTCTTGTTTAAAGTTGTCGAAGCTCCCAAACGACTTTATGATCCGATCAGCAGGCTCGCCACCCACCGTTCCACCACCCGGTTTAAGGCATTTCCAGAAAAAAGCATGATTCCAGGCCTGGGCGACATTGTTAAAGATCTCGGTGTACTCTTTTTTTCCGGCCGTGAACACGATAATCTCATCAGCAGTTTTGCCTTCAAAGCCTCCCCTTTTAAGGAGCATGTTTGCCTTGTCCACATATCCGGCATAGTGTTTATCATAGTGAACGCGCATGGTTTGATCAGAAATGTAAGGCCTGAGTGCATCCATCTTATACGAAAGCGGTTCCTGTTCAATCGTTGGTTTCCCACCGGCTTTTCCGCATCCGATGAGCAGAAGTGCCAGGCCCATCGCCCCAAATAGACACACGACCCAGGGTAAATGATGAATCCTTTTAATCCATTGTTTTTTCATGGTGCTCTCCTTAACTTTAACAGCGCCCTAACCGTGCAGCAACTTGGCCATGGACTTCGGGCGGACAAAACAAATCACTTTTTTCGCTACAGTTTCAGTCAGATTGAAATCAGGGTTTAGGACCACCCCCTAAAGCAGCAAACAAAATCATAAGAATTACAGCCTGAATGACCCAGCCAATAATGCAAACACCTACAGCACGTAATGTGCTCTGATAGTCAAGCGCTTGTCTTACCGCAACAACCATCGCTATTAACATCCAAATTGAAGCTATAGTAAAAATGATCCCGGATGTACCAGGTATAAAAGCCAATACTCGAATTAAACCCGGAGAGCTCGAAAAACCGATGGTTCGGAGCAATTCACCATAATCCGCTTTGGTTTGCGGCTCAGGAAGAATCCTGGCACCGATAAAATATGTCATATAGGCCCAAACATACCATCCAATAAGAGCCGTGATCGCTCCGATAATGATCCCCTTTATACCCATCGTTCCTATGCTGCCTATCCCGGCCGCTACACTGGAGAGCACAACAACTCCCATGGCTTGGCCCATCGCACCTTTATCGGCCTCAACTTCTTCATATAAATTTACATCGAGTTTGGCGGCTCGAACCATACGATCTATATAATTTTGCATAGAAACCCCCTAAAATTACCATATCTTAATTGATCTGAACTGAAAGGTAACATGCACATAATTACCAGGTTGCCTAACCCATCTTTACCCGCTTCTCTACTCTAATTCAAAACTTCTTGTTTCAACAGCAATTCCAATTACACAAATAGAACCTTATATTTTAAAGGGCGTCATCGAATAATACACACGTAAAAAGTCTTTTGTGAGCGACATTTGAGCATTTGGGGATTCAACGTTTCAAACGGTGAAGCGTTAAAAATTTCAAGCTGTTTGAGGAGCTTGCGACGAGTTCTTGAAATTTAGCTGCACCGTTTGAAACGCCCCCAAATGGTCACTGAGCGAGCAAAAATTGACTTTTTACGAAACCGTCATCGAATGGATGTCCCCGGAATTCCTTCAAGTAAGTTCGGTTATTTTAGATGATCTTCCGTATACAATGAAAGTTCGATCATCCGTTCAAGAAGCTCGTCCGTCTGAAGGCCTGGGAAATTGTAATGAACCAGTTCTTTGCAGAACAAGTGACAAATATATCGTAGCTTGCGACTCTTTTTCTTGCCTGCATATACGAAGTCTCTATGACCGTTGTTTATCACAATGACGTTCTTTTCCACGTCGAATCTTGAACGCCACATCTCCGACGGCGCCCGTCGATAAGTGTAGCCTGGAAGCCCTTTGCGCGATCCTCCTGTCACGGCGGATTGATCCACAATCGTATCGGTAACGGTGATCAACGCCTCGTCTGTGCATTCGATCTCTCCCTGACAAACGATGAGCCTTAATGTGGTCAGACCTGGCTCCGAAGGAGCAATAAAAACGACGGATTCACTTTCGTGGTTCAAGAGTTGGCCTTCTCCGTCAACGATTTCCCACCGAAAAAGCAGATCCTTCCAAACGATTCGCCGTGCACGGTCCCGGCAAACTGCGCGGTATTTCTTTCGTCTGTCAACCGGAACAATGCTCGACTTCGGAGAAATCAGAACGCTGAACAGGGGGCCGGCATATTCATAGAACTCCTTACGTCCATTTTGGATATCGTCATATTCAGAGACAGGTTCTGACAACTCACTTTCCCTGCCATTTAGGCCCTTGGTGTTACCCGTTTCCGATGCCAAAGAAAAAAGAGCGTCTGTCTTTTTTTTACTTTTTCTGGCATGGATATCGAACCAGTCATATTCCTCTTGAGGAAGACGCAGAAACGCCTCCCTGAGAGCACGCTGAACCTTGCGCAAAATTCGTCGGCTGGACCGTTCTTCCTCCGCCTTGCGCTGTTCTTGGATTATCTGTTGCAACTGATTTTCAACCGGCTCCATTGCACGGCAAAACGCGTCAAATTTCTCATCACGAATGATACCTTGTCGCGTTCCCGGCGTAAGGTTCAGGAATGTTGCGTCAAGAATGCCTTGCAGATATCCCGCTGTCCACGGTTCCTTCTGAAAATTATCGATATCCGTAATCGATGGCAAAATTCGTGTGCCGCGTCGATATAATCCAACCTGGTTGGCGGAACCGGGATCACTGAGGTACAGTTCCAAATAAATATCGCCCGGAGCACCCTCGGCAGGTTTGAGACCATGAAGCAAGCGTCCGGTGAACTGACGGGGAACCACAATATACTCTGTACGGCCTGTTCGATCCAGAACTTTGATCTGTACCCCCGATTCTTTGATCCGGTCTCTGAGTTCGGCCGAAAGATACCGCTGGATCTTCTCCCCTGTAAGAGATCGCAGCCCCGGTAACAATGGATAGATTGTCAAATCCGTCCCTTTGAAAGGAATCAATATACGTTTCCTAGAAACCGTGAAGTTCGGTGAGTCTTTGGTCATTGTCATTTCATATGTGTTTCCGTCGGCTCCGCAAGAGGTGATACTAATGTTCCGGCCAACTGTCCAAAAGCTTAAAAGACCAATCCCGAATTCGCCTTGGATCCCTTTTACGCCTTCAGCTTTCAATCGCTGTTTGATGGAGTCGCAAATGTGAGTGGCCACGTGATGAAAATTGGGCAACCCATTACTGTCTTTTAAGATTCCTTCACCATCATCACTGATCTTGAGATAATATTCTCCCTTCTTCTTGCCTCTGGTGATGACGATTTGTCTGGCCCGGGCATCAATGCTGTTTTCCACAAATTCAGCCACTGCTTTCATCGGATTGGCTTGTGAACTGGCGATGATGCTGATCGCATTCCAATGATCTGCTATACGCAGTTTTCCAACAGGCGCTTTCTTTTTATTTCTTTTTCGATCCGGTCTCGCCACCTTGGACCTCTCAATATTATTTCACAACGCTTAATGCATAATTCGAATCTTGTATTATGTGTTATAGCAGCATCTTATCCACTATTCAAGGGGCTTTTACCCAAATCAAACCTTAATTGTATGATCCCGCATTCCAAATCGGAAAAAACCGCCGATTCGGCCGCGATTGATAAAAGCGAAAGACTGATCCTCAGGATCCCTGCTCCGGATAGCATCATAGTATCCTTATAAGTTGATAAGATTTTCTATTTCGCACCAGTAAGGCAAGAAGTTTCTATATCAAAACAATTTATCATTCAGATAGTCAATTAAATTCGTGTAGTTCAAGTCGGTCTTATTCGCCAACCGTATATTTTGCAAGGAAGTTAAAATTTGATCCCAATACATTACATGGATATTTTCGCACAAAGCAGTATAATCTTTGATATCTTTCCTGTAACTTCCAATTTTTTCAATTATAGTTGATGGATTCGATTTATAATCGTTTAATTTATCGATGGAATATGTGTTTGTTTTTAGTGTCAGCAGGATAAAAGAAAACTCTTTTGCCCTTTTTTTCGCAGCCCAGCTACCCACATCAATGTTTCTTATAATCTGATCCCGGTTAGGATCATGCGTCGTGTTTTTGCTTATATCTTCTTTATATTTTGCTTCGATGAATATCAGCTTCTTTGAAGTTTCGACAGTAAGGTCTACATGCGTCTCTCCTTCCGGGACGGATCTTAAAAGCGGAGGAAAATGTTTGTCCCAAAATCTTAGCAATGGGTCTATGAATTGTTCATCTTTATCAAGTATGATTTGGGGAAATATCCCCGAAAACCAACTCTCAGGATTCGATTTTTCGAGTGTCTTGAAGACATTCCACGTCATGGCATCCTCAGAATTTTCGCTACCCAGATAAGAAAGTCCTTTGACATTCCCCCTGCCATAACGCCAATTTCTGGCCTGCCTGGCGACTACGGGATCATCCGGATCAACGACCAGGTTGTCTTTAAAATTAACAAAAATTTTTACGCCGGTATCTGAGTATATGAATTTCCGACCCATTTCATCTTTTTCTATGCACTCTACCATTATTGATAAACCTCTATTATTTGTTTTCTTTGAATTTTTGTCTTTTTCGGTAATACGTTGAGAAACTGCATTATAAAATATAATGAGATAGGATGGGGGCGTCCCGCTAATCTCATTGTGCGGTGGAGACAGATGCCCTTCTGCGACGAGACACAGGTTTTTTCCTTCGTTTTTTCCGTGCAGAAACAGGATCAGGCATGGTGAGCCATTCTTCCTCGGGCTCGATGCAGCTCAGCTTCTGTTCGATGAATGCCTCGATGTCGGGAATGTAGAAGGCGTCTTCCTCATCGGCGAAGCTGATAGAGGTACCACTGGCACCCGCCCTGCCGGTACGCCCGATTCGGTGGACGTAATTTTCCGGATCACGGGGCAGCATGAAATTAATGACGTGATCCATTCCTTCAATGTGGATGCCGCGTCCGGCAACATCCGTTGCCACCAGAATTCGAATCTTTCCGGCCTTGAAGGCCTCGAGGCGACGAATCCGCTTGTTTTGGGGAATATCACCTGAGAGCGTCGAACAGTTGATGCCATGGCGGGCCAACATCTCTGCGAGTTTTCTCACCTCGTCACGCCTGTTGCAAAAAATCAGGACACGCTTTAGGTTCTGTCGATGGATGATGTTGAACAGGAGTGCAAATTTATCGATGGTGGTCACGATGTAGACGACCTGCTCCACCGTCTCCACCGCAATATGTTCCGGTTCGATTTCTACGGTTACAGAGTTATGGGTCCATTGGGAAGCGAGTCGTATAATTTCACCGGTCAGCGTCGCGCTAAAGAGCAGTGTCTGCCGCTTGTCTTTTACGGGAGTGCTGGAGATAATCTTTCGCACATCGGGGATAAAACCCATGTCGAGCATTCGGTCTGCCTCGTCGATGATCAGCACCTCGATCTTTTTCAGGGTGAGGTCGCGGTGCCGCTGAAAGTCGAGCAGCCTCCCGGGCGTTGCAACGACAATGTCCACCGGATTGGCGAAAAGTTGCTTTCTCTGTTTTTCATAATCCATGCCACCGAAAACGGAAATGGTTTGAAGGTCCGTGTACTTTGATAAATCACGGGCTTCCTCGGAGATTTGGAGAACCAACTCCCGGGTGGGGGCTAAAACCAGAATCCGGGGCTCGCCTGGTTTTCGTTTGTCCCGGATGGGGTTATTCAGCATCCGGGTGATGACGGAGATCAGGAATGCGGCCGTCTTCCCCGTTCCGGTTTGAGCCCGGCCGCTGGCATCCTTGCCGGACAGACTGCTGGGGAGGATTTTGGCCTGGATCGGTGTACAGTACTCGAAGCCGAGATCGCTGATGGCATGAAGCAGCGGGTCGGGAAGATCGAAATCGTGAAACCGCATCTTGCCTTCGGCCGGCGGGACCTTGAATTGTGAAACATCCCACAACGCTTTCAGTGATGCGCCTGCGGATGTTGCCGGTACATCCCCGATTTGTCGAATCTTCTTTCCTTTTATACGAGAGTCGCGCCTATGAAGAGAAGGACTTTTTTGATTTTGTCGGTTTAATTTATTGATGATATCTCGCAATCAAAATGCTAATAACATTTTTTACGACAGGACTTTTTTTTGCCCTGTTCGATGTTTAATGATAACAACTTTTTGGGAAAAATCAAGTTATTGTCTCGGGATTCGCATATCCTGTCTTTCGCTGTGTCCTAATTATCGCAAGACGGAACTGTTTTAACATTCATAAATGGGGACAAAGTTTGAACTGTGAATTGTAGTGGCATATGATTCTCTATTCTGGCTTTGACACTGTTTCCGTATTATTTTTCTAATATTTCCTTCACCCGTCCGATTTCACCACTTTCTAAACGGACTTTTATTCCATGAGGGTGAGTCGGAGATTTGGTCAGAATGTCTTTCACGATTCCTTCCGTTAATTTTCCGGATCGCTGGTCTTTCTTTAATACGATCCGAACATGAAGACCTGGCCATATTTTTACTCGATTTGCATCATTCATGACTTTAATTTTATTACAATCAACAGGTTGAATTCCTTCAGGCAACTTAATAACTTAAGTACGTGCCGCAGATCCCCTGTCAAAGTTTGAACACCAACCCTTTTTAATTTTTGTCAGGAATCCTCCCGGTCATCAGGGCAACCTTAAGCCCGCCATGCGGCAGCAGATGAGTGGTCGATCTGAAAGGAAGCATTCCGGCAAGGCGAGGATCGGGCAAAATCAGGACAAATTTCCACCCTCTGTATTCTTTTTTCAGTTTCTCGCAGACGGACAGGAAAAGTGCTTCACTTTCTCGTCGCGATCCCAGCCGCCGCCCAAACGGCGGGTTAAGTGTCACCAGCCCGGGACGATTTGTCAGTTCAGTTGGGAAAAGATCGAAAAAATCCCGGGTAGAAACGGCGACGATGCGGGACAGGCTGTGTTGGGTCACGCTGTCTTTAAGTTCGCAAGCCGCCCGGTCGTCCCGGTCCGAGGCAAAGATGAAAGGGGTGTTTGTTCGAACGATCTCCTTTTCTGCCGTCTGTTTCATATGCTGCCAACGTTTGGGTTGAAACGACGGCCATTCCATAAAGGCAAAATTCCTGAACCTGCCCGGTGGAATCTTCAGGGCTATCAAGGCGGCCTCAATGGCAAATGTGCCGGAACCGCACATGGGGTCTACAAGGGGTTCTGACCCGGTATACCCGGAAAGTATCAGGGCGGCGGCGGCGAGGGTCTCTCGAATGGGTGCCTTGGCTGTGCGGGGTTTGATGCCCCGCTTGTGAAGCAGATCGCCGCTGCTGTCAATGGACAGGGAAACCCGGTTATCGGACAACCGGACAAAGATCTGCTGGGTGACGGTCGGTTCTGCGGTGGCTTCCTCTGAAAATTCGTTTTGCGCAAAACGGAAGGCAATACTTGCCTGAACCAGTCCGGCAACGGCGTCCTTATGATAAAGCCTTGAATGCCGGGAGGTTACGCGGATTTGGGTCGGGGCACCCGGCAGTATAAAAAGCTCCCAGGGGACAGCGATCAGGTTTTTTTCGAGTTTCCGAAAATTAGCGGCATGAAACGACTCGATGCGCATGAGGAGCCGGTTGGCGGTGCGAAGATTCAGGTTGGCAAGGTAGCAGTCTTGAAGCCGCCCCTCGAATTTAATTCCGCCTTCGACGATCGCCATGGGTGTCCCGGGCGGCAAGAGGACCTTCAGTTCCTCCCGGCAGATCGTTTCAAGGCCCGGTGCGATTGCGGCAAAAAACTGCCTTTTTCGACCGATCACATGCCGTTTTATCCGTTTTTTAAGCGGTGTTTCAGTTGTCGCTCCGGTCATTTCTTTTCCATTTCATTCCACTTTTTGCCGAACACTTCTCGATACTTTTTATCTGTCGCACTGAAATCACGAATAAATGCCAAAAAACGGTTATTATGTTCCATAATTCGTTGAGAACATTGGCATGGTGCTGTGATAGAAAGCAGTGAATTACTAACCGTCGCGCATTCTACCAATACCAACCTCCAAGGAGCAGGGTTTGAACTATGAATAGTATATAGGCTAAGTACAAAGAGTGGTTTTCAAGTTCGCTTAAGATGGGACACTTCATTTATTGGCGTTGATGGGCGTCCCTGATGTCCTGACCATGAACCCTGAACCTTGAACCGGGAACCTTTCAAAATTGAAGCTTACAGCGAAGGCTGATAATCAAGGATCAGGGTTTGACCGCAAGTCCCCCTGGCAGGAACTTATAAACTGATGTACGTTTATTCCCCTTTAGCTCGATCCGCCCGAAAAAGACGGGCCGACGAAAGGATCAAGCATACCACCCGAACCGGTATATTCTTCTCGCTTTCTCATGGTGCCGGAAGACATTAGTTTCTCCACATCCTTACTCTGGCATTCGGGACATTGGGGGGGCGGATCACTGGAAAACAGCAGGAGTACTTCAAAGCAGTGAGAACAGTCTTTACACTCATATTCGTAAATTGGCATTAGCTCCTCCGCAAAAAATTAAAAGGTTTGATCAATTATACATTTTGGGGCTGCCTGCAATCCCTACAAGCAACCTTTATAACACTGGCACCTAAATTTAATCAATTTTTATATTTATGGACGCCCCCCAATTCCTACGTAACCTCTGTTGATGCAAAAAAAGAACCGCGTAAATTCAACCCCGTCCCTCTTTTATTGCAGTTTGAAAGCCGAGCAACTTATATTGAAAGGACGTCTTAAACAGCTCTTTTTGACCCCAAAAAGAGGGGTTTAAGAGCGTTTCAATCCTATTTTTTAACCGCTTTACCAATTATTATATATGATTACCGCGGCCCGACCCCAGCCCCCAGATTCTATATCTATTCGCTGTACGGATATCATGGATGTAATAAAATGAGTTTCTGATAAAAAATCGTACTTTTGGAAGTATTTGCTGATCAGTATATAAAAGTGAATATGACCGTGGCATGAGGAACAAAAGGTACATATAGCTCCAAGAAACGATTTGCGTGGAAAATTCAGGTTAAATAACAGCAACCGCGCCTCATTCACATTGACATGTTCTGATTGTTGCATTAGTTTTAAAAATCTCTAATCGAAAGAAATCGGGCATGCTCCATACACGCATCGGTTTTCTTTTCGTTGGATTAGGGCCAGAGACCTTTTTCACGGTTGCTATGCTTGTAACGTAAAGTATTAGCACAAAATCTTATTTCCATGGTAGCATCGATCAAAATTGTGTCAAATTGGAAACTCACAAGATGTTATCGGTATTTTTTTCAATAGCTTTCAAATAAGACATTTTTCTACAAAACTAAAAAGTTGACAATGAGAAAGGGTAAAACCGTCCCGTGGAAAACGGCCATGCGTTGGCTGGTAGCAGAATAAAGTTTCGCCTCTGCTTTACGCTTCTCCCCAGTTACTCCTGAACACGTAACGCTCCTGAATCCAAGGTTTCATTTTTGAGCAGAGTGCCGGCCAAACAGCAGGGCAAGTGTTCCAAACGGGAATTTCAAGGAACATTGATCAGTGTTGCTCCGTGAAGCATAATGTCCAAATGGCTCTATATAAAAAGAACGTTGGATATAATCAAAACCGTAATTGTTTAGATTTATGAAACAAATCTGATTTGGGATGTTTCAGGTGTGCTTAAATTTTTTCTGGAAGCTGTTTGAGTGGATTACGGCCCGTTATGAAAAAACCATTCCAGATTTGATTTATTGCGATCATTTGGTCTTAGACCCAAAACCATTCTCAGATGTTAAAATCGGTTTTTTCATTACGAGCCGTTATCTGCGAGTTCTTTCAGGAAAAATTTAAGCATACTGAAGCGACTCATTTCCAAAAAGCTAAACCCTTACCTTTACTTTAACAGGTTAGTCAGCGCCATTTCAATATCCGGATACTTAAATTCAAAACCGTTTCTTTCAAGTTTGTCCGGGATCACCCGCTGGCTGCTCATCACCACGGTCCCCATTTCGCCCATCAGGGCTCGGATCATAAAAGAGGGAACTCTCATAAAAGCCGGTCTGCCGACTACCTTGCCGAACGTCTTGGCAAAATCGCGATTTCTGACCGGATTCGGCGCACAAAAATTCACCGGCCCTCTGATGCCTTCATTTTCAAGAATAAACTCAATTGCAGAAATGAGGTCATCCAAATGAATCCATGGAAACCACTGGTCTCCGGTTCCCAATGGACCGCCGGCAAAAGATTTAAACGCCGGAATCATTTTGGCGAGAGCACCACCGTTTTTGCCCAGGACCACGCCAAAACGCATCACGGAAACTCTGGCTCCTTTTTCTTTGGCTAAAAACGCTTCTTTTTCCCAGTCGATGGATACCGTTGCCAAAAAGTCTGTTCCCGAACCTGCATCTTCCTTTAAAATTTCCTCCCCCCGGTTCCCATAATATCCCACGGCAGAGGCACTGCAAAGCACGATTTCCTTATCGTCAGGTATGGCCTCAACCAGGTTGCGTGTGGTAAGAATACGACTGTTGTAAATTTGTTTTTTATTTCCTTCGTTCCAGCGGGTGAAAATCGTTCGACCGGCAAGATTGACCAGCGCATCAACATCCCTGATTGAATCCTGCCACGGTCCCTTTTTCGTGGTGTCCGCTGATATGTAGCGGAA
>ENA-OSEO01003101-OSEO01003101.1-sediment-metagenome-genome-assembly--contig:-NODE-3101-length-20658-cov-3.719936_pt1 | contig 20658 bp, 16 predicted proteins | sample MGYA00237883_ERZ534232 | MGnify/ENA metagenome assembly ERZ534232
TCAGACCAGCCGAGGTAGGTGCCTACCGCGGCTCCGATCATCAGACAGCCGGGAATGATCAGCCCAAAGGTTTTTGAAGTGGTGCCCCACATCAGCAGGCCCAACCCCAGCCCGCCGCCAATGGTCAGTACCAGGGTGAACCAGGCGATATTGGTTGGGATCAGAGTCGCCCCGGCCCCCGCCAGCACCCCGGCAGGGATGATTGCCCACCAGGCATCCCGCTTCGCGCGGAAATGGGCGATCAGAGCGATACAGGTCCAACCCTGGCTGAACACCAGCAGCAGCAAGCCGATTTTCTGGAAGGTGGTCAATCTGAAGATCGGCCCAAACCCTGCCATCACGCCCAATCCAAAGAAAAGGGCCAGGCTGCCGGGGATGTACCAGTTCATCTGACGGGAGTGAATGCCCTGGGCCAGCAGAATGCCGCCCACCACAGGCAGGGCCAGCAGGCTGAGCCAGGTGGTGTGGAGGATCTGGTCGAGCAGCAGCAGCCCGCCGCCGGCGATTAATGTGATCCCGGCGATGGATAAATTATTGTAACGGGCGTGGTTTGGGCTTGTGGGATCGATCTGGTTGTGAGGTCTGGCATCCATCGGTTTTCTATCCTGTCATTTGAGCGCGATAACTGTTCATCTTTTCAGTGGTCTGGTTCAGGAAATCAGGCCCAGTTCGCGAGCTTTGAGCACGGCCTGCATCCGTTCCCGCACGCCCATCTTGCTGAAGATGTTGGTCAGGTGGTTCTTAACCGTGCCTTCCGCGATCACCAGGGCCTGGGCAATCTCTTTGTTGCTGGCGCCGGTGGATACCAGTCTGAGCACTTCAAGCTCGCGGGAAGAAAGCGGGTCCACCAGCGAATCCGGTTCGTGAGATTTGATGCTGGAAAGCCGCGAAAACTCAGCCACCACCTTGGCGGTGATGGAGGGCTGGAGGAAATAGTCCCCGCGGGCAGCCGCGCGGACGGCCTCGAACAACTTTTCAGAAGAGACGTCTTTGAGCAGGTAGCCCACCGCGCCGGCTTTGAGTCCTTCAAAGATATCCTCGTCATCATCGAATGTGGTCAGCACCAGCACGCGGGAATCGGGGTGGTTTTCCTTGAGCCGCCGGGTGGCGGTGACCCCATCCATGACCGGCATGCGCAGGTCCATCAGCACCACATGGGGTTTATGCTGCAAGACCATGCGCAGGGCTTCCTGACCGTTTTCGGCTTCGCCGACAATTTCAAAATCGGATTGGACGGAAAGCAGGGTCTTCAGGCCTTCGCGGAACAGGGCCTGGTCATCGACAATTAATATACGGATTTTATTTTTCATTCGGGCACCACAATTTCCAGCGTTGTCCCTTCGCCGGGTGAGGAAGAGAGGTTGATTTCTCCATTGAGCAGCTTGACCCTTTCACGCATGCCCATCAACCCGAAACCGCCATCCAACTGGCTGGCCCCCACGCCGTCATCGCGGATGAAAAGCCGGACTTTGCCGGGGTTCTGATAGTCCAGGGTGATCCAGGCCTGGGTGGCCTGGGCGTGCTTGCAGATGTTGCTGATTCCCTCCTGCACTGCCCGGTAGAGGGTGAGGTGAGACTGGGGCTGGAGGGGATGGGGGCTGCCAAGCACATTAAAACGGACCGGCACACCGGCCATTTCGCAGGTGTGGATGGCTTCCCGCACCTGTTCGGAAAGGGGCAGGCTCTCCGCGGGACTGGCGCGAAGCGCCGCGACAGAGTTGCGCACATCGACCAGGGCTTTTTGGGTCAGACGCTGGGCGGTCTCCATGGCTTCCTGAGTGCGCTCCGGGTCTTTGGGCATCACCGCCCGCGCGGCCTGGATCTGCATGTGGATGGTGGTCAGATAGTGGCCCAATCCATCATGAATTTCCCGCGCCAGCCGGTTGCGTTCTTTGGAAATGGCCAGCTCTTCCACTTTGAGGGCGTATTCGCGGAGCTGCTGGTTGGCGGTTTCCAGTTCTCTGGCCAGCCGTTCGACTTCGGCACGGGAGCGTTTTTCTTCCACAGTTGTCCGGGTAAAGACCACGATCAGGATCTGCCCCACCAGGAAAAGCGGCAGATCAGACCAGACCGCGCCCCAGCTCCGGTTGGAAAAAGCGATGGAGAAAACAAACGCCAGCAGAATGCTCAGGTTGGCGAAGTTCACCAGGTTGTTTGGCAGCAGCATCACCGCCTGGCCGGCCAGCGGTAAAAGGATCACGGAGTTGAACCCTGTGCCCTTTCCCAGATAGATCAAGAGGGCGCCGATAGCGATCTGGATGGCAAAGTAGGCGATCTGCAGCAGCTGATTTCCGGAATCGGCGCAGTAATCGAACCCATAAATTCCTGCCAGAATGTACACCGTCCCGGCAATGACCAGCAGCCAGATTTCCAGCATGCTGGCGGTCTGGAGTACGCCAAAGATCGAGAAATAGGAAGACATGACCACCAGGGCAAAGACAATGTTTACCCCGCTGCCAAGCCGGTCTGTGGAGAGCTGTTCGGAATTCATGGTAAAAAAATTATAATGCGCTTTCTATTTTCTTAGGTAGACAACCGGGTCACATTTCAGAGTGTGCCGTAATAACAGGAAATAGGCCAGGCAATATGACTCCTGACACAGGACAGCTGCACGATCTGCTGATAGGATATAGGTGAGAAAATAGTTTGAAAGATCACATGTGATATTTATAGCTTGCATTATCGAGAAACGTCAAATCATTGGAGGAATAGGATGCAGATTGTAACAGACCGCGGGGTAGACCTGGCACCCAAACAGACGGCCGGGCTAAAGCTTCACTTTGTCCCTTTACGGATTGAACTGGAAGGAAAGACTTATCTGAGCGGGGTGGATATTATGCCGCAGGAGTTCTACCGCAGGCTGGAAGAGACCGGCGCGTACCCGCTTACCTCGCAGCCTTCGCCGGCAGATTTCGCGACCCTTTACCGCGAGCTGGCCAAAACCGATCCCGAAATTCTCTCCATTCATATGTCATCCGGATTGAGCGGGACCATGCATTCGGCGCTGCAAGCCGAAGAACTGGTTCCCGAAGCCAAAATCACGTATTGGGATACGATGACTCTCTCGATCCCGGCCGGCTGGCAGGTGGAAGCGGCGGCGCGTACCCTTCAGGCTGGATGGCCGATCAAGGATGTCCTGGCCTATCTGAAAGAAATTCGCGCCAAGGCAGAGGGAATTTACACCCTGGCAGATTTGAAGTATCTGATCCACGGCGGCCGTATCAGCCATTTGAAGGGGATGATGGCGGCCTTGCTGAATATCAAACCTATCATTATGGTCAATAAAGAGACCGGGAAGTATCAGGATGTAGGTAAGGAAAGAACCCTGAAGCGTGCGATCCAGTCCATGGCTACTATTATCGCCAAACAGTTCAATCCTTTTGGCAAGACTCGAATCCAGCTCCTGCATGGCTACAACCCGGAAGGGCTGGAGCTGCTCAAAGAAGCGATCAGCGAAAAGGTGGACTGTGTTTTTGAACCGGTTTCGGAGATTGCCCCGGTGTTGGGCGCGCATACCGGCCCATCCATGGTAGGGCTGTCGGCAGGACCGCTCTCCCTGTTTGAACCGCTTTACAGCGAGCTGTCTGGCAATGCTCCTCTGACAGCGGAAAAGGCGGACGCATTCGCGATGGACGCGTAAATGATTTCTGGTTGACCATCATTGCCTGAACCGCACAATTGAAAATGATCTGATTGGGGTTTGTTTTCACGCGCCTGCATTCAAGCCAGGGTTTCATAGATTGTGGTTGAATGTCGCGGGAAACGAGTGAAAAGAAAGGTGAGTTAAATGCGAATTCTATTGGTTTATCCCAGGTTTCCGGATACATTCTGGAGTTTTCAATACGCGCTGGATTTTATTGGCAAGAAAGCCTCCTCGCCGCCGCTTGGGCTGGTAACTGTGGCCGCGCTTCTTCCTGAAGCCTGGGAAAAGCGGCTGGTGGATATGAACGTTACCCCACTGCAGGACGCGGACCTGCAATGGGCGGATATGGTATTCCTGAGCGCTATGGCAGTCCAAAGGAAATCGGTGGACAAAGTGATCGCGCGCTGCAACCAGCTTGGCGCCAAGGTGGTCGCGGGCGGCCCACTTTTCACTGAAGAATACGAGCGCTTTGATGGGGTAGATCATTTTGTGCTGAATGAGGCCGAATTGACCCTGGCGCCTTTCTTGAGCAACCTTGAACAGGGCACCCCACAGCGGGTGTACCGCACGGACCAATTCGCGGACATGAGCCTTACCCCGGTTCCGCTGTGGGAACTGGTCGATCACCGCAAATATGATTCGATGGCGATCCAGTTTTCGCGTGGGTGTCCGTTTAACTGCGACTTCTGCAATGTAACCGCCTTGTTGGGTCACCGGGTGCGCACCAAATCAGCGCAGCAGATCACAGCTGAACTGGATAAGATTTACAGCATGGGCTGGCGGCGGAATGTCTTTTTTGTGGATGATAATTTCATTGGAAACCGGAAACTCATCAAAGAGGAGATTCTTCCCGCGCTGATCGATTGGCGCAAAGACAAGATTGGCTGTTTCTTCATTACGGAAGCCTCGATCAACCTTTCGGATGATGAAGCGCTGATGGACCTTATGGTTCGGGCCGGGTTTAAATCTGTGTTTGTGGGAATCGAAACGCCGGATGAAGTCTGCCTGGAGGAATGCCGCAAATCTCAGAACAGAGGGCGCAACCTGGTTGAAAGCGTGAAGAGCCTGCAGCGGGCAGGTTTGCAGGTGATGGGTGGGTTCATTGTTGGTTTTGACAGCGACACCGAGTCCATCTTTCAGCGCCAGATCGATTTTATCCAGAAAAGTGGTATTGTGACCGCCATGGTGGGCCTTCTTCAGGCACCTTATGGCACAAAACTATACCAACGGCTGGCGGATGAGGGACGGTTGTTGGGACGGATGTCTGGCGATAATGTGGATGGCGAGACCAATATTGTCCCGCGGATGGACCTGCTTATGCTGAAAGAAGGGTATCGCAATATCCTGGAGAAAATCTACGAACCGGAACCGTTTTACCAGCGGGTGCGCACTTTTCTGTGGGATTACAACAACAGCCATAATGTTGGATCGCTGGAGTGGGTGGAAATCAAAGCGTTGTTCCGTACCATTTTTCGGTTGGGCATCCTGGGGCGGGAACGCCGGGAATATTGGAAGCTGTTATTGTGGACTCTGTGGCATTTTCCCAGTAAACTGCCACAGGCGATCACATTCTCGGTGTATGGTTATCACTTCCGCACCATGATGGAGCGCCATGTCGCTCCGGTAAGCTGAAGGCTGCGGCTGTGATTTAAGGCGGCGCGTTTTTTCGGTAACATGCGACTGTAATGATGATGGGCGAAACCATAATAGCGGCAGACTGGTAACGCTCCGGTGAAATCCACCGGAGCGTTTTTCGCGCAGCGCCGTGCGTTGAAAAACGCAGGAGATCCTGTCCCTGCGGCGCTTGACTCTGGTACGCGTTGTGATTAAACTGAAAACAGTGTCAGGGTTTCGGGCCAGAATACCCTGCGGGATCAATGAAGTCCGAAATTCCAGATATCTGAACGCATTCAACCGTGTTTATCGCGCCGGTTGCGGAGCCATAACTTGGAAAGCACACGTCCCCTGAGTAACAGGGAGTATCGAATCGGGTTGGTGCTGATCAGCCTGTTTGCTTTGTGGGTGTATATGCCCGGGATTGAACGCGGGTATGCTGTGGGGGATATTATGCTGCTGGTGCCAGAATTATCCTTCACTGAAATGCTGAACCAGATTATTGTTTTTTCGCGGGCGCAGGCAGTGTACTGGTTGTTTAACTGGGGATTATCCAAGATCTTTGTGGATACTCCGATGGCTTACCGGCTGGTGTTGTTAGCGCTGCATGTTTTGACCGGGGTGGTGCTCAGCGATCTGGCAAAACGGATGACAGGAGACAGCCGGGTGGGGCTGGCTGCTTTTTTGCTGTTCGCGCTTTACCCGCGCAATCACCAGGTTTTAATGTGGACTGTCAGCAACAACAAAGTGCCCGGTACTTTGTTGTTTTTGTTGTGCATGGACTTCACCCTTCAATACAGGCAGGAAAACCGCAAGCGGCAGGGGATGCTGGCAGTGGTGTTTGCCGTTCTGGCTTTGTTCACGAGCGGGGGGAACATCGCGTTGTTTATCTTGCTGCCGCTGATGTGGAACATCTTTTCAGAAGAGGATCTTGTCCGCCATAAAGCTCTGACACGCAAAGCGCTGGTGGTGCTGGCCGTGCTGGCAGCCGGATACGCGCTGCTGACCTATGAACCCGGTCAGGGTTTCCGGTTTATGCCGGGCAGCGCGGTGCCGGTTTCCGGATTGAGCGACGCTTACAAACTTCAACCGCTTGGTTTGCCCGCACTAAAAGATTTTCTGGTGTACAACATGTACCTGCTGGTGCCTTTTATTCCGCTGCGCTCGCTGGACCCCAACGTGACCGTCTCTTTGTTGGCCGGCGTGTGTTTCTTCTTCCTGGTGGCTGCCTTTGGAGTGGGCGTCAAGCTGCCCAGGCTGGCCGCGGTGTGGATGGTTGTGGGGATCCTGCCGTATGTATTGTTTGTCCCTACCGGAAACGCGGACCGTTATTTTTATCTGGCGGCTGTCGGGTACGCGCTGCTGGCAGGCCGTCTTATCATCCGGCTTTATGATCTGAATGGCCAGCCCGGGCAGGTGAGCACGTTAGAACTGGTGCTGATTTGCTTGTTGGGGATTTATGCGGTTGCCGGCACACTGATGATCCGGGCGCGGGTGGATGAGTGGCGTACAGCGGAAAGGATCGCGTCCAGGGTGGTTGAGGACACGCTTTACAGGCATCCGGGTCCTTTGGAGGGTCACCAGATGCTTTACGTGGATTTACCGATGACTTATGGGCAGGCGTATCTTTACCTGAGTGGCGGCATCTCCAGGGAAATTTCTCAGGCATACCTGGAAGAAAAGGGGGTGGCGGTGGAGGCTTATCAGGTAAGTGACCCGGAGGTAATCAAGTACGTGAAAAGCCTGCCTAATCAGACCTGGGGGACTCAAGGGGATTTGACGATATTCCTCTATGAGAACGGGGGACTGGTAGAGAAGGACAGCACGTCAGCGGATCTTGACCTGCTCAAACCTGCGTTGTGGATCCGTTAAATCATTCAACACCAGTCCACCCCATTTTATTCTGGTGTTATGTGATGTCTGGGCGGCGTTACGGTAAGGAGAGTTGAGCAGATCAGACCACATCAACAACGTTGCTGAACATCTTGCCAACCGCCGGGCCAATGAGATACAACACAACAATCACAATGACCACAACCAGGACAAGAATTAACGCGTACTCCAACAACCCCTGACCTTTTTCTCTGATGCTGAACATAGAATTCCCTCTTAAAAAAATGGCAATAATATATTAATATTGTAGAGGGCAATTTTCTGGAACAGCCTGTTTTCGGCAAAAAATCGGACAGAAATCGGTCAGATCTTCGTGAAATTGTCAGATTTTGGGGGTTAAAAGAAGCGGCTTTTCAGCTTTTCGTAGCTGCTGGTGGTAAAGGGGCAGACCTTAATGCAGATTCCACATGAGAAACTGGTTTTATATTCGGCACTGCATTTTTCATAATCGGTGCAGCTCCAACCACCATTTGGCCGGGATTCAGGCGTTTCGCGGATGGCCCCTGAGGGACATTTGCGAACGCATTTACCGCATTTCTGGCAGAAATCGTCGACCCACGCGTGGGGGTTTTGTGTGTGCTGCACTTCAACCGGCAGGTCTACGAACACGGCGCCGACCCGCTGGCAGGGGCCGTTGTCCGGTGAGATCAGCAGCCCGTTGCGCCCAGGGTAGCCCAACCCGGCATAAGCCGCCAGGGGAGGGTACAGTACAGCGCCGGCCAGGGCGGGGTTGGGAACAGCCTGGAACCCCAAATCCTGGATGAAAGCGGCGAGCTGGTTGGCCACCCCGCTCAGGGAACCATAAATTTCCGCTACATGGACCTGCAAATTGACATCGGGAGCGTTTTTTAAAATCTGCACATCCATCGCTTTGGTGAATAGGAATGCGTTGGAGTAGGGGATGGCTTTACCGGAAAAGATGAATTTTTGGGGAACGTCGGTATATGCGATCTGGCTCAAACCCAGGGCAGGGGCGTACTCAAACACCCGCCGGACCAACTCTTCCGGCGCGCAGCGCGAGGCGGATCCAGTCTGGATGCCTGCCAGGCGCACGTTTTCAGCGTAAGCGGAATGCAGCCCGATGGAAGCCTCAGCCAGCCGGACAAGGTCCGCTTCACTATCGGGCGAAAGCATATCATCAAAAGTAGCCAGGTTGCGCACCGGCCCGTCGGGGAGGGCCGGGATTGTTCTCTCGCGCGCCAGCAGAGTATCATCATACCGGCGGATGATTTCTCGCTCGGCTTTGGCGAGTTGGAGCGGGGTCAACTTATTGGAATCGTTATTCTCCATGGGACTCCTCATTTTCCATCATTATAAAGGAATTTCCTGAAAAGATGGAAATGGCGAGACAGACTCTCGCTGAAAAACGCAAATCAGGAAGCGTTTGTGACAAACTGCCGTGGCGAAGCTGGTCATGAGTCGTGATCGCCGCGCGACAGCTCTGCCTGAGCGGTAGCGGGTTCGTGATAGCGCCGGTAATAATGCGTGGGAGTCAGGGTGGTTAGCAGCCGGTTGATGGCTGGCACGCGTACCAACAGGGTGAAAATCCAATAAGCCAGCGCGAAAGCCAGCAGGACAAAGGCATATTGGAGCATCCCGCTCAGGAAGGGGGATTGCAGGCTGTCGCCCAGTCCAAGACGTTGCCCCAACCAGCGCAGCAGCAGGTAAGCCATTGGCACCTGGCTGAGGAAATACAGCCCGACTCCCAGCGGATAGCTGGCTTCGATGGCGTTGTGGGGGCAGTAATTCATACAGCGCATACAACTCACGCAGGAGTAGGTCCAGTATGGGCGGGGATTCTTTTTACCGCGCATGCGGATGGCACTTTCCGGGCAATGATCCGCGCACAGCCCGCAGCCGGTACAGCTCTCGGTGGCATAAAACAGTTTCGCCAACCAGTACCGCCCCAACACCATATACCCGGCGGTGACTGGCAGCAGGAGAATCCCCAGGACGAGAGCAACCATGCCGCGATACTGTTTTTTCCCGGAGAAGATCGCGCTCATGAAATTTGCCAGCCTTTCAAGTGATTGGCGCTCGATGGCCTGCACGGTTTTATGGGAACAGCCGGGAAAGAGGGCTATCCAGTTGGAGGGCATGTTCATGGCGCGTACCCCGGCCACCTGGTAGCCTTTCAGACGCAGGATGAGCGCCAGCAGGTAGCCGCCGGTGCCCTCCATTCCATCCAGGATGAAGCGCCCCAATTTCATCCCGGCGCGGGTGGGGATGATGATGGCCTGTGTCCCCGCTCGCTTTGGCAAGCTGAGCGCGAAGCGCACCACCGGCCAGGGGGCAGTGAAGGCATGGGTAGGAAAGCACAATCCCAGCAGCCCATTTTCACCTTCCGGAATCTCGGTCTTGGGGCGAGATTGGGAGATAGAAAGTGTTCGCGCGTCGGCCCCGGCCTGGCGGGCTGCTTCTGCGGCCCACGCTGCCACGCGGTACGAGTTGCCAGTGCCGGAATAGTAATAGATGGTGACGTGCTGGAAATTGGATTTCATGGAGCTATTAAACGCCCATTCAGGGTGAATTGCAAGAGGAACCGGCTTTTATTTTCCAAAACCGACTTGAAACGGTTTTCCGGTGGTTTGGCGAAAGCTGCCTGTGACAACGAGGAATCGCATGAAAACGCTGTGGATACTGTTAAATGCAACAGGCCGGGCCTCTTCGCCCAGCCTGTGTTGGTGCCGGCAAGGGGGTGAAGCCGGTTATCCTTTGACGCTACCGAAGGCCAGGCCGCGGATCAGGTAGCGCTGGGAGATGAGGGCAAAAATCAGCACCGGCAGTAAAACCAGGGAGCCCGCGGCGGCAATCCGCCCCCACAGGATGGCTTTATTGGTCATGAAGCTGGTGATCATCACCGGCAGGGTGCGGCTGTTGCGCCCGGTAAGGATGACCGCGTACAGGAACTCGTTCCAGCAGTAGATGAAGGAAAGCACGGCGGTCGCCGCCAGCCCCGGCAGGGCGATGGGCAGTTCAATGGTCAGCATGGCCCGCAGCCGGGAACAGCCGTCGATCATGGCGGATTCTTCGAGATCAACAGGGACTTCCTCAAAGAAACCGATCATCATCCACATCGAGAGCGGCATGGAAAAGGTCAGGTAAGAGATGATCAAAGCCCGCTGGGTGTCTACAATCTTCATGCTGGTGAAGAGGACATACATCGGCACAATGATGGTGATGGGGGGGAGCATCTGGGGGATGAGGGCGATCATCCGCATGATGAAATTGCCGCGAAACTTGAAGCGGGCGAAACCAAAAGCGGCGAAGACCCCGAACACCATTGAGATCAGAATGGTGGAAACCCCCACGACCAGGCTGTTCAACAGATATTTGGTGAAATCCCCACCCTGAATGACTTCGCGATAGTTCTGCAGGGTTGGTTTAAAAATCCAGACCGGTGGAATGCTGAAAGTCAATTCAGCCGGTTTGAAGGAGGTCAGGAACAGGTAAAAAATAGGGAAGATGGACAGGATGACGGCAATGATGATGCCAGCATACACCAGAATTTTACGGATCGTTCTTGCTTTACTTAAACTCATTGTTGGACCCCGGTCTCTATTTCTCTGAACCAAAAATCTTTGTCAGGCCGCCAGCCATGATGAGCATCATAATGATCATCAGGAAGGAGGCCGCGGAGGCGTAGCTCAGGTTGAAATTCTGAAAGCCGTAGCGGTAAATGTAAATGCTGACGGTTTCGGTGGCCCGGCCCGGCCCGCCCGCTGTCAACAGGTAGGGCACATCGTAGATGCGGAAGGTGTCGATCATCCGCCACAGCAAAGCCACCAGAATGGTTGGCCGCAGCAGGGGCAGGGTGAGATAGCGGAAGGATTGCCAGGAACTGGCCCCATCGATTTTGGCGGCCTGATAGGGCTCCACCGGCAGGGATTGCAAACCCGCCAGCAGCAGCAAGGCCACAAAGGAGGTGGTGTTCCAGACATCGGTGATGACCAGCGAGGCGAAGGCCATGCCGGGTTTACTCAACCAGGGCAGGGCTTTAAAGCCCCACGAAACCAGATAGTAATTGAGGATTCCGAACTCATGGTTGTAAAGCAGGCGCCACGTCAACCCGACCACCACGTTGGTACACATCATCGGCAGCAGGATCAAGGCCCTGAAAATGCTGCGTCCTTTAATATCTTCGTTCATTAAAAGCGCAAGCACCATCCCCAGGATGAACTCCAGCGAGATCGCGAAGGCCATGAATTTGAAAGTCACTGACAGGGAATGAAGAAATTCCGGATTGGTGATGAGGTCAATAAAATTTCGCAGGCCGACAAAATTGACCCCTTTTTTGAAGGTCCGGATGGTCCAATCCTGGAAGCTCAGATAAAAGGAATAGCCCAGGGGATAGACCAGGACAAGAAAGAGAATCAATAACGCCGGGCTGATATAAAGAAAAGGTTCAATGGTTTTAAGCGTTTTTCGTAATTTCACAGTGTCAGAATACCTCTTGCGCGGTTTGTGAATTGGCGGTCAAACATAAAATCCTGCGGAACGCGGAGCCCTGAATTGGATCAAGATGATTTATTTCAGGAAAAACCACAGCGCACAATAAAATTATAGCGAATTCTGGCAGTGGGGAAGTATTTCCCCACTGCCAGTTTGGTGGATTATTTGATGTAACCTGCGTCGGTGAGCAGTTTGGTCATTTTCTCCGCGGCAATGTCCAGCGCTTCCTTTGGATCGGAATTGTTGGATACACAACCGTTGACCGCTTCGTTGTAAGCTGTAACGAGGTCAGAGGTCACTGTGGTGACCGGGAAGATGTTGCGGTAGGGCATCGCTTCCGCGAGCAGTTCAAATTGGGGAACCTGCGCGACAACTTCCGGATCGGAAAGTGCCAGGGTGTTGGAGGGGATGCCACCGTTGAGCGCCCAAATCTTGGCGCCTTCTTTGCTGGTCAGCCATTCAATGAATTTGTACGCGGCAACTTGATTCTCTGCCGCAGCCGGGATGGACCAACCCCACTGGCTGCCGCCCATACCACGCATCACTTCACCATTCGCGTCCAGCACACCGGGAATCAGGCTGTATTGCAGGAGGGGTTCGCCGTCTTTGCAGACTTTGGGGCTGATTTCACAATTCTGCAAATCCGCGGTGGCGGCCATCCACTCCACGCCCAACGCCGCTTTGCCTTCCTGCAGGGTGGTGAGGATTTCGTTGTACCCGTAGGTGACTACATCAGGTGGGACAACGCCGTGTTTATTCAACAGGTCAGAGTAGTAGGTGAGGGCTTCCACGCCGGCTTCGTTATTGACGATCACATTGTAATTTTCGTCCACAATACCGCCGCCAAAAGCAAAATGATAGTGCATGAAATCCCAGACAGCTTCATCGGGTTTGGAGCCGTTCACCGCGCCGTACAGTTCGGGAGGATTGTTGAGGGCCTGAGCGGCTGCCAGATATTCATCCCAGGTCTGCGGGACGGCAATACCGGCTTCTTCCAGCAGGTCTTTGCGGTACCACATCCAGGCGGTATCGCCTTCGGATGGGAATCCGTAAACTTTGCCGCCAAGGGTGAAGAAATCCACACCAGGCTCCAGGGCTTCCAGGCTGAAGTAATCCGCCACAACGGCGGGATCATCCATGAACTGGTTGAGATCAGCGAGACCTTCGGCCTCAACGTAGGCAGGAACTTCATCCAGCAGAGAGTAGAAGGCATCGTAATCGCTGGTGCCTGAAACCAATACGGTTTTGATCTTGTCGAAGTAAGATTCCCGGGCGATTTCCTCGATGATGATCTCATTGCCGGTCAGCCGGGTATATTCCGCGGCGGTTTTAACGAGGTTGTCGTGCTCCGGGCTGCTCCACATGGCAACCACGATGGGGGGCAGCGCCGCTTCGGCAGGGGCTTCTTCAACCGGAGCTTCTTCTACGGTTTCTTCTTCGGCAGCGGGGGCGCTTTCTTCCGCTGGAGCTGCCGGGGCGGCTGGTTCAGCGGGAGCTGCCGGGGCGCAGGCTGCCAGCATGGCAACTACAATGATCAGTGAAAGCAAAATAAACAACTTGTTCTTACGCATTTCTCACTCCTTATTGACTCACTCTGTATTTACACAATTAGAAAGGCATTTTCTTTATGGGCTTGTGAAAGTTTTTATCGACCGATCACCTCCTGTGAGCCTGTCAAACGACAGGATATTCGTGTTTACAAACATCGTTTTTTCCAATGGTCGATGATGATCTGAACTTTTTCCCAGGGCTGGCTGGTAAAAACCGCATCTACCGGAAAGAGGGCAAACCCTCCCCCGGGCGACAGGATCTCAATCGCTTTTTCTACCGCATGCCGGATTTGTTCATCACTCCACTGATCGATCATCACCGATGAATTGATCCCGCCGATCAGGCTGATGGAACTGCCAACATCTTCTTTCATTTCCCGCAGGTCGATCTTATCCTGGACAGGGTCAATGTTGGTCAGGCAGTCCACACCGATTTCGACCAGATCATGCCGGATGGGTTTCCAGCCTTTGGAGATCAGATAGCGAAATTTGATGCCTTTGCTGTGGGCTTTGGCGATCATGCTGGACAGGCGTGGCTTGAGCATTTTCCGGTACACTTTGGGTGTCCAGAAATCGGAACCTTCGTACCAGGCCATGTGCGTCAGCACGTCAATCTCCTCTTCCAGCAGCAGGTCAATCCGTTTCATCTCCCATTCAAAGATGACATCCAGCAGCGCTTCCACAAAATCCGGTTCGAGCAGTTGGGCGTAAAGGATCCGTTCCATCCCGCACAGCCAGATGGCGGCATCCCCCAGCGCGGTCCACCCGCCCTCGAGCATTACCTGCAGGCGGTCGCGCTCCTGGCGGAGCTGCTCTGCTTCCGCTTTAAACGCCTGGAGGGCTTCCGCGTCCGGGCTGGCCAGCAGGCGTTTCAGCTTCGGGAGGTCTTCTTTGGTTTTAATGAGCGGTTCGATGAAACGCGGGACGTTGTAGTCGTTGAACAAAGGGATCTCTTGGCCGTAGGGCCAATCCGCGTTCATTTTGATGATGACCTGCAAGGGGCCTTCGGGCGTATGGTAAACCTTTTTGAGCTGCGGGCTGTCCTCTCCGGGGGATGAGAGCAGCTCGACATGGGTCCGCAGGCCGGGGAGTTTCTCGGGGAGATATTCCTCAACATACCCGAGAGGCGGCTGGAGCAGCAGGATGTCATCCAGCCCGAGGGCCAGGGTGTTTTCAACCCGTCTGATCTGGTCCCGCCATTCAAAGGGAATGTTGTCCACGTCGCTGGATAGATCCACATCCCAGAACCGGAGATAAAGCGGGATGTGGTCTGTGGGGCGGTGGGAGATCATATTCAACATGCGTTCGCGGGATGTCATTTTGTACATGGCATGTCTTTCCTGAGCTAATCCAGATCGGGGAACAAACCACTGACGCCTGCCAATTGACAGAAGGCGCGCAGGATTTCATTGAAATGGCCGTAGCCGGTCATCCAATGGTGTCCAAAACCATGATCCGCGGTGCGCTGGAAGATGGTGCCGAGAGGGGTCTTCAACTGGAATTTCAGCGGGTTACCTTCGAACACCATTCCGGTGGTTACGGCCTGCCCTTCGAAGGCACACAGGCGGTAATTGCCTTTGCGTCCCACCAGGTTTACATAGGTGACTGGTCCGGTGCGGGCCGGATAGCGGATGCAGACCCCATCGTTTGCCAGGCGTACCGGGCAGAGGGTGAAGCCCACACTATCTGCCAGTGAGGGCGCCCCCGCGCCGCAGTGCGAGGTGATAATGGTGTTGTCCACGGGGTCCAGCGCCAGCATTTCTCCAAAGTGGATGGGCGCGTCGCTGAGATAGCTCATCAGCAGCATGCTGAGGGTGGAATTGATATCTCCCTCGCATCCAGCCGGGATGCCTTCATCGTTCAGGAGGGCGATGGGCAGGCACATGGTTCCCTGGCAGCGGGGATAGGAGCCAATGGTGAGGGCCTGAAAGCGGCGTTCTTCAACCAGCTTCCTGGCGGCGAGGTAATTCTTCATGGAGGCCAGACCATCACTGGGTTTGCTGCTGACTTGAGTGGCTCTGGCGCTGATTCCCTGCCAGACCTGCTGGGCGGCCTGATCCGATACTTTGGCAGCTATCTCCAGCAGTTCATCGAAGCCAAAGTGAACCAGCTGAACACCAAACAGGCGCAGGATTTCCACCTCATCCACCGCGGTGGGGGTCATGCCCTCGGTTCTGCGGCCAATCACGCCAACCCGCGCGCCCCGCAGCCGGCCGCGCATGGCGCAGGCGGTGGCGTAAACCACCGCTTCGTGGATAACCGCTTCGTTTTCCAATTCGCCATAGAAATAGCGATGTTCGACTTCAAGATCTGTCAACACACAGTTTAACTGCTGTCCCCCGACAATCGACCCGGTGCGGATCCCCGGAATACTGCGGATAACGATGGGGGTTTGAACGGCTTGCTGGATGCGAATGGTGTAATGGTCGAAAGACCAGCAAACCACCAGGACATGGAGAATGTCGATGGGCTGTTTACTGAACCATTCGCTCATCCTGTCGCAGGAGGCATCATCATAAACCGCCTCCGGCGCGGTGATAACCTGGGCTCCCGCCTCGATCAGCCGGGTTTCGATCAGAGCGAGCTGCTGTTCCCAGTTTTGCCAGCCCTCTTCTGGCGGTTCGTATACCGCGTAGAGGCCAACTACAGGTTTAATCATTCTTCTCTCCGTGTTCCAGTATCTTACTGCAGCGCCCAATGCGGCGCGTTTTCGCGAAGCTGCTCCAGTTCCTGAGCGGTCAGAGCCCTGATGGTGGTATCGTTCAGGTCTGTGTCGCGGGTTTCAACGATGATCCAGGACGCGTCGCGTGTGGCCAGCAGGTTGTGATAGGTGCCGCGGGGCACGTTGTAGATCTGGCCGGGGCGCATGTCTTCACACCGCAGGCCATGATCCGTGCTGACGAACAGTACCGCGTGGCCGCGGGTCAGCACAAAGACCTCATCCGTCCCGTGATGGGCTTCAATTTCTTTCGCGTTTTCCAGGTCAAAGATCGGTTCCCAGTTCAGGATCGCTACCTGCCAGCCTTCTTCAAACACCAATGGCTGGTAGCCCTCACCCTGCCAGTTGAAAATTTCTAAATGTGGATCGATCCGTTTTCTTCTGTCTGTGGACATATTTGCTGTGTTTTTGGTTATTTATGTGCTTATGGCGCGGGAAGTGTTGCCAGTCTTCCCGCGCCGTTAAACGCAGGATTAATTCTCTTTGAGGGAAGCCGCGTTGCGCTGGATCTTCAGAACGGCCTCAACGATCTTGTCCATATCTTCTTGCGAGCCGAGCAGAACCGGCTGGGGAAGCCAGACCGTTTCGAGGAAGCAGCGGTCAGACTGGGGGTACTCCGCATTGATGTAAGCTTCCGCTTCTTTAACATGATCCGGGAGCAGGCGTTTTTTGTATTCACCGCTCTTAAAAACATCCAGAGCGTGGATGGGCGGGTAGCTGGCCTGGTTGGGAATCCCTTCGGCATTAATGGCCTTGATAAAGCTTTCTGTGGGGACGCCGGCGAATGTCTCGGAGTCGTAATGGAAGATATAGCAGTACTGTGGGTGGCAGGTCACACGGGGGTCGAGCTTCTGCGGGGCGATGCCTTCGATCTGGCTTAATTTTTCGTTGAGATAGACCGCGTTCCTGGTGCGTACCGCGGTTTGATCTTTGAGGCGGAGCAGCTGCTGGTCGAGGATGGCGCCCTGCCACTCGCTGAGGCGGTAGTTTGAGCCGTAGATAAAGTGGTCGTAGAACCATTTGCCAGGCATTCTGCCGCAGTCGTGGACGGAGCGGACGAATTTTTCGATCTGATCATCGTTGGTGATAATGATCCCGCCTTCACCCGCTGTCATCAACTTGCTCTGCTGGAAGCTGAATGTGCCTACATCCCCAAGCGCGCCAACTTTTTGTCCTTTCCATTCACCGCCGTGGGCGTGGGAAGAATCTTCCACCAGGAAAAGGTTGTGCTTTTTAGCGATCTCGCGCAGGCGGTCCATGTCGGCGGGATGCCCGGCGATGTGCACCGCGACGATGGCTTTGGTGCGTTGGTTGATAACCGCTTCGATCTTCTCCGGATCAATGCAGAAGGTGTCTGGGGTAACATCCACCAGGGCGGGCATGGCGCCGGTGAAGAGCACGGCACTGGCGGTGGCAACAAAAGTGGAATCGGGGATAATGACCTCATCGCCAGGGCCGATCCCAAGGGCAGCCATGACCACTTCCAGGGCGGCGGTGCCGTTGGTGACGGCCACGCCGTGTTTGGCCTGGTGATAGCGGGCAAAATTCTGCTCGAACTGCAAGGTGCGGCTGCCGGGGGTGCGCCACCACTGCCGGCTTTCGAGAACTTGTGACAGGGCTTTTTCTTCAGCTTCGTCATATACCGGCCAGGCCGGGAAGGGGGTGCTCTTCACTGGCGCGCCGCCATGGATTGCTAGTTTTTCCATTTTCTTTGGTTCTCCTTGTTCAAGTATTAATATTTCACTTTGATCCAACGCCCTTCCTGGGCGGAGCGTTTTATGGCATCACACAACACCAGCTCGCGCCAACCGTCTTCAAAAGTGGCGAACAGCCGTTCTTCTTTGAAGTTGCCGGCTTCGATATACTGGTAAATGTTTTTGAAAGCCTGCACAAAGGTGTCCGGATAACCTTCAGCATGGCCGCCTGGGTAGCTGGCCACCGAGCGCCCGCCGCGCCCCATCAGAGCGGGGTCTTTGAACATATCCTGATTGGGGTTTTCCCGGCTTCCCAGCCACAGACGGTTGGGGTTTTCCTGATCCCAGGCCAGCGAGGATTTCTTGCCGTTGATCTCCCACCAGAAATGGTTCTTGCGCCCGGCGCTGACCTGCGAGACCATCAGGACGCCTCTGGCGCCGCCGCTGAAGCGCAGGAGAATGCCGCCGTAATCTTCGGTGTTAACCTGGATTGGTTCGACATCCTGCGATTGAACGATCTTGCTGGCAAAGGTTTCAACCTCTTTTTTGGGTTTGAAGCGCACCGGGATGACGGTATGCAGATCGGCCATTACATCAGTGATTTCCTGGCCGGTGATCCAGGTGACCATATCCATCCAGTGGGTGCCGATATCCGAGACAGCCCGCAGCGCGCCGCCCAGGCCAGCCTCCAGCCGCCAATTCCAATCGGTCGGCAGGAACAGCCAGTCCTGAAGATATTGCCCGTGGATGAGCTGGATTTCCCCCAGCTCGCCGGAGCGCACGCGGTCATGGGCTTCGCGGCACAGCGGGTAAAAACGCAGGTTGTGGTTCACAGCGCCAACCCGGTTTTCGCGTGCGGCAATGTCTTTAAGCTCCCAGGCTTCGCTGGCCGTCAGCGCGAGGGGTTTCTCGCAGACGACATGCTTCCCGGAAAGCATAGCCTGTTTGGCGAAGGGATGGTGCAGGTTGTTGGGGGTACAGATATGGACCACGTCCACTTTGGGATCTTCGATGATCTCTTCGTAGCGGCTGTAATATTTTTTCAGTCCAGTGCGCTCACAAAAGGTTTGGGCCTCTTCCTGTGAAATGCCCAACACGCCAGTTACTTCAATCCCCAACCGGCGCAGCGCTTCCAGATGGGTTCCACCCATGAAGCCGAGGCCCGCGATAGCAGCTTTTAATTTGATCATTTTTCTCCTCTTTTTATTAAAAACTTCTTGTCATAGCCTGATAATCGGTGGTCAGGTCGAGGATCTGAGCGATAGCGCCCATCACAGCGGCGCGGTAGCCCAGCTCGGATTGAACGATTTCGGGGATGACGGGGATAACACCCCGCAGGCGCTGGCGGATCGGTTCGATCAGCAGATCACCTTCGCGGGCGACGCCGCCCCCCAGGACGATGATTTCAGGATCCAGCACGCAGCTCACCGAGGCGATGATCATGGCCAGATAGTCGATGGTTTCGGAAACCACCCCGGCTGCCCAGGGTTCACTGTGCCGGGCCGCCTGAAACACCGTTTTGGAAGTGATCTCCTGCGGGGGTTTATTGGAGGAAGGGCTGCTCGCGGCATACGCTTCGCGGCCGCGCTTTCCGATACCGGTGCCCGAAGCCAGGGTCTCAACGGCGCCAAAAGTGGCGTAGTTCCTGCCCAGGTACTGCGTGCCGGGGGGCAGGTAACCAATCTCACCGGCAGAGGAATGGATGCCGTGGTAGATCTTGCGGTCGATAACGATGCCCGCGCCAATCCCGGTGCCGATGGCGATGCACACCAGGCTGGCGGCGCCTTTGCCGGCGCCAAAGGCGTATTCACCCATAGCGGCCAGGTTAACATCGTTTTCGACCATCACCGGCAGGTTGTAGCGTTCGACCAGCAGCTCTTTGAGGGGAAAGTCACGCCAGCCCAGGCTGGGGGTCCACTGCACAACGCCCTGGTCGGCGTAGGTCACACCGGGAACACCCACCCCGATGCCGCAGATATCCTGCCCCTCTTCGCGGGGCGCGTCCTTAAGCTTATCGATCAGGGTGAACAGGCTGTGAAGGGTGTTTTCGGAGTTGCCCTCTTCCCAGGGGACGTAGAGCTCTTCCTGGACATTACCCGCCAGATCCGCCACGGTGCCAAACATTTTTGTGCCTCCCAGGTCGATTCCGATCACGGCATGGCTTTTGGGGTTAAACTCCAGAAGGGGACTGGGACGGCCGCCACTTGATTTCATTTCACCATTCAACTGGATCAGATTCTTCTCGGTCAATTCTTCAATGATCCTCATCACGGTTGGCAGGCTCATTTTCAGCCGGCGGGAAACCTCGGATCTGGAAACGGGGCCTTCATCCCGGATGAGGTCGAACACAGCGGAACGGTTTAAAACGCGGATCAACTGGTTTGTTTCACTTTTCATATAACGATGAGACTCCTGTGAAGGGCTAAGGAATACTTTCTAAAGTATTGTAAGTATATAAATCATAAGAAAATTGAAACGCTTTGTCAATAGCCAGTTTACCCTGATGCGCTGCTCTTGAACCCTTGAAAACCTTCCAATCCTTCGCGGCGTGAAACAATTCAGGTTTTAACCTTTGACAGAGTGATTGCGGGCCGGGTATTGCTGCGTTATTATTTCAACATCAAAGTATTTTGCGAAGGCAAACTGTGATGGAAAGCCGGCTGGGTAACCGGCAGCGAGCTGCCGGTGCTCACCGAATGCCCAACGAGCAAAATTTTTTTGTAATATTAAATACAATAAAAAAGACCTTATAGGTTTATAAAATAGAGGTGTGATGATGTTGAAACAAAATAACAGCAATGGTTCCAGGCTGCACCCGGGCACGCGGTTAGGCTCTGTGCATCTGACGGTGCCGAATATGGATGAGTCTTTGGCTTATTACCAGCAATCGGTGGGTTTGCGGGTGCAATGGCGGGAGGGTGACAGCGCCATGCTGGGCGTGGGTGGGCAGGACCTGCTGGCTCTGACGGAGAAACCTGGCGCGAAACTCGTCCCGAGGCGCACCGGCCTGTATCACTTTGCCATCCATCGACACTGCCTCTATCCCCTTCGCCGGGGAGATATGTCCCCCTATCTAGCCAAACATACTGAGAT
>ENA-OSEO01003102-OSEO01003102.1-sediment-metagenome-genome-assembly--contig:-NODE-3102-length-20654-cov-10.393060_pt1 | contig 20654 bp, 22 predicted proteins | sample MGYA00237883_ERZ534232 | MGnify/ENA metagenome assembly ERZ534232
GCTCTTTCGAAGGACAGGTCTACGTTCTGCGACGACAACGAATGACGGCTCTTCATAGCGTGCAGCGGATCTTCTGCTGCCAAGTATCTCGAAGTCTTCTAACTCAGTCAAGATTGAAGTCGTGTCCGCAGTTCTTGCAGAAACGATTCTCTTTTTTGTTCAGCATGTAACAGAGACTACATTTCTTGTAACCAATGAGAGAAGTCCCACAACTGGAACACTTGCTTGCTTTGTCGTCATTCTCTGTGCCGCACTCCGGGCATCTGGAATAGCTTTTACTCTTCGTTTTCTGGATTTTTGCCTCTCTATCGGATACAAAAGTGTAATCATAGGTCATTTCTTCCTGCACTTCGCGCGTACTAACAGGTTCCTGCTCACTTACGGGACCGGAGAAATTCTTCGTCTTTGCCACATTTATGAGCATCCTCCCCAGTGTTGTAGCAATGAAACCTAGCACTACGAATACAAAGACACTTCCAAAGACTATGCTTAGATACGGTGCCAAGAAGATTCCCGCGAAGCTAAATATAATCAAACCTATACCCACCGCGTAGACTATTACACCTACTAACTTGATTATCGTTCTAACTGAATCATTAGAGCGGCTGTACATTTTACCACCGTCCTTTCAATTCAATTGTACAATGCAATTCTATTCGTTCAACTCATATCGTACACAATCCCTTTTGCGAGTTGAACGGGAAATTGTAGAATTGATTGACAGAAATCAGAAAGGAGCGAAAATTATGGAGATTTCTACTGTGCTTTTGCTCTTAGCTCTTTTTTTTGGTGTAATTACGGTTCTAGTGATTTTTCTGAAGAGTTGAAGGGGTTTCCTTGAAAAGTGTTCGAATTTCCTAGTGCTTCTCTTTTGAAAAGGAGGCCAACTGACCTTCAGTTGCAGAAACAAGATCCGACGGTCTTAACCATAATTGGAGACCTCGCTTACCGGCACTCATAGAGACACTGTCTTCATTCAACACATCGCTGTCAATAAGTATTCTCAAGTTCTTCTTCATTCCAAGCGGAGAGACTCCACCTCTCACATAACCAGTAAGCGTCAGGAGTCGTTCTGCTGGAACAGTCTCAATATCCCTGTCTCCGGTAACTTTAGGGAGTTTTTTCATGTCTATCTCTCTGTGTCCCCCTAAGCAACAAACAAAGATACCACTTCTGTCACCCTTCAAGACGATAGTCTTCACCGTTTGCGACACAGATAATCCCAGTTTTAACGCGACATTCTCTGCGCCTAGATCGCTCTCATCGACTTCGTATTCCAGAACTTCATATTTTATCCCAAGGCCGTCTAAAATCCTTGTCGCATTCGTTCTGTGAGTTTTTTTGTCTTTCATGGATAACTCCGATCGGAATCCAGTATTCTCTAACCGATAAGCTTCTTATGTAGTAGTTCCAAACGTTTGTTGATATCTGCTGCAGAAAGCTCAGTAACAAGTTCGTCGAGATCTCCGTCCATTATGTACAGGAGTCTGTAGCTCGTGAAGTTTATCCTGTGATCAGTTACTCTGTTCTGAGGATAGTTGTAGGTCCTTATCTTCTCACTCCTTTCCCCTGTACCAATCTGTGTCCTTCTGGTCTCAGTTATTTCATTTTCAGCCTTCGAACTGTACATTTCGTAGAGCCTTGCTCGCAGAATCTCAAGAGCTCTTGCCTTATTCTGGTGCTGAGATCTCTCCTTCTGGACAGCGACAACAATTCCCGTCGGTTCATGGACTATCCTGACTGCAGAATCAGTCTTGTTGACATGTTGACCGCCGGCTCCAGAAGCCCTGTATGTGTCTATCCTTAGGTCGGCCGGATCTATCTTAACTTCGGTTTCGCTTGCTTCAGGAAGTACAGCTACTGTTGCCGTAGAGGTGTGGATCCTTCCACCTGATTCGGTTGAGGGCACTCTCTGAACTCTGTGGACTCCGCTTTCATACTTCAGCTTGCTGAAAACACTCCTCCCCCTTATCTGGAAGATCATTTCCTTTAGTCCTCCGATATCTGTCTCATTCGAATCAATAATCTCTGATTTCCAGTTGTTTCGCTCGGCATATCTGTTGTACATACGGAATAGATCCGCGGCGAACAACGCAGCCTCCTCACCGCCGGTACCTGCCCTTATTTCGATTATTATGTTTCTTTCATCGGAAAGATCGGGAACCAGAAGTCCCTTAAGATTAAGCTCTTGCCTAGAAATGCTGCTTTCAAGATCAGAAACTGTTTTATCAATTTCCTCAAGTTCGCTCTCATCGGCAGAAGTCTTCATTTCGTGCCAATCCTCAAGTTCACTTTTCATTGAGCTGATCTCACCGTAGAGATTAATGATCTCGGAGAGTTCCGAATGCTTCTTGCCATATTCCATAAGCTTTTCCGGGTCAGAAGCAACTTCGGGCTTGGAAAGCTCCTTCTCGACTTCTTTGAAGCGTTCCCTGAAGACTTCCATTATCTTACCTAGATCCATTAAAAGGCCCTCCTGACCATCGCATTGGCATCTCTTGCATAATCCTGTAGCTGATCTTTATCAATAATCCCATTCTTGAATGCGTCCATTAGCGCATCATCAAAGGTGACCATCCCAAATTTTATACCGGCTTGCATCATCGACTCTATCTGGTGGAATTTCTTCTCCCTGATAAGGTTTCTGATCGCCTGATTAACAACAAGAATCTCAAGAATCGCAATTCTTCCTTTGCCGTCTCTTCTTCTCAAAAGCCTCTGATAGACTACTGCCAAAAGGGTATTTGCAAGCTGCATGGCTATCTGATTTTGCTGATGAGGCGGGAAGACACCGACTATTCTTTCGGGAGTCGTTGCGGCCGAATTCGTATGAATGGTTGAAAAGACAAGATGACCGGTCTCGGCAGCCGTCATAGCCAGTTCCATAGTTTCACTGTCCCTCATTTCGCCAACAAGGATTACATCCGGGTCCTGTCTGAGAGCGTATTTCAATCCATTGTAGAAGGATTTCGTGTCTGATCCAAGCTCTCTCTGGTGGATCAAGGCACTCTTTGGCTCAAAAACATACTCTACCGGATCCTCTATCGTGATCAGGTGAACGTGCCTTGTACGATTTATGTTCTCGAGCATCGCTGCGAGGGTGGTCGATTTACCGCTTCCAGTAGGACCTGCTACCAAGACCAACCCCTTATCTGGCTTACAGAAATCTTTGAACAGTGCAGGATACCCGAGATCATCAAGCGTCTTGATTGTCTTTGGAATCAATCTCAAAGCAATAACCGGTAGCTTATTGGAATAGAAGTAGTTACCTCTTACTCTTGAAGAACTGAATCCGAAAGAAAAGTCAATTTCCTTACTATCTGAGTCCTGAAGCTTCACCTCAGATATCTCTTGAAGCTCAGTAGTGATCTTCTTCATCATTATTGTATCGGTCAACAGCTTGTCCTGAATCAACTCTCCGTCAACCCTGTACATAACGTTCCTTCCAGATGTCAAATGTAAATCGCTCGCATTCATCTGTTCACCCTTACTCAGGATTTCCATAATCAACATACGACCGCACCTCCCAGAACAGACAGATTTTAACACACTGCGTCATTCGATAACTATGATAAGATGTAAGATTCTAGAGATAGTAACTATTCTCGTAGATCAGTCTGATTATTTTGCTGATCAATTCGGGAGGGATTTGAATGTTCTACGAACTCTATCTAAGATCTTTTTATGACGGCAATGGAGATGGAATAGGGGATCTTGTCGGAGCTGAAAGAAAACTGGATTATCTTGCAGACCTCGGTATCGATGGAATATGGCTGCTGCCTATTCTTCAGTCACCATCCTATCACGGCTATAGCGTTACCGACTTCTTCAATGTCAATCCTATCTATGGAAATATAAAGGAACTAAGGAGTTTTCTGGCGTCGGCTCATAAACTAGGCCTTAAGGTGATACTAGATCTTCCAGTAAACCATACTTCTCCAAACCACGAGTGGTTTCTGAAAGCGCTCGACGGTGATAAACCTTACAGAGATTGGTATCTCTTTCTCAAGAACAAAGAATGGTTAAAGGCCAGAAGACACTGGGACGGAGAGAAGGTATGGACTGACTACTCAGGCCAGCTGGCTTACACATTGTTTGGACCGGGAAGCCCCGATCTCAATTATGAATCCCCCTCTCTTTGGCAACAGATGAAGGAGGTCCTCACATTCTGGCTTTCAGTTGGATTTGATGGATTTAGATTCGATGCGGCAAAACACATCTTTGACTTCTCACTCGAGAAAGGAATATGTGAATATCAGCACAGCCGCAATCTTGCTTTCTGGAAAGAGATGACTTCTCATTGCAGATCCATTTCTCCTAATTCGATCTTCGTGAGTGAAGTTTGGGATGACGCCAGAATCGTTGATCTCTACTCTGCGATATTCGGAATAGGATTCAATTTTCCGCTTGCCGAGGACCTGAAGGCCTCAATATCTACAAGAAATCCCGAACTACTCGTGAAATCACTGAAGACTGATCTCAATAGATGTTTCAGGTCGAAACGAAGCTACGAATCTGGACTATTTCTTACAAATCACGACATGAGTCGTCTTGTCTCAGCAATGAATGGCGACAAAGAGCTTTCACTATTGGCAATGTCGATCTTACTGTCTTTGCCGGGAGTGCCCTTCCTATACTACGGAGAGGAGCTTGGGATGGAGGGGATCTATGACATGTATTTCAACGAAGAACAACTTGAACCATTTCTCTGGTTTGAAAATGGCTATGGCCCTGGTCAAACGGAGTGGAAAGCTTTGGGGAAGAATCACCCTCACAGCGGCAGATCTTTCGAAGCGCAGAAAGTGATCAAAGACAGCTACTTTAAAAGATTCAAAGCTATAATGGAATTTAGAAAGCTGAATCATTGGTTGAGGCTTGCTACCATAAAAAGCGTGAAGAGAAAGGAAGACCTGGTAATGATAAAGGTGGTTGGAGAGAGCAAGACCGCAAATGTATTCCATAATCTTGGGAAAGAGCGAGTTCCTGTAGAGGCTGAAAAAGGTATTCAAGTTATAAACGGCTCCATAACCAGATATCGCAACAGAAGATACCTCGGGGCGCTCTCCAGTGCAATTGAGGTGACCTCATGACAGGAGATAGGGCAACTCTCTCGAGAAGGGGTTCAATAATCGGTGTAGGTGGAAATGCAGCACTTGCACTAATGAAGGTTTTTACAGGCTTCTTCACGGGCAGTATGGCTATTCTTGCCGATGGAGTAGACTCTACTACGGATATCCTGACTTCAGTAATAACATGGATTTCCACATCTGTCTCAAACAAGCCGCCTGATGCCCAACATCCCTATGGCCACGAAAGAGCAGATGCCGTAGCCTCAAAGATAGTGTCAATGATTATTTTTTTCGCCGGGGCACAGCTTGCAATGAGCTCTGTTCAGAAGCTTTTTACGGGTGCGTCTTCAGTTACGAACCTTGCTTTGGTGATAACGGTTGCCTCGATCTCCGCTATTGCGAAGTATCTTCTGTACCGTTACAAGCTCGGGATCGGAAGAAAGATTGACTCTTCAGTCTTTATTGCAGATGCGATGAATATGAAACTGGACATCATAATTTCGTTGTCTGTTCTTGGGGGTTCAATCTTCGTAGGAATTACCGGTCTTCAGATAGTCGACTCAATTGTCGGGCTAATCGTTTCCGCTCTGGTAATCAAGACATCGATCGAGATTTTTTGGGAGACAAACTACGAGCTGATGGACGGACTGAAACCGGACGACAATATTTATAGGATAATCTTCGATGCGCTGAAAAGAGTCCCTGATGTTTATAACCCTCACAAAGTAAGGGTAAGAAAGATGGGTTACAAGTACCTCGTAGACCTGGATATAGAAGTAAATCCTAGGCTCTCCGTAAGTAGGGCTCATTCCCTTGCTAAGCAAGTTGAAGCTGCCATAAAGAAGGATAAAGAGAACGTGTACGATGTCCACGTTCACGTAGAGCCTTCGGGCAATGTTGAAGAAGAGAACTTTGGAATCGATTCATCGAATGAGTTCAGTCACAACGACGAACAGGGGCAGGAGATTGATCGATACTCTTCTAAGTAAACACCTTTGCAAAGTTCATCTGTGTCTTCAATGTTTGCGTTGGTAGAGGGTTGACACAGGTTTCTTTAGAGAGATTCGCGATTGTAATCACAAATGTACTATAATTGTACCAAATGCGTTCTTACCTATGTATCAAAAGCTTATGAAAACAAAATCAAAACGATATTTCAAACCGGGGGTGAAATTGTGAATCTAAAGGGCACAAAGACTCTTGAGAATCTTATGAAGGCATTTGCTGGTGAATCGCAGGCGAGAAACAGATACACTTTCTATGCTTCTGTGGCCAAGAAGGAAGGTTATGAGCAAATTTCGGCAATTTTCAAGGAAACTGCAGACAACGAGAAGGAGCACGCTGAAGTTTTCTTTAAGCACATTATAGAAGGTATGGCCGGCGAGTTGCCGATTATGGTCCACGTGGATGCAGATTATCCTGTTGATTTGAGAGGAACGAAAGAGAATCTCAAGGCAGCTGCGGCCGGAGAAAACGAGGAGTGGACGGAACTTTATCCAACATTTGCCGATGTAGCAGAAAATGAAGGTTTCAAAGCTGTTGCTGAGAGCTTCCGGCAAATAGCAAAGGTTGAGAACAGACACGAGGCCCGTTACTTGAAACTCCTTGAGAATATTGAGGCTGGGAAGGTCTTCAAGAGAGATGAGAAGGTTCTGTGGAAATGCGGTAACTGCGGTTACATTCTCGAAGCAAAGGAAGCACCGGAACAGTGTCCGGCATGCAAACATGCAAAGGCTTACTTCGAGCTCTTTGTTGAGAACTACTAGATTCATTTCCAGAAGATATATAGGTCCGGCGTTGCCGGACCTTCTTCATCTAGTCATCGAGATTGGTCAACGATGCAAAGCCATCCCGAAACAACCTGAAATCACGGTCTTCAAGGCTTTCGAAATCAGAATTTTTCACGAGAAACTCTAGAAAGTTCAGTACGCTTTCACAGGAAACATCGTTGTAGTTCCTTCCTTCAACTACATCATTGTGTCTTGAAAGAATCTCCTTTGTCAAGCTGTAGAGTGAATACAGATTGAGCCTCTCCAGTTCAAGATGACGCGCAATTCCTTCTAGTAACCCTACCCATGTTTCTACAGGAGTGAAGATACCGAAATGATCCTGTAGAACCGGCATTATCTGGCCGTAATAGAAATGGTGAGTAGATTCGCTCTGCCAGGGCTCAATTCCAAAGATTGCTATTGCCTCTTTCTTTTTCTTTTTTGGCATTGAAAAGAGCGCTCTTGCAATGGAGTCCTGCTTTGCAAAGATGAAGTATTCCTCTCCGGCAAGATAACCCAATTCACTGAGACAGTCGAGATATCCTTCCTTCATGAAGTCTCTTGCGATTTCAGGATCGAAATCCAAAACATCGCCGTAGAACTCACGGGGCTTGATGACCAGATACTTCACTTCCTCCAATCTCTTCAGTGATGCGAGGGTAAGCACATCTCTTATTCTCTTGGGACCGAGATCTACTATGATAATCTCTTTGAAGCCCCTGCCAAGAGCCATATTTACCGGGATATTCCTGTAAATTCCTCCGTCGATGAATTTCTCTGAACCGATTTCTTCTCTCTTGAAGACGGGATGATTTGCGCTGGCAAGTATGTAGTCTTCTAACTCTCCTTCTGGAATATCGTCAAGAAAGAGCTCCTTGGGTTCCATATTGCTTAAGGAATAGGTGACAATTCCAACATCGATCTGGGCCTTACGCACGAATTCTTCTTTGAGAAGTCGACCAAAGTTCTCTCTCAGAGGTGTAGGATCAAAACCTCGGCTCTTCAAGGCAGCGAGGGCTTTTTCGATCAAGTTTCCGTCAGGACCGTCTCTCACAACTTTGTCGAAATCGATTTTCAGCCAGAGTTGCCTCGCATCTTCGAAATTATCCATAGCTATTGCCATGGAATTTATCGCGCCAACTGAGGTTCCATAAACTCCCCCTATTTCGACATCACAATCCTTCAAAGCCTTCCATACTCCTATCTGATAAGCGCCTCGGGCACCGCCTCCAGAGAGCACGAGTCCAATTTTATCTTCGAAATTGATCCTTTCCTTAGCTGGAATAAGAAGTTCGGACAGATTCAATCTACCCATTTTAGTCACCTCTATCCAATTGTATATTAGGCTTCCTTCGAAATCCATCTAGAATTTTCCTCATGGTGCATGTTCAGCTATAATGCTTAAAGGAGGTGTTATATGAACCCGGAAAGTTTTAGAAAGCGCTTCGCGGAAATTCCGTCTGAAATGGAAAGGATAGTTGCAGAAGGAGAGATTCCCGGAATCTCCTGCGGGGCTCGTTTTGGCGACATAGTCGAAACAGCCTCTTTTGGGGTCACAAACATCAACCATCCCTTGAAGGTGAATGATGAGACTTTCTTCCAGATCGGCTCGATAACCAAGACTTTCGTTGCTCTTGCGGTTATGAGATTGGTCGATGCCGGCAGGATCGATCTGGAAAGACCCATCAAGGAACTCCTCGAAGATTTCGCTCTTTCAGATAAAGGAGCTGAAGAAAAAATCACGATGAAACATCTTCTGACCCATACGTCTGGCATGAAGGGAGATTACTTCAAGGATTTTGGTTATGGTAATGATGCCCTGGAGAAAATGGTAAAGAGCATGTCTGCTATTCCTCAGATCAACCCTCCCGGAAGAATCCTTTCTTACTGCAATTCAGGTTTCTATGTTGCTGGAAGAGTCATTGAGGTAGTTACAGGGAAGACTTTCGAAGAAGCAATCATCGAACTGGTTTCTGAGCCTCTCGGTCTGGAGGATATTCATTTCTTCCCCGAGGAGGTAATCACAGAACGTTTTGCAGTCGGACACCTGATCACAGAAGGTCGGATATCTGTAGCACGTCCATGGGCCGTGGGAAGGGCAATAAATCCAGCTGGGGGCATCGTCACTGACATTAAGGAACTACTCAACTATTCAGCTTTCTACTTTAGTGGCACAGCTTCGAAAAGAAATAGAATCATGAGTGTTGATTCCTTTACAAAACTAATAACTGGAAAGATCGATGCTTCACCAGCATCTAAGGTCGCGCTTAGCTGGTTCGTTGAAGAGATCGACGGAGTGGCGGCGATACAGCACGGCGGCGGTACTAACGGCCAGATATCATTACTGATGGTCTTCCCGGAGATGGACTTTTCAGCAGCGATTCTAACTAATAGTAATGAGGGCAGTAAAGCGACCTCTCTCTTTTCAAGAATGGTAGTAGAAGATCTTCTGGGACTGAATCCGGTAGCTTTAGAACCCGCAACCGACTATATGGAAAGGGCGGAGAAGATTGCAGGGCTATTCAAAGGAGAGATGTCAGATCTGGAGATCTTCATTGAGCAAAGGAAGATATTCATTAAGGAAATCCCGCGAGTAGGTTTCCCTGATGAGGACTCGGAACCGGCTCCGCCATCCAGTCCACAGGAGATTTCAATATCTGACGAAGGATTCATAATAAATCTTAGCGAACCTTATTCGGCAAGTGCGGGGGAGTTCATCGTTAATGAATCCGGCAGAATAGAAGGTCTAAGGATCGGACTTCGTATCTATAATAAGGTACTAAGCTAATAGAAGCATCATGGTATGATTCGATCTTCCCACTGCCCTTACCTCTGATAGAATAAGAGTGCGGTCGTATCTTCTAACTCGATGAAAAGATTGGAGGGTTATTATGAGCCAGCTCGTTGTTATGGGAAACACACGTCTTAAAGGCGAGATAAGGGCAAGTGGCTCCAAGAATTCAGTGCTACCGATTCTGGCGGCTACAGTAATGATTGAAGAGCCAGTCGTCATAAAGAATGTGCCGGAATTGCGAGATGTCCAGACGATGATATCTATACTTCAGCAAATTGGAAAGACAGTCTCTTTCGAAAACGAAACCGTCACAATAATGCCTGGGGAGATTCTGGTAGGAAACGTTCCATATGAACTCGTAAGAAAAATGAGAGCCTCATTCAACATCATTGGTCCTCTCGCCATGATCTGTGGTTGGGCCAAGGTTGGAAAGCCTGGTGGTTGCAATATTGGCCAGCGTCCTGTTGATTTTCATCTCAAGGGTTTGGAGGCTTTTGGATTTAAGATAACCGAAGAGCACGGCGACGTTATGGCCGTAATTCCGCAGAGTTTTGAGAGAGAGATAATCTATGCTCTTCCGTTTCCCAGTGTAGGAGCTACCGAGCAGCTAATGACTACTGCAGCGCTGATGGAAGGGAGCAAAGTAACGATTGAAAACGCCGCCCGCGAACCCGAAATTTCTGATCTTCAGAACTTTCTTAACAAGTGTGGTGCGAAAATCAGTGGTGCCTCAACTCCAACCATTAAAGTGACGGGAGTTGGAAAGCTTAATGGAGCAGAGTATTCAGTTATTCCAGATAGAGTAGAAATCGGAACGTATTTGCTCGGAGCGATCGCCACCAAAGGTGATATTAAAATCCATGGAGCAATTGCAGACCATTTGATCGCATTGTTGAGCATTCTCGAAGAGATGGGTGCAGGCATCGAAAAGAGCCATGAATACTTGCGAGCTTTCTGGAAAGGCCCCTTGAACCCTGTTAGAGTATCATCTGAACCATATCCTGGATTTCCCACAGATCTTCAACCAATAATAACGGCCGTCTTAGCAACGGTAGAGGGTACTTCGGTGCTTGAGGAAAACGTCTTCGAAAATCGTTTTGGATACGTAGATGAGCTAAACCGTATGGGGGCCCAGATTAAGGTTTCAAGCAGTCATGCAAATATCCGCGGGGTAAGCAAGCTGAGTGGAGCAGAAGTAATTGCCCCAGATATCAGGGCCGGAGCAGCTCTTGTCATGGCCGGACTTGCCGCCGATGGAGAGACAATTATCAACAACGTCACTCACCTATTCAGAGGTTACGAGAGATTTCAAGAGAAACTGAGAACACTCGGAGCAAAGATAACGTTTTATCCCGACGAAGAATGAAGACCGGAGTTGCGGGTAGCTGGTTGGGGGTTGGAAGAGCAGAAGATCAGTTGCAAGTTCCAAGTTGTGAGTTGTAAGCAAGAAAAACACAAAAACGAGGTTAGGGGTTGGTGGTTGCAGGTCGGAAGAGAAAGAGAACTGGTTCTCTGTTGAGCGGCTCTCCGTTCTCCGAAAAGAACCGCGAAGCAATAGCATCGAGATTCCGACCAGTAGCTTTGTCGGAATGACAGAATCTGGCCCTTTCGGAAAAACCATCAGCTGTCATCCCGAACTTGTTTCGGGATCTGGTTTTGATCCTCTCGATGGGGGACGGAGGACCGTTGACGGACAACGTTGTCTCACAGTGACCAGCGGGTTCTTCCTCTTAGGCACAAAGCGGATCTTAGGATCGAGATGCTGAAACAGGTTCATCATGACGGGATGTAAGACTATCAGCACGATGTTAGATTGGTTGTACGTTAAGGGTTGCTAGTTAGGCGAACCTGCCAGAAGTGTTCCTTTTCCCTCGTATAACCCAAGCGCAATCTTAGTTTCCCTAGACTCGAATTTGCGTGACTAATCTCAGCTGATTGCCTTCCGACAATCTTTAGAGTGAAGAGAAGGAATGGATTGAATGGATTCAAACGCAGAAAAACTTGACAGAGTACATGAAGCAATAGAAAAAACAAGAGAAAGACTGCGCTCTTGTGACCTGTGCCCAAAGAAATGTCGTGTGAACAGGTATGAGACTCCTGGTTTCTGCATGCAGAGGATCGAACCAAGAGTTTCAGCAACAGTACTGCACTTTGGGGAAGAACCACCTTTGGTGAAGGAAGGCGGTGCAGGTGCAGTCTTTTTCAGTGGCTGCACAATGAGCTGTCTCTACTGTCAAAACTTCGCTTTCAGTCAGAAGAACGCAGGTAAGGTCTTTTCATTTGAAGAGCTATCAAAACACTTCATAAAGATTCAGGAGGAAGGAGCCGCTTGCATCGATCTCGTCACTCCGACTCCCAATCTGTATGGCTTCCTTAAAGCCTACGAACTTGCACTTGAGGAGGGCTTTTTCCTTCCAGTGGTGTTCAACACTAGCGGTTATGAAGAAGTAAGTACGCTGCAGCTTCTCGATGGAATCGTCGACATCTATCTCACAGACATAAGATACACCGACGATGCGGTTGGAGAGAAATACTCCCTTGTCCCAGATTACTGGACCGTCACAAAGAATTCAGTGAAGGAGATGTTTAGACAAACTGGCTCCTTCAGAGAAGAAACCATGCGAGGAGTTATAGTCAGGCACCTTGTTCTACCTGAAGGAATAGCGGGTACAGAAGAGATGGCGGAGTTTGTGGCTTTTGAATTGTCCTCGTCCGTTCCCATATCGCTTATGTCACAGTATCGACCAGTTTACAGGGCTAGAGAGCACTACGAACTATCGAGAAAAATCTCGGAAGAGGAATACGTTTATGCACTTGATGTGATTGATAGATTTGGTCTTACTGGATGGATGCAGCATTTCGAATGTAAGGAGAATTTCAGGGCCAAACCTTTGAGGTGGGACTAGATGATTTTCGTAATCTCGTTTTTTCTGTGGATCACCTTTTTTGGAAGGTTCACCATAGCCTCAGTGATATCGGGTTTGCTTGTGTCTATCCTGGTGAAGTATGTATCTGCAAGGCTTATCCGACCCGGTCCGGTTTTCGGCACCGTATTTCGAATTATGCTCGCTTTACCTGTTGCAGTCTTCCAATCATTCAGAATCATCTTCTCGAAACCCGTATTTACGGTAAGAAGCGAAAAGGCACCGGAGAACAGAATCGTTGAATTTGGGAAGATCATCTCTATTACAATGACACCTGAGGAAGTTGTCATTTCGAAGGACCGGGAAGGGCTGTTGATCCACGAGGTGAAAAAGTGACCTTCTATATCACAATGGCGGCAATAATTTCTTCTATTGTAATGCTGGTCTGGTTTGCCGCAAGTAGTGATCCCTGGAGGTTGCTGATAGCCTACTCCTCTATTTCGACAAGACTTCTCATAGGCGTCATATTTATTGAAATGGTTACGGGAGTTGATTTCGTTTCAAGCGTAGCGCTGCTTTTTCTTATACTAAATACAAGTGGTACGATTATTGCTGCTTATTATCTTGGGGTCAGAAGATGACGAGAATCTTAGGGTACCTATTTCTGATTCCCGGTCTGTTTTTCGTTTTCGCAGGCACATTCAGGGCCATCCTGGCACACACAATCATTGGAACCCTCCATTTCTTAACGGTTGCCGACACTGTCGGGCTGATATTCATCGTCATCTCCGCTTCTTTCTTTGGCCTGTTGACGATAATTGAGATGCTTGCGTTTATTGTCGCTCTGATGGTCACTGGACCGCTAGTAACTCACGTAATCGCAAGGGCTTTCATTAACTCGGGGGGAAAAGAGAAATGAGTTTCGTCTTAATCGGAATCAGTTCTCTTTATCTGGTTAGCGCGATAATCGTCCTTTCATCTAAGACTAACTTCCAGAGTGTTATCTGGTTTGGCATTATGGGTTCGGTTTCGGCCGTCATTATGATGATAATAGGAGCGCCGGACGTCGCGATGACACAGTTTTCTGTCGGAGTTGCATTGGTTCTAATCGTATACATAATGGCACTTAAGAAACAGCGCCGTGTTCGTCTCGGATTTCTCGCTGTGCCTTCGATGATAGAGGAGTCGCCTTCCGGTCTCAGAGGGCTAGAGTGGGAGATTATTCAGCTTGTTGACGAAAAGGAAGGTTATCACGTAGAACCAGTGAAGTTCTCTTCGAAGGAAGAAGCATTAAAAGCCGTTGAGAATCATGAAGTCGATCTGATTTGCGGAGCATTTACTGAGGACGACGTTTCAGGCAGAACAAAGGGCATCCCTTATCTAGAGACTTCAATATTTATCTGCAACGGGGAGGAAATCGATTTTGTGAGACTGAAACACCTGAGCAGAAACGCTATTTCTCCCACACCAAAATTCCTGAAGAAGAGTAGCTATGTTTTTGTCATTTCCATGAATTCGCCGGATCTGGAAAGAGACATTTATGAAGGATTGAACGAAATCAGATCTTCAGGGAATATCGAAAAGATTGTGGGGCGGTACCTTTGAAGATCGCAGGAATAATAGCAGTTACAATGATCTTTGTCATTGTTTTGCTTTCATTTGACCCTTCGGGAAGTATTCCCAGTCCGATAGAGCAAATAGTGGATCGAGTAAATGTGCCCAATGCAGTTACAAGCGTTTATCTCGAGACAAGACTCTATGACACGATATTCGAGATAATCGTTTTCAGCATAACGGCTCTGGGAGTAGCTTCTCTCTTTGCATCGCTGCCGGTTAATCGCGACGAAGATCAGCACGTTTTTGGGACAGTTACAGTCTATAGCGGTGGCCTTGCCGCCTTGTCGATAACCCTTTTCTTATATGTCGTAATAAACGGCCACATAACCCCTGGTGGAGGCTTTGTTGGCGGAGTTGTGCTTGCAACCGGCGTGATCACTTATGGTCTCACTTCCAGTTTCAAGAAGGCAAGTATTCATTATGATAAGTTGAAGATCGGAATATTTGAGAACCTAGGTCTCGTGATGATTTTCGCATTCTCAACTCTGATTATCCTTTTCCCAGAGACCCACTCGCGATTACTTTCTGCGGCTGGCTTTGGTTCAACTTTCAGCGGTGGGCTAATCCCGATCCTGAACATTCTCATCGGAATCAAAGTGTATGCCGGTGCATGGAAGATGTCCAGTGAGTTCATAAATAGGCGGGGGACACTATGACTGGAACTATCGTAATCTATTTCTCAATTTCGGGAATGCTCGTGGGAACGATCGGTATGATTCTATCAAAGGACCTCATAAAGAAGATTCTCTCTTTCGGTATCGTGGAGACCTCAATAAACCTCATGTACACAGGAATCTCGGCAAGAAGCGGGATAATACCTCCCATAGTCAGCGGTGATTTTTCAAACGCTTTCTACGCAGATCCCATACCTCAAGCAGTAATAATCACAGGGATTGTGATATCGTTTGCCCTTCTTTGCCTTTCACTCGTATTTGCGATCATAATATACAACAGATACCACACAATGAATGTCGAGGCAATCGAAATGATCTTCGAGAGGGAGGAACGGTGATCGCGCTCGTCTTTCTACCCGTGCTGGGAGGAATTATCTGTCTGGTGTTGAAAGACAGAAAGTCAGTTAGTTCGATAGTAGCGATTGTGACTGCTATTGCAAGTGGGAGCGTTCTTCCTTTCGTTATCTTTGAAGATGCTTCGATTATTCTGGGGAAGTGGGGAGTTCTTGGAATCGGCCTGGCAATCGATGAACTTACTACGCCATTTCTGTTATCAACTTTCATAGTAATGCTGGCAATTATTCTGAATTCGATCAATAAGAGTTACGACGGATTCTTCTATGCTTTGATTCTGATACTCTATGGAACCTTGAATTCGATATTTCTTTCAAGAGATCTGTTCAATATCTTCGTGACTGTTGAGCTGGCATCGATAATCTCGTTCATTCTCATTTCTTACGAAAAGAAGCCGCGGCAGGCGTGGGCGAGTCTAAAATACCTTCTTCTCTCTTCTCTCGGTCTGAACTTCTACCTTCTTGGTATAGGAATTGTCTACATGGAGACGGGTTCATTTGCCATGGAGAGTCTTGAGAAAGCTTCAACGATAGCCTCTGTACTGATCTTTGGAGGGCTTGCCGTCAAATCCGGCCTCTTCTTCTTCTCAATGTGGCTGCCTGATGCTCACTCCAACGCACCCACCGAAGTCTCTCCAATACTCTCCGGTCTAATTGTCAAGCTCGACGTGTACCTGTCTATAAGATTCATCACTTATTCCTCTTTTAGCTGGATGAGAGATACCTATATCTTCATAGGCATACTCAGCGCAATCATTGGCGTAATCTTTGCCGTCAATTCAAAGAACGCGAAGCGGGTTCTAGCATATCACACGATCTCTCAGGTGGGGTTCATGCTTGTGAATTGTGATAAGTCCTCTGCCTGGCATGGTTTCAGCCACGCGGTTTTCAAGACGCTTCTCTTTCTGGCGGTCGGAAATATTTCGGCAAGACTCGGAACAAAGGACTATTCAAAATGGTCGGGGAAAATCAGCACAGTTGAATACACCTTTCTATTAATCGGCTCACTCGCCATAGCGGGCTTCCCTATGACCTCCGGGTGTGTTACAAAAGAAGTCATAATACATGGGGCATGTTGCCCATCATTGAGAATACTTCTATTAATTGCTTCTGTAGGAACGGCAATGAGCTTTTCGAAGTTTATTTTCCTGAAACCAGTCAAAACAACCACTTGGCCGGCCGCAAATGTTGTTACCGCATATGTCATTCTCTCAGGGGTGATAATCACCCACGGAATAATCGGCTTTGAGATATACATGTTTGAATCTCTTCTCGCAGTAGTGGCGGGAATTGCAGCCTATCTGATCCTGCGAAGATTCCTGAAGCCACTTCCGATCTATCTTGAAAGAATTGATTCGGCTCTTTCTTCGTACCTAATCCTCTTTCTTATAACTATCGGTTTGGCTATTCTTTTCTCCTCTTGAAAAGGAGTATCGATTCCGCTATAATCGTCTTTGTAGGCGAGTAGCTCAATTGGCAGAGCGACGGTCTCCAAAATCGTAGGTCGGGGGTTCGAGGCCCTCCTCGCCTGCCAGAAAAGAGAGGATATATCCTCTCTTTTTATTTGTTGGATATCTGCTTTGCCATATTCATACTTGTAACTTCATATCCCATCTTCTTATAGAGAGCAACCGCGACAGAGTTGTGAGCGAAAACATGAAGCGAAAGGTTCTCCACACCTAGTTCTATAGCATAGTCTTCAAGGGCTCCCAGACTTGCCTTCCCATATCCCATGCCCCTGTACTCTTTTTGAATCACAAAATCGTATATGAATCCCTTCTTCTCCATCCTGGGAAAGATATGGAGCCACAGATAGCCTATCGTCTGATTATTATCTGTTTCAATTATGCTCAGCAGTTCATGGTTCTTTGTCTCTAATCCCTCAGACAAAAGTGCATCGATTTCCATCCTTGCTTTCTCTAGAGCGCTGCTTTCCTCCCATCTTCCAGACTTTACGTTTTCAATTGCATAATACCTCACCAGTTTTTCGAAATAGTCCTCAAACTCTTCGTGTTTCATCTTCTTAAGTCTTATCAATCAAGAACCTCCTTTCAAGACTCGATCCATCAGGTGTTTCTTAAAAAGCTGCCGAAAGATGCTCTGGATCGGTAATAAAAATAACGAACATGCTGAATCCGATTGCCGTAAAATCCATCAAAGTAATGGAATGTTCTCAGACAATTCAAAATCGGCTCTGTTAGCCAAAAGGTCTCCTTGCGAATAAGAAGAACCACAAAAAGGCCGAGCACACTACCGCCCAGAAGGGATCAGGTGCTAGAGATTGTTGGATTTGACTTTGTAAACAAGATGAATGTCGAAACCCCAAATGAAGGGACGAAAACCTCCTCCGAGATCAAACCGAGAAAGAGCGGCACTGCAAAGACGGACAAAACGGTTGTTACTGTTTGGAATATGTACTTCGAAAGATTCTGTCGAAACCTGGAGTCGAGTATTATGGCTTCACCTCCCGAAAACACCGAGAACTACTACAACTTCTAATTGACGTTTTAATCATTATCAGCTGATAGAATCTTTCTATATAAAGATATTCTAAACCATTTGGGGAGCAAGCCAAGCTTGATAACAGTCGAAGTGATTCTCGAAGGAAAAGTTCAGAAGGTTGGAATGAGAAACTACATAAGGCGCCTCGCGATTAAGCACAAGATCAAAGGGTATGTCGAGAATGTTGATAATGGGTCAGTGAGAGTAGTCGCTCAAGGTAGTGAAGAAAAGCTCTCAGTATTTTTGAAGAACATCGAGAAAGTATCTCTTGCAGTGAGACTTTCAGGAGGCAAGATTCTCAAGATGGTAGAGCGACCATCCTGCGAGCGGGGTTTTGGATCGTTCGAGAAGAGATAATTCGAGGTTTTGGAGGAGAGAATTGATCTTAATCATAATTCTGGTAGTTATTGTGAGTTTCCTAATGACAGCGGGTCTGGTTTTCGCATATAAAGTGACAAGGCCAAAGCAGATTCCTTACGATGAGACATACCGCATAGAGGTTGAAAAAGGTAGAATGGATCCTGAGTGGTTCGAAGAGATTGAAAAGGAAGAGATCTGGATCGACTCTCCATATGGATATAGGCTTCACGGACTGTTCATTCCCTGCAATAATTCCAGTAAAGCCGTAATAATTTGCCATGGAATCACCTATTCATTGTTTGGCTCGATCAAATACGCAAGGATCTTTCACAAACTGGGCTTCAACGTTATCGCTTATGACCACAGAAATCATGGCAAGAGCGGCGGAAACAATACTACTCTCGGATACTACGAGAAGCATGACCTTGCTTCCGTTAAGAGCTGGGTCATCCAAAGGCTGGGAAAAGATGCTCGCATCGGCCTCCACGGTGAATCGATGGGTGCGGCAATAGTTCTTCAGTACCTTTCTCTCGATCGAGACATTGATTTTTGCGTCGCGGACTGTGGCTTTTCAGACCTCGAAGAGCTACTTTCGGTAAGACTGAGAGAAGACTTTCACCTTCCCTCGATTCCATTCATTTGGCTAGCTCGATTCTTCGCAAAACTCCTAACTGGCGCAAATCTAAAAGAAGTAAGCCCAATAGAATCCGTAAGAGAGTCGTTAATTCCAGTGATGTTCGCGCACGGAGCTGAAGACCATTATGTTCCAACCTATATGAGCGAAAAGATGCACAGGGAAGGCAATTCGAAAAACCATCTTCTAGTAGTTCCCGGAGCGGCCCACGCTATGGCCCTTACTTCCGATCCAGTTGCCTACGAGAAAGAGGTCGAAAGATTCCTTCAGAACAGCAACCTTCTTTGAAAGAATCCATACATTGGATAGTATGGATCTTATTGAAAACATGATCTACCATTTTTCAACTTTCATCTGAAAATATTCATTCACTTTCCGAATCTATCAACTATTTACTTCATTAGAGATCAAATTACTGATTTAAGTGCCTTATCAGTTTGAACAATACTGATATTATCAGATATTTGCTTATATAATTCAGTAATCAATGAAAATAATAGCTTGACACTGTTGTAATTATTATGATAGACTTCGTAATGCTTTGATATATGTTCCAGTTACAGCAAAATCTTATTGTGAATTGCTTTATTTTTTTATTATGAGTGCCATTAAGAAGATAAAACTGCATCTATTAAGAAAATTATTCTACACTACACATACTAATTAGACGTTCTGTGCAATGTCACAGAACTAAATGAAAAAGGGGGCGAAAGAAATTGCGTAAGAGACTTACCATGCTTCTTCTCGTAACGGCACTAGTTTTCAGTGGCAGTATTTTCGCGACTGAGAAGGGACCAATATCCGACATCATCTACTTCAACGTGAAGATGTCTCAAGAACTCGGCCTTAGGGACGTAGCTGAAGGACTAACGGATATTTTCATGGAAGGCGTTTCCGGTCCTACTCTTATGGGAATGGACCAGGCAACGAGAGACAAAATGGATATCTACTCAGTACCGGCACTCACCTATTCTCTTTTCATCAATCCGTATCCGAACCAAGCTCCTTACTTTGCAGAGGTCGGCGGAAAAGATTTCTTCAACGTAATGGCGATAAACGAGTTCAGGTACGCACTCAACGATCTAATCAACAGGCAGTACGTAGTTGACGAGATCCTCGGGGGAGCTGGCGGACCGATGCTCTCTATGGCAACTCCAGGTCAGCCCGGTACCTACAGATACGGTCTGGTAGCGAACAAACTCGGCCTTAGCTTTGAAGGTAACGAGACAAGAGCTATCGAAGCCATGAGAAAAGCTCTTGAAGAAGCCTCCAAGATTCCTGAGAACCAGGGGAGGCTCGTCGAAAGAGCTGGCAAATGGTACTTCGACAACGAACCCGTCACCGTAAGGTTCGTCATAAGGGCGGACGACCCCAACGTAAGGGTCAAGATCGGCGAATATGTTTCGCTTCAACTGGAAAAAACCGGAGTAACAGTGGATAGACTGGTTTGGGAAAGATCAAAGGCCAGCAACACAGCTTACGGAAGCGATCCCGCTGACATGATCTGGAACCTGTACACGGAAGCCTGGAGTGCAGGAGCAACCAGGGCCTTCTGGGAACACATCGTTCGTCAGATGTACTCCACCGGTGGTTCTTACATGCCCGGCCGAGGAACCGAAGGGTTCTGGAACTTCAGAAACAAGGAACTAGACGAGCTTATAGAAAAGGCGTACACCGGAAACTTCTTGACGGAAGAGGAGTACTGGGATCTCGCTTTGACAGCTCTGGAGATGGGACTTAAGGATGCCGTTAGACTATACTTGTGTTATCAGGACGGCTTCTACACGGCCAACTCTGCAAGACTTGTCGACAGATTTGCTTACGGTCTTGGAGATGGTCTCAACGAGTGGTCTCTAAAGACTGCTGTTACAGATGACAAGGTCCTATTCGTAACACAGTACTCCTCTGTCGGAGCCCTGTTCATGTCTAACTGGGATCCGGTCGGACCAGATGGAATTTCTGATACATACAGTGCAAATGTTGTCGGAATTCTCTCCGATTCAAGTTCCTTTGAAAGT
>ENA-OSEO01003103-OSEO01003103.1-sediment-metagenome-genome-assembly--contig:-NODE-3103-length-20645-cov-4.482448_pt1 | contig 20645 bp, 22 predicted proteins | sample MGYA00237883_ERZ534232 | MGnify/ENA metagenome assembly ERZ534232
AAACCTTTGCCCCCGGCGGAAGCCCTCGAACAGATCAGCCTCAACGACCAGGCCCCGGCCCCGGTCCGGCGGTGGGCCGCGGATGTCTCGGCCCGTTATCCGTCCGGCGAGTTTCCCCGCCGGCTCGGCCTTAAATTCCAATGCCTGGCCCTCGGCCCCGACCTGCGCTTCATCGCCCTGCCCGGCGCGTTCGATCACCTCCGCCAGGTTGGACGAATACTCGGACATCCCCACCAGTCCTGACTGGTTGTTGAGCGTCTTCTCGATCTCGTCCGCGCCCATGCCCTTGCGCGCCATGTCCACCAAAATGCCGGGGTCGATATCCCCGCTGCGGGTGGACATCACCAGCCCCGCCAGGGGCGAGTAGCCCATCGAGGTATCCATCGAGCGGCCTTCAGCGAAAGCCGTTACCGAAGAGCCGCCCGTGCCCAGATGGCACAGGATCAGCTTCACCTGGTCCAGCGGTTTGCCCAGCAGTTCCGCCGCGCGCGACGAGACATACTGGCACGACAATCCGTGGAAACCGTATTTGCGGTAGCCCTCTTTCTGCGCAAGCGCGCGCGGCAGGGCGTACTCACGTGCCTCCTGCGGCATGCCGGCGTGGAAGGCCGTGTCGAACACAGCATACTCGGGCAGGCCGGGCAGTTTCTCCAGGCAGACCTCGATCACCGCGAACGAGTTGGGGTTGTGGATGGGCGCCAGCGGAAAGCAGGCGCGCAGCTTCGCCAGCACGTCTTCGTCAATCAGTGCCGTCCCGCTGAAAAGCTCGCCGCCGTGCACGTAGCGGTGTCCGATCGCGTCCACGGGCAGGTCTTTTTCTTTTAGAATGTCCAGAATTTGAGCGGCTGCCTCGCGGTGCGTCAGGCTGTGCGAAGAGAGCGATCCGTTGCTCCCGCCGATGCACCACAAGAGTTCCGGCGAGGCGCTGGTTTTCGTTTGCACATTTTTGGCTTTGAAATTGGCAATCACCTCCGCCTCTTTGGAATCATCCACCTTGTAAAGACGGGCGTTTTGCGAGGAACTGCCGCAGTTGAAGACGAGAACGTTCATCAGACATTTCTCCGGATGTGTTTTATGCGATTGTAACGCTTAAGCGGGGGTCAAAATCCAGTCCCATTGGTCACCCAATTGATTGACAAAGATAATTATACAGTGTATATTTACCTCGATCTTCAAGGAGGCACTCATGGGCAGACCGGTACGCACCGAACCATACGATCTGGGGGCAGCCATCAAAGCGGAAGCCTGGAAACTGATCACCGAACAGGGGGTGGAGGCGGTGGCCCTGCGCGCCATCGCGCGAGCCCTCAATATCACCGCTCCGGCAATTTATAACTACTTCCCCAGCCGTGAAGACCTGCTGGCCGCCCTGGTGGACGACGCAGACGCGGACCTCGGACGCTACCTGGCCGAGGCGCATGCCCCCCACCTTGAGGACGAAGCCGGCATCCAGTTCAGAGTGGTCTGCCAGGCCTACCGCCGCTGGGGCATGGAAAACCCCCAACGCTACATGCTCTTTTTTGCCCTCAAATCAGACCAGCAGCAGACCGAGGTCTCGCACACCCTCAAAGCCCTCATCAGCATCCTCAACAGAGCCCAGGAGGGCGGCGGCCTTAAAAAAGAGGAGAAGCTGACGCTGCCTCCCGGCCTGAGCGGACTGCTTAACGAATGGAAGGGACAGTTCGGCGTGGAGAACGAATACGTGCTCTACCTGGCCTTCATCGCCTGGAGCCGCCTGCACGGGCTCATCCTCAACGAGATCGGCAACCGCTATCCGCCCTATATTAAAGACGCCGGCGAACTCTTCCGCCTGGACGTCAAAACCATGATCTATCAGTATTTCAAATAATCAAATATGTTTACCAACGATTTTATCGGCATCCTGCTGGCCATTTCATCCGCCGTGGTATGGGGCAGCGGCGACTTCACCGGCGGCATGGCCACGCGACGCCACAACCAATATATCGTACTGCTGCTCTCGGCACTTTCAGGGATGGCGCTGCTGGCAGTTGCCGCCCTGTTCTGGCACGAGTCCTTCCCGGATTGGATGGGCATCTTCTGGTCCATTCTGGCGGGTTTTGGCGGCATTGTGGGCATCTCCTGCCTTTACAAGGGGCTCTCCATCGGCAGATCGGCCGTGGTGGCGCCCACCTCGGCGGTCATCGGAGCCGCCCTGCCGGTGGCTTTTGGCCTTCTCACCCAGGGACTGCCCCAACTTTCACGTTTGATCGGTTTCGGCCTGGCATTTATCGGCATCTGGATCGTCTCGCAATCCTCCGACGGTCAGGGCGGAGAATCCCGCAAGGGTTTGGGGCTGGGCTTCCTGGCGGGATTGGGTTTCGCTGGTTTTTTCATTTTCATTTCCAAGGTGGGCGGAAATTTCGTATTCACGCCCCTGATCATAGCCCGCATCGTTGTTGCCATCGGCGCAGCCGTCCTGCTCAGGGCCAACAACCCCGGCATTTTGCGCAGCAGCTTCAACTGGACCAGCATCCTGGCCGGCATGATGGATGCCGGCGGCAACGTCTTCTTTTTGCTTGCCAAACAGTTCACGCGCCTGGATATGGCCGTGGTGATCTCGTCCCTCTACCCCGCCGGAACGGTCATCCTGGCCGGATTGATCCTGAAGGAAAAGATTTCCCTGAAGCAATGGATCGGGGTGCTCATCTGTCTGGCTGCTATTGTTTTGATCACAATTCAGTGAAAATATCGTTATACTAATTTAACTTATGAAACACATACGAACCTTGCTTGAAATGGATAGACAACCCAACGCGCCCCACCAGGGCAGACTCGTCTGCCGCGAGGCGGTCAGGGCGGTCATCCTGAGAGGCCACCAACTGCTGCTGGTCCATTCGTCTGTCAACGGGGACTACAAATTTCCGGGCGGCGGAACCGAATCGGGAGAGTGCCACGAATCTGCCCTCGTCCGGGAAGTGGCGGAAGAGATCGGCGGGTGCATCACTTCGTCTCTGGAACCGTTCGGCAAGGCCATGGAATACGATTTCCCTCTCGAAAAGGATTTCGATTCCTTTTGCATGACCTCTTATTACTTTTGCTGCGAAGTGGGCCCCGAATTGGGCGATCAGCAGCTGGACGAATATGAAGCCAGGATGAAAATGAAGCCTGTCTGGGTGGATATTGACGAAGCCATTTCGAACAATAATGAACTGATCGCGTCGGGGAAAAAGGTCATGTGCTGGGTGAGACGTGAAACGCGTATGCTTGAGATCGTACGCGACGAATTGATGGAGAAAACAACCTTTCAGAAAAAAACTCGTAAATAATGAAGTGAGGCATCATGAGCAAAGTCATTCCGACGGAAGAGCGTATCCAAAAAGCGCGAGCCCTGATCGAAAAAGCACGCAACATCCCAAGGCCTGATGACCGCGGATGGGAAGATTTTTCCTATTCAGCCAAGGTGAAAGACGTGCTGCGACAGGCCAACGACCTGATCAAGTTCATCCCCATGACCTCCGGTCCGTCCGCTGAACTGAAGGCCGAAGCGGCTCAACTCATGAAAGACATTACCGCTGCGGAAAAAGAGATCTTGCAGCGCCCGCTATGAACAAAAAGGATTTTTTGCTGTAGTTGGTTGTAAAAGAAAGTTAATAAAAAAAACTCACCCCAATCCCCTCTCTCCATCCGGGATGGAGAAAGGCAGGAGAGAGTAAAAAACAAAAAGGCTGATATTTTCTAAACGAAAACAGGATTCAACCTTGATCTATAGTTGAGGGAAAAATGAAAAAAGTACTCGTCAGTTACATCACCCATTCAGGCACCACCCGCGATGTGGCCGAAGCCGTCGCGGAAGAACTTGGCAAGGCCGGCTGCGAAGCTGAAGCTGTGCAGCTTGACCAGGTCAAAGACCTTTCCGCCTACGACGCGGTCGTTTTGGGCGCGCCCATGATCATCGGCTGGCACCGCGACGCCATCAAATACCTCAAAAAGCACAACGCGGAGCTGCAGCAGAAGCCGCTGGCGCTCTTCATGACCGGCATGAGCCTGGTGGATTCTCCCAAGCCCGAACTGCCTGAGGTGGATATCCACATCGATGAGAAGTTCTCCGTGGCACCGCAAAACCCCGCCCGCCTGACTTCCAAGGAAAAATTCTCCACCATCAAGAATTATCTGGAGCCCGTGGTCAAGGCTGCCCCCAGAAGCCTTGCGGCCGTTGCCATCTTTGGCGGCCGCCTGGATATGTACCGCCTCAAATGGTACGACGCCTTGTTCGTCATGCTGATAGTGGGCGCCAAACCGGGTGAGAAACGCAACTGGCCTGATATCCGCGCCTGGGCTGCCGGGCTGCCCGCTTCGCTGAAACTGGCTTAAACCATGATCTCCCTGGCCGCGCTGGAAGAACATTTCAACCACCTCCCGCCAGATCAGCTGGACACGATCATCGAGATACGCAACATCGTAGCCGGCCTGTGTCCGCAGGCGGTCGAGCGCCTTGACCGCAACGGCATCAGTTATTACGACGCTCGCCGCGGCGGACCGGTCAAAGCGGGCATCTGCCAGGTATTTCATAAAGAAGATCACCTAAGACTGGCTTTCATCCACGGCGCTTGTCTGCCGGACCCCGCCGGTTTGCTGCAGGGCGAAACCTACCCAAAACGCTTCATCAGGCTGGGTCGCTTTAACGATATCCCATGGGATGACGTGACAGTATTAATCACCGCATCCGCGGCCTTTGACCCCATGACTTTGTCTGAAAATCAAAAGAAATAATTACCTGGCGGCGTCAAGGAGCATGTTGCCGATCTTCATCAACGCGTACAATTCCTGTTCGTCGTAGATGCGAAATCCCTGTACCTTGATCTCCATCCCGGCATAGGAATATTTGATCACCGGCGGCACCTTCTTGGCAGGCCAGTTGAGCAGGGCATTTTCCACGTTCATGGTCAGCAGCTCTTTGGCGGTTTCCACCTGGTTGGTCCAGATCATATAGCGCTGCATCAGTTTCAGACTGCCAAGTTCCACCCTTTCAATTCCCTTGGCGTTCTGTGCTTCATCGCCTAAAAGTTTTTGTAAGGCCACGTTCATAACGAAGTCGCCCATCGCTCCCAGGTTAAGGTCAGGCTGGCGCGGGCCGATGAGGATGATCCCGTCAGTCAGGCGGGCCTCCTTGCTGAACCAGCGCGTCATGCTGGTTACGTTCGATGAACCGGTGTTTTCGCTATGGGTCATGGTCGTTTCGTTCAACCCCTCGACCAGCCAGTCCCCTTTACGGAGACGATACCCTTTGGCGTTGGGTTCATTGACCGATTCATAGATCCAGCCGTTCATGCTGGCCATGTTTTTCAACGTGGCCTCTCTTTGTTTTTTTTGCCGGGCCACCAGCCAAAAGATCAGGATAACCACCACACCGGTAATTGCCACCACAACTAAACTAGAAACGATGTCATCCATTTTCCCGCTCCTGAAAAGAATTTTCAATAATTGAGTATAGAATAAACGAATCGTTACCACAATTCAATAACCTATATGAAAATTCCATTCACTGGATGAAGAACCCGTTCTATAATTGAGCAATCAACGTTTTTGGAGAGTTTTAAAATGACGAAAACCAGTAAAAAGAAAAAATCATCAACTAATAAGAATTCGGTCCTGTTCCCGGTGGTCTTGATCCTTCTGGTCGTGGCAGCGGTTGTGTTGATCATAGTGCTTTCGCAGGGCGCAAAAACGGGAAGTTTCAATGAGAAATCTGCCCTTGACCCATACGCCACCCCCCAGCTTGTGGGCACGAAACAGTATGCTTCTGAACCTCCCATGCTGATCGATACCAACAAGAAATATACCGCCACAGTTACCATGGCAAAAGGCGGCACCTTTGAGATCGAACTTTTTGCCGACAAGGCACCCAAAACAGTGAACAGCTTTGTTTTTCTGGCCCGAAACGGATATTTTGACGGCGTGACCTTCCACCGCGTGCTGGACGGGTTCATGGCGCAGGGCGGCGATCCCACCGGCATCGGCAGCGGCGGCCCGGGATATAAATTTGAATATGAAGACAGCGGTTATTCCTTTGACAAAGCCGGCGTGGTGGCCATGGCGAACACAGGCCCCCGCACCGCCACCAACGGCAGCCAGTTCTTCATCACCTTCGGCGCCACCCCGCAGCTCGACGGCGGATACACTATCTTCGGCCAGGTGATCTCCGGCATGGACGTAGTGGACGGCCTGACCCGCCGAAATCCGCAGGAAAACCCGGATTTTACCGGCGACGAGATCGAAAGCATCACCATCAGTGAAGAATAAACCCCTGTTCTGGTTGAATAACGCCTCTGCCAAATTGCAGAGGCGTTTGTTTTTCCGCAAGGATCGATGAAAACTGTATAATTGGGCCAGAATATTGCAACGAAAAACAATGGAATTATTGGTTTACAAATGAACAGGGTATCCATTCAACCAAGGAAAAGGGATCAAAATGAATGACTTTCTTGAATTTCTAAATACAGCCGACGCAGAAGCAATTGAAGAATTGCCGGGCGTAACGGCGGCCATGGCAGAAAAGATCACGGCGGCTCGTCCGTTTGCTTCGCTGGAGGATTGCAGCAAGGTTTCAGGGCTGACCGATAAAAAGGTAGCCAAGATCAAGGCGGATTACGAGAAGAGTCTTGAACCGGCCGCCGAAGAAAAAGCTGCTGAAACCCCTGCGGAAGTTGACGAACCTCTTCAAATCGAACCTGATGAGGAAAAACCTGTCCGCAGGAACGTGGCAGGACGTGTGTTCGCCTGGATCCTGGTGCTCCTGCTGCTGGCCGCGGCCGCATACGCGGTGGTCCGATGGGGCATCCCGTTCATTTATGACAAGTACATCAAACCGGTGGAAACCAATGCCGCCGAATTGACCGACCTGGCCTCTCAGCAGAGCAGCGATGTGGCCTCCTTGAACGAGTACATCACCGGCCTTGAAGCGCGTATCAGCGACCTTGAAGGCCGCGCCGACGGCTTTGACAAGAGTCTGGCTTCGCATGATGAAGCGCTGGATCAACTCGAGTCCATGCAGAAATTGATCGCTCAGCAGATGTCCGAGCAAAAATCCGATCTATTGGATGAGTTGGAAATGAGAGTCTCCCTCACCCGCGCGATCGAACTGCTCTCACGCAGCCGATTATATTTATCTGAAAGCAACTTCGGGTTGGCAAAAGACGACCTGCAGTCCTGCCGCGACCTGCTTTACACACTGCAAGATCAGCTTCCCGAAGATCAACTGGGCGCGATGAAGATCGTCATCAGCCGCCTTGACCTGGCGCTCTCCAACCTGCCGGCCTACCCGGTCGTAGCCGTCTACGACGTGGATACCGCCTGGCAGTACCTGGTGGATGGTCTCCCGAACGTGCCTGAACAGTTGGTCACGCCGTTGGTTATGGAATCCACCGACACCCCCGAACCAACGCCGACCGAACCTGCGGCGACTGTCGAGGCGACAACAGAAGCCACTGTTGAAGCCACAAGCGCACCCTGAGAAAAATGGAACCCCGCAGGGTCGTTGTCAACGATTTGATGCAGCAGGGGTATGAATACTGGCTGACCGAACCGGTGGGCCGGAACTTCCACCCTGACTTCAAACCCGACCTGACCCCGCAGGAGATGCTTGAAATGGGCGTGTTCGGCGGCAAGTACATGACCGACTGCCGCGATGAATTCCCGGCTGAGTGGTTTGAACATGCCCGTCTGAACCCTGACCGGCACGATGCCGACCTGAACTTTTTCGGCATCAACGCCTCGAAACCGCTGAGTTACTGGCGCGCCAAAGGCTGGATCCATGCCGATGATCCACGCGGCTGGTTCCAGTGGTACAGCCGCTACTACATGGGCAGGCGCTGCGAGGATGACGAACGCCAGATCAAACGCTGGCTGGCCATGACACGCCACATCGCCCAGATCAAAAAGAACTGCCCGCCCGGAAACCTCAACTGCCGGCGCAAGCAGCGCCAGGCCCTGCTGCATTGGGCCTATGATTCAAGAAAGTTTTAAATTGGATAACTTTACCCTGACAAGGTTTTTTCTGACATTGTCAGGGTTGGTTTAAATTGCAACATGGCAAACGTTGACAAGGTTTAAAGTAACCTTGTCAACGTCCATAGGCTCAATCTTAATTTCGCAACTCTGGCAAGGTTTTTTATCTTTAACTGATTCAGGAAATCAAAAAAATTAAACTCAATCTTGCCAAGGTATATTTTCACCCTGATAAAGTTTTTCTGACATTGTCAGGGTTGGTTAAATTAATTTCATTGTAAAACGTTGACAAGGTAAATTTCCACCCTGACAAGGTTTTTTTTGACCTTGTCAGGGTTTTTTACCCATGTTTTTTTCAACTGGAAATAATGTTAACTCAACCTTTACAAGGTTTATAGTAACCTTATCAACGTGCTTGCAAACACTAATGTGAATGAATCTTTTTATCCTCGCGCCAGCGGTAGCCGCTCAGCGCCCACAGCACCACGTTGGCGCCGTAGAAGACCCACACGAAGCAGAAGGTGATGTTTGAAAGGGTGCCCAACCCGAGGTTATAGATCTCACCCAATATCTCGGTGGCATACCAGCAGGTGGCCGCAATGGCCGCCATCCAGGCATTGGGGGCGGGGTACAGTTTGCGCCTTACCGTTTCCCAGGCAAACCACATGGTCGTGCAGAAGAAGGCCGTGTAGATCGGACCGATCACGGCGTGTCCCACGCGCACCACGTCAGACCACAAGACCAGCAAGACCACCACAGCCGATCCGTAGATTACCAGAGGCAGCCAGAGGTCTTTCGCTTTGAACTTTTTCAGATATTTCAGTCCGCGCCCGACCCTGATGATGAGGAATACGTGCGCAACGATAGAAAGTACACCCCCCACCATGAAGACCCATCCTCCCACCGAGAGCGTGGGGCTTACCACCACCAGGCTCATCAAAATATCCGTGGGAAGCATGCATAAGAAAGCCAATAACAGCAGGTTCCAGTCTCGGCGCTCCAGGCGGTTTGCCCCGGTGATGAGCACCATGATGAAGGCCATGAGTGTGATGCAGGGTTTGGCAATGGCAGGGTAGAGGCTGGATGTGCCGTTGAAATAGTTCATCCAATCCGCGCTGTAGACAGAACCGGCCAGTACGAGGGTCAGACCCAACAGGATGAAGATAACCTTGCGTTTACCCCCCGAAATTGCCACAAAATGATGAGCGGACATGTATAGGACCTCCTGAAATGATTTACCGCAATTAATTATATTAATAAATCATTTTTGGAGGTCCAATTTTATCGACAAATCTGCTTTTTTATTGACGAAGAATCAGCGCAGCTGAATTGTTTTGCATTTCCACATGAAGACGTCCGTTTTGACTCAAGAAGGTCTGTCCGGTATTCAGCAAGTTGAGGAAACTTCCGTCCATCCCGCCCGGCAGTGGGATATCAAACCCTGCCGTGTGATCGGCTGAATTTACGACCGTTATGGCCGCCTGACCGTCCGCTTCACGCAGGAAGGCAAACTGGTCGTTTGCCAGATGAAGCTGCCGGTACGAACCATACTTGAGGGCGCCGCACTCTTTTTTGGCCTGTATCAGGCGCTTCAATGGCCCGATCAAGCCATTATCTTGCATTTCTGTCAGATTCAATGCCGGCCTGAGGACAGCGTCGCCGGACTCCTTGGCTCCCTGTATCGCGAACTCACTTCCATAGTATATGGACGGAGCGCCCGGCATGGAGAAAAGGATGGTGTACAGCGGCAGCAGGTTGGCAGGGTTATGCAGCAGGCTGGCCACCCGGCTGACGTCATGGTTATCGGCAAAATTATAGAGCGTCAAGTCGCGGTACATGCCCTGATCGCCAAACTGCCTGTTTAACGACCAGGATATCTCAAACATGTTGTGATCATTGAAACTTGAATAGAGCCCCTTGAAGCATTCGTAGTTGGTCACCGAATCCAGACGGTCGGGGTTGGCCCAGTTGCGATAGTCGCCATGCACCACTTCTCCCATTAACCAGAAATTAGGCCGGCGGGATTTGGTAAAATGCGCCAACTCGGTCAGGAAATCCTTATCCACCACGTCGGCCGCGTCCAGACGCAGGCCGTCGATCTGATAATCGTCCATCCACTGCTGCACGGCGCCGAAGAGATGGCCTCGTACACCCGCTTCATGCAAATTGAGTTTGACCAGGTTTTGATGCCCGTCCCAGCAGTCGTAGGTCAGTCCATCATTGTAAGCGTTGTTGCCTTCAAACCTCAGTCCGGAAAACCAGTTAGCGTAAGCAGAGTTCTGCCTGTTGGACAGCACGTCCCTGAAAGCCCAGAAATTCCTGCCGACGTGATTGAACACGCCGTCCAGAACAACCTTGATGCCCAATTCATGAGCCCTGGCAACTATAGCGGTCAGAGTGCCGTTGTCACCCAGGCGGCGGTCCACGTGATAGTAGTCGGTCGTATCATATCCGTGCGATACGGATTCAAACAGCGGCCCGAGATAAAGACCGTTACAGCCAAGGTCAGCCATATGATCCAGCCAGGGATAAAGCGCTTCAAGCCGTGATACCGGGGGCAGATTGGGATCATTGCGATCAGGCGCAGCACATAAACCCAACGGGTAAATGTGATAAAAAACAGTTTCTTCGATCCAATGTTTCATCATTTCCTCAAGAATAAATTCCATGCTGGAACTGGTGTATTGCTTGTCTGGCCAATTCGTCGTCCAGTTCCGCAAAGCCGTTCAGTCCCAGCCCAATATACGTATTCAACATACCCAGGAAAGTTAACGCATAGGCCCGATGCCGGCCGCGCATATTGCCGTGTTGCACCACGGCATCCTGAAAGATCTTTTCGATCAGGTCATACTGGAAGCGGTTTAAAACTGTCAGCAGCTGAAAGCCTTCGCTTTCCAGCGGGGCAAACCAGAGCCCAAGCTGCAGGCGGTAGAAGTCCGGATTCTCCTTCGCAAAAGCAAAATGAACTCTTGCCACACGCATCAGGGTGAGGGGCAGATCGCCGTGGTAATCGGCAGCCTCGTCCAGCTGCTGCCGTAACAAATGAAAAGACCTTGAAAGGACTTGCTCGAGAAGTCCCTTTTTGCTGCCGAAATAATAGTAGAGGGTGGGTTTGGTAATTCCGGCGGCTTCACAGATCTCCTGCACGCCCACAGCGTCATATCCTCGAGCGGAAAAGAGCTGCAGCGCGCAATCCAAAATGTTTTCACGGTTGTCCATGTCCGCCAGTATACCGAACGGTATACCGTTTGTCAAGAGGTCCATACAGAGGTCCATACAATATCCACAGGGTGGGATACAATGAAAGGATGGATAAAAATGCGGGACAGTTAGATTTTAAAGATCTCTATCGTAGTTTTGCCAGCTCAACCACACCCCTGGACTGCGGCAAGCTGTGCGCGCCCCACAACCCATCCGGTAAACCCTTTTGCTGCGATATATGCCACGCTGTGCCGGTAGCCTATAAACCCGAATGGGAATATCTGCATGCCAACACTGCCCTTTGGCATATCTGGCGCGGAGACGAGTGTGATGACGAACCTGTTGATCCCGCTGATTTATTAGCCGATACGCCGGAACATCTGCTTCTTTTGTCCTGCAAGGGACCTGAGCACTGTGAACGCAATTTTCGGTCTGTCAGCTGCCGCCAATTCCCCTTTTATCCATACATCACAAGTGACTTTCGCTTTATCGGGTTGGCGTACGACTGGGAGTTTCGCTCAAAATGCTGGATCCTGAGCCATCTTGATCAGGTGACAGATCAGTATCGCCAGGAATTTATCCAAACGTTTGACACGATCTTCTCATACCGCATGGACGACTTTGACAGTTACGCGGCGCTTTCAGAAGAGACGCGCGAGCATTACCTATCCATTCACAAACGCATACCGCTCCTGCACCGCAACGGCCAAAACTACCTGATCAGTCCCGGAAAAGAAACGCTGAACAAGCTTGAACCGGGTCAACGAAGAAAGCAATAAAACATTTTGGTTTTACGTATTGCTTTTTCGTTGCGAGTTCTCTATCATTAGAATAACCTGGAGGTAAAAATGAAAAACAAGAAACTGTTGTTTATCGGTACCCTTTTAGTCGTATTGATGCTAATTTCCAGTTGTGATAAAGCAGCCACATCCCCCAACATGGATGCCACTATGGCTGTTAACGTAGCCGTTGCGCAAACAGCAGCCGTTCTCCAAACGGAAGCAGCCCAAACGATCAGTGCCTTCGAACAGCTTCACCCCACCGTTACGTCGACTCCAACGTCAACAGCCACGCTTGAATCAACGGCTACTCCTGAAAAATTTACGATCACGTTATCCAGAGATACTTACTGTCGGACAGGCACCTCTTCTCAATTTCCTTCTGTAATGTATGTTACCGCAGGCACGACCCTTGAGGTACTCGCCCGCAATCCGACCAACGATTCTTATTATGTTAAGGACCCAAATCACAACAACTCGTATTGCTGGATTTGGGGGGAATATGCCACAGCAAGCGGCGATCAAAAGATCCTGCCCATGTATACCTCCAAACCATTGCCCACGAACACACCTACGCCTACACCCGCACCTGATTTCACCGTGGAATATCTCAATCTGGGCAACTGCGGAGGCAATGATTATCTCAACTTTGTGATCAGAAACCCAAGTAAATTTACCTGGCAGTACATTCAGATTAATCTTTATGACAACACAACCACCCTATCCACAGTCCATACCAGCACTTCGTTTACATCCTACTCGGGTTGTACCGCCGGCATTTCACAGGGCGATCTGACACCGGGTGAAGATGGAGAAGTTGCCGCAATCAACACCGGTCAATTCCCAGCACCAATAACCGGTCATTCGATCTCTGTCACCGTCACACTTTGTCAAACAGACTCCGGTGGCTGTATCAGTAAATCATTGACCGTTACACCCTGATCTTGTCAAACTGATTTATGTTAATCGTATTAATCAGGAGGAGAATATGAATGTTAAGAAGATATGGATATACTCTATTGCATGTCTCATCACGCTTTCATTGACGGCCTGCAATCTACCCGTTGGCCAGCCCGCCTCCACACCAGACATTAATGCTACAGTAGCCGCCGAGGTGGCAATTGCCAAAGCAGCCGAAACCATGGTGGCAGGCACGTTGGCCGCAGGTGGCCAGGCAGTTCTGCCTGCCACAGCAACCAACACAGTCGAAGTCCAGTCTTTGGATACATCGACACCAACGAATACGCCGACCATTACGCGCACCCCACCCCCCGAAGGGGTATTCCTGGTTTTGTCAGCCGACACCCATTGCCGTAAAGGCGCACCATTTTCCGCTTTTCCCATTGTGACAACGGTCAAAGCTGGCGATAAGGTCACCGTGCTGTCTCGCAACCCCGAGAACGATTCTTACTTCGTCATCAACCCGTACGATCCAAACAGCAAATGCTGGCTATATGGGAAATATGCCACGTTGTCTGGAGATGTCGCCTCTCTGGCAGTATCAACCATGCAGCCAACGCCTACATTTACGCCCACACCCACACCGGTTCCCGATTTCACTGTATCCTACGTTGGCCTTGAGACGTGCCCTCCCAATTGGGCATTCAAATTGTTTGTTCAAAACACAAGCAACAACATATGGCAATCCATTCAGATCAGCGGTACCGATACTGTCACCGGTTTTGTGATCAACGACTCAAGTAATACGTTCAAGGAATGGATAGGATGCGTTCCTGGAGTAGAACAGGGAGACCTTACAAACGGAGAGACTTCCTACGTGTTAAATACAAACACCTTTTTTAACTATGATCCAACCGGGCATCTGATCAGTATCACCGTGCGTATGTGCACCCAGGACAACCTGTTGGGGACCTGTGTTGCCAAGAATCTATCGTTTACACCCTGACGTTTTGACAACTTCGATCAAATCGGTCTCTCAATAGAGAGACCGATTTCTCTTTAATCAAGTCTTTGTCTATATCCGTATTTGCCTGTAAAGATTTAAAAACCCATGATAAGATTGAAGATATACAGGTGTGTCGCAAAAATCACCATACCTGGGAGGTATTAAAATATGACAAACAAGAAACCCTATTGGGGATTGGTCGCCGTGTTGATGGTGATAATTCTATCTGCCTGCGCAACACAGCCGGCAGCGCAGCCCACTCCCGTGCCAACCGCCACAACGGCTCCGATTGTCATTACCGAAGCCCCAACCGAACCCGTGGTCGAGCCCACTGCAACCGCCACCGCTTTACCGACAAATACACCAGAGCCAACGGCGACCGCCACGATGGAAGCTGTAACCGAAGAAGTCGCTCAGCCAACTGCTGCAGCAGTCAGTTCCGGCTCTGATATCTACATCACATTAAGCGCAAATACCATCTGCCGTTTAGGCCCCGCTACAAATTATGCCAGCGTGGCCTCGATTCCCGCAGGTTTACGCTTAAAAGCCGTCGGAAGACTGGCAAATGACGACATCTATTACTACATCGAAAATCCCGACGCTCCTGAAACCCGCTGCTGGGTTTACGGACAGGGAGCCACTGTTGAAGGCAACCGTTCACTACTTGCCCAGGTGGAACCTTTGCCGTCGCCAACGCCCGATGCCCACAGAAACTTTACCATTACCTATTCCGGTATCCAGCAATGCGGTGATGATTATGCCTTCAAGTTTAGCGTCGCAAACACAGATGACCTGGTATGGCAATCCATTAAGGTCAGAATATCGGATGTGGTAACAGAAATATACGCCGATTATTCCGCCAACCGGTTCGAAGAATCTGTTGACTGCCACCTGGACAATATCCAGGGAGATCTCGCCAAGGGTGAACGTGTTTTCATGACACCATACAATCCCGGTCACTTCGATTACAGGCCGTACGGAGGCATGTTCATTATCAAGGTCACATTATGCAGTGAAAAGTACTTTGAAGGTACCTGCCTGACCAAACAGATCACGGTCAATCCTTAATCACTGATCGAATTAATATAAAACGCAGACCTTAATTAGTCTGCGTTTTTTTTATTCAAGGAAGACTCTATTCGATCTCGTGTTTGCGGAATTGGGTCTTGTAAAGATGCGCGTACAGCCCTTTTTGAGCCAGTAACTCGCTATGCGTACCTCTTTCCAGCACCTGTCCCCGATCGATCACCAAGATCTGATCTGCCGCCAATATGGTGCTCAAGCGGTGTGCGATCACGATACTGGTGCGTTCCGCCATGACGCGCTTCAATGCCTCCTGGATCAAAGCTTCAGACTCGCTGTCAAGGCTGCTGGTGGCTTCATCCAACACCAAGATACGGGGGTCCTTGAGGATCACGCGCGCCAGTGCAATGCGCTGTTTTTCGCCTCCGCTCAGCCGGTAGCCTCTCTCACCAACCACCGTATTGTAACCATCCGGCAAGTCGCTGATGAAATTGTGGATATTGGCCGCCTTGCATGCTTCGACCAGTTCCGCCTGCGTGGCATCCAGTTTGGAATACAGCAGGTTCGTACGGATGCTGTCGTGGAACAGGTAAGTTTCCTGTGTGACCATGCCGATCTGCGAAGATAACGTATCCAGTTTTAGATCCCGCAGATCCTTCCCGTCAATGCGGATGACGCCTGAGGTGGGGTCATAAAGCCTGGGGATCAGGTAGGTGAGCGTGGTCTTGCCCGCGCCGCTGGGACCTACCAACGCCACCAAACTGCCGGGGTCCACGCAAAAACTGACGTGCTCAAGGGCATTGCCACGTGCCTGGCTGTGATGGGTTTCTTCTGCTTCATTTTCCTTCGCGCCGCCGGAGAGCGTCACCGATTCCATGCTGCCATACCGGCGTACGTCGCTGAGAAAGTGCTCGTCACCTGCCTGGTAAGTAAAGGTAACGTCTTCAAACGTGATCTCGCCTTTTACGTCCGTAAGATCGCGCGCATCCTCATTTTCCGTGATATCCAAAGGCAGATCGATCACCTCAAAAACTCGCTCAAAGCTGACCACCGAAGTGGCGAAATCCACCGGAGCGTTGGCCAATGCGAACAATGCCCCGTACAGGCTGCCGAGGTAAGAACCGAATGCCACGATCAAACCGACCGTGAAAAGCCCCTGAATGGCGAAATATCCCCCAAATCCATAAACCAGCGCCGTCCCGACCGAACTGACCAGGCCGATCACTGCCATGAAAATGGAGCCGACGTAAGATCGCTCAACTCCCTGGTTTTTAACCTGTTCGGCGCGTTCTCCAAAACGCTCCACTTCCAATGAACGTCTGCCGAAGAGTTTCACCAGCAAGGCGCCGCCGATATTGAGGGTCTCGTGCATCATGGCGTTCATCTGCGCGTTGGCTTCCATTTGCGCCCTGACGAGGTCGCGCATGCGGTTGCTCAACTTGCGCACAGCCACCACAAACAAAGGAACGATCACAATGCTGATAAGCGTAAGCCGCCAATCCAGGGTGAACATGACTGCCACGGTGGCGATCACCTGGATCAGGTTGGTCACAATGTCAACAAATGTCCGGCTGATGGCGTTTTGCGCGCCCACCACGTCATTGTTGAGCCGGCTCATCAATTCACCCACTTTGGTGTTGGTGAAAAACCGCAGTGACATACGCTGAAGACCTGAATACAAAGCCATGCGCAGATCATAGATCACGCCCTCACCTATCATGGCGCTCAATCTGCGCTGTAAAACGTTCAAAACTCCGTTCACAGCCGGTATGAGGAACAAACAGGCCGACATCCAGATCAATCCGCCCATGTTTTTGGAGGGTATGATCTTGTCAATCAATTGCCTCACGATTAGTGGGGTCACCAGGGTCAGGCCGGTGCTGACCAGGATCAAGCTCAGCATACCGATCAGCCACCAGACATAAGGCCTGGCATATTGGAAAACACGTTTTAACAAAGGCCATGATACGTGCGGAATTTCATCCGGGGCGTTGGCCATACTCTTAAAAACTCGCCCGTGCATTAATACTCCTGAATAAAAGTTAGTAAATCCATTATAAGCCAGTAACGCTTGTCTCTCTTAAAGCAAAAGACCCTTAAGTTGCCGCTCAGGGGTCTTTGCTCTTTGAAAGAGGAGAAGAGGTATTTTTAGGATACTCTGGAGATATGTGGATTCGTTGTATTTATTTTTTACAATTGTGCAGAAAAACCATCAGGCACATTCTCCCAGATCACACAACCCGTTTCCATTCTGATCTGTATAATCACGGCAGTCTCCCGGATAGCTGCAGTGTCTGCCTTTGCGGCAACTGCGTGTGCAAACCAGTGACGAAGAAGATGCGACTGCAGCAGTTGTGGCGGTTGGTGCCACAGTTGGCACTTCTGTTGGCGCTTCCGTGGCTGTAGGTTCTACCACCTGAGTTGGCGCTTCAGTACTTACGGATGTTGTTTGCGTTGGTTCGACTTGCGTTGCCGTGGCTTCTGCCTGGGTTACAATGGGTTCGGACTGGGCTGCAGCGGCAGCCTGGGCAATTTGCAGGTTTTCTTCGGTTGCAAGCCCGGTGGTTGCCTGAGCACTTGATTTTCTGGGCAGCACGTTGCTGATGGCCAGCGCGGACCCCAGGCTGATCAATCCCATGGCAGCCAAAAACTGGCGTCTGCTCACCGCTGTCGCGCCTGCCGGCACGAGCGGTGCAGACGAAACAGCCTGACGGGCAAAGATCTTCCGGGTCGTATTGATGATCCAGGTACGGTGCAAGGCAATTTTGATCACTGTGAGCACCAGTGAGGAAATGGCGGAATAAATGTGGATCTCCCACCAGGTCGCGTAATCGATCCAGGTCAAGTTGAACCAGGTGGAGATCACCAGTCCGCTTTCAATGATCATCACCAACCCCAACAATAACAGAGCGTCGATGACCGCATAGACTCTGGCCTTATTGCTGGTCTTGCCGAAAAAACGGGATATAATGCACTCCACCCAATCAAAATGGTTGATCAAATGGATCATAATAAGCAGGCCCAAACCTACGCCCAACCATTGATGAAGTGCTACACCTGTAATATCCATGAAGAAGAGAAGAAGGAATAATAAGAGCAATATCACGTCAAGATACCAATTTGTTTTATGTTTGTTGTTTTTCATAACATTACTACCTAACCTTTTTTATTTACCTGATAAAAAGATAGTTCAAACTTGTGTAGAAGTTGTGAATTTTTGTTGAATAATCGTTGCAAAAATCATCAAGTTTCTCGATATAAAAAAGGTTTTTTTTGGGTAAAATAAAAAAATCTTTATATCCTCAGGAAAACATTGTGACCTATAAATTACTCATCTTCGATTTTGATGGAACCCTTGCCAATTCCTTTCCCTGGGTGCTCAACATACTGGACGAGTTGGCGGAAAAGTTTGATGCCATCCCCCTGGATCGATCGATGCTTGACGAATTGAAAGATTATCCGCCGCGCAAGATCATGAAAATGCATAACGTTCCCATCTGGAAACTTCCTGCAATTCTACGCTTTACACGTTCGCGCATGCGCACCAATGGAGAGAGTATCCACTGCTTTGAGGGAGTTGCCTCCATGCTCAAAAAAGTCCACGAACAGGATGTGCGCATGGCACTGGTAACATCCAATACCTGTGAGACGGCGCGCAGGGTTCTTGGGGATGAGGTATTCGACCTTTTTCACCTTTTCGAAGACAAAGTCTCACTTTTTGGAAAACCTGCCGCTCTTAAACGGATCGTTCGCAAGAGCGGTTTGGAAAAATCGCAAATGCTGGCGATCGGCGATGAAATACGCGACATTGAAGCGGCCAAGAAGGTCAATATTCCCTTTGGCGCGGTATCGTGGGGATTTACCAGCCTTGAGGCAATGAGTTCTCGCGATCCGGAACACATCTTCACAGAGATGGACCAGATCCTTGACGTATTGGGCGGCGACGTTAGCGGCAGCCTTTCCGCTGCATAATAATTTTGGAGGGAATCATGAAAACGATCGGACTTATCGGCGGAATGAGCTGGGAATCATCCGTGGAGTACTACAAGATCATTAACGAAGCCGCATTGGCAAAACTTGGCGGCGTCCATTCGGCGAAGAGTGTGATGGTATCGGTGGATTTCGCGGAAATCGACGCCATCCTCAAGGAAGGCCGCTGGGAAGACGGCGCAAACATGATGATCAACGCGGCCAAACAACTTGAAGCAGCCGGTGCCGATTTCGTTTTGATCTGCACCAACACCCTGCACAAAGTGGCCGACCAGGTCGAGCAGGCCATTTCCATTCCCCTGCTGCACATCGCGGACGCAGCCGGTGAAGCCGTAAAAGCGCAAAACATGCAAAAGGTTGCCCTGCTCGGAACACGCTTTACCATGCAGGATAATTTCATCAAAGGCAGGCTGGCCGACAAATTCGGTCTGCAGGTGATCACACCCGATGCGGCCGACCAGGAAATCATCCACCGCGTGATCTTTGAAGAACTGGTTATCGGAAAAATCCTGCCCGCCTCAAAAGATGCATATCTCGAAATAATCAAGAAGCTGCAGGCTGAAAACGCCGAAGCGGTCATCCTTGGCTGCACCGAACTCGGGTTGTTGGTGAAACAGGAAGATTGCAGCCTGCCGCTCTTCGATACCACCGTTGTCCACGCGCAGGCCGCCATAGAAATGGCTTTTTCATAGCTAACCAGGTCTTGTCTGTTTTTCACAACAAGGAGGGGTGATGTCAGTGATTGAAAGAATTGCCTTTTACCGGGGAATCCGTGATGAAGTTCCCAACCAGGAACTGGCCCGGGAGCTGGCGGAATCAAAGGACGGCGAAGGGGTGAAAGAGATCGCCGAACACCTGTGGGACAAGAACGCCAACGTGCGCAGCGATTGTCTTAAAGTCCTCTACGAAACCGGATACATTGATCCCGATCTGATCGCCCCGTATAGCGCGGATTTCCTGAAATTGCTGGTCAGCAAACAGAACCGCCTGGTATGGGGCGCCATGATCGCACTTTCCTGCGTCGCCCCGCTTAAAGCGGAGGAGCTTTTTGAAAGCCGCGACCTGATTTGCAAAACCATTGACCAGGGCTCGGTCATCACCCAGGACGGCGGTATCAAGTCGCTGGCACTGGTAGCCGCCGCGGACAAACGCTACCAGAAGGAATTGACTCCCTACCTGATGAACTTTCTGCGTAAGTGCCGCCCCTCGGACGTGCCGCGTCACGCCGAATTCGTGCAGGTCTGCGTGGACGATCTCAACAAAGAGGAATACGTCGCCATCCTGCAGCAAAGGCTACCGGATGCATCTCCCTCACAGGCAACCCGCATTAAGAAGATCCTCAAGAAACTGGCCTGAATCCAGTCCGATTTGAAATACCCCCTCCTTTCAAGTAAAATTTCTGCAAATATCTTGATCTAAAGGAGTCAAAAATGCTGTATCGTCATTTGGGAAGAACAGGACTTCAGGTCAGCGCCCTTTCTTACGGCTCGTGGGTGACCTTTCATACCCAGGTGGGTGTGGATGCCGCCGTGGAGGCCATGTCTACCGCATATGATGCGGGCGTGAACTTCTTCGACAACGCCGAGGTTTATGCCGGCGGCAAGTCAGAAGAAGTGATGGGCGCCGCGCTCAAAAAACTGGGCTGGCGTCGTTCCAGTTATCTCGTTTCCACCAAGATCTATTTCGGCATCAACGAGGGTGTCAACGAACAGAACACCCTTAACCGCAAACGCCTGATCGAAGCCATGGACGGCTCTTTGAAGCGTTTCGGCCTGGACTAC
>ENA-OSEO01003104-OSEO01003104.1-sediment-metagenome-genome-assembly--contig:-NODE-3104-length-20639-cov-10.127176_pt1 | contig 20639 bp, 18 predicted proteins | sample MGYA00237883_ERZ534232 | MGnify/ENA metagenome assembly ERZ534232
ATGCGGGGCTGAATTCCCTCTGAAGGGTTTGAATCTGGAGACCTATGAGTCAATCTGATCGGCCACCGCGCAACGGACGGTTACGAACCTCGTCAGATCCGGAAGGAAGCAGCGATAAGTAATGCAGTCCGTGTCGTGGATTGATCCCGGTCAATTTATTGGCTTGTTAAATTTCAGTAAGAATTCGACAGCGGGTGCACAACCGACTTTCCCCCAATGATTTTCGAGATTACTTTCCTGTTCTCTAAATTCTTGAACCTATAATATAAAATTCCTGTTTCCGGCTTGACAATATTGCAGGCCGTCTTATTTTTTTAGCGATATTGTTATATGGGTCCGAGACTTTACTGGCTGAGTGGCAGATATACAAAAAAAATCAGGAGAAAACATCGCTGATGGGAAAAAATAAGCAAGTCAAAATTCAAACGGATGCTAAAGAAACCGGCAAAGAAGATACGGCTAACAATAAAAAAGAGTTGAATGGAGATGATACCCCTAAACCCACAGATCCCCTCAAAGAAATGGAAGAAAAGGTAGAATCTTTGAAGAAGGAGGCTGCAGAAAACCATGATCGGCTGTTGCGGGTGGCTGCGGAGTTTGAAAACTATAAAAAACGGGCTGCTCGCGAAATGAAAGATTTCAAAAATTTTGCCAATGAAAGCTTTGTAAAAGCCATGCTTCCGGTGGTCGATAATTTGGATCGCGCTATCGAATCTTCAAGAACCGACAAAGGCGTCGACAATTCAATGGTGGAAGGGGTCAATATGACCCTCAAAGAAATTCTCAAAGTCTTTGAGCAATTCGGTATAAAACGATTTGAATCCACGGGAAATACTTTTGACCCGAGTTTACATCAGGCGGTGATGCAGGAAGAAACGGATTTGTTTCCTGAAAACACTGTATCAAAAGAGCTACAAAAAGGATATATGATTCACGACAGGCTCCTTAGACCTGCCATGGTTGTGGTATCCAAAAAAATAGCGAAACCTGAAAACCGCGAAAACTCAACGCAGAAAAAAGAAAATGAATAGGATATATAGATTATTTTAAATTAGGAGGACAACAAATGGGTAAAGTCATTGGAATCGATTTGGGCACCACAAATTCCTGTGTGGCGGTCATGGAAGGTGGTGAAGCAAGGGTCATTACAAATCCCGAAGGAGGACGCACAACGCCTTCCATCGTTGCCATTTCAGACAGCGGGGAAAGATTGGTCGGTCAAATTGCAAAACGCCAGGCCATTACCAATCCTGAGAATACGGTCTTTGCAGTGAAAAGGCTTATCGGCCGAAAATACCGTTCAAAAGAAGTTCAGAATGATATCAAAATACTCCCTTACAAAATTGAAGAGGCCAGCAATGGTGATGTGCGCATAAATCTTAGGGGAAAACGTAACAGCCCGGCGGAGATATCGTCCTTTATTTTAGCCAACATCAAGCATACCGCTGAAGAATATCTTGGCGAAAAGGTGACAGATGCAGTTGTAACAGTGCCTGCCTATTTTGATGACAGTCAGCGTCAGGCAACCAAAGACGCCGGGAAGATTGCAGGACTCAACGTACTCAGGATTATCAATGAACCAACCGCCGCATCTCTGGCATATGGGATGGACAGAAAAAAAGAAGAAAAAATAGCGGTATTTGACCTGGGTGGCGGCACCTTTGACATATCCATTCTTGAAATCGGTGAAGGCGTTTTCGAGGTTAAGGCAACAAATGGCGATACCCATCTTGGCGGTGAAGACTTCGATCTCCGGCTTATCGATTACCTTGCAACTGAATTCAGAAAAGATCAGGGAATCGATATACGGAACGACAAAATGGCTTTGCAGCGGCTGAAAGAGGCTGCCGAAAAAGCAAAAATGGAGCTCTCGACCTCTTTGGAAACAGATGTTAATCTTCCCTTTATTACCGCCGACGCCTCAGGCCCCAAACATCTCAATATTAAGATAACCAGAGCCAAACTCGAAGGGCTTGTCAGCGACCTCCTTGACAAGTTGGAACAGCCCTGCCGAATCGCGCTTAAAGATGCAAACCTGACACCCAAAAACATCGACGAGGTGATTCTTGTCGGCGGCATGACCCGTATGCCGGCGGTCCAGGAACGCGTCAAAAAACTCTTCGGCAAAGAACCCCATAAAGGTGTTAACCCCGACGAGGTTGTAGCCATCGGTGCAGCCATTCAGGGCGGAGTTCTGAAGGGAGACGTAAAAGATGTGCTTCTTCTGGACGTAACCCCCCTCTCGTTGGGGATCGAAACACTGGGCGGGGTCATGACCCGGCTTATCGAAAAAAATACAACCATTCCGACAAAAAAGAGTCAGATTTTTTCAACTGCAGCAGACAACCAGCCGGCCGTTTCCATCCATGTGCTTCAAGGCGAGCGCGAAATGGCCGGCGGAAACAAGACGTTAGGTCGATTCGAACTCGTGGGAATACCGCCGGCACCCAGAGGCATACCACAAATTGAAGTCACGTTCGACATCGACGCCAATGGAATCGTGAATGTGTCTGCCAAAGATATGGCCACCAGCAAAGAGCAATCTATCCAGATAACAGCCTCAAGCGGGTTATCCAAAGAAGAAATCGACAACCTAATAAAAGATGCCGAACTTCATGCTGAAGAGGATAAAAAGAAGCGGGAATTGGTCGACGCCCGCAACCATGCCGACGCGTTGATCTATTCCACAGAAAAATCGATCAAAGATCTTGGCGATAAAGTTGATGCCGCAACCAAGAGCAAAGTCGAAGCAGTGATTGAACCTCTTAAAAAGGCCATGGAAGGAGATGACGTCCAAGAAATCAGACGATTGAGCGAGGAATTAACGCAGGCCTCTCATAAACTGGCCGAAGCCATGTATCAGCAGGCTTCACAAAAAGACGCCCGGCAGCAGGCCGGAGCGGGAGGCCCGGAACAGCCCGGTCCTTCCACACCGGATGACGATGTGGTTGATGCCGATTTCGAAGAAGTCAAAGACGATAACAAAAAATAACATCACGCAGCAAGATAATAACGTATTCGTTTTTGGCTGCACATGTTTCTCAAATTCTTATATCAATAAGGAAATTAAATATGGCCGAAAAAAAGTTTAAGCAGGTTTGCCGATGTGAAAATTGCGGTAACGAAGCAGAGATGATGATTACGTGTTCACTGGAAGATAGCAGGGATAAATCCGAAAAATCCTCTATTCAAACCCAAACCGAATACACCGTCGAACCTCAAAAGGAAAAAGTAAAAGGACATGCCGTTTGCAGTCATTGCGGCAACGAAGCGGATATTTGGGTGGACACACAGATCCAATAGCGGGGAAAAAACATCCCTGCGTATTTATTCCGATACGGATTCCAAGGCTGCCCTTAGATAAATCAGGGGCAGCCTTGTTTTTTTTGTAAACAGATACGATTAGTTGTAAGAATTTAGCTTTTTGAAAATGAATCGCTCCGAATGTGCTTAAATTTTTTCTGAAAGAACTCGTAGATAACGGTTCGTAATGAAAAAACCGGTTTAAGCTTCTGAAAATGGTTTTAGTTTTAAGACCATATGATCGCAATCGAGCCAATCCGGAATGGTTTTTTCATAACGATCCGTAATCCACCCTGCCCGCTCGTGCCTTACGTGGCAGGCGGGTCAAACAGCTTCCAGTAAAAATTTAAGCACATCTGGAGCTTCCTAAAAACAGATTTGTTTCAAAGATCTAACCAATTACGATTATTCTAAGAAATGCCGATCTGTCTCTTTCATTGCCGGAGTAAAGGCTATTAATACGATCAGCGGCTCATTGCCGGTATTTCTTGCAGCATGGACCTTGCGCATCGGGTTGAAATGAATACTTCCCGGTTTGAAGTCGACCCATTTATCGTTAACCAGCAACTGTCCCGTGCCACGGATTACATATTCAATTTCATCATGGCTCTCGTGGTAATGCGGTCCTAATTCAGCACCCGGCATCATCCTCACGACAAAAGCACTTATCGTATCATCTTGCGCTATCTTGATGAGCTGGGATTTTTCGCCGGCCGGCAAAGGATTTTCCCTGAGAACCTTATCAACATCTGTAATGATCTGCCAGGTCGTATTTGCTTCTTCTGCGAGACCTGTGTTGAAAAAGAACGCAAACACAAAAAAAAGAATTCCAAAGACAGCCAGGTTTCTTATCGTCAACATCTCTCCACCTCCTTAAATAAAAAAAACCAAGGGCTGCGGCTTTTGGACCCTTGGTTCAAGTCTCAACGCATCCCTACGCTCGCATTATCGAGTTCAGGTTCTTAGGGTTGGCATGAAATGCCTCTCAGCCGATCAGCACCCCTAGCGCTAACATTATTTATTTTTATATAGCATAAACTTTATAACAATGCAAAAAAATACTTCGCTTATTGCTTGCACTCCCAAAAGCTAAACCACACGACGACATATGGAAACGGTTTGTTACTTTTTCAATCCATGGTGCCTTGCTTCAATCGTGAATCACCAAAATTTTAGGATTCTTAATGAAATGCGGCCTAATAATCATAAATGGATACAAAGTCTTTACAACCAAAGCAAGGTCGTGCTTACCTTGACAGATATTCTCAAATTTCTTATAGTTAATGTATACAAATGTTGGTTTTGCTTTAATTTCAGACACATTTTTTATTTTTCAAAGAACGGGTTTCAATAATGATTATCAATGCTTCCCAATGGTGGAAGGCTATTCGGACAGCAGTGCTAATCCTTGTGCCGTCTGTCATCCTATGCGCCGCCTCTATGCAACAACTTGAAACTGCCCTTGAATCGGCACGCAGGGAATTACGTATCAGTATGGCCACCGAGGAACGCATCGCTTTAGAGCTGGAAAAGTTAAAGAAATCCGAGCATGTATCACCGGAAATCATTAAAGATTATAACACATACTTAATCCGAGTGCAGTCCATGGTTGCTGAAAACCGCAAGAAAGTAAGCAAAATGGAAGCACTTCGTTCCAAATATAATACCCAAAAAGCAACCCAGGGTGCTTCATCTTCAGATGATACTTCAGCGATGCTGGACCCTGCCATCCCGGAGGAGCAGAGCATCGATGAAGTGACCGCCCTGGATCGCCTGCTCGACAGTTCCCTGGCCGAATTCGATGAGATGCTGCTCAAGGAATTGGAGTTGATCCAGGCAAAATCATCGGAAAAACTGCGGGATCTGACCGAAGAGGCTGAAGCCGCAGCACAACGGTTGCGTGACAAAGGCATCGAGATAGATACCGATTCTGAAACAAAATCAGATGAATCCAGTCAGGATTCAACCAAAGAAACGAAAGAAACCGAAAAGGAAAAAGGCGCTTTAGAAGCCGGAAAGGAAAGTAGACCTGAAGAAACCGGGGATGACAGTACATTGACCAGCCAAGGCAAATCCAGGGAAGGAGCGGAGGGTCCCCAACATCATCCTAAAAACCGTTACGATCCTAAAGATGACGACATTGTGGCCAGACAGCTGCGCGAAGCGGCAGAAAAAGAGTCCGATCCCGAACTAAAGGAAAAGCTCTGGAAGGAATATGAACAATATAAAAAAAATGTGCGAAAGTAAGGCCATAAAAAAGGTGATAGATGAAATATAACGTTCATCATAACCGTTTATTCATGACTTTCATGTTAATTTTGCTCACAGGATGTGCGACCTTTACGACTCAAAAGGTTGGTCCGACGACAATGATGAAAGCCCAGGAAGAAATTTTAGAAGAGCAACTGCTGGATGTCGGCATCCTTGTTTTTGATTCCGACAAAATTACAGAGGAGCAAGCCAAGGAAGAACATACCAGTCAAGAAATCAGAAAAGCAGAACGTCATTTCATGCCCTATCATTTGAAAAACACCTTACAGCAAAGCAGTTATTGGGGGGCGGTGCGTGTCGTCCCGGGTAAAACGGAAAATATCGACATTCTGGTCGAAGGTAAAGTTGTTGAATCCAACGGAGCGCACTTGATCCTTCAAGTCGATGTGACGGATGCAACCCGGAAAAGCTGGTTCAGCAAAAAATATAAATCCAAAGCCACCCTGGCATTCTATTCGGGAAATCAAGCCGGAGAAAAAGATGCGTATCAGGATTTATACAATATCATCTCCAATGATATGGCAGCTTATCTTTTGACGTTGTCCCCTGAAGAGATCAAGAATATCCGTACCGTCTCGAAATTAAAATTTGCGCAAGACTTTGCACCGTCCGTGTACAACGGATATCTGACAAACGATAAAAAAAATCACATTGCCGTCAATCGCCTGCCCGCCGATGAGGACACCATAATGACCCGTCTGCTCAAGATACGGGAACGGGAATACATGTATGTGGACACCTTGAATGAGTACTATGAAGACTATTATGCAAATATGTGGTCATCCTATGAGAACTGGCGCAAGCTCAACTATGAAGAAATTCAGGCCATAAAGAAAATTGAGCGAAGCGCCTTACAACAAAAGTTGGCCGGCGTGCTCCTCGTGGCAGGTGCAATTGCACTGAATGCGGGAGATGCCAAAAACACCGGCTCGCTTCAGGTGGGCATGATTTTAATCGGCGGTCAGGTAATCGTCAACGGGTTTAATGTGACCAAGGAAGCTGAAATGCACTCGGCAGCTATCAAAGAACTGGGTGACTCATTTGGCAGTGAGATGAAACCAATTGTCATGGAATTCGAAGGCAATCAGTATGAGCTGACCGGTTCGGCCGAAGAACAATTTCAACACTGGCGCGAATTGCTGCGACAGATATATATCAAAGAAACCGGCTTTGATCCGGATACCTCATCGGAATATAAAGAAAAGACGTCATCCGAAGACTCGGAATAACACTGAGCATCAAATCCGATTATGCCGCCCGAGACACCCACCCAGCCCTCTCAAGGCAAACAGGCTTCAGATTTTACCGTGGAAATCATCACGCCCCTTGAGGTTCGCAAAGAAATCGAACGTCCCGACTCGACTCGTTATTTTCGGTCATCCGCTGTCACCATTTTATTGTTTCTCATGATTCTTGCCTCAATGGCTGCGGGCGGTTTTTTTCTGATTCGCCATGTATCGAAACATCCGGTGAGTCCGGCTAAAGACATGGAGCGTACCCAGCCATTGGGAACCGATATTGTAGAAAGAAAGGATTCGAATGCTCCCGAGACAAACAAAGATCGGATCGGCACCACAACAGAATCTGGTTTCGTTTCATTAGAGAAACAACCGGCGACTCAACCTGTGCAACCCACTGATACCGCAGAACTTGAACTGGAAAAAGAAACGGTAGACAGAGAATTGGCAACGTTTTTGAAACTTAAGAAAGAAATAGAAGAAAAAGACGGTTCCCTTTGGGGCGGTGAGGAATATGATGCCATGATGACCCTCAGCCAAAAAGGAGACCGGTTGCTTATGGATCGTTCGTTTGCTGCTGCAGCCAAAACATATGCCCAAGCCGCCCAAAAAGCAAAAGGATTGATCGATAATAGCGGGGCAGTGTTTCAAAAGCTGGTGGAACAAGGCCTGAAAGCCCTTGAAAATGACGACAGTGCCGTTGCCTTGCAAAAATTTTCTACGGCTTTAAGGATTCAACCGTCCGATGAATCCGCCCGGCGGAATTTGGATCGGGCTGAGAAGCTTGATGAAGTGAACCGTCTGATAACATCAGGTGAAAATCATGAAGAAAATAATCGGATCGCCTTTGCACTTGCCGATTTTCAGAAGGCAGTGCAATTGGACCCTGAATCCGGGAAAGCGCAAAACGGTTTAAACCGGTTGAAAGAAAAAATTGCCGAGGAGCAGTTTCAGAAACTCATGTCGGACGGGCTGACGGCATATCACAACGGCCATTATCAACTCGCCAGAACAACGCTGTTAAAGGCAAAATCCTTCCGGTCCGACTCACGTGAAGTCAAAAACGCTTTATTGCAGGTCGATGAGGCCATCCGCTTGAACACCATTGAAAAACTGCGCGAAAAAGCCATGTCTGCCGAACAGGCTGAAAATTGGGAACAGGCCCTCGAATCCTATCTGGCAGTTCTTAACATTGATCCAGATATCAGTTTTGCCGTCCAGGGTAAAAAACGCGCTTTGGATCAAATTCAGGTTTCAAAACGGATTGAATTTTTTCTTGAAAAACCCGACGCCATGGAATCGGACCGGCAGCTTGAAAATGCGACCCGTTTGATCGAGGAAGCCGAGAAACTGGAACAAAAGGGTCCGCATTTCAACACACGATTAAACGAGCTAAAAACTTTGGTTGAGATTGCCGGGACTCCCGTTAAAGTGATCATCGATTCCGATAACCTTACGGAAATCGCCGTTTACAAAGTCGGGAAACTCGGCAAATTCACCTTTCGCGAATTATCTTTAAGACCCGGTACTTACACAGTAGTCGGTTCACGCAACGGATACCAGGATGTCCGGCTGAAAATCACCGTAAAACCCGGACAGAAATCGTTGCGCGTGTCCGTAATTTGTAACATGAAGGTGTGACATTGACATCCCTAATCCAAGACAAACCTGAAGAGAAAAAACCGATAAAAATCGAACCGGTATCCTTTCGGTCCAAGCCGCCGGCCGGAAAAGAAAAACGGTTTATCATTTTTAAATGGGTGGTGGGCCTTCTTATCGGAATCGTCCTGATTTTTCTTTGTATCTCGACGTGGTTTGTCTTCACTGCTCGGCAGGTCGTGATAAACATCGAACCGGTTCCGGAACGGATCGAGTTTTCAGAGAATATCCTGGCGCCAAATATCGGCAGCTATTACTTGATGCATCCCGGACAATATATGCTTAAGGCTTCAAGAGAATGTTTTTTTCCCCTTGACCATACATTTGTGGTCAGTGATGAAAAACGCCAGAACCTGCATTTAAAGATGCAAAAACGTCCCGGTCAACTGATGATCCGTGCGGTTGATTCGGGTGATTCAGAAAAAGAAGTTTTAGGCGCAAAGGTATATGTCGATGGTACTGTGGTTGGAAACACCCCTTTAGAGAATCTTGAAGTATCGCCGGGTCCACACACAATTGAAATTCGTGCCGAGAATTATCAGGACTTTCAGACCGATGTCGACGTACACGGTTGTAATAAACTTCAGGATGTTAACCTGGCACTGCTTCCGGGTTGGTCGGATGTCAGCGTCAGTTCAGTACCTGTGGATGCAACTGTTTTGATCGACGGGAAATCCTTCGGGAAAACCCCCTTAAACATTCAACTGTTGCCTGGATCTTATCTTCTTGAAATCAGTGCTGATCTTTTCAAAACCCACAAACACCGTCTGGTTGTAAACCCCAATGAACCCCAGGAAATAAAAGATGTACGCCTTCAGCCGGCAGACGGCAGATTGACCGTCCAAACGAATCCTGCCGGAGCCAACATCATCATTGACGGGACTTTTATCGGTCAAACACCCCTTACGCTCGATGTTTCACCGGACAAACCCCATGTCGTTCAAATTTCAAAGGCGGGTTATGAAAAAACAAACCGTAACGTGCACGTTGCATCAGCTGAATTGCAACAGCTTCATGTGAATTTAAAACCCAGACGAGGCATCATACGTCTTTCGGTTGAACCGCCAGATACCGAACTCATTATTGACGGCCAATCACGGGGAACTGTTCCGAAACAATTAGATCTGATCGCTGTGGAACATGAACTGGAATTCAATAAAAAAGGCTTTAATCCCCATCGAATCCGCATTACCCCCCAACCCGGATTTCCAAAACAATTGAAAGTTGAGCTGAAGAAAATGGGGGCGTCCAAAGAATCTGAACCGCTGATGATTACAACTCCGTCAGGCTACAGATTGAAATTAATCCGGCCCGGAACTTACACCATGGGATCTTCACGCAGAGAGCAGGGCCACAGATCCAATGAAACGTTAAGAAAGATCATACTCAAGCGACCGTTTTACATGGGTCTTATGGAAGTATCCAACCAAGAATTCATGGAATTCATGCCCCAACACGATTCAGGCCTTTTTAAATCACAAAGCCTGAACCATCCTGATCAGCCCGTGGTTCAAGTCACCTGGGAACAGGCCGCCCGGTTCTGCAACTGGCTCAGCGCCAAGGAATCACTGCCACCGGCTTATGTTCAAAAAGGGGATCAGTTGATTGCCGTCGAGCCGTTAAATAACGGATACAGGCTGCCCACCGAAGCAGAGTGGGAATATTGCGCCCGCTTTATCGGAAAAAATGAATTTTCGAAATATCCATGGGGGAACACATTTCCTCCGTCTCAATTATCCGGGAATTATTCCGATCCGTCTGCAAAAAACTTGCTTCCCACGGTTCTTGAAGGTTACAATGACAGCTATTCAACAACAGCTCGGCCGGGGAAATTTCAACCCAATACCCTGGGGTTGTATGATATGGGCGGCAACGTGTCAGAATGGTGCCACGATTTTTATTCCATTTACAGTTATGACCCCGAAAAAACAGATGTGGACCCAACCGGACCCAAAAATGGTAAACACCATGTAATCAGAGGATCCAGTTGGAAACATGCAAGTATCAGCACCTTGAGGCTGGCCTATCGGAGCTACGGTGACGACAAGCGTGAGGATGTTGGTTTTCGGGTTTGCAGATATCTGAAATGACCATGACAAACAGATTTTTCATAGCAATTGCCTTGTGGGCGACATGTCTTCAGGGAGCAATCTGGCCGGCAACGGTACCGGCAGGATTCCGGTATGAATTCAACGTAACGCCCGGTCATGATTCAGGATCAACCGATTTTGCCCAAAATGACCAAAGGAAACCGCCGGACAGCGTTTCCACCGATGATGCCTCAAAAACCCGTGACGATACAAATAAACCAAAGGCTTTGGCACCAGAGAAAACTGAACCCGAAAAGGTAAAACCGGTGAAACCGTTCGTCCCTTCGGAAACGATTCCGGCAGATCAGGGCGTGGATTTTCCATACGATATCTGACATTCCGGAGCAAAGAAAAATTAAAACCGAGAATTCATCATGAAAAAAACCTTTCCGTTATCCATGGAGTTTACTTACCAGCTTTTCTCTCTGATTCTGATTATCATTTTCGTTCATGTTGCATATGTCGGCATCATTCGTCCAAATGCCGACGCCGTTCTGACACGACAGGCCGAAATGCTCCAAAAAAACAAAATGCAAACAACCGAACGTTCTGCCTATGTGTTGATTCGCGATTATGAACAGGAAGCCTGTTTTGTTCTCATGTTTTGGGCGCTGGCCATCATGGCGTTTAAGGCCGTTATCACCATAAGACACCGTTCGCTGTTGCAACAGGACTTGATTCCTTTGGCCGAAGGGGTTCGCATATTGCCCGAAGATACCCGGGAACTGTCCCGACTAATCCAGGCGCTGCCGGCCTACCAACAATACGGATTGCTTCCCAGAGCACTGTTGGCCGGTTTGCAGAGATTCAGTTCAACACGAAATATTCAGGATGTCGCAGATGCCACTCGTGCCTACTGTTCGGCCGAAGGTGAACGATTGGAGTCTGAATTGTCTATGATCAGATATATTGCCTGGGCCATTCCCTCCATCGGGTTTATCGGTACGGTACGAGGCATCGGAGATGCGCTCGGGCTGGCCTATCAGGCCATCGAAGGAGAAATTTTCGGTGTTACCCGAAGCCTGGGCGTAGCATTTAACTCTACCCTTATTGCGCTTCTGATCAGCATTGTTCTCATGTTTATGCTTCACCAGCTGCAACTGCTCCAGGAGAGATATGTCTTGGAAACCGAAGCGTATTGTGAGGAGAAATTGACAAGACATTTGCATACACAATGATTGTTCCTATAGAAATGGCATATTTTGACACCATAGCAGAATTAAAGTGAATTTATACCCAAAAATCCACTTGATGGAGCACCCAAATGACACTTCTCGGGCTTGAACTCAGCGATGCCGGAGTCCTGGTTGCCGGCGACAATCCGATAAGATTGCTGACCGTTGACGGGCAGGAAAAAGAAAGCCCGGGATTCGCCGTCCCGGAAAAAAAGCGTCTGCTCGTCGGAAAACCGGCGTCAGACAAGGCACATATCTTTCCGCTTCAAGTCATCAACAGATTCTGGGATCAATTGAGCACTGAACCTTTGAAACAGAAGAACCGGCATGCGCAAAATCATGCTGAAATCGCATACGCCCATCTATCTCACGTCTGGAAAGCGGTCAAACCTTATGGCGACGAGATGATCATCGCCGTACCCAACTTTTACAGCAGAGAACAAATGGGGCTTATTCTAGGCATGGCGCAGGAACTGTCGATACCCGTTAAAGGTTTTGTACCCTTAGCCATCGCCGCATCACATTACGCTTACCCAAATGCAATGCTGCTGCACCTGGATATCCATTTGCACAGATTTGAAATCATCTATCTTCACCAGGGAGAATCCCTATCCGCGAAAAACTCGGCGACAATCCGGGAAATTAGCCTGGAACGGCTATACCGGAGCTGGGTGGAAACCATTGCCGAAGAATTTGTGCGTGCCACAAGATTCGATCCCCTTCATCAGGCCGCAATGGAACAGGAGCTCTATAACCGCCTGGCCGTTGTCCTTGACATTTTTAAACATCAATCATCTTATTTATTTGAACTGTCCCACGGAAAAGATCGGTATCATATGACGCTTTTTCGCGATGTGTTGTTTCAAAAAAGCGAAAAAATATTTGACGACATTTGCCGGATCATTGAAAAAATGCGAGATGACCTCGGTAAAAATAATTTCCCGACTATCCTTCAGATGACCCATAGAGTCGCCGGTCTGCCGGGGTTAAAGGATAAGCTATTAGAAATAGAGAACTGTAAAATCATAGAACTCGAACCCGGAGCCGGTGCCCTGGGAGTTTTGAAGCTCCGGAACCAGTTGACCGATGCGCACTTTAAAAATGGAACCGCTTTCTTTACCAGTCGTCCATGGCAAAAAACGGAATCTGAAATTTCACGGGCTGTATCTGATCAACTCCCCCAGGCAATACGTCCCTCACATTTACTCTATCGTGATGTGGCCTATCCTATCTCCGAAAAACCCCTCGTCATCGGATGCGATCATTACCCTTTCGGAAAAGGCATTCGTGTTCAAACAAAATCCTCCGATGTGTCCAAAAAGCATTGCACGGTTCATCGTGAAAATGACCGTATTGTCCTCACGGACTACAGCAGTCAGGGAACATTTATCGATCATCGGCAGGTCAACGGAAGCGCAATACTGGAACTTGGCCAAATCGTTCGCCTTGGGACATCCCGAGAAACCATGCGACTCATTGCCTGCTTGGAAACCGATGAAACGTAGAAAATTAAATGTATTCAGCCTATCTTTCATTGACTGCATCTGCTGCGGCTTAGGGGCCATCATTCTTTTATTTGTCGTGGTAAACGCCAAAAGCGCTCATCGACGGGATGCCGTGACGTCGGATTTGCGTGCCGAAGTGAACAGACTCAAACAGCAGGTTTTGGACGATAAAAAAAAACAGGTCGAGTCCCGCAACATCCTTTCTGAAATCAATGCCGAGATGGTTACCGCACAGGGGCGATCCCGTGAAATTATAAACGTACTCCATGAAAAAAAAATTGAGCTGGCGGATAGGGACAAGGACACCCTGGCCAGCAAAACACACATCAATCAGTTAAAAGCGGATTTAAGGTCTCTTGAAGAGGAGCTCCGGCGGTTGAAAGCCGGGGCCGAAACACAGGACGACCTGGGTTCAAAGTTGCGTCCGTTTCCCGGAGAGGGAGATCGCCAGTACCTCACGGATCTAAAAATGGGGGGACAGCGGATCTTTATTCTGTTGGACGCCTCCGCCAGTATGCTTGATGAAACCATTGTCGGAATTATTCGCCTGCGCAATTTAAAAGATGCCCGGAAAATTAACGCTCCTAAATGGCGACAGGTGGTGAAAACCATGAATTGGCTGATCACCCAGCTTCCACCCACCAGTCAATTTCAGATATACATATTTAACGAAACCGCACGCCCGTTGCTGGAACATTCAAAAGGAGCCTGGCTGGATGCCGGCGCAATAGACCCTTTGAACCTTTCGATTCAAAGTGTGGACCGGCTGGTTCCGGAAAAAGGAACCAGTTTATTGAACGCAATTAAATCGATCAACGAAATGAAATTGCCTCCGGATAATATATTTCTACTGACCGATGGCTTGCCGACCATGGGTAGCGGCAAGCCACGGCAAACAAGGGTTTCCAGTACAAAACGGCTCAGTCTGTTTAACGAAGCAATTTCACAACTGCCCAAAAAGGTGCCGGTGAACATCATACTGTATCCCATGGAGGGGGATCCCATGGCTGCCGATGCCTATTGGCGGCTGGCCAGGAAAACCAGGGGATCTTTTTTCTGTCCGTCTAAAAACTGGCCGTAAGGACGGCGCCGGACGGCATGGATTTAAACCTATGAAAAAACGCAGACGAGACATAGATATATTCAGCCTTTCCTTTCTTGATTGTATCTGTTGCGGATTCGGTGCGATTATTCTGTTGTTTGTACTGTCCAAATTTGCGGAACCGATGGTCATTGAACAAATCAAAGAAGACATGCAGGCTGAAATTGTTCGTCTGGAAGAGGAACTGTTTGAAATCCGGGGGGACACCCGGATCCTGAATCGCGATTTGACCGCAAAAAAAGAACAGCTGTCAAAAGAAAAGGAAAAGCTTGCCCGTCTCCAGGTCGATCTGTCGTTGATTAAAGGGCAATTTGCGGCATCCGAAGACGAGGCTGAGGTTCAAAATATTATTGAAGGCAAACTGGCCCGGGCACGTCAGGAGTTGACCGAAGAAATGAAGCGACTTTATAAAAGCCTTCCTCAAAAAATGACCCGTTCGGTGGGGGGTATCCCCGTGGACAGCGAGTACATCGTTTTTATCATCGACACATCCGGAAGTATGCAGCGGTATGCCTGGAGCCTGGTCCGGAAAAAAATGCAAGAGACACTTGAAATCTATCCGAAAGTTAAAGGCATCCAGATAATGAACGATATGGGGAGTTTCCTGTTTTCCCAGTATGCCGGAAAATGGATCCCGGACACTCCCGCCCGGCGCAGGGCCATTATTTCAGCCCTTGGTACTTGGAACGCTTTTAGCAACAGCAGTCCGGTGGAAGGCATTACCGCAGCGATCAATATGTTTTATTCCAGGGATAAAAAAATAAGCCTTTATGTATTCGGAGATGAATTCAGCGGTGCCGCCATCCAACCGGTCATCAATGAGGTGGCCAGAATCAACAGAGCAGCAGAAGACGGTTCTCATCGGGTCCGGATTCATGCGGTAGGTTTCCCGACCGTAATGGAAATAACGGATCGATCCGGTAACACCGGCGAACGATTTGCCACGCTTATGCGCGCTTTATGCCAAAGAAACGGTGGTGCCTTCGTCGGGTTGAACAGCACAGGACCTTGAAACAGACAACTCAAAAAAAATGTCGCCCATAAAACAACAGGCTTTATGGGCGACCCCCATTCTCGGCACACCATCTGATAGAGGCTTGGATGGGCAACAATTTTTTTACTCGGAATATCCGCTTCCGACAATCAAACCGCCCTTGGTCTTCCTGACATAGGTGTGTTTTTTGTCTCCTTTCCATTCATAACTCACCCAGACCCCGTCAGAAGTCGCTTTGGCACATTCATTATAAACCGGTTCTGCTTTTTCTTTAAGGCTTTGCCCAGTCAGAGACGGATGAACCAGGAGCATCCCCCCTTCTTCCATTATGAATACATAATAGGGTTTATTTTGTGCTGCACTCATGAAGTCCTGTGCTGTTTTCCCGCCGTCAATGGCAACAACAATGTCATCGACCTGTTTTTTAATCGCATCTTTATCGGCTGCAAACGCACCTGTTGACAAACAAAGCCCAATAATCAACGTTAAAGATATAATTGCCAATTTTTTCATGGTTATCTCCTTTTTGGGTTTATGTATTTAATATTGTTAACATAAAACAACCTTGCCCGAGTGATTTGCGCTTTGACCACCCCCTTTATTTTATAAAAATTGAACTTCAATACGCTTATGAATTACACCAATTACAAAAGCAATTGGTATGCCAATCGCGACAAAAAGATAACTATTTGAATTTTATATAAATCCAATATGGTTATTTAAAGGCCGAACGGATATATGAAGGGAAATACATGCAGCAGGCATGGGAGGATAAACAGAAAAACGATTCATCTCTTTGTAAAATAAGCATTAATCAATTGAAGGGGAATTCCTTCACTGCTAAAATTGGATAAAATTTCAGCCGTTTCAAACTTACTTAAGGGTTTGAGTCAAATTTGGCAAACTCGCAAAAAGTCGTTAGTGAACTTTTTTAAACCAATATATAACTTGGGGATGAGCGGAATGGATCATCTTTTTTGAAAAGCGTGTACTGTCTGAGTGGTTTAGGAATCGTTGGAAAGAACAGATGCTTGCCGAAACATTCTAACCCAAGAAAGTATCCGGCCTAATTCGAATCCATTGTCATTATATCTAATTCTGTTCTTTCTTTACGATCCTTTAACCACGAGTTTACACGGTTTGAAAAAAAGCATTATCCATGGAGCGATTTTATTAAAACATCTCGATTCCCTCCGGCTTGATACGCTTTATTTACGCCAAGGTTCGAACTCCAGATAAGCGTCTTAAAATTTGCATCAATGTTTAAAACTTCTTTGCCCGGTATAGACCATCGTCGCACCGACTTCATTGCAGGCCTCGATGGACTGGTAATCATTTTCCGATCCACCCGGCTGAATCACCGATGTTACCCCTTCTCTCAGACCGACATCAATACCGTCTCTAAAGGGGAAAAAAGCATCACTGACCATGGCTGAGCCGATCAGCCCGCCTTTCTCTTGGGCGACTTTTTCATCGATTTCCGCTTTTTTATCTTTATCTTTCAAATCATTATAAGGAATATTATGCATTTCAAAGCAGTAACGGTCCGCCAGTTTTCGATAGGCCTTATCCCTTGCAATTTCTGCAACACCCACCCGATCCTGCTCGCCGGTTCCGATGCCGACGGTGATCTCGTCCTTGACATAAATGACGGAATTTGAAGTAATTCCAGATTCTACAAGCCATCCAAACAGCATGTTTTCGTATTCTTCATCCGTGGGCTTTCGGTTGACTTGATAGTGCTTTCCCTTATATTCGCATGCGGCAAGTTTCAGATCCGCCTTTGTACGGGCGGCCGGCACAAATGACCACTGGGCGATAATACCACCGTCTATCAGGCTTTTGAATTCCACACATCTTTGTCCCACAAAGGTCTGCAATCGGTTAATATTATCAATTCGGATAACCCTTAAGTTTTTTTTCTTTGAAAAAATCCCCATTACGCCTTCTTCAAATTCCGGGGCCACAACAACTTCGGCGTACTGTTCGGCAATGGCTTCAGCCGTTACCTGATCAACAGCCCTGTTAACGGCGATACACCCCCCAAATGCTGCCACCCTGTCTGCCATGTTTGCCTTTTGATAGGCGTCTACCAATGTGTCCGACCTGGCCACACCACAGGGATTGTTGTGCTTGACAATGACAACCGTGGGTTTATCCACAAAATATCTTAAAATATTCAGAGAGTTGTCTGCATCGGTCAGGTTGGTTTTTCCGGGATGTTTTCCGGACTGCAAAAGCTCAATGTCTGAAGCCAGGAATTGTCCCGGCTGAATCGATTGGGTTTCCCCTAAAACCAGATTCCCATTGATCAGCTTGTAAAGTGCCGCTTCCTGACCCGGATTCTCACCGTATCGTAATCCTTTTTGGACATTATCGATGGTCCATGCCACTTTTTCGTAAAAAAGGGTTTGCCGTTTGCCCTGATCCACGAAACTGATCTCCATCTCCGGCGGAAAATGGTCATCCATGATAGTCCGATACATTTTCTTTAGATCTTCAGCCATTTTTTTCTCCTTTTTTTGTTAGTTCCGCTGAGGCGATTTACAGCTGTTTAGGTCTTTGAAACAAATCGACGTTGAAGGAGCTTCAGAAAGGGGTAAATTTTTTAGCTGGAAGCTGTCCCCATCTGTAAGGTGTAGCACGCAGCCGCCGTATCAAATGCTTTAGAACCCATAAAGTCCGCGATGGTACGGTCGTAAACCGCCGTGTGGTCAAATGCCTTTCGCGCAAGACGGTATCGAAGTTCCAGCGAAATCGACCCATTGTTTGATTTCATTTCTGATAGGATCGCTGCATAGTCCGACGGATCGACCACCGATGCAACCCTCAAATAATTTTTTGCAGAGGCTCTTATCATACACGGCCCGCCGATATCAATATTGCCGCGAGCCATCTCAACGGTTACATCTGGTTTTGAAATTGTATCTTTAAAAGGATATAAGTTGCAGAGGGTCATATCAATATGTACCGAACCGGTTCGCTGAATGTCCTCATTGTGAGCGTCATTGTAAGTTTCAGTTAACAGCCCGAGATATATTTTAAAATCCAGGGTTTTCACGAGGCCGCCCTGGGTTTCCGGCTGGCCCGTGTAATCCGAAACTTGTGTCAAACAAGAATCCGCCGCTTTTCCAAGAATTTCTTTGATTTTTTTGTAGGTACCGCCTGTTGAAAAAAATTTTATCTCAGGATTAATCCTGAGCAGTTCCGGTATGAACGATTCCAGGCCGCTTTTGTCAAAAACACTTGCAAGCACATGCTTCACCTTGACCAGATCATCGATCTTTTCAACCACATTAATACTCATAACATCTACCCCTTTTTTCCCATAAGTTTTGATAACTCATTTAAAACGCAGAACTTCGCCAGGAAACCCCGGCATCCTTTATTCTGAGCGTTTACCCGTCATATGTTCTATTTCGACCTTGATAATTCGTATATTGTTTAATTTAGTGTTTGGATACGTATATGCTCCATCCGAATAGTGTTTCATGATAATATCCAATGCGTCACGTTTGGCCTCAACATCGTCAATAAACGACGCCTTGCCGAAACCGATAACACTTTCATATTTCATCCCCCACTCACATGCGTTATCCGCTTTTATGGGTTCATAGTCAACATCGAATTCAAAACAGACATCATTGTTTTTTTTGAGCACATCGATTTTTTTGCCGTTTTGTGCTGAATGAAAATAGAGAGAATTATCCTTATAGCCAAAACACAAAGGAACCATATATGGACGGTTATCATCAACCATTGCCAGCCGGCAGACTTTAGACCTGCGAATAATCGATTCAATCCCGGCGCCATCCGTAATTTCTTTGTCTTTTCTTCTCATTACAACCGAGTAATTGACGAACGGTTTAAAAGTTGCTTTGACACAAGCAGCATCTGCATATATAGAGAAAAACATTCAGCCTGAAAATTGCACTTACTATTATCGCGTTATAAATTCAAGAGGGCACATTAAAATCCATGTTTAACTTCCTGATCGTGGGCTTTATTTTTATTTTCGGCATGTGCATTGGAAGTTTTTTGAACGTCTGCATATATCGACTGCCCTCCTCGAAATCGATAATAAATCCGAGCCGTTCAATCTGTCCGAATTGTAACGGTGTTATACAATTTTATGACAATATTCCCGTTTTCAGTTACCTATGGCTTAAAGGCCGGTGCCGTCATTGTAATGCGCCGATTTCCCTTCGCTATCCTTTGGTTGAGTTGATAGCCGGAATTGTTGCAATCAATGTTTATTTTATGCTCGGTCTAACCCTGGAAGGGGTTGTATATTTTGTCTTTATTTCATCGCTGCTTGTCATAACTTTTATTGATATTGATCATAAAATCATACCGGATGTTATCACGCTTCCCGGCATTCCCGCCGGCCTGGCCGCTTCTTTTGTTTTGTCCGGCATAACCTTTAAGGCCTCTATACTTGGGGTGTTGATCGGAGGGGGAAGCCTTTTACTGGTTGCATGGACATACAGTCTGGTCACCCGCAAGGAAGGCATGGGCGGGGGAGACATCAAACTTCTGGCTATGATCGGCGCCTTTATCGGCTGGAAAGGGGTTATCTTTACTATTTTTGTCGCATCCGTTGCGGGAACTTTTGTGGGAATAACGTTAATGCTGCTTAAAGGCAAGAATTTGAAGTTTGAGCTTCCGTTCGGTCCGTTTCTTTCCATTGGTGCAATTTCATTTATTTTCTTTGGAGAGAGGGTCTTATTTTGGTATTTTAATTCATTTTGAGTTGTTCCGGATTAGATGCTATGGCCACCTTAAGATACAAATCCCCCCGCTGACCGTCGGATGCTATTTTTCCCAAACCTTTCAGGCGCAGTTTGCTCCCTTCCGTCACACCGGGAGGAACAATCACCTTAACAGTCCGTTTTTGAAACCCCCATGGAATATTGACCAGTTTTTGGGTGCCCACAAGCGCCTCAAATGACGTAATGTTAATCGTACCATACAGATGGGGATCATTCCCGAGACCTACAGGTCGTATCACCTGCAAACGGTGTGATTTTCTTTTGGCTGTGACGTGACGCATTTTACCGGTAACCCCGGTTTGGGGCAATGCAAGAAATATTTTTAAAAAAAGAATCCCGGAAACAAATCCACCGATGTGTGCCCACCATGCAATTCCACCGATATTGCCATGGCTTCCTGCCGCATTTAAAAACTGTAAAGCAAACCAAATCCCCAGAAAGAAGAACGCGGGAACTTCAATAAACCAGGGGATAAAGATAATGGGGATCAGTGTTAATATCTTGGAATGGGGATAAAGGATCAAATACGC
>ENA-OSEO01003105-OSEO01003105.1-sediment-metagenome-genome-assembly--contig:-NODE-3105-length-20634-cov-4.344797_pt1 | contig 20634 bp, 16 predicted proteins | sample MGYA00237883_ERZ534232 | MGnify/ENA metagenome assembly ERZ534232
TCTAAACCCCACGTGTGACAGATACGGTCACACGTTCCCCATTTTTTTTATTTTTTTTCGAAACCCGGCCGGGTGTGATATGAAAGGGCTAAGTGCTCTGGGTCATAAATTCGGTGACGTCTGTTGAAAACTGGAATCAAATGGAATTCCTTAAAGAAATCCCCCTGACCCCCTTTGACAAAGGGGGAAATCAATCTTTTCCCTTTTTTAAAGGGGAGGCAAATTCCCCTCCTCCCTTTGAAAAAGGGGGCAAATTCCCCTCCTCCCTTTGAAAAAGGGGGCAAATTCCCCTCCTCCCTTTTTTAAAGGGAGGCCGGGAGGGATTTTAAAACGATATCGTATTTATGCCAACCTGTACTAAGGTTGGCATGCGGCCGGGGGAAGGCCGAAAATCGTCACGCGCACGGAGGGGGACCATGGCCCGGGGGGACCGGCTGGGGCGACAGTGGAAAATCATACAGACGCTGCTGGCCTCTCGGCGGGGGAAGCCGGCCGCAGAGCTGGCCGAGGTGATCGGGTGCAATTCCCGAACCGTTTACCGGGATCTGGAAGCGCTGCAGTCCGCGGGATTTCCCCTTTTCACCGAGCAGATCGGTAAAAACAGCTTCTGGTCCCTGGTGGAATCCGCCAAACGCCAGATTCCCATTCCCCTCAGCCTGGCCGAATTGATGGCCCTCTATTTCAGCCGGGACATGATGAAGATCCTCAAAAATACCGTATTTTACGATTCGCTGGAATCGCTTTTCCAGAAGGTCAAATCGACCCTTCCGGCCGAATATGTCACCTATCTGCGCCGGATCGAGCAGGGGCTGGAGGTCGGCCCGAAGCCGTACAAACCCTATGGCCGGTACCGGGGGATCATCGATCGGGTCAACCAAGCCGTGGTTCACCGGAAGCACATCGAGATCGATTATTTTTCCATGAGCCGGAAAGAGACCACCCGGCGGCGGGTGGCCCCCTACAAGGTCTGGTTTTTTGATTCGACCTTCTACATGATCGGATATTGCCGGTTGCGAAAGGACGTCCGCATCTTCGCGCTGGACCGGATCCGGAGCATCGAGATGACCGATGAGCCCTTTGAAATCCCGGAATCGTTCGATCCCGAAACCTTCATGCGATCGAGTTTCGGGGTGTTTCACGGCCCCCCGGTTAAGGTGAAAATCCGGTTCGGCCCCGCAATCGCCGGGTATATCGAAGAAAAGGTCTGGCACGAAACCCAGCGCATCGAGCGCAACCCGGATGGCTCCATCCTGTTTACCGCGGAGGTGGCCGGCACCGAGGAAATCAAATTCTGGGTTCTCCACTGGGGGTCAAACGCGCAAGTCCTGGCCCCGGAATCCCTCCGCAGGCAGGTCCGCGCAGAGGCCGAGGCCATGCTCACGGCCTATGACGGTGAGGGCTGAACGCTCGGCCGACCATCGGATGCACCGGTGCCCGAGCGGATGAGTTTCCACCGAAGAGGATACCGCCGGAACCCCAGGTCGAGAGTTATTCATATCCCGGAAAGGCGTGCTGAAGATCCTAGGCAAGCCGATCCATGAGTTTCGCACCCCACCCCTCGTGTTGCCGCTTTTGGACGATACGGCGGCCGCGCTTGACACCGGCCCCTTTTTGACCTACTGCTTTAAAAATGGTTCCGGGTTCAAGGGGTTTCACCCATCGGAACGGTTCGGAATACGGATCAACAAAGGAAACTGTGGCAATGATCAGACAGCCTGCGTCCTCCCCTGACAAGGACGTTCTTTTTATGGTATCCCCCATCGGCACCCTGTACCGGTCCTACCCCTATATCGAACCCCCTTACGGGGCCGCACTGGTTGCGGCGGGCCTCCGCGACAACGGGTATCGTGTCACCTTTTCCGATCTGGATCTCCAGTTGAACCACTGGCAAAAAAGGAAACCGTCCCTGAGCCGCAAAACCCTTTCGCTGCTCGAAGACTGGCGGCACCTGCCGGATCGATTGGACCGCCTGCCCGGGGACCTGCAGGATCTCATCCGGCGCTTTTGCGAGTTTATCGATCCCGGCCGGTTCCGCTACCTGGCGCTCTCGCTCAGCCGGCTGTCCAAAAAGACCCGGGTGTACGACACCGAGTTCGGTTTCGCCCTGGCCCTGGCAGGGGCGTTTCGATCCCACCACCCCGGCCCGGTGATCTTCGGCGGCCAGATCATCAACAAGATCGGCCGCCGGTCGGTGGAAGGAGCGATCGCAAAGGCGTTAAAAAAATGTGCCGACTTTTTCTTTTACGAAGACGGCGCCGTTTCGCTCCCCCTCCTGCTCAAGGCCCTGGACCGGGGCGAGGATTTTTCCGATCTCGTCGCGCACCTGCAAACCACCAGGACGCAGGTCACCTGGTGGCGGCAGGAGGGCGAGGTGGCCACGCTGGGAAAGCGGAGGGCGAAAAAATATTCGGGGGGGGACGCTCCGAAGCCAAATGACCTGCTTGAGCAGGAGCTGTTGAAGATTCGGCCTTCTTTTGAGATCTCAAACGCCTCCCTCTATCCGGTCAGCGTAAAACAGATTTTCCCTTTTGCCGAACCGTCTTCCTGGGCCCTTCGGCCGATCTGTATCTACCCGTACAAGTTTATGTACGGTTGCAGCCATCGCTGCGCATTCTGCAAGGGGGCCTATCAACCCCTGATCGTCAAACCGGTGGACGATGTGGTGGACGATTTGCAGTATTTCGTGGAGACCGAAGGGGTTGCCTGCTTTCGGTTTTTCAATTCACAAATCAATTACACCCCAAAATACGTTGAGCGATTTTGCAGCGAGATCCTCCGCCGCAACCTCAAGTTTCACTTTATCGATTCGGCCAATTTGCGCAAGCTCGAAAGGGAGGTCTGCGACATGCTCCGGGAGGCCGGCTGTGTCAAGCTCTGGTTCGGACTCGAGTCGCCGGTTCCCAAAATCTTGGACCTCATCGACAAACGGCTCTCGCTGGATCAAGCCCTGGCGGGGATTCGAAACGCTCATGAAGCCGGAATTTGGATCGGGATGAACATCATCCTGGGCTTTCCCCACGAAACCGATGCGGATTTCCGGCAGGTCTGCGATTTTGCAGAAAGCCACCGGCATATCGTCGACTGCTGGAACTTCAGTGCGCTGCAGGTCTATGCGGAGACCCCGATGCACGATCGGCCGGCCGATTATGGTATCCGGCTTCATCACCACCACCGCGGCAAGATGCGGGACAAGGGGTATGCGTTCAGTGAAATCGGCGGGCTGGGGTGGAAGGAGCGGCTGCGGCGGTCGAGAAAACGGGCGGATTACTGCCAGCACCTGGTCGGTGCGGTTGAAAATCAACTCCGGTCAAACGACTACCTGATTTTTGCACTCTACCAGGAATTCGGCAGCAAAGAACGGGTGAAATGCCACTTCGACCGGTTTCTCGAAGACATGGGCCGATCCATCAGCCTGGCCGAAGGGGCCAAGTGGATCACCCCCAACAAGGTGCTCGGGTTCGATTCCAGCGCATTTTTGGAGCAGGTGGAAGCGTGCTGATCATGCGCCGTTTCTTGATCCCATGCATCGTCCTTTCCGGGATGCTCATCGGCCTTCCCCTTCTGGGCATCACCGCCGGGGGATTGCCCCTCCAGCGGTACCTGGAATTTCCGCCGGTTTCCCGATACATTCGGCACCCCCCCTTTTCATGGCCCGTTTTCGCCCTTTATCTCATCTTCATCCTGGCCTGGGTGCTCCCCGTTGTCATCCGGGGGGTGCGTACCCATGGCGTCGAACGACCCAACGGGAGACCGGCCCGCTCCAGGTTTCCCTGGTGGGGCTGGGCCGGTCTCGCATCCGGAACGATCGCCTGGATTCTGGCCTGGACCCGGTTTCCATGGTTTTCCGCGCTCCAGCCCCATACCTTCACCCCGCTGTGGCTGTCCCTGATTCTGGTTGTAAACGCCCTGGCGTTTCGTCACTCGGGCCGTTGCCTGATGCTGGACCGGCCCCGATTCTTCCTGGTGCTCTTTCCGTTCAGTGCGCTGTTCTGGTGGTTTTTCGAATACTTAAACCGCTTTGTCCAAAACTGGCATTATATCGGCCGGGGGTTCGACCCCTTAGAATACCTTGTGTATGCAACCCTGCCGTTTTCCACCGTCCTGCCCGCCGTGCTGAGCGTCCGGGAATGGATGAACCGCTGGGGATGGCTGGGGGCCGGCTTTCGAGACGTTTTCCCGGTCCGGCTCCGTCATCCCAAACCGCTGGCCGCAGCGGTTCTCTGCCTGTCGGGGTTCGGGCTGGCCGGCATCGGGGTATGGCCCAACCTGCTTTTCCCCCTCCTCTGGGTGTCCCCCCTGCTGATCGTGGTATCGCTTCAGGCGCTGATGGCGCAACCGCACGTGTTTTCCGGGCCGGCCCGCGGGGACTGGCGGCCGGTCGTATCGTCGGCCCTGGCCGCCCTTTTCTGCGGAATCTTCTGGGAAACCTGGAATTTCTTCAGTCTGGCCAAGTGGAAGTACACCGTCCCCTACGTGCAGCGGTTTCACATTTTTGAAATGCCCCTGCTCGGGTATGCCGGGTATCTGCCCTTCGGGCTGGAGTGCCTCACGGTGGGCAAACTGCTGGAAGGGCTTCCGATCTTTTCCAGAACCGACCCAGAACCTGGGTGAACTGCTGTTCACTGTGCAGACGCACCGGGCACCAGGTTTCGGGAAGCAGGTTCCGGTAGGGGGCGATGGAAAACCGTTCTCCGATCAGGAGCACCACCCCGCGGTCGCTTTCGGAACGGATGACCCGCCCGGCGGCCTGCTGCACGCGGATCATTCCGGGGTAAAGATAGGCGAACTCAAATCCCGCTCCCAGATGACCTTCAAAATACTCCCGGATCAATTCCCGTTCCAATGATATTCCCGGCAGACCGACCCCCACGATGCCCGCCCCGGAAAGCCGCTCCCCCATCAGATCGATCCCTTCCCCGAAGATCCCGCCCATGACCACGAAGCCCACCAGGACGGTGGGGTTCTCTGCGGCAAACCGGGCAAGAAAACCGTCCCGGTGGTCTTCGCGCATGTCCGGGGCCTGGACCAGGGTCTCGATTTCCGGTTCCAGCGCAACAAAGGCCCCATGGATCTGTTCCAGATAGTGGTAGGAGGGGAAAAAGAAAAGGTAATTTCCGGCCTTCTGCCCCACAAAAGCCGCCAGCGCGGCGGCCACCCGACCGGCGGTATCCCCACGGTGCCGGTACCGGGTCGAAATCCGGTCCGCCAACAGGACGCACAGGTTTTCCTCCGGAAACGGCGAGGGGTACCGGTGCAGCCGGGCGTCGGCATGGCACCCGAGGATCTTCTTAAAATACGCCATCGGGGTGAGCGTGGCGGAAAAAAACACGGCCGCACGGCACCGCAGCAGGGCATTTTTCAAGGACCGTGAAGGATCCATGCAAAAAAGCTTCAGCCTCAGATCCGTGCCGGCCTGCTCGGTGCAGGTGGCATAGCTGTCATCGTACAGCTCGGCGATCTTGACAAAACCGCTGACCGAAAAATAGAGATCCAGCAAATCCGCCCGAAATCCTGAATTCTGATTCCGAACCAGCCAGCGCTCTGCGGACCGGAGAAAGGCTCTGAGCAGGGGGAACAGCGCTTCCGGGGGGTCTTTTTCCCCAAGGGGTTTTCCGGCCTGCTCGGTCCGTTTCCGCTGCCCGAGCAGATAGGCGTTGATCTTTCCCATGATGTGAAACAGCCCGGACAGATCCTTCTTCACCGAACGCCGGAGGTCCAGGAAGGGCTGCTTTGAGATCTCGGCCGAGAACATTTCCCTGGCCCGATCGACCAGGTTGTGCGCCTCGTCGATGAGAAAAACGGCGTCCGTCTGCTCCTCCATAAAAAATCGCCGGAGAAACACCCGGGGGTCAAAGGCGTAATTGTAGTCGCAGATGACGATATCGGCCCAGAACGCCAGCTCGAGGGAAAATTCAAACGGACAGACCCGATGGGTTTGTGCGATTTCCACGATCTGTTCCCGGCAAAACGCATCCTGGTTGAATATCTCGCACAGGGCGCCGTTGATCCGATCGTAGTAGCCCTTGGCGAATTCACAGGCGTCGGCCGAACAGTCCGCGTCCGGGCGGAAACATATTTTTTCCTTGGCCGTAAGGGTGAGGGATTTTACCCGTGCCCCCCGGCGGGCCAGCGCTTCAAGCGCCTTTTCCGCTACGCTCCGTCCGGTGGTTCGGGCGGTCAGGTAGAAAATCTTTCCGCTTCCACCTGGGGCAAGGGCCTTGAGCGCCGGGAAGATCACCGCCATGGTTTTGCCGATGCCGGTGGCGGCCTGGGCCAGCATGTGCCCCCCCTGCCGGATGGTGCGAAAAACACCCACGGCCAGGTCCCGCTGCCCCGGACGATACCCCGGAAAAGGAAAGGCGAGCCGGTGCAGGGCCGCATCCCGGATCCCGTACCAGTCGATCAACCGGCCGGCCCAATCGAGATACCCACGGACAAGATCCGCAAAAAACGCTTCGAGCGCATCCAGCGTAAAGGAGTTTCGAAATTCGGTGATTTCCCCGGTATCCACCCGGCAGTAGGTCAGCTGGACATCGATGGCGGCAAGCGCGTGGGCTTTTGCATAGATGAACCCATAGCATTTGGCCTGGGCCCAGTGGACCGGATCGTTCAGCCCGGCCGGATCCTTGAGGGTCGACTTGATTTCATCGATGACGACACGATCCGTTTCCTGGTAGACCCCGTCGATGCGGCCGGCCACCATCAAGACGAACCGATCGGTTTCGATTCGGTGGGAAACCGCCACTTCGGGGCGGTAGGTGTCGGGCCGGGCCTGTTGGATCTGCTGATGGACGCGAATCCCCTCCACCGCCCGGCCGGCGCCGACAAACAGATGCTCAAGATCGCCGGAGCGGAAACTGTGTTCGACCAGTGTCCGGACCGCGATCTGAAGGGTATGTTTCAATTATGGATACCCCGTGTGGTGTCGCAGCCAAGCGAAGCTCCCGGCAAATAGGGTCCGCGGGGGAGTTTATCGTTTCATCGACGATGCGCCCTGCAATACCTCCGGGGGCAGTTCACAGACCGCATCTCCTGCCTTCTTGGCCTCCACATAGTGGGCGGCAGCCAAAGCGGCCGTGCATCCGTCCGCGGCCGCGATGACGATCTGCCGTGCATACTTTTCCCTGAGATCCCCGATGACGTAAATGCCGGAGATGTTGGTTTCGCATTTCTCATCGGTGACCACATAACCGTTTGCATTCATCCGGGTGCCCGCGGGCACCAGCCGGTTGTTGGGATCGAACCCGATGAAAATAAAGACCCCGTCGGTTCCCAGCACCCGCTGGGCTCCGGTCTTGGTGTCTTTGAGATCCACCGAACAGACCCCCTGGGCGTCCGCATTGATGCGGGTGACGATGCTGTTCCAGAGGATCTCCACATTGCATTCGGATTTTATCCGCTGCTGGAGGATCATCCCGGCCCGGAGCGCATCCCGGCGATGCACCAGATACAATTGTTTGACCAGTTTGGCCAGGTAGAGGGATTCTTCGACTGCCGAATCCCCCCCCCCGATGACCACCACGGTCTTGTTTCGAAAGAAAAATCCGTCGCACACCGCACAGTAGGAGACCCCTTTGCCGTACAGCTCCATCTCCCCGGGGATATTCATTTTTCTCGGACTGCCGCCGGTTGCCAGAATGATCGCATGGGTGCGGTAGGCTTCTCCGTTGTCGAGCCGGACCTGGTGATACTCCAGCCCCGGCTCGATGGCGGTTACCTGCCGGGAGATCATCTCCAGTCCGTAGTGCCGGGCGTGCTCGGTGAATTTCTCCGCCAGCCCGGCACCGGTCTCTTGGATGAACCCGGGGTAATTTTCCACTTCACCGGAATTGACGATCTGGCCCCCGGGAACACCGGCTTCGATCAGGCAGGTCTTTAGCGCAGCGCGCATGCCATAGATCCCCGCGGAAAGCCCCCCGGGCCCCCCGCCCACGATGACCAGATCGTAGATTTCTTCTGAAGACATCCCCAATCTCCTTTACAAACGTCTCATCCCTTGATGACCCGCGGCAACAGCATCTGGTGCTGGGGGCAAATCGAGCGCGGGTTCTGATAGGCCGCGCCGGCGAATGCCGTCATGTATTTGCGGATGCCGTCCATGTTCACCACCTCGTCCACCAGCCCGTGGCGGGCGCAGTAGACGGGCCGGGAATTGTCATGATACTCCTTTGCCAGCGTGTTCATGGCCTCGATCACCGGCTCCAAGGGACGCCCCGCATCCTTTTCCTTGACCAGCCGGCGCGAATAGCTGGCCACCGCCGCGGTTTCTCCGTGCATGACATAGATCTCGGTGGTTGCGGTCCCCAGCGTAAAGGCGTTGTGCCGGTTGGCCGTGGGCCCCCCCATGATATAATGGGCCGCGGCGGTGCCCTTGCGCAGAACCACCAGCATCATGGGGACATCGGTCTGCTGGATGGAATAGATCAGGGCCTGGCCCAGACCCAGCAGCTCGGCCTTCTCGGCGATATCCCCCACATCGATACCGGTGGTGTCCTGAAACCAGATGATCGGCACCCGGTCCCGACCGCACAGGGCGACAAACTCGTTCATCTTGATGAGTCCCTGCCGGTAAAGCTTTCCCCCCATGGCCGGGTAGTCGGCATACTCGGGGTAATCCTTGCCCAGATACCCCTGGCGGTTGCCGATGACCCCCACCGGAAAACCGTCCACCTTGCACAGCCCGGTGTAGACCTCCGGGCCGTAGCCCGGGCGAAATTCCATGTGCTCGCTGCCGTCCACCAGACGGGAGAGCACCTCGTCGAAGTTGTAGACCTGCTTCTGGTTGACGGGGACCAGCCGGTACAAATCTTCGGCCGGAAGCCTGGGGTCCCTGGGTTCCGCCACCCGGAAAAACCTGGGGTGATAGGCCGGCATATCCTTCATGTAATCCTTCAACCCGTCCAGAACCCCCTGCTCGTCTTCGTAGACATACCGGAAAAATCCGGTTTCATTGAAGTGGATCTTGGCGGTGCCGGGGGGTTCGGCCTTGTATTTTCGAGCCGCATCGATGAGCATTTCCGCCCCTTCCAGGTCGAAAAAGCCTTTGGGGGACATCCCGCTGAGGATCCCCCCGCCCCCCACGGCGATGTTGCAGTCCTTGTGGGCGAACAGAACGGTGGGGCTGATGCCCTGGTACCCGCCGCCGGCCGGGTTGGTTCCGTAAATGCCCGCCAGAATGGGAATCCCCATCTGCTCGAGTTCCGCATGCCGGAAAAAAGTGGTTCCGGAGCCCCGGCGATCCGCATAAAACTTTTCCTGTTCCGGCAGCTTCACCCCGCTGCAGTTGACCAGCCAGACCAGGGGCAGGTTGAGCCGCTTGGCAAGATCGGTAACCCGGAGCACATTTTCAGACTGTCCCGGCACCCAGGCCCCGGCCAGAACCTTGTTGTCGAAACCGATAATGACGGCCCACTTTCCGGAAATCTTGCCCAGACCGTCAAACACGTTGGTGGAGCCCTCTTCGTTGTTCATGGGATTGTAGAGGGTATGCAGGGGGCACCAGGTTCCCGGATCCACCAGGTATTCCAGCCGCTGCCAAACGGTCCACTGGCCCCTGGCGTTGATCTTCTCCCGGGGCAGGCCCACCGATTTGACCTGGTCGACGGCCTGCTCGATCTTGGCCTCTTCGGCCTTGATGGCCTCGACATTCGCGTCGGTTCGTTTGATCTGCCCCGGCTTGAGGGGCTGCCCGAACTCGGTCATCTTTTCAAAATAGGGTCTCATGAGTCACTCCCCTTGCTCCTGCGGTTCTAGTCCGCTTCGATGATGGCCAGCACGTCATCCTCTTCCACCGTGTCCCCCGGCTTGACCTTTACGGCCGTTACCGTGCCGTTATAGGGGCAGCAGATGGGGGTTTCCATTTTCATGGCCTCGATGATGATCGCCTCTTCGTCTTCTTCAACCTTGCCGCCGACTGCGACGTTGACCTGCATGATCTTTCCGGAAAGCGGTGATTTGATCTGGTGTTCCATCCTGTCGTCCTCCATTGTCATGAATTGATATGCATATTTTCATTGAGTTCTCGGATAATCAATCGGATAACCAAACGGTTTATTGTTATGCCATCCCCCCCGATCAAGTCAAGCCTCAAGTGGTCACCGCTTCAGGGGCCACATGCCCCGCTCCTGCAGAACCGTCTTTAAGGTTTGCAGGGCCGCATTGGTTGCCGGCATCCCGCCGTAGGGCGAGGTCTGGAAGATGACCTCGGCGATCTCATCGGGGGAACACCCCACGTTGAGGGCTGCAAAAATGTGGAGTTTGAGCTCATCCAGCCGGGACAGCACCGTCAATGCCGCCACGGTGATCAGCTGCCGCGTGGTATGGGGTATCTTTTCCCTGGCGTACATCCGCCCGGTGATAAACAGGGAAAGGTCCTTTGCCAGGTCCTTGTCGAATGCCCGCCACAGATCAAAGGGCCGCTCGCCGGTGTACCCGTCGAAATAGAGCGCGGCGGTCTTTTTTGTTTTTTCGACGATATCGTCATTCATGACTGCCCCTCCTTTCAAGTATGGGGGCCGGCCGGTGGTCAACCGACATCCGGAAATACAAACTGCCTATCGATTCGCTTTTCGAATGCCGAGCTGGTCCAGGGCGATGATCCATTTGCAGATGTTGGCCGACCCTTCCACCATGTAATAGGTGGGGGCGTCCCGAAACATGCGGGCCACCGGGTATTCGGTGGAATATCCATAGGCTCCGAGAATCCGCATGGCATAGTTGGCGCATTTGGTGACCACCTCCCCTGCAAAATACTTGGCCATGGCCACATCCAGACCGTTGTTCAGGTTGCCCTGGTCCTTGACCCAGGCGGCCTTGTAGACCAGCAGCCGGGCGGCCTCGATTTCCGCGGCCATCTGGGCGACCATGTCCTGGTTCATCTGGAATTCACCGATGGGTTTTCCAAACTGCTTGCGCTCGTTGCAGTATTTGACCACCGCATCCAGGCAGGCCTGGGATACCCCCACCGCGCCCGCGGCCGCGGAAAGCCGGGTCTGATTCAGGGAGCCGAAAAGAATCTTGGCCCCGTCCCCGGGCCGGCCGAGGAGGTTTTCCTTGGGAACCCGGGTGTTGGTCAAAAAGATCTCACCGGTGGGAGAGGAAAAAGAGCCCATCTTTTCCAGAACCGTTGTTTTGACCCCGTTGAAATTCTTGAGCTCCACCGCAAAGGCGGACAGCCCCTTGGACCCCTGGGACCGGTCCGTATACGCATAATAGATGATGACATCGGCGATATTGGCATTGGAGATCCAGGTCTTGGAACCGTTGAGCAGCCAGTGGTCGCCCTTGTCCTCGGCCGTGGAAATCATGGACATGACATCGGATCCCGCATCGGGCTCGGTGATGGCAAACGCTCCGATGTAATCGGCGGTGACCAGCTTGGAGATATACTTTTTTTTCAGGTCATCGCCGCCGTATCGGTAAATGGTATAGGCGCACCCTATGGTTTGCATGTTGACCTGGACCCGAAGCGAGCTGGAAACCCGTGCGATCTCCTCGGTAACGATCATGGCCGCCAGCCACCCCATCTCATCTCCATCGTATTCTTCCGGAATGACCGTTCCGAAAAAACCGAGTTCCCCCATGGGCTTTATCACTTCCTTGTAAGGGAAATAGTGGTCCTTGTCCCATTGATCCACATTGGGTGCGATCCGCTTGACGGCAAATTCACGAACCGACTTTCTGAGCATCTCGAGTTCTTTGGAAAGCTTGAATTCCATGGGCCTACCTCCTGTCCGGTTGATAAGGTTGACAATCCGTCAACTTTGCATGCCGCAAAAATAAGCGTCCTGGATAGCAAACTGTTTTGATAACAGCAAACCGATGGATATGTAAAGAAAAATAATGGGAACCGGAGTGTTTGCGCTTGACCCCTGGGGTCCGATTTGACATAAGTTGAAAAAACATGGACGGGTTTCGCAACATAGACCGCAACCGCATCGCAATCCGTGTGATCGGCCAAATCTGTGGATGAAAAAGGGAGGGTACCACCGATGAAAGTACGGGGGGGTAAAAACGTGTATGGGTTTCCCATCGGCATTCTGATGCTGGAAAGCCGGTTTCCACGAATACCCGGGGACATGGGCAACGCGAGCACCTGGGATTTTCCGGTGCTCTACAAGGTTGTCAAAACGGCGACCCCGGATGCCGTTGTTCGAAAGGGAGACCCCGGGCTGCTGGCGCCCTTCATCGAGGCCGCAAAGGAACTCGAAAAGGACGGGGTCCGGGCCATAACCACCAACTGCGGTTTTCTGGCCATGTTTCACCAGGAAATGACCGCAGCGGTCACCGTGCCGATGTTTACATCCAGCCTGATGCAGGTTCCCATGGTCTATGCCATGCTCAAGCCGGACCAGAAAGTGGGAATCCTCACCATCAACGCAAAATCCCTGACCGACAGGCATCTTGCAGCCGTCGGGGCGGATAAAACCCCGCATGTGATCATCGGTACCGAAGACGAGGAGGAATTTTCCCGGGCGATCCTCAACGACGAACTCAAGCTGGATGTCGAAAAATCGAAAATAGAGCTCATCAAGGTCGCCGAGGAGATGATTTTCAATTACCCGGATGTGGGTGCCATCGTCCTGGAGTGCACCAACATGACCCCCTACGCCGCGGACATCCATGAAGAGATCGGGGTGCCGGTGTTCGACATCTATACCCTGGTCACCTGGGTGTATCATGGGGTGGTCAGAAAGCGGTTTACCGGGATTATGTAGAAGCCGGGCAAAGGCGCAACACCACCTACCGGAGAGGAGCGGGGCGTGGACACAAAGGTGATTGGGGCCGTTACGGCCGCGGTGGAGGCAATGCGGGAGGAATTGACCGAGGCCCTCCGGCAGTTGGTTCAAATCCCCAGCGTGACCGGCGACGAAGGCCGGGCCCAGCGGTTCGTTCACCGCCTCTACGAGAAGGCAGGACTCGGGGTGCAGGTGGTGATGCCCGAAAGGGCAACGCTGGAAAAACACCCCGCCTTTTGCGACAGCGGAAAGCCCTTTGAAAACCGCCCCAATGTCATCGGAACCCTCAAGGGGGATCCCCGGAAGCGTTCGCTGATTTTAAACGCCCATGTGGATGTGGTTTCTCCGGAACCCGTTGGGGAATGGATCCATGATCCCTGGGGTGGGGCGGTCGAAGGCAACCGCCTGTTCGGCCGGGGGGCCCTGGATATGAAATCCGGTCTGATCGCCAACCTCTTTGCCGTCAGGGCGCTGCTCCGCTGCGGCCTGGATCCGGGCGGTACGGTCATGCTCCAGAGCGTGATCGAAGAAGAAGACGGCGGCGGGGGAGGCGCCCTGGCCTGTTTTCTGGACGGATACACCGCAGACGGCATGATCGTCACCGAACCGACCGGGTTCGTCAATGTCGCACTGGCCGGGGTGCGCCGTTTTATCGTCAGGGTTTATGGAAAACCGGCCCATCCGGCACAGAGCCATCTCGGGGTGAATGCCATCGGTAAAATGCTCCCCCTCTACGAGGCGATCCAAAGACTCGACGCCCATCGAAAGGCAACCGTCCGGTTCCCCCTGTTCGAAGAGGCCGGAAGCCCGGCTGCGCACCTGATCGTCGGCACGCTTCGGGCCGGGGATCACATCTCCACCGTTGCCGGGTTCGCCGAGATGGGGGGCCGGGTCGGCTTTATCCCCGGGGAAACCGATCAAGAAATCCGAGCCCTCATCCAAGACACCATCCGGGAGGCCGCGGGTCGGGACCCGTGGCTTCGGGAGCACCCGCCCGTTGTGGAATGGCTCCCCATCCTGTTCGAACCCTTTCACCAGGATCCGGAACACGAATTTGTCCAAACCATCATGACCGCGGTAAAATCGGTGGTCGGCGATCGCGCGGAGGTGAAACCCAGGGGGGTGACCTGGTCGGAGGATACGCGATTGGCCCAATATTTCGGGTTTCCGGCCGTCAGCTTCGGCCCCGTGGGAGAGCGCCCCCACGGGGTGGACGAGTACGTGGATCTGGACTCGGTGGTCCTGCTGGCGCAATCCGTCGCCCTGTCGACCCTGGCCTGGTGTTCAAAAAGGCCCCAACCCCATCGCACCGCTTTTTGAATCCCGGGTGCGTCGACATTCTGGCCCGTAAATTGCATTTCCCCGATGGGCGGCACCGGGTGATTCCCGGATCCACCAAACTCTTCAAGCGGGATGCGAGGGGAATGCAATGCTTGGCGGCAATCTTGCTGGAAAAATGAAGCGTCAAAAGACCGTTGCGGGGGACCAAAATACGATGGGGCTGGATATCGGAACCTCCCATGTGGTGGTCTACAAAAACGGGGGGGCGGAAGCCTGCGTGCAGATGGAGTCCAACGTCTTTTTCACCCTGCCGTCCCTTCCGCAAACCAAGGAAATCCTGATCGAGAATCATATCCAATTTTTGGATAAGGATCAGTGGCTGTATATCATCGGCGATCCTGCCGAGGAGTTTGCCAGCATGCTGGGCGGGCAGACCCGGCACCCCATGGAAGGCGGGATGTTGAACCTGGGAGAAGCAGAAGGGATCAACGTGATCTGCGCCATACTCAACCGCTTCATCTCTCCGCCCAAAATGGAAAACGAACCCTTGGGCTTCAGCATACCGGGCAAGCCCATCGATTCTCCGGCAACGGCCATTTTCAACGAATCGATCTTCAAGCGGTTTCTGGAAAACCTCGGATACCGCCCCCAGCCCATCAATGAAGGCATGGCGGTTTTGGTTTCGGAACTGCCCGGGGGGCATGCCACCGGGATCGGCATCAGCATCGGCGGCGGGATGTGCAATGTCTGCTGCGCGTATCTATCCATTCCGGTGGTGACCTACAGTATCCGGAAGGGCGGAGACTTTATCGACAGGACCGTCGCCGGTTCCGTGGGCGAATCTCCCGCCAAAATCAAATCGATAAAAGAAAAGGACCTGGACCTTTCGGGTCCACCGAAAAACAGCATCGAACACGGCCTCCATGTCTGCTATGAGGACCTGTTTTCCACAGTGGCCAAAAGCCTGGAACAGGTCCTGGGCACTTCCGACAGTGTTCCGAAACTGCGCGAGGCGGTACCGATTATCCTCAGCGGGGGAACGCTTCTCGCCCCCGGAAGCCGGGACAAATTTGCATCCATGCTTCGGAAGGTGAAGCTTCCCCTGGAGATCTCGGAAATCGTCCTTGCCCAAACCCCCCTTCACACCACGGCAAGAGGCGCGTATATGATGGCGGCGGGCAACGAGAACCCCTGAAGTGAAAGCAAAGGTCGTCATATACACCTCAAAAAAGGTCCGGGGTCAAATCATCGCCAAAACCCTTTCCGTGTGCGGAATCCAAACCGATATCGTGGAGGATCCGGACACGGCGATCGGCATGGTGGAGAACGGCGAGTCCCGGCTGATCATTGTCGATATCAACAACTGCTTTGCCGAAAAGCTCCCGGCGGTTCAGGCCATCGCCGGGCGTTTCCCTGAATTTGTCCTGGTCCTCCACAGCAATCCTGTGGATTTATTTCATATGACCGAAATGGGCTTGCGGGAAGACCAATGCCTGAGCGGCCCGCTGGATCCCGAAGCGGTTTTTCAAAAGGTTGAGGACCTTTTAAAAGAGATCAAGGCCAAATACGGATACTTCAACTTTCCCAAAACCCGAAAATTCTTCGCGTGGCGAAGAAGAAGAAAAATTTCCGCGGCCGCGGACCGGAGGCATAAATTCTGTCACGCGGTTTACGGAAAAACCCCCACCGGCTTTTACCCCAAAAGGAAACTAATCCCCGCGATGGTATCAGGGGGTCGGCTGGTCATAAAATTTTTTCTCATCCCGATGATCCTCTTCATCGGTATCGCCGGGGGGTTCATCTACTGGAGCATATCGACTTTGCCCGATCTTGACCTGGCGAGCTCTTTTTCTCCCTATAAATCTTCCCAACTCTACTCCTATGACAACACCCTTCTGACCGAGCTTTACATCCAGCGACGCACCCCGGCGTCACTGGGCAGCGTCCCCGAACACGTGAAAAAAGCCTTTGTCGCCATCGAGGATGCCCGCTATTTCCAACACAGCGGCATCGATCCCATACGGATCATCGGCGCCCTCTATGCCGATATCAAGGCCGGCGGATACCACCAGGGGGGCAGCACCATCACCCAGCAACTGGCCAAGATGATCTTTCTCAAACCGGAAAAAACACTTGCGCGTAAAATCAGAGAAATCGCCATCGCACTTCAACTCGAAAGAAAATTCACCAAGGATCAAATCCTTGCGCTCTATTTGAATCAGGCGTATTTCGGTTCCCGGGCCTACGGCATCCAGGCGGCGGCCGAAGCGTATTTCGGAAAGGGGGTGGATCGGTTGAGCCTGGGAGAAGGAGCGATGCTGGCGGCTCTTCCCAAAGCGCCCTCGGCATATTCTCCCTTCCAGAACCCGGAAAAATGCCTGGAGAGAAGACAATATGTGTTGAAGCGGATGCTGGAGACCGGTGCCATCGATAAGATTCAGTACAGCCTGGCGGTGAAAGAACCTTTACCGGAGACATTCCATGAAAGGGTTTCCAAGGCCCCCTATTTTGTCGATTATTGCGTGGGCAGGTTGAAGGAACGCTTCGGGGATCAGCTCTTCACGGGGGGTCTTAAAATCTATTCCACCCTCGATTCCAAAATGCAGCAAATCGCCGAGGAAGCCATCGATAAAGGAATCGCCGATCTGCACGCACGGGGGGTGACGGATGTTCAGGCGGCGCTGGTCGCCATCGAGATCAATACAGGAAAAATCAGAGCCCTTGTGGGGGGAATCGACTATGAAAAAAGCCAGTTCAACCGGGCCACACAGGCCCTGCGCCAGCCCGGATCGGCGTTCAAGCCGATCGTCTATCTGACGGCCCTTCTGGAAGGCTACACGTGCGAGTCGGTCATTCCGGACAAACCGCTTAGCCTGACCACCGATGAAGACCCCAGACCGTGGGCGCCCAAAAATTATTCCGGAAAGTACCTGGGCGAGGTGACGCTGAAACAGGGGCTGGCCCAGTCCCTCAACGCGGCCACGGTCCATCTGGCCATACGGGTGGGTATCCGGGATGTCGTGGAAACAGCCAAGCGATTGGGCATTCAAAGCACGATCCATCCGGTCTACCCGTCCGCCCTGGGCGCATCGGAGATTACCTTGCTCGAGCTGGTCTCGGCCTATTCCACCCTTGCCTCCGGAAAACGGGTGGAACCCGAATGCATCGACAGGATTATCGACAAGGAAACCATGTCGTTGCAGGAACCCTCCGGCAAGAAGGAACCGGTGATCCACCCGGCGGCCTTATCGGGTATCCATGCCATGCTCAAGGCGGTGGTCGAAGAGGGAACCGGCAAACGAGCGCTGCGCTTGAACCGGCCCGTTTACGGAAAGACCGGTACCACCAACAACAACGTGGATGCGCTGTTCGTGGGTTTCGACGACAAATTCGCCGTGGGGGTCTGGGTGGGAAAAGACAACCATGACCCGATCGGAGAGAAGGAAACCGGTGCCCGGGCTGCGCTGCCGATCTGGATCGACTTCATGGAAAGCACCAATCCTCCCGGAGCCGGGGGTGGGGATAGAGCCGTCGAGGCGAGCAGCGAACGCCGCGATCCCATGGCGATGGAGAGGGGATAGGCAGGCGGGATTCCCCCTGGGGGGTCCGGGGTTTTATGAAACCGTATGGCCGGTCTCAAACCCGCTTGCTCCCTGGTTGGAACCCAGCCCCCGGAGCCCCTGATCACCTTGTCAAATTTGAGACATCACCCCGTCAAATTTAAAACGGTCGGCACCCGCTTTTATCCTGCCTCATGGATAATTACTCGCCGTTTGACCTATCGCACCCTATGGGATCGATAAACAAAACGCATGGCACAGACCTTGCTAGGTATTCAAAGCGCAGCGGATGGTTGTTTGAAACAAAAAAACAGAAGGAGAACACTAATGGCCGACGACAAAGAATATGAAAGCTTTCAAGAGCAGTTGAGTACCTTGGGAGGGGTGAATCCCTCGAAAACCGCTTCGATGCACGCCGAGATCGGGGCAAAGCCCGACAAACGGATCGAAAGGGCCGCAGAGACCACGAGAAAGCCCGTGGTTTCCGAAGAAAAAGGAAACGGCGACGGGACATCGCTGGGTCCGGTGGGCCTTGACGTCGGGACCAGTCATATCGTCGCCGCTCAAAACAAACACAACTATGTCTGTTCCATTCAAGAGCTCAATGCGTTCTTCACGGTCCCCAATGCCAAGTTCGCCAAGAATATCCTCAGTCAAAAGGGGATCAAGTATTATGAAAATGAGCATCAGTACTACATCATCGGCGATTCCGCCCAGAGTTTCGCAAATATGTTCAATGTGAACACCCGAAGGCCCATGGAGAATGGATTTTTGAGCCCGAGAGAAGATGTGGGCCTGAAGGTCATCGAAGCCATCGTAGGCTCGCTGATCCAGAAACCCAAGCACGCCGGCGAAATCCTCTGCTTCTCCATCCCCGGCGAGCCTTTCGGGGGAACCGGTTCCGTCGTGTACCATGAGTCGGTGGTCAAAGGGTTCCTCGAGGAACTCGGCTATACGCCCATCGCCATCAACGAAGGCATGGCCACGGTCTTGTCGGAGCTTGCGGAAGACGACTATACGGGTATCGGCATCAGCATGGGGGGGGGAATGTGCAACGTCTGTCTTTCCTACCTCTCTTTTCCGGTCATTACCTTCAGCATCCAAAAGGCCGGGGACTACATCGACTCCATGGTGGGAAAGGCCGTGGGCGAGCCGGCCTCGCGGATCAAGGCGATAAAAGAAGAGGAGCTGGACCTGTCAAAGGACCCCAAAGACCGGGTATCCACGGCCCTGCACATCTTCTATGATGAAATCATATTCAAACTTCTTGAAAGCCTCCGGCGGGTCATCATCTCCACGGATAAAATTCCCAAGATCTCCACGCCGATCCCGATCGTGTTGAGCGGGGGAACCGCCATGCCCAAAGGATGCAAGGAAAAGTTCGACAGCAAGCTGAAAGATATCAACCTGCCGGTGGAAATCTCTGAAGTTCGCATGGCCAAAGACCCTCTGAATACGACCGCCAAAGGGGCGTTGATCATGGCGATGACAGAGGCGGGGTAACCATCCGGTGTCCGATAGTGTTCTCGTATTTTCGGCGGATGATCTCAGGGGCAAGATCATAAAAAAGGTCCTGGCCCGAAGCGGTTTTGACTGTCTGCTGTTTACCCGAATGGTGGAAGACGCCCGTTCGATCGACCGGCAGGGTCCTAAGGCGGTGATTTTCGATACCGAAGGATGCTTCCCCCAGGAGATCGACCACCTCGGAAACATCTGCCGAACCTTGAAGCGAACGGTTGCGATCGTGCTGGGGCAGGCTGTGGTGATCGAAAGATTCAAAGGATTCCTCATCGGCAAGGCCCTGTGCCTTGCCGATCCATTGGACCCTGAACTGATCGCGGCAAAAATCAAGGAAATAACCGCACCAAGGAAGCGGCGAACCGGGAGCGATGCCCTTGAAAAAACGCTGAAAAGGTTCTTGAATCTCACTTAAACAGCCGCCGGGGTGGTTGCCTGTCCGTGGACAAGAGAAACAATATTACCGCCATCCTTGGACCGAAGGGGGGGGTCGGCAAAAGCACGATTTCGGCGAACCTCGCCATCGCGTTATCCCGAATGGGCAAAAAGGTTGTGGCCGTCGATCTGGATCTGGGTGCCTCGAACCTTCATGCGATCTTCGGCATGAAAGGATCCCCCAAAAGCCTCAGCGACTTTGTCCAGAAACGGGTCAAAAACCTGGCCGATGTGATTCTGAAGACCCCCGCCGGCAATGTGGGCATCATCTGCGGCGGGGACGACCCGGGCATATCCAACATGCCCTATCAAATGAAGATCCAACTCCTCCGGCATCTCTCCTCGCTGGACTGCGACCGGGTGCTGTTGGACATGGCCCCCGGGGCCTCCTATAATGTGGTGGACTTTTCCATCATCGCGCAGCAGTCCCTGCTGGTGACCACCGCGGAAGTGCCGTCTCTGCTGAATGTATACAGTTTCATCAAGTCGGCGCTTTTCAGACGGCTGACATTTTTCTTCAAACGCAACAAATGCCCAGCCCTCTTAACCCTGTTGGACCTGGCCCTGGCATCGGACACGCATCCTCACCTCAAGACCATGGAAGGCTTTTTCCGGGAGGCCCGTCGGATCAACGCCGCGGTTGCGGATTCGGCAAAAAAAATGCTGGCCCGGTTACGCCCCCTGCTGGTGGTCAACAGGGTTCGAACCGGCAAGGATGCCAAAGCCGGTGAGGTCATCAAAAACCTTCTAAAAGAATATCTGAGCATCGAAACCGCGGTGATCATGACCATACGCGATGACGTTGCGGTGGGCAGCGCCGCCGCAACGCTCAACCCGATAATGCTCGACGCCCCGGAGTCCCCTTTTTCTTTGGACATCCAGGAAATCGCCGCCAGGCTCTGCTGAAACACCCTCCCGCCTGCGTTGAAATCATTTTAGGATAGGATTGACTTTGCCCTTTGGGTTTTGCATCATAGGGGTGAATGGAAACCACCAGAATCATTTTTTCGCAGGAAAAGGCGGGGTCGGGATACCCAGCCCGTTTGCGTATCCCCGTTGACAGGGTAGAAACCGCGTAAAACCCCTTAACCGGAAGGAGGCTT
>ENA-OSEO01003107-OSEO01003107.1-sediment-metagenome-genome-assembly--contig:-NODE-3107-length-20629-cov-8.957766_pt1 | contig 20629 bp, 13 predicted proteins | sample MGYA00237883_ERZ534232 | MGnify/ENA metagenome assembly ERZ534232
AAATTTTGCCTATTTTTTGCCTATTTTTTGCCTAAATATACAATTTTTTTCCATTATTTTCCATTAAAAGGCAAAATGTTTTTTCTAAACAGGCCATTAAAAAACCCCGCCAAACTTTACGTTTGACAGGGTTTTCAGGTATTTTGAACTTCGTGGGAACAACTGGATTCGAACCAGTGACCCCCTGCTTGTAAGGCAGGTGCTCTGAACCAGCTGAGCTATGCTCCCTCAATATTTTAAATTTCCGGTATTATCCGTTATTTTCTAACTCTGCTTTTCAGAAAGTATCTTATCAAACTCCTCAATCCCTGCTTTTCTGAAATGCGCTGCAAATATAAAACCTATTTTCAGTTTAGCAAAAATATTTATACAATTTATATGGCAAATTGTCTGGATGAAACTAATATTTTATTTTTTAGTCGTCCGAAGTATAAAGATAAAGAGTTTGATAAGAGGTTTTTCAATTTAATTATCCCTGGATTTGAGAAGAAACTGCTTTTTAGTTTGAATATGTATTGCAAAAATACAGACTAATCCGGGTATATTTTTTTTTGGATTATGTTCAAGTATGTCACTATTAAAATCCTTGATAGCTTTCAGAAATATATCTGTGATATTGACTACCTTTAGTTTTTAAAGTTGTAAATGTTTTCGAAATGAAAAATCTTTTGTTAGCGATTTTTATATTTTTTGGTTTAATAACCGGAGCCCAGACAGGAAGAGTATTTGACAACCTCTCCATGAGCAGCGAGATCCTGAAGATGGAACGTAAATATGCTGTTTATCTTCCTCCTGATTATGAAACTTCAGAGCGAAGTTATCCGGTTCTTTATTTGCTGCATGGTGGCGGGGATGACCAGACTGGATGGATTCAGTTTGGTGAGGTAATGCACATAGCAGATAAGGCTATAAAAGACGGAACTTCTGCTTCTATGATCATAGTTATGCCTGATGCCAATGCAGGTACACGGGGATACACAAATGACGTAACAAATGAGTGGCGTTATGAGGATTTTTTCTTTTATGAATTTATGCCTCACATAGAAAAGACGTACCGTATACGAGACGAAAAACGTTACCGCGCAGTCGCCGGTTTGTCAATGGGCGGCGGCGGGACACTATATTATGCGCTTCACAGGCCGGATCTTTTTTCATCTGCTTGTCCTTTAAGTGCATCTGCCGGACCACTTAACCGTGATGACATGCAACGCTATGTTGAACGGTTTAAAACATCAGGGGCTACGGGAGATCAGATACTTGAATGGTATAATAAGTACAGTGCCCTGGAACTTATAAAAAATATGCCGGATGACCAGAAAAAAGCTGTCCGGTGGTATATTGACTGTGGGGATGATGATTTTCTTTACGAAGGTAATTCTCTGATTCATATTGAAATGAGAAAAAGAGAGATTCCCCATGAATTTCGCGTACGAGACGGTGCCCATAACTGGACATACTGGAGGGAGTCATTGCCGGAAGTACTGTCTTTTATCTCTGATGCTTTTCACCAATATTAATGCTTCTGCTAATAGCTTTAAAATATTGGCAAATTCGATTTTTTTTGGGATCTTGTCCGCCACGTAAGGTTCAAACGGCGATAAAAACAATCCCCTTTTCTCTGTGTTCATATTATATATTATGCTATATTTGCATTATTTAGTAAATCGGAAAAGCAGATTTTGTAAATATTATAAATAACCCCGGCATTGATATTTGCTTGACAATAGCAGTTAGTTGCCCTTGATACAGATTATTAAAATTTACTGACCCTCATTTCAATTAATAATATGACCATAAACTTATATTCATAAAAATTTATTTTTAGATCAAACCCAACATTAAATCATTAAAAATTCCTGAATCATGGAAAAAAGCAAACCCATCTTACAGTCCTATTACATGATAAGAAAAACAATAGGAGTTCTGGGAATTTTGCTTCCCCTGCTGGTTTATCTGTTCCATGGCAATTTTCTTTCATCTGTCAGTCACTATTACTATACAAAATCCTCGCTGTTTTTTACCTCAATTCTTACTGCCTTCGGATTGTTCCTGATCTCGTATAAGGGATATGAAAAGGACCGGGAGACTGAAATACTGAGCGACAATCAAATCACTCATATTGGCGGAATTACCGCCCTTCTGGTAGTATTGATACCAACCTCAGCATCCGGAAGCAACAGTCCTGAAATAAATAATATGTGCGTATTAAACAGTTATCCTTTGTTTGGCCATAATAATTCATTGCTAAATACCATTCATCTTATAAGTGCCGGAGTATTTCTGTTCATTATGGGTTGGATGTCGTTTTTCAGATTTACAAAGGGAGAACTTACTCCCGGGAAGAGAAGGGAAAATGTAGTATACAGGCTGACCGGATATATTATATGGGCATCAATTTTTATTCTGCTCACAGAGTTCGTTATTGGATATGAGGTCACTAAATATGATGTTATTATTTTTGAAATCATTTCTGTCCTGTCTTTCGGTATTTCATGGCTGATCAAAGGAAAAGCTTTTGAAGACCTGTTGGAAATGAAATTTAAATTTTTACATTTAGGGGATAAAGAAACTTAATAGAATTTGGTTAAACTAAATAATTATTCCTATGCCCGGTTCATTATCACGCCGCAAATTTGTTGCCGGTATCACTAAAACAGGTGCAGGTCTGTACCTTGGAATTCCTTTTTATTTAGCAAATAAAAGTGAATCAGATACATATTATTCCGGTCAGCAGTTGTTTGACTGGTCTGACTGGGAAAAATACCGCCACTCTGTTAAGCACTCATGTCTGACTATAAAAAGTCAGAATATTGCATTTGCCAGGGAGAATATAGCAAAATATAGCTGGGCAGAGGATCAGTCATCAAAACTCAGAAGAAGCATAGACAGGTATCTGCATCTTATTAATACTGAATTTCTGAAAAATATGATTGAGGAGACTACTCCGGGAGACCCGTTGTGGACTCCCTGTCCTGCCTGTCGTGATAAGGGTTATCCGGTTCATCCTCATGGTTTATGGAACTGGAGTGTTGAAAATCCGGATAAACTCACATGTGATGTTTGTGGAACTGTTTTTCCCAATATTTCATATCCTGAATCTATAATCTTCAGGACACAATGGGGGAGGCCTCAGAACCTGACTTACTGCGGAGGAGATACATTTACAATTTTTGGCTATAAAGAAGGAAGACCTTCATTCAGTGCAAATATAAGATCCAGAAAGGTTCAGTGGATGGCTAATTATTGTAACTCTCTTGCCAAAGGTTATGTACTTTTTGGAGATCTCAGGTATGTCCGGGCCTGTCGTAGTATCCTTCTCAGACTGGCAGATTGTTATCCGTTTTGGCTGGTACATGTCGGATATGGTGAGTTTGCGGATATGGATCCCCGCATAGCTGCTCAAAATATTAATAACCTGCCACAACCGGAGATATGTCCGCCTCCTAACAAACCTGATAACAGGCTATGGACAGGATTCTGGAGTGCAGGAAGAGCAAGCGGCGTAGGACTTGAATCAGATTTTATCAGGCAGGTTGCCGGAGCTTATGATCTTACCTGCTCTGCCCTCAATAACTCAGGAGAGCCTGTTTATTCTGAAGATGAAAGAGTTAAAATCGAGAGAGACCTGCTGCTCGAGAGTACTGTACTTCTTGTCTGCGACAAGCAGATTAATAATAAGTCGGTGAGCAACCGGACTGCCGCAGCGCTTGTTGGTATGTGCACGGGGCACCCCGGACTTGTCAGGTTTGGTCTCGACAGCTTCAATAAAACAGTTGACGGGTGGTATCTTCCTGACGGGACGACCAGCGAGTCTCCGTTTTACGGACTTATGACTTTAGGCGGAATATGGGATATGGCACAGGCTGCACAGGGTTACAGTGATCCTCCGGGGTATTCAGATATGGAGGGTAAGAGGATTGACAAACTGGATCTTTATCATCAGACTCCTTATCACAGGGTGTGGTCTGCATTTTTTAACGGTCTGCAGGGTGATCTTTACTATCCGCCTTATGCAGATTCATTCCTCTCCACCAGACTTGATCCGGCATATGTTGAACTGATGGTTGCCAATTATCCTGACAAGCCTGAGTATCTCTCCCTTCTTAAAGAGTTGTGCGGTAATGATCTTTCCCGGCACAGCGGTTCCCCGGAATTTTCCGGTCAGTCACGTGACAGTGAAGGTAATTTTGTTCCGGTACAGGAGTTACCTTACAGTCTGGCAAAACCTGACGGATCAGCTTCTTTTTCTCTTTTCTACCGGGCACCCGGACTTGAAAACAGCAGTTCACCGGCATTGGTACTTACCGATTATTGTCCGCCTGATTTAAGGATCGGTCATTTAAGAACCGGCAGTGACGGCCGGGAGAGTCTTCTTCTTATGAGTGCCAGTCACTGGGGCAATCATCACGATTATGACAGTCTTAATATTTACTACCGGAAAGAGGGTCATGAGGTATTATCCGATCTGGGTTATCTCTGGGATCATCCCCTGAAGCCTCAGACCAAGAGAGCTTTGGCGCATAACACTGTATTGATTGATCAGAAGAACCAGCTTGACAGGGAGCGGGGAGGAGAGGTTCTTTTATTTGAGACATCGGATCATGTTAAAGTGATGGAGATGTCATCTCAGGCTTATGAAGGGGCCGCTGTTTATAAACGCACCACTGCGATAATTGATCATGGTAAAGGAAGAAATTATGTAGTTGATTTTTTCAGGGTTGAGGGTGGAGACATTCAGGATTATGTGTTTCACGGTGTTGATAAGAGCTGTGAAGCAGGAGGGAGGAGATTGCGCCCTGTCAGTGATATGGAGCTTTATGATCTGAAAAATGTTTTTGAGGCAAAGGGCAGGGGTATGCCGGTTGTCAGATGGATTAGCGGAGGTCAGATGAATTGTTGTGCCTGGCTTTTATGTGAGAGGGATGAGCGGGTATTTGTCGGAGATGGCTGGGGTCAGCGCGACTGGAAGAATTCTGATATCGGGTCGACTATTCCTTATATTATAAGGCGTAGAAGGGGTAAAGAAATGAAGACCTTTATCAGTGTATTTGAGGGATATCAGGGGGATAGGCCTTTTGTAAAAGATGTAAAACTGATTGATCCGGAAGGCAGTATAGTTGTAAAGACTGAACTGGGCGAGGATTATATCATGTCGGCAGATGAATCAGGTACTCTTAACCTGGGCAGGGGAAAAAGCAGAATAAACCTGGAAGGTCATTTTGCAGCGGGCTCTGTAAAAGATGATAAAGTTCTGTGGAACTATAGTGTTTGAAATGCTAATCATTTTGATGTAATTTCTGTCAATTTTATCATTATATCCTTGTAAAATTCTCAAGAATAATCTATTAAAACTATCCTGAAAAAAGTAATAAGAGTGAGGGCAGTATTATATCCCCAGAAATTTTTTAGCATTCCCTGCCCGTAAAAGGTCTTTAGTTTGCTCATCAGCTTCCTCTTGCCTCAAAGCCTCAATTCTTAGTAATCCGGTAGCATAATCAAGAACAGGGCTATGAGTGCCAAATGCAAATTTGTCTGTACCAAATGTTTTAAGCAAGTTGCCCAGATCAGAAAGTCTTCTGCCTGAAGTATCCATCAATAACTCTGTTTTTTTAAACAGTTCAAAATCTTTATCTTCCAGATTCATATTGTTAGCAACGTTGAGAATAAAATACTTTCCATCAGGTACTGCTCTGATTACAGGCATAACATCAGCCAGGCTCCATTCTGTTTTAATATCCATCCAGTGACGAGGTCCCCTGGTATCGAACATTCGTAATGTAAAGGCAACGATAAGACCCATATCTCTTGCGTTTCTTACAAGTTTAATAAAGGAAGGTTCATTAAGACTGTAATCATGGTATTTTGGATAGAGCCGGATTCCCTTCATGTTAAATTTTTTTGCACATACCTCCAGATCATATTCCCAGCCGCCATACATCGGATTAATAATCCCAAACGGGATGAACCGGGTTTTAAATTTTTTGTCAGACTGCCATTCATCGTAAAGCTCTTCATTACCGGCATGGGTGTCTTTATAGAATATTCCGTTCATATTACTTATTACAGAAATATCAACTCCAAAGGAATCCATTCTTTCCATGAGAGCTTTGCAAGTGTTATATTTCATTTGCTGAAACGGCCAGTGGCCAATATTTGCATTTATATCAATCAACATGATTACCTGCCTTTCTTAATATATTATTGAAATTTTCAAAAAATATCTTTCTTTTTTGACCTTCAGTCAGTTTTGCTCCAAGTATAACTCCCACTCCCTGATAATAGGAGCCGTCAGTACCAAATAGCAATCTGTCCTCTCCTATATATCTAAGAGCAAAATCTACCATGTTGCCTTCATTGTTGCTCCCTGATAAGTCTACATATACGTTTGCACAATCCCTGAGTACCTTGCATGCATGCTCCCAGTCGCCACCACCACCTGTATGGGCATATTGAAACATTGCTTCAGGATACCTTTTTGAAGCTTCAGCAAAATCTTCAGGAACAGATGCATTAGGCTGATCATTTCCATATTTAGTCCTGAATCCTCCGACTCCCAGACCGCAATGTGCATGACCCATCATAACCATCTTCAGGTCAATGAATTTTTCGATTATCGGATAAAAAAGAGGAGAATTTATTTTAACCTGGTTATAAAATTTCAAGGCTATCATTCCATTGTCAATGCACCTCTCAATCTCCTCCATAGATTCTTTCTGATAAATAGGATTTATGAATAATTCTCCCAGATATCTGTCAGGATACTGTTTCATAGCCCTAAGCACCAAATCGTTACATTCTCTTACCTCTTCAGGGGTAGCTTTTTTGTTGCTATGGGCAGAAATAGGTCTTGAAATAACCAGTTTGTCAATTCCCAGTCTGTCTGCTATATCGATCTGTGCCTCGAAGGGAGTACCTTCAGCAACATGCTCGTGTGCATCAATCTTGCGGTATTTCATGACCTCTTCCATCATTTTGCTGTAAAACACCGGAGGAGAAGAGGGTGAAGCATTGGCAGAGGGTATTAGTCCGGAAATACCCTTAGCCACAATTAAACCTGTTGCCGAAATTGCAGTATTTTTAAAAAAATTGCGGCGATCTATTTTTTTTGACATTTCATTAATATGATTAAAATTGTTTATTTTTTTGGTATTCACACATACTCCGGGAAACCTGCTATGGTTTTTTCTTACATAAATTTAAAAGTGAGTAACATTAGTTTCATAAAGCAGGTGTTTAAAAATTATTATTGAACGTCATTACCGGATTTTTTTAATATGTGATTAAAGTTTTCAAAAAATATTTTGTTCTTTTGTTTATCTGTCAGATTTGCGGAAAGGATTACACCAATACCTTGGTAATATGAACCATCTGTACCGAACAGCAGTCTGTCCTCCCCGAGATATTGTAAGGCATAATCGACAATATTATCTTCATTATTACTCCCCGCGAGATCAACATACACATTAGGACAGTCTCTGAGTACCTTGCATGCATGCTCCCAGTCGCCTCCTCCACCCAAATGTGCATACTGAATCATTGCTTCAGGATACCTTTTTGCAGCCTCTGCAAAATCTTCAGGAAGCGAGGCATTTGGCTGTCCGTCACCATATTGTGTTCTATGACCTCCTGTACCTAGCCCGGCAGACGCATGTCCCATGATCAGCATTTTAAGGTCAATAAATTTTTCGATAACCGGATAGAAGAGGGGAGAGTTGACTTTGACCTGGTTGTAAAATTTCAACGCTATCATTCCGTTATCAATGCACCTGTTTATCTCCTCAAGTGACTCTTTTTGGTAAATCGGATTGATATATACTTCACCAAGGTATCTGTCCGGATGAAGTTTCATTGCCTTTAATATTATGTCATTGCATTCACTCACCTCTTCCGGGGTTGCCTTACTCCCGCTTTGTGCTGCTATAGGTCTGGAGATAACCAGTTTATTAATACCCAGCCTGTCAGCTATGTTTAGCTGTTCCTTTATATGGGAATTTAAATCAAAATTTCTGACCACACCTACTCCTATGTGTTCATGAGAATCAATTTTTTTGAATTTCCTTAATTCCTTCATCATGCTTTTATAAAATATCCCGTTCAGGGATGGAATAGCTCCTGCTGACGGCAGGCCTGATATGCTACCAGACATTATTATGCCTGCTGTTGAAAGGCTGGTATTAATAAAAAATTTCCTTCTGTCAATGGCTTTTGGCATAACCAATTATTTTTTATGCTGCAATTTATTATTTATTTTGAGTTTAAAAACCAACGTTAAGTAAATAATGAATTCAACAGGCAATTTATTTTAGTTATCCGGTTTATTATATTTATAATCTGATAGTCTGATCTGTGATCTGCTTTCAGTTAACAAGTATTATGATAGTTATGTCAAAAAAATCATATCAGGGCTCTGTTTCTCAGAATGGAAATCAGCTAAGGACAAGTTAAATTGCCATTGTGAGAATAGAGCCCTGTTTAAGATTAACTAAATTATTAAAATAACAGATTCATTCTGTAGTCGCTTAATTAAGTTCCTGATGATAACTCTATTTAACGGTAACATTAAACTCTTTTACCTCTCTCCTGAAATCAGGCCCGTCATAACCATGATTAGTGGCCACAACTGTCAGCGTATATGTTCCGGCATTCGGGTAGGTATAAGTGGCATACCATCCTGCATCCGATAGGGTTGTTTTTAATCCCGAAGCCTTTGTAAGTCCATAATCTGAAAAGTGATCGCTGGCAATTAGAACAGGATTACCAAACATGTCAGTAGAATCAGCCGTACTATTGGCCTTTTTCATTATATTTCTTATGCCGCCCGGCCATATTGTGATTATATCGGCATTTGTATCCACTAAAATTTTTATCTTTTGTTTAGCAACTATCTCAGTCAGGAGAACATCTCCTTCAGCCGTTTCCCTATACATCCGGACATCATTAATTACAGGATTTTCAACTATGTCTTCCTCCAGACATGAAATAAAGAAGATTGGAAAGGCCAGTCCTATGATTATTATTATGCGAGCTATATTTTTCATAATTATCCTTTTAATTGAATTTTATCTAATTAATGAACTAATAACCAGGATTTTGTTCCAGAGTTTGATCTTTCTCAATTTCAGCCGGAGGAATAGGTAATATTAATTGGGTTTCAGGTATTGGTTCGGTTCTTAAAACCCTGAAAGAATAACCCGGGGGCTCCTGCGTGCTTAAAGCTTTTTGTATATATTCAATTGCTTTATCTGTCCTTACAAGGTCAAAATACCTGTGGCCTTCAAAAGTCAGCTCCATTCTCCGTTCATGAAGCATACGGTCGATGTTCAGATCTGCAGCAGTGATCGGAGCCATGTTAACCCTGGCTCTTACCTGGTTTATATAAGTTACTGCAAGATCTTTCTGATTTTGAAACATCAATGCCTCTGCATACATAAGCAGTGCATCGGCATACCTTGTAACAATAAAATTATAATCAGTACCGACATTGACGTACTTTCCCATCGCACCAACCTCAAGATCGGGAAACTGTTTTATAGGAAGAGGATTTATAATATTATTTGTGGCGTGCCAGCCCGAATCAACGGTCTCTTCATACCGTATCCAATCCTCGGCATTATAAAATTCTTCCATGAGGTTACTAAGCCCGTTATACTGCTGGTTCCAGTTGGTAATTTTATACAGATTATAACCGACTGAATAGACATTCCTGAAATACCAACTGGGCATACCTGCTGCAACATTAAAGTTTATCTCATATATTGACTCGTCGGTAAATTTGTTTTCAGGCCTGAATATTGCTCCGTAATTGTCAATCAGAGAATAGTTGCCTGCTTCTTTATCAACAATCAGCTTTTTCAGAGTGGAGGCGGCATTGGAATGATCCTTTAAAGTCAGGTAGACTTTACCCAGTATGGTAAGTGCTGCACCTTTTGTTGCGCGTGCTCCTTCATTACCCAGAGCGGCATCTCCTTTTTTGTAGCAGTTGGCAACAGCATATTCCAGGTCAGGAATAATTAAGTCATTATATACCTTGTCAACCGGAGTACGTCCTATACCAAAAGCAGTGCCCGGATCATGCCATGGTTCTGTGAACATAGGTACAGGACCATAAAGCCGTACAAGATAGAAATAAGAGAGCGCGCGCAGGAAGCAGGCTTCACCTCGATAGGCATTAAGCTGAACTGCCTGTGCTGGAGTGGCATTTTCAAAATTATCAATCTGGTAAATGACATTGTTTGCATCCACGATCATTTTGAAGAAATTATTCCATAATGCCGGCCACGAATCGGAAGTAGTTTTATAGAAATAATCTGTTCGGTTTCCCGTATGTCCGATTAATGTAGCATCATCCGACATAAGCTCAATAACAGAATAAATCCCTCCATGGTTATGAATAGCTTGTTGGGTTGCGTAAACTCCAACCAAACCTGCTTTAATATCTGCGGCTGTACTATAGAAATTACCGGGGGACAGGACGTCCTCTGGTTGCCTGTCCAGAAATTCCTCTGAGCAGCCAAACAATATTATTGCAAATACAATAATTGAAAGTATTTTTTTCATATCTGAAATATTTTATTATAATGACAAATTAACTCCAAACGATATAATTCTGGTTAACGGATAGGCTCCGGCGTCAATGCCTTGTGATAAGGCTGAGCTTCCGGCTGCATTTACTTCAGGATTAAATCCCGGATAATCTGTGATCAAAAATGCATTCTGGATATTAGCATATAAACGCATCTGACCTACATTTACCCTGGATGTGATGTTTCTTGGCAAGGTATATCCCAAAGAAATATTTTGAATATTAATATAAGTACCATCAAATACCAATGTACCTCTGTTGGATGTACCGTCCCAGGATTTACGTGACGGAGTTGCGTACTTGGCATCAGTCCTGTCAGGGCGCCAGTAATTATCGAAATATTCGTAAATAGTATTTTGTGTACCATTATTTCTGGCCATAACAGCCTCCATTTGTGTCATCATTTTCTTACCTCCCTGTACCCCATTCACCTGTATTGAGAGATCAAATCCTTTATATTCGAAATTATTTGTCATGCTCCAGATAAAATCAGGATTGGGTGATCCAAGAATTGTCTGATCGGCAGTGTCAATTTTTCCGTCGCCATTGACATCAGCCAGCTTAGCGGTTCCGGGACATGAACGATATAGCCAAAGCGGTTGTTCAGGATTTTTGATCGGACTGGTTTTAACATCTTCCCAATCCTTATAGGGTCCTAAAAATACATAGCCATAAAGTCCCGCCAAAGGCTTATTCTCGATGGTATATGAATTATTTGATATTAATGGTCTTTTATCTTCTCCTGTATCCAATACCCTGTTTCTGTAATATGATAAATTGGCTGTAGTTGTCCATTTAAAAGTACCTGTTAAATTATGGGTCATAAGTTCATATTCAAAACCCCTGTTACGCATCGAACCGATGTTTACCATATATGAACTAAAACCTGTAATTCTGGGCAAAGGCATGCTAAAAAGCATATCTTCAGTCAACCTGTAAAAATAGTCTACACTCAGAGCAATTCTGTTTTCCAGGAACTCCATATCAGCACCGATTCCATAGTCGGTTGTAGCCTCCCAACCCAGATTGGAGTTGGAAATTTTACCGTTAACATAACCAGCTGCCACTGTTGATCCGGGTGTGAAAATATAAGGAGAAGATCCAAGAGTACTCAAAGCCTGGTAATTGCCAATTCCCGCGTTTCCTATTACGCCCCAACCTCCACGGATTTTTAAATCATTGATATATTTATTCAGTGGAGTAAAGAATGATTCGTCTGAAATTCGCCATGCCAATGAAAATGATGGGAAAATTCCCCACTTTTTATCAGGACCGAATTTGGAAGATCCATCTCGTCTTATACTTGCTGTCAGATAATATTTTCCTCCATAGTTGTACATAATCCTTCCATACATACCTATCATCGATTCGCTTGATTTGTTTGTACGTGCATGATTCTGTGCATCTAAGATTGTTATGGCCTGATTCAGTGTAGGTACCAGGTCTGTCGGGTAATCGTACTTTTGGACATATGTACTTTTATATGATGTTTCTTCAACAGAATAACCCAGTAAAGCATTGACAGAATGTTCTCCAAAGAGCTTTTTGTATGTCAGGAAACTCTGGGAGTTCCAATACAGACGAGTATCAATATCATTCAGTCCATATGACCTGGTAGGAGAACCTGATGTAGTTGGATAAGAGGAAGGAAGGAAATAATTTCTCTCACGGTTTCTGAATTCATTATGGAACTCTGTACGAAAGGCAAGGTCTTTGGTGAAATTTATTTCTCCGAAAATTGTTGCAAGGTTCCTTGCGGTTCTTCTTTGATCGTCGGCACGTGATCTTGCCAGCGGATTAACAAAGCCACTTAAGTTCCATTGTCTCCAGTCGCCTGCTGTATTTCCAATATAGTTTATCTCTCCTTCTTCATCGTATGCCGCATATATAGGTGGTATACGGACTATATCGTAAAATGTGGACTCCATAGAAGCCAATACTGAAAGATTTTCCAAAGTCGGACTAAGCAATAATCCTGTTTTCAGCCATTTATTAATTTGTAAATCAACGTTGGCTCTGAAAGAAAAACGTTCGTAGCCCCCTGCATCTTCTATTCCATCCTGGTTATAATAGCCTCCCGAGATCATATATTTTAAATCGTTGGTGCCTCCTGTTGCTGAAAGCTGTACGTCGTGAACCTGTCCTACATGAGTGGATAAATCCATCCAGTCAGTATCATAGGGCTGGGCCTTTGTTTCTGGTGTGACATGAATCCACCGTAAGTAGAGTTCATTTATTACACCTACATAACTTACAGAATTGTATGTCCAGTTATATATCCTTGTGGCATCATCATCATCCCAGCTCCATTGAGGTGCATTTGGATCGTTGGTGCCAAAATTGGGATCTTCAACAATATATGACTGAGCACGGGCATCATCCATAAATTGTAAAAAATCTTCCCTGTTCAATGGATTCATTGAATGCATAATTGATTCAAGTCCGGTGCTTATGTTCAAATTAATGGTAGGTTTACCTGTTGCTCCTTTCTTAGTTGTGATAAGTATAACACCATTAGCTGCCTGGGTTCCGTAGATTGCTCCTGAAGATGCATCCTTTAATACCTCAATAGACTCAATATCAGCAGGATTAATAGCATTCAGCGGATTTTCATACTGATCAAAGCCGTCTTTAAGAGGAAAACCATCGATGACAATCAGTGGGTCATTTGTAGCATTGATTGAACTTACCCCACGGATTATGATATTTGTTCCGCCTCCCGGTGCATTATTGCTGTTAAGTACCCTGACTCCGGAGAGTTGTCCCGAAATTGCCCTTGTGAAACTGGAAACAGGCCTGTCTGCAAGAGCTTCGGAAGAGACTGATGAAATTGCTGATGAAACATCTCTTTTCATCTGGGTACCATAGCCAATAGCCACAACTTCGTCAAGGGCAACAGTTTCCTCCTGCATGTTGATATTTATCATTGTTTGGTTGCCGATCTCAACAATCTGCGTTTGCATACCCACGAACGAAAATAAAAGTCTTGCACCATCAGGTACATCGGTGAGAGTATATTCACCATTTACATCTGTTACGGTGCCCCGTGTAGTTCCATCTACCAAAACAGTAACGCCCGGAAGTGGCAGGCCTGTCTGGTCAGTAACAATTCCCCTGATCACTTTTTGGTAAATTTCAGAATTTGAATTAATTACTGCATAGGCAGTAGAAGAGTAAAATAAACATTGAGTAACTGCCAGTATCAGGCTGTAGAATATTAACCTGATGCCTCCAAACTTTTTTAACATGGGAAATACTTTAAAAGAGGGACATCGATCAAATAGTTTGTTCATAACACTTAATTTTGATTAAAAAAAAAATTAAAATTTGTTATATGATTGAATTAGAACTTTATACAACGTTTTTAAAAATGTTGGACCCTCAATTGTCTATTAATATTATTGTTTCAAAAAAAATTCTAAAGAAGGTAAGGCTTATATGTTCCGGAATTTAGGATGAAGTACATTCTGAATGTCCGATATTTTAATGAGGTGATAACGTGAATCCTGTAATTTTAAATTTCAGGAAACTTTTTTAATCATTAAATCAGACATACCCTCGGAAATTGTTTTAGTCCCTCTCTTATAAGTTTAAATACCTCCTAGTTATATTGATTTTTTATTTATTGTTAATTCATTTAATTTACAAGACAGTATACTAATCTTTTGATTTATTTTTTTATGGTTGTTAATATATCGGCAAAATAATATTTTTTCCTGATTATATAATTGTAAAATTCAACCTAAAAATGCACAAAATTCATATTTATAATTAATTCCCTGATTACTTTATTACCCGGTTAGATCAGGTAATAAAATTAATATAAAAAGTTTTCAATTCCAATTATATTTTTTGATCTTTTCATTATATTTTTTCATTCTGAATAATTGATTCATTTCCATGGTATGTTATTGAATATCTTGTAAATATTTATAAAAATGATTCAGATGAGTTATTTTTTTTATATCAGGGAAGAGGTTTCAGCTTTCTTATCCATCCTGAAACCGGTCGCTCAGATTTTACATAACCGGGACCAACCATGAGAAATCCTGTATCTGAAGTACAGATAATACTTGCAGCCTGATCTTCTGTGAATTTAAATTTAAATACCTGGTCTTTGATCATTTTCCCGTTTTTATCCACTAGCAGCAACCATGGGCCGATAGTTCCCGTAAACGATGTCTCGCATTTTCCGGCTGCCAGAATATTACCATCGGGAAGAACTGCTACTGCAGTGCCTTTTTCTGATCCTTCGCGACTGTATTGCTGAGTCCAGATTATTTTACCATTCTGATCTATTTTTGTCAGCAAATAATCGTGATCCCATATCTGCTCTTCAGCTGGTGCATCAGGATTATAGCATAATCCACTCCAGCCTCCTGCCAACAGAGAATTGTCAGGCGAACAGCAAAGACATTGCGGAGTCAGGATTTTTTCTGATGGCGGAAGCATGGTTTTCCACAATAATTTTCCTTCGGCATCAACTCTCATTATCTGTATAGTCGGATTGCCCTTCTGAGGTTTTACCTGACATATAATGGCCAGAGTCCCGTCAGGAAGATTTTTTATAGTGTATCCATATAAAGGCAATCCGTCATAAAAGGAAAATTCAGACACTTTTGATCCATCAGAATTTATTTTCCAAAGATTTATCCCGGGCTGACCTTCCTGGCCTGAAAAGCTGTTAAGCCACCAAATGTCCCCGTTGTTGCCGGAAGTTACATCAGTTCTCAACAGGGCAGAAGGTTGTCCTGCATCAGTAATCCATTTTACAGAGAAATTATTGTCAACTGCTGTAAGGCGCGCTGTTGCAATATTATCAGATGACAGTACTATTGATGCAACCAGAAATCCCTCCTGGTCTTTATTTATTATCCTTAAAGGAATGTCATTATCTCTGTTCTCAAATATTGCATTTTTCAGAGTATCGCCTTCAGGATTTATCTCCAGGAGCCAAATATCATAGCTTCGCTCACGCCCCATTTCAATTGCACCTGCAATAACAAAATTTCCCTGTGCCAACTCAATTACATCAGCAAAATAATGGTTTGATGAAACCTCTAACTCTTTTTCCCAGGCAATATCCGGAATCTGGCTAAAACCTGTCCGGGAAATGATAATTAAACTTACAAGGATTGTAAGAAGCAACTTAATGTCAACAATTCTTTTCTGCATGACATTTAATTTTATTATGTATAAAGTGCCAATCTTTACTACGTTAAATGTATATTAATGTTATAGTAAAATGCATAATTTTATATTGAGTATTTTATTTTTTTATGTTTGTCAATCAGTATGTTGGCCGGGTTTGGAGTAGGAATTTGCCTTTGGCTCTCACTCTCCTTTTCTGGATTATCTTACAGGATTATTGCGTATTGAGGCACTGCGGGAATCTGAAGCTGATGAGACAACAAAAGAACTTTTAAGGTGGAAGAATGCTGACAGAGTATTGGGAGGTTAGAAAAAAATAGTTTATTTTTCGACCTTGCTTATTATTTTTCAAGCTATGTGGTTAATTATCCTGCTGATCCTGTCAATTGTATTTATCATTGTTTCTACTTCTCTTCTGAAGTGGCATCCGTTTCTGTCATTGATACTCGTTGCATTTGGTTTTGGGATTTTTTCAGGGAATATGATGCTGAATGAAGTAGTGGATGCCGTGAATAACGGATTTGGTAAAACTATAGGGTATATAGGAATTGTTATTCTTGCAGGTTCTGTTATAGGTAAGTTTCTTGAAAAATCAGGTGGTGCATATAAACTGGCTGAAGGGGCATTAAAAATGGTAGGAGTAAAAAATATGCCACTTGCCATGGGTATTGTCGGTTACATTGTGAGTATACCTGTCTTTTGTGATTCGGGATTTATTGTTCTTTCCCCTCTTTCGAAGGCTCTTGCTGCAAAAACAAAAATTTCGCTGGCTGTAATGGCAATGGCTCTTAGTCTGGGCTTGTATGTCACGCACTCTTTAATTCCTCCGACTCCCGGGCCAGTGGCAGCGGCAGGAATTTTGGGTGCCGACCTGGGATTGGTTATCATGCTTGGTCTTCCGGTTAGTATCATTGCTTTAATTGTCGGATGGTTATTTTCGGTAAAGGTTGGGTCCAAATTTAAAATAGGTAATGATTCAACTTCTTCAGAATCAGGAAAAAGTGAAGTCAATTCATACAGGCCGTCACTTACAAAGTCGCTTTTGCCGATCCTGGTGCCTATTATTCTTATTGTGATGAGGTCAATAGGCGAGTTGCCCTCTTCTCCTTTTGGAGACGGGAATGTGTCGTTACTGATCAGTTTTACCGGACAGCCTTCAGTAGCTTTACTTATAGGTGTCGGATTATCATTTATGTTGCCGGAACGACTCAGCAGGGAAATGATATCAGGTTCAGGATGGCTTGGTCAGGGAGTTCTTGCTGCTGCTGGTATTATTATTATAACAGGCAGCGGAGGAGCATTTGGAAATGTGCTGCAGGAGTCCGGAATTGCTGAGGTTGTAAAAGATAATGTGACGGGGGCAAGGAGTCTGGGTATCTTTTTGCCGGTTATTATTGCAGCTTCACTGAAAATTGCCCAGGGGTCCGGCACTGTGTCAATAATAACTTCTGCAAGTCTTATGGCTCCTTTGTTACCTTTGCTTGGACTGGATACTTCTGCAGCAAAAGCACTGGTGGTTGTTGCCATTGGATCGGGAGCTATGATTGCCAGTCATGCAAACGACAGTTACTTTTGGGTAGTTACCCAGTTATCAGGCATGAAGGTAAGTCAGGGTTACCGTCTGCAGACTGCAGGAACATTAACCGTTGGCATATTCTCAGCTATTGCTGTCTGGATATTGAGTCTTTGGGTAATATGAGTTATTGAGTAATTAAGGAAAAACGATTATGAATAATTATAAGTTAATGAAAATCAGGAATCATGTTCCCGATAATTCACTTAAGGATGTTAAAGAGATTTGTCAGCATGAGTTGAAAAAGCTTTCAGGCATTTTTAAAACTGGTGAATCTATAGCCATAGCGGTGGGAAGCAGAGGAGTCGATAACCTTGAAACGGTTGTCTGTGAGACGGTTCATTTTATTAAGTCATATGGCGGAAAACCATTTATTGTACCTGCGATGGGAAGTCATGGCGGAGCTACTGCGGCAGGTCAGGAAGAAGTTCTGAAGGGATACGGGATTACTGAAAAAAACACAGGTGCTCCTGTTTACTCCTCAATGGATGTGGTTAATATCATCGGAGGTAGAGCTGCTCCTGTCTATATTGATAAACTTGCCTGGCAGTCGGATGGTATTATTCTTATCAATAAAGTAAAACCTCATACAGATTTTCACGGGACATATGAGAGCGGTCTGGTTAAGATGGCCGTAATAGGGCTGGGTAAAGATATTGGTGCCCGGACAATTCATAACTCGGGCGTATACGGATTGAAAGAGATGATCCCTTTTTCGGCAAAGATAATTTTTGACACAGGGAAAATCCGTGCAGGAATGGCTCTTATTGAAAATTCATACGACAAGACAATGTTGTTAAAAGCTATTCACGGGAATGATATAATGGCAGAAGAGCTTAAGCTGATAGAAATTGCCCGTCAGAACAGACCGTCACTGCCGGTAACGGATATAGATGTTTTGATCATTGACCGGATAGGGAAAAATATTAGTGGTGTTGGTATGGATACTAATATAACAGGCAGGATAAGAATATATGGTCAGCCGGAGCCTGCTATACCGGCAATAAAATCAATCACTGTTCATGACCTTACAGATGAGTCACATGGGAATGCCACCGGAGTGGGTTTGGCTGATGTAATTACACAAAAGTTGTTCAGGAAAATTAATTTTGGAAAGACTTACAAGAATACTGCCATAAGCAGCTTTCTTGAAAGGGGCAAGATCCCGTTTGTTGCGGAAAATGACCTTGAAGCGGTGGAGCTGGCATTGCGGAATTGCGGTTACCCGGTTAAAGGTGAAGAGCGTATCATCAGGATTAAAAACACCCTGAGAATAAATGATTTGTATGTGTCAAAAGGTATTTATCATGAAATAAAGAGTGATAAAAGGATTGAATTACTTCAAGAAGAAACAGATATTTTTGATTCAGATCAAAATTTATTACCCTTTTAATAACTAAAAAGTATAAAGTTGTCAGAACTTCTTATAATAGCAGACGATCTTACAGGTGCAATTGAAGCAGGGGTTCAGCTTAGTAAACATGGAATTTCCGCAGAAGTTGTTGTAGAATCTGACTCCTGTTTTACATACTTAAACAGAGTTAAGAAAACTCCTGCCCTTGTTGTAAATACCGAAAGCCGGCACATAACATCTGAAGAGGCGGCAGGAAGAGTATTAAAAGTATTAAATTCTTTCAGGGGTTTTGGATTTAAATATTTTTACAAGAAAACTGACTCAACGATGAGGGGTAATATAGGTGCTGAACTGAATGCTTTCTCAAATGGTACAAATAGTCAGGTAATGCCATATTTCCCTGCTCATCCGAAAGCAGGCCGTTTTACAAAAAAGGGATACCAGTATGTTGGTGATACATTACTGCATAAAACTCCTTTTTCCAGGGATCCGCTGAACCCTGTAAACTGTAGTTATGTGCCCGGAATTTTGCAGCAGCAGACAAATATGGAGATTAGACTTTCTGAACCAGCAGGTACATCATTTGGTGAGTGTGTTTCCGGGAGGAGTACGATTGTCGTATTTGACTGCGAATCTGAAGCTGATATGAAAATAGCAGGGGATACAATATTAAAGAACGGCTGGCAAAATGTTACAGCAGGTACGGCTGGATTTGTAGAGGTATTGATAAATATCCTGCCGTTGAGTTATTCAGAAAATAAAACTGAAGCTGTTGAAGGACCGGTTCTTATAATTAACGGAAGCATGAATCCTGTTTCACTTGAACAGGTTGACCAGGCAAAAAAGAGTGGCCTGATGACACTGCCTCTGTCCCGGGATTTTATTATGAAGCCTGATTTCAAATCCGTTGTGGCATACAGACAAATTATTGAAGAGATACAAAAGGCTTTCAGCAATAAGCAGAATGTGATTGTCTCAACATATGATCCGGCCGATCCTGAGAGTATCGTTCAAAAAGAAAATTTTCATTCCGGAACATTTTCTGAAAAGGCTGGTAAGGTAATATCTTCAATTTTACAGGAGATTTCATTTAAGGCATTGTGTGTTTTTGGCGGTGACACCTTAATGGGAATTATTAAGGGGACAGGCAGTGACAGTATAGAAGCAGTTAGTGAAATAGTTCCGGGAGTTGCTTTTACGAAAGTGCAAACCAACGGCGGAACATTACAATTGCTTTCGAAACCGGGTGGTTATGGAGGGAAAGATGTAATTTTAAAGATTATTCAAAATATTAAAGGTGTTAACTGATGATTGGAGTTACAATTGGTGATGCTAACGGGGTGGGAGCGGAAATTCTTCTGCGTTCGTTTAAAGACAAAAGGCTGCATGGCGACTTTTTTGCCATTGGTGATTACAAGGTGTTGAAATTATGCAGCGAAAAAATGTCTTTGAATGTGCCGTTATACAGGATGAGTGATCCGGATGATTTCACTGCGGGCTGTCTTAATATTTTAGATGCAGGTCTGCTGACTGAGAGTGATATCATTCCCGGACAATTATCTGAAAAAACGGGTTATGCATCGTTAAAATATGTGGAAACGAGCACAAAGCTTGCACTGGAAAATTCTGTTCAGGCTATTGTTACCCTGCCTGTTAACAAAGAGGCTGTGCGAATGACGAGGCCCGGATTTTCAGGGCATACCGGATTTATCGCTTCATTATGTAAAACCGAAAATTATACAATGATGTTGATATCGGATAAACTGATTGTTTCTCATGTCTCCACACATGTTCCATACCTGGATGCTGTCAATTACGTAAAAAGGGAGCGTATATATGAAGTTATCAGGCTTACCGGAGCGGCACTGCAAAAGCTTGAAAGGGGTGACAGGATAGCTGTGGCCGGATTGAATCCGCATGCCGGTGAGAATAACTCTTTCGGGACAGAAGATTCAACCGAGATACTGCC
>ENA-OSEO01003108-OSEO01003108.1-sediment-metagenome-genome-assembly--contig:-NODE-3108-length-20618-cov-3.172387_pt1 | contig 20618 bp, 17 predicted proteins | sample MGYA00237883_ERZ534232 | MGnify/ENA metagenome assembly ERZ534232
GTTCAGGGTATAAGGGATATCCGGAATCTCGATGATCTTTGCGGGCACATGTCGAGGCGAAGCCTTTTCCCGCAGGGTCTTCTTGATCTTGCCGGCCAGTTCGTCGGTGAGACGGTGGCCCTCTGCAAGTTTAACAAAGAGGATAATCCGTTGATCACCTTCCCAGTTCTGGCCTATGGCCAGGCTGTCCGCGACCTCCTCCAATTTCTCCACCTGGTTATAGATCTCGGCCGTCCCTATCCGGACGCCGGACGGCTTCAGTACTGCGTCGGAACGTCCGTAGAAGGTGATGCCGTTAGTCTGACTGTCAATCTTAACATAATCGCCGTGCCGCCACACATTGGGGTAGACGTCGAAGTAGGCGCTGTGGTACCTCTTCCCATCCGGGTCGTTCCAGAAATAAAGGGGCATTGAAGGGGCCGGCGCCTCGCACACCAGCTCGCCCTCCCGGTCCACCACAGGCTTTCCGCTTTCATCGTAGGTGTTTATCTTCATGGCCAGGGCCGGGAACTGAAGCTGCCCGGCATAGACGGGGCTTGTGGGGCTTCCTGTGCAGAAACAACCGTTGATATCGGTACCCCCCGCACTCGAATTGAACCAGAGGTCTTCTTTGATCTCCTGGTATACATAATCGAATCCCTCGGGAGAGAGGGGGGAACCTGTCTGCCATATCTCCTTCAGAGACGATAGGTCAACCTCTTTTCCCGGCCTGAATCCCATACCCTTAAGGGCATTGATGTAGCTGGCGCTGGTGCCGAACATGGTGACCTTCTCTCCCTCAATAAGCTTCCATATGGCACTTATGTCGGGGTAGGCGGGGTTCCCATCGTAGAGAATCAATGTATTGCCAACAGCCAGAGAGCTCATGATCCAGTTCCACATCATCCAGCTGCATGTTGTGATAAAGAAATGGACATCGTTTCTTGTGAGATCGGTGTGGAGGATCAATTCCTTGAGGTGGTTGAGGAGGATGCCGCCCGCCCCCTGGACGAGGCACTTGGGCTTGCCGGTGGTTCCCGAAGAGAACATGATATAAACGGGATGATCAAACGGCAACTGCTCAAATTCGATTTCAAGTCCTCCCTCCTTGGCGAGAAACTCATTCCAATGAACCGCATTCGGAATATTCGAGAGGCCTGAGGCCTCTTCGATATAGGAAGTGACGACCACCTTTTTGATCGATGGGATTCCTTTTACCACCTCCTCCACATTGGCTAATGAGTGGAATGCCTTTCCCTTGTAATAGTAGCCGTTGACGGTAAAGAGCACTTTAGGTTCAATCTGCCCGAATCGATCTATCACTGCACCCGAGCCGATGTCGGTGGCGCAGGATGACCAGGTCGCCCCGATACTGGTAGTGGCAAGCATGGCGATTGCGGTCTCCATCATATTGGGCATGTAGGCCGCAACGCGATCCCCTGGTCCAACCCCCATCTCACGGAGCGATTTCGCAAGTCGGGCCACGGTATCATACAGTTCAGCATAGCTCATCCTTGCCTTCTTCTGCGTCTCACCCCTGAATATGAGGGCCGTTTGCCCATCACGGTGTCTCAGGAGGTTTTCCGCAAAATTCAATCTCGCCCCCTGGAACCATTTTGCTCCCGGCATCTTGGTCACATCATCGATCACGTTATCGTAGGGCTTAGAATATCTGATGCCCGCGTAGTCCCAAAAAGCGGCCCAAAACTCGGGGATGTTCTCGACCGACCAGCGATAGAGGGGCATATATTCTCGAAAATCAGTCCCATGCCTCTCATTGATGAACTGCATAAATTGGTACATGTTGGAACTCTTGATCCTCTCCTCAGATGGATTCCATAACATCTTAGCCATAGTTTTACCTCCTTGTTACAGTTGCCGCTATAAGATTCGGCTTCAGTGTGTTCATAAATAGATCTATGTGTACAAGCTAAATTCCCAGCCTAAATTTATCCCTTACAATACCCACGATGCCTCCCCGAAATCCCATGACAGACGCCACAAAAAGAAGGCCCATTATAAAACTCCAACTTTCAGTAAAGTTGCTAATAATATCCCTTAACAGAATAATTCCAAATGCACCTAATATTGGCCCAAAGAGCGTTCCCATACCGCCGACGATAGTCATGACCACAACCTCTCCTGAAGTAGCCCAGTAGAGGGAGCTTAGCGGAACAAAGTTGAGAAGAAGGGCATAAAGTGCACCGGCCAGGCCAGAAAAACATCCGGATATAACAAACACAAGTAACCTGAATTTATTAACATCATAACCAATGCTCATGGCCCGGTCCTTATTCTCACGAAGGGCCTGAAGTGTTTTGCCAAATGGCGAATTGATCACTCTAAAGCAAATAACCATGGATATGACGACAAAAAAAAGTATAAAGTAGTAGAGATTTATTTCTGATGTTAAATTCAGAGGGCCTAAAGAAGGCCTGGGAACACCTTGCAGGCCGTCATCCCCTCCTGTAAGTGCCGTCCACTTGAACGCAATAAAATAAAACATCTGGGCAAAGGCCAGGGTCACCATGGTGAAGTAGATGCCCCGCCTGCGGATGCTCAACAACCCTATCAAAAAGGCCCCCATAGAACTTATTATGACCCCTCCCAGCAGCGCGAGCAAGACGGACGGATATACACGGATCAATATGATCCCAGCGCTGTAAGCACCCAGACCAAAAAAGGCAGCATGACCGAATGAGAGCATCCCTGCATACCCAAGTACCAGATCATACGCCATTGCAAAAAGCGCAAAGATGAGGATCTCGCTTGCCAACGCCTTATAGGGAGCCCAAAAAGGGAAGAATATGAGGCCTAAAAAGGCTATGGCCATAAGAATTATTTTTTGTTTGGGCATCGCAATATTAATCATGAAATGACTCTCGGCCAAATAACCCTCTGGGTCTAATGAGCAAAAATGCGGCCATAAAAAAATAGATCAGCGTATTGGCAATAGGAGGCCAAGCCATTATTCCTAAAGCGATGATCTCCCCGACAATGAGGCCACCAATTATCGAGCCTGCGATGCTTCCCATGCCGCCAATCACGACAACCACAAAACAATCGATAAGAAAATCCATTCCCATCAAGTGAGTCACATTCTGGATTGGTGCAGCAAGCACTCCTGCCAGGCCGGCCAAGCCTATGCCAAAACTAAACACCAGTGTAAATATCCTGGAAATGTTTATACCCAAGGCATCAACCATCGAGCTATTATCTGTGCCCGCCCTGATAATTGATCCCAGCCTGGTTCTCGACAAAAACAACCAAGCTCCCAATGAAAACACCGCAGTGACTATTATTAAGAAAAGACGATATTTAGGGTAATACATAAAGCCAAGGTTCACCGCCCCCATGAGTGAGGCAGGGATAGCAAATGGAACTCCCATGCTGCCAAATACCATTCGAATAATATCCTGGAGGGCCATCATCAGACCAAAAGTGAGAAGCATGATATAAAGGGGAGGCAGCTTATAGAGTGGGCGAAACAAAAATACCTCACAGACAGCACCAAAGCCTGCCATAATGATCGGGGCAAAAATAAGGGCAAACCAAAAATTAGGGTAAACATAGGATGTAAGTGTGTAGGCAACATATGCACCTAACATGTAAAAAGCCCCATGCGCAAAATTGATAATACCGAGCATCCCAAAAATAGTTGATAAACCAAGGGAAAGAAGGACATAGATAGATCCCAAGATAAGGCCGTTAAATAACTGCATGATCACAAATTGAAGGCTCATTCTACATTTTCCGTTTCAGCCATTTAAGCAACTTCTCAATAAATCTGGGTAACGGCTTTCTCCAGCAAGGCACTGGATTCGAGTTCCCGGATCGTGGACCGGGACAGGCTTCGGTGGAATGACGGGTGGTCCGCTGGTTCATCATTCCGCCGAACACCGGAATCGAGTTGGTTTACCCTTACTTATTGAGAAGCTGCCAATTCACGTGCTAACACTTTATAAAAACATGTGAATCCCACATCCTTTCGGGATTCACATGTTGGATTGATATCTACTCAAAAATCGCCCAGTTGGCAGCCAGTCTTTCCTGGATCCATATAGGCCTCTCCCGGTGATATAACACCTACAATCTCAAAGTAGTCCCAAGGCTCCTTAACCTCTTCTGGCTTTTTTGCCCTCAAGATATAGGCATTGCCAACCTGCATATGATCTTCCGGACGAATGTAACCAGGATTAGCCAGTAAATCGCTGAAGGTGTGTCCCTCCAATTGTTTAATCACCGCCTTTGGATCCTTGGTTCCAGCCCGCTTTACCGCCTCAAGGTATTGGGTAACACAGCTATAGGTAGCGGCATTCATCCAGTTAGGCGGCTCGTTAAATTTTTTCCACCACTTGTCCACAAATTCCTTTGATCCCGGATTTTCACTTTTCCAGTACCAGGCGCCGGTTACATAATCGTCTGCAAAAACCTCTGGGCCAGCCGCTTTAATATCTGAAACGAAAAGTAAAGCGTGAACGATCTTGGTCTTCTTTTTCAGCCCGAATTCATTGGCCTGCTTGGTACAATTAACGCCATCCTTGCCTGCATTCAAAAGAGCAAGGACATCAGGCTTAGCATTCATTGCGTTTATAATGTAGGGGCTAAAATCTGCGGTGCCCAGCGCTACATTATCATTACCACAAAGTGTGCCCCCTCGTTTCTTTAAGGCATTTGTAAAATGTTCATAGAGATCATGGCCCCAGGCGTAATCGGCTGTGATTGTATACCATCTTTTGCCCAGGTTATCGGCCGCCCACAGGCCCACCGATGTAGCCATCATGTAATCATTATAGGCCCAGTCAAAGGTATAGCGATTGCAGTCGGGACCCGTATGTCTTGTCGTCCCTGAGCCAATGCTGAAAAAAAGTTTCTTATGAATCAAGGCCTGCTTGGATACAGCTAATCCAGCAGCGCTATTTGGACAATCAAAGATGGCATCCACTTTTTCCTTTTCGTATAATTCCTTTGCCTTTTGATTGGCCAAATCCGCCTTACACAGATGATCACGGTACACGAATACAATATCTTGACCCAGCAGTTTTCCGCCAAAGTCCTGGATCGCCATCTGAGCGGCCTCAACATTTTTTGCCGTTATGCCCGCATAGGGTCCGGACATATCAGTAAGTACGGAAACCGTTACTGGATCGGCTGCATTCGCAGATGAACTTATTGAAATTGCGACGAATAACATCAACCCAATAACGAGGGCAGACCTAAAAGAAGTATAATATTTTTTCATTGCTCTTCTCCTTATCAAAGACAACTTGAATATAATTTAAAAAAATTTCTACGTGGCCAAATACCTAAAAAACAATTCATTACCCCCTTTCTTTTTAAAAAAATAGGTTCTGTTTTTTCAGGTTTGTAAAAATTGTTAAATTATTATTATACTCCTAAATACTTTGTCTGAACATTGTCATTTGATATAAATTCGTCATTTGTTCCCTGATAAACGATTTGGCCGTTGTAAATGATGTAGTGTCGATCAGCGATTTCTGTGGCGAATCTGGTATTCTGCTCCACCAAAAGGACAGAGATGCCACTCTTCATTATCTCCTGAAGAATCATCCCAATTTGACGGACAAGAAAGGGCGCCAATCCCTCGGTCGGTTCATCAAGCAGAATTAACTTACTTTCCATTCTAAGGATGCGGGCAATCGCCAACATCTGCTGTTCACCTCCAGAGAGCTCGGATCCTTTGTGAAAGGCTCTTTCCAACAAAATGGGAAAATAGCTGTAAATTTTTTCCAGGTCCCAAACTCCCCGCCTATTTTTTTTAATTGGCAAATTCAGATTTTCTATGACTGAAAGACTGGGAAAGATAGCTCTCTCCTCAGGAACATACCCTACGCCCAGAGCGGCGATTTGGTGTGGCTTTTGTCCAAAGACATTTTTTCCATTAAAAACAATACTCCCGCGTTTTGGTTGTACAAGCCCCATGATACTTTTAAGTGTGGTACTCTTGCCAGCGCCATTACGTCCTAAAAGCGTAACTAATTCACCTTCCTTTACATTAAAGGATATTCCTTTGAGGATATGACTTTCACCATAAAATGTATGAACATCTTTTAGATGAATCACTCTAATATCCCCCTAAGTAGGCCTTTTGAACCTTATCATCCTGTTGGATTTCTGAAGGTGTACCCTGGGTCAAGATCTCGCCTTGGTACAAGACGGTAACCACGTCTGAAATGGAAAGCACAATATCAATGTTGTGTTCAATCAGGACAACAGGTAAGTTTTTGGAAATATTGGAGACCAACTGAATAATCCTCTCACTGTCTTTGCTGTCCATTCCTGAGGTAGGTTCATCTAAAAGAATTATATCTGGATTTGTCGCCAATGAAATACCAATATCAAGACCCCTTTGCAAACCATATGAAAGGTTTTTGGCCTTTAAATCAGATGAACTTGAAAGGCCCACTTGGCTCAGTATTTTTTCAGTTTTATCACCAACCCCTTTTAACTTCTTAAATGAAATGAGAAAATTATACGATTTCTTGAGTCTGGACTGCACAGCTAAGCGAACATTTTCATAGACGGTGAGTTCAGGAAAAATACTGGTAATTTGGAAAGAGCGGGCTATTCCACATTGTGAGATCTTAAAAGGGGGAAAGTTGGTAATTTCCTCACCCTTATAAAATATTTTTCCTTCAGTTGGTCTTAAGAATCCCGTGAGCAGGTTAAATAAGGTTGTTTTTCCCGCGCCGTTGGGTCCAATGATTGATTGAATACCAGACCCTATAGTGAGATTGATATGATTAACGGCCCTTAGAGCCCCAAAATCCTTGCTCAGATTTTTAGTTTGAAGAATTGGTTCATTAGTGGCCATTTTAAAATCCCATTGCACCAGTATAATTTTCTGCCTATACAATAAGCGTCTTAACCATATGACCCTTCGACAAGAGAAAAATTTTGCATGGACGATCACGTGGTCCCTGTTTCACTAGGGCGCCCATCATCCCTGAGCAAAAATAGAAGGGCTCTGAACAATCTCAATTGGACACTAACCGCACAGATTGGGGAGCCTTTTATGAACTTACCAAGAAATCCCTTCTTATTCTAATACCCAACCTTATCCAGACCTTTCAACCCCAATATCTCTCTACCTTCATCAGGAGTGGCGGGTTCGATGCCCAGTTCCTTGGCGATCCTTATAATTTTGGCCACGTGCTCTGCATTGCTTTTGGCCAGAACGCCTTTTTCAATGTAAAGATTGTCTTCCAGCCCTACACGAACATGCCCACCGATGAGCAACGACTGGGTGCAAATTGGAAATTGCGCTCGACCTGCAACACAGACGGAGAACTCAAAATCACCAATCAACCTTTTGGCGTAGTCGACTAAAAACATCAGGTTCTCCGGGCTTGGCGTAATGCCCCCCAACACTCCCATTACAAACTGAAGATAGACCGGTTTTTTGAGGTGCCCCCGCTCGATCAGATGCGCTATGTTGTTGATCATTCCCGAATCATAAACCTCAAGCTCCGGTTTGGTGTTCTGCTTTTCAAAAAAATCGGCGAATTGCCGCAATGTTTTAAATGTATTAGGAAATATAAAATCTTCAGTCATGCTTAAATACTCAGGCTCCCATTCATATTTCCACTCTTTCCATTTCTCCATGGCATGGAATAGGGCGAAGTTTACAGAGCCTGCATTGAAGGATGCCAACTCAGGGCTCAATGCGGTAACGGGCGGCACACGTTGTTCGGCAGACATCCCTAAACCACCCCCCGTTGTCAAGCAAAGTATGATATTGCATTTACTCTTCACCGTGGTGGCGATTTCCCGGAAGATATCCAGGTCGGTAACGGGCTGGCCTGTTTTTGGATTTCTTACATGCACATGGCACACTGTGCCGCCTGCTTCATAAACAGCAAGAATTTCATCTATTATCTGCTGCGGAGTGATCGGCAGATAAGGCGACATGGTTGGGGTATGAATGCTTCCTGTAATAGCCGCTGTAATAATTCGCTTTTCCATTGTTTCATCTCCTTGTTATTTAAACAAAATATTGTAAACTGCTTGATTCCCTGATTTGGAATGCGTATAGTATCATCCAATTTTACCCTTAGATCACAAAAAGAGAAAGGAGTTCGGTCATGATTCACACAACCTCGACCCAGGCAAAGACTTATAGGGCACCACAGCCTCATGAACGCGATTTGAAGGTTTTGATCTCTCCCAGCCTGCAACAAGGCGTTGAAGGGTTGGCCGTAGGTATGACAATCTTGCCTCCGGGGGGATCAAGTAGTTCTCACAGCCATGAGGCGGAATGCGAGACATGGATTATTGTATCCGGCGCAGGTGAAGTGATGATCGGGGAAGAACGGGAATCAGTGGGACCCGAATCAGTTATTTTTATCCCGCCTAACATGAGCCACCAAATTATCAACACCGGCCAGGAGACGCTGCGTATGTTTTGGATTTATACCCCTCCGGGCGCGGAGAGAAGCGTCCTCGAAGAAAACATCAGATAAAGGAACACCACTACGCATACCGCTGCGGATGAATTCTCAATTCCTCAAGAAAATCGTCAACAATTCGCTCCTGATCGTATTCTGGTTTCCAGTTCCATTCGTTGCGAGCGATACTGTCGTCAATCGGCAAACACAAGCCATCCACAACCTTTTGACGTTCCAAGTCAGGCTCGAAGCTTATCTGAGCTGTGGGAATCTTACCTTTAACTATGTCTGCAAGCTCCTGGGCGCTCGCAACAGGGGTTGCACCAGCGATAAGATAGTTCACCATCTTGATGTTCGCTAATGGCGCTTCTTTCAATTTTATAATGGCCCATGCCGCGTCTTTAAAATACATGACCGGGCACTTGGTTTCAGGTTTCACCCATATGGTAAAAGGGTTCCCCTTGGCACATTCCTCAATAACCCATGGATTATACTGAACTATCCCTGGGGTTTTCACTCCTGGTCCCACGATAGAAGGGTAACGCAGCCCTCTGAAATCCAGCCCGAATTTCCGTTTGTAAAATAACCCCATAAGCTCAGAGAATACCTTCGTGACTCCGTAGAAAAGCTGAGGGCGTTGCAAAGTATAATCGTTGATTTCATCTTCACGGATATCTAAGCCATAGGTCGCAAGGGTACTGGAGAAGATCACCTGAGGCACGTCAAATAACCGTGCCGCCTCGAGAATGTGAAAGGTACCCATGGCATTGGCCCGAAAAGAGGCGGCATTGTCCGCATCTGATGGTACGGAGAGCATGCCCCCAAGGTGGTAGATCACTTTGGGCCTGTGGGCCTTTACGACGCTCAAGACGTGGCTGAAATTTCCCAGATCTCCACGCACCAACTCAACCTTGTCCGCCACATCATCCAGAAGTTTTGAAGAGGGGTTAATATCAAAGACAATGATGTCTTTCTCTCCCTTTTCCAGTAAAATCCGTGCAACCTCTGCTCCAATAAAACCCGTTCCTCCTGTAACCAGCGTGCTCACGACAACCTCCTGTAGATGTTATAGGGTAGTCTCTTAAAAATGATTGGCAAACGCACTACCACATAATAGCCCTCACTTTTCCTCAACCCAGTAAAGCTGTTTCAACCGATTTAGAAACTCTCGGTCGCGCTTTTGGACTGCTGCGTCCAACTCTTCTTTCGAAAAATCCAGGGTGTAATCGTAAAATCCTTTCCCCGTCTTGATTCCATAATGGCCCTGAGAGACGAGATGCTGTAGTGCCTCAGGGGGGGCTGTCGAGCTTTGAATATGCGGCAAAAGATTCTCGCAAACCTTGAGCCAGAGTTCCAACCCCCCTAAATCAGCTGTAAGCAAGGGGCCGATACTCGCCAAACGAAATCCAAAGCTCCCCTTCACGGCCTTGTCGATATCCTCGGCACTCGCAACCCCCCTTTCATAAAGATCAAAGACCTCCCTGACCATGGCTATCTGAATTCGATTCACCACAAATCCGGGAATCTCCTGATAAATCTTCACTGGGACTTTTTTTATCTTTTTCAAAAGCTCGTAGGCCGTTTCCATGGTCTCATCGCTGGTCTGATCACCCTTTACCACTTCTACAGTGGGCACGATGTGCGGTGGGTTGAACCAGTGCGTGATAACCAGTCGCTCTTTGTCTTTCACTTTTATGCCGATCTCCCTTAAGGTCAGAGATGACGTATTTGTAGCTATAATGCTATCTTTTCTGCAGAAGGACTCAGCCTTTTGAAAGAGCTCTTGCTTGAGCGACAGATTCTCGGGAGCTGCCTCCACAACAAAATCACTTCCCTCCATAGCAGTTTTTAAATCCGTATGGGTAGACAGCCGTTGGAAGGCGAGAGGGATATCCTGTTCCCCAATCAGATCAAACTGTCGAAAAAGCTCCAGATTTTTCTCGATGTGAGCCTTAGCCGTCTCAAGGATTGGTCCCTTTATATCGTAAAGCGACACATGGTACCCGCCCATAAGAAAACTCTGGGCGATTCCATGTCCCATAATGCCGGCACCAAGAACGGAGATATTACGGATATCCTCAAGTTTCATGCGACGCTCCTCTCTGAACGAACCGATCTATCATGCCAAGATACGGGGTAGCCAAAGGACCAGGTCCGGAAAAACGATAACTAAAATCACCACGACGAACTGAATACAAACGAAGGGAATGATGCCGAAATACATGTCGCGGAGTTCGATCTCCGGGGCAATTCCCTTGAGGTAAAAGATTGAATAGGCGAAGGGCGGCGTCAGGAATGAGATCTGAAGGCTTGTGCAAATTACCAATCCGACCCACAGAGGATCAAAACCCAGGTTGAGAAGAATGGGTGAAAAGATGGGGACCGTAATAAGAAGGATGCCGATCCAATCGATGAACATGCCGAGGAAAAAGATAATTATTAGTACAGTGAAGAAGATGCCCCAGGTGCCCAGACCAAGCCCCATGAGCACATCGGTGATAACCTGACCACAACCGGCATTGAGAAAGGCGCCGGTGAATAGGTTGGAAGCGATGGCGATGACGATGATCATGGACGTGATTCTCAGGGTGATATAGCAGTTCTCCAGAAAGCTCTTCCAAGTCAATTTCCTGTAAGCCAGCGCCAGGCAGGTGGCGCCCAAGGCGCCTACAGCCCCAGCCTCGGTGGGCGAGGCAAACCCTACGAATATGGATCCTAAAACGAGAACGATAATAGAAACCGGCGGCAGGAGATAGCGTGCCCCGTTGATGAGAGAATCCATAGAGAAGAACTTCACCTGATTCTCACGACCCATGCTCGGGCCCAGGGACGGATTGATGGCGGTGCGGATCATAATGTAAATAATATAAAAGACGCCTAACAACAAACCCGGAATAACAGCCCCTGAAAACATCTGAATCACGGAGACCCCTGCCATTGGAGCGTAGAGGATGAGCATAATGCTTGGAGGGATCAGAATTCCCAAGGTCCCGCCAGCACAAACAGCGCCGCTGGCCAGCCCGGGGGAATAGCGCGCCTTGAGCATCGTAGGCACCGCCATCAGGCCAATAGCCGTCTCCGAGGCCCCCACCACTCCGGTGGTAGCCGCGAACATCACGGCAAGGACGATGGTGGCTACCCCCAAACCGCCGTTGAGACTTCCCATCCATCCATGGAGGATGTTGAAGGCCCTCTCCGCCACGCCCGAGGTCTGCATCATCGTGCCCATGAAGATAAACAACGGTACGGCAGCGAGGATGTACTCTGAGAGGGTCCCGTTAACCACCCGCTGAGGGATCATGTAGAGGAAGGCGCTCCCGGAGGTCAGGAAACCAAATAAGAGCCCCATCGTGCCAATGCCGAAGGCCAGGGGAAAACCGGCCAGCAGGATGAAAAGGCTCAGAATCATCAAAACTGTGGTTAACTCAGGGCTCATAGGGTTTTCCTTTGATAGCAATTTGGAGGGAGCGCACGAACTCAGCCGACCCTTGAAATAGAAAAAGGATAAATCCGAAAGCTACAAGACTCTTGAAGGGCCAGAGTTGCGGCCGCAAGATGCTGGATGAGGAACACTCTCCGGAAGTGAATGCCCAGTAAGCATGTTCGCCGCATTTCCATGTCAAGACTATAAAGAGCGGAAAGAAAAGGAAAATATAGCAAAAAACATCCACGACGGCCTGCCGCCGCGGAGACAGTCGCACATAGAGAAGGTCCATGCGCACATGGCCCTTGAGACGGTGGCAATAGGCGGCGCCAAGCATGGCATAGGCACCATACATCATATACGTAGCCTCGAAGACCCAGGACGTGGGTTTAAGGAGCACGTAGCGCATCGTGATGTCGTAGCATATAATGGCCGTGAGCACGACGATCAGCAGACTCGAGATCTTTCCCGTCCAAATACTGGTCCAATCAATGAAGCGGAGAATTTTCTCCATACCAACCTCCACAACAAAAAAGAAGGGCCATCATCCCACAATTAAGAGGCGATGGGATGATGGCCCTCTGGCATACATCCCTCAAACACCCGTCATCATCTCATTAGTGAGGCAGGTGGAACATCTCATAGAACGGCCACCACCGCTTGCCAAAGGCCTTCTGTGATTCCCACACCTTCTTGAAGAATTCATCCTTTGCGCCCAGCTCATCCATATATTCCCAGGCCCAATTGGTCATGGTCTTCACCGTCTCCGGATCCATGATGACAACCTCGATCCCTTTTTCCTTGAAAAATTCCATGGCCTGGAGGCTCTTCATTTCCATCCAGAGGTGGTTTTCCAGGCGGAACTTACCCACAACGGCTTCGAGAATCAGTTTCAGATCATCGGGCAGCGCTTCCCATGCCTTCTTGTTAATGAGAAGTTCGATGCCCGAAGCGGGCTGATGGATGCCCGGCAACATGACGTACTTGCAGATCTCCCAGATGCCCAGGGTCTTGTCAAAGGCCGGGATGCTGTATTCAGCAGCGTCGATGACGTTTCTCTGCAAGTTGGGCATAATCTCTCCAGCCGGCATGAAGACAACGGACATTCCATGCTTCTGCAACACGTCCCCCATCAGAGGCATCATGCGCATCTTGATGCCCTTGAAGTCCTCCAGTTTCCGCAGGGGTTTCTTGGACCACATGAAATTTTCCATGCCAATGGGCCCGGCCATCAGGACCTTGACGTTATAGCCATGCTTATCGTACATCTCCTGCCAGAGTTGGTAGCCGCCGCCTTGATCCTGCCACGCCATCATATCGATAACATTTAAGCCGCCAGGCGCTGCAGTGAACAGAGGCGCTGTCAGAATCTTTCCCACCCACTGGGCGCTGTAGCCATAGTTGGCCTGATACACGCCGTCACTCACGGCTTTAAGGCCCTCGAAAGGCGGCACCAGGGCGCCTCCCGGAAAGACCTCGAAAACCAAACGACCTTGAGTGGTCTTCTCAACTTCTTTTGCCAGCATGACGAGGTTGTCGTGGTAAAGCATACCGGCAGGCACAAATCCCTGGACCTTCCACTTGATGACCTTATCTTTTGCCATACCGACACTACAAAAAGACACCAATGCCCCTGCTATCAACAACGCCATAAAGATTTTCTTTTTCATAAAGCTTCCCTCCATATTTAATTGTTGATGTTGTACTACCAATAGTGAAAAAATGTAATTTTCTTTTAATTGGATAAAAGCTCAGTTAATAAATGTGTGTCCGGTTGAGAAAATCTTGTCCTTTTAGGGTCCCCTGGCGTCTAATTAGGCCGCTGTCTGCACGCGACCAGCGCATTCTTGTGTCAGCCGGCTTCCTGTCGCTGGTCAGGCCAAACGGCCAAATGAGCTTATAACCCCGCAATTGAGACGTCAAGAAAAAAAGCCTCGAACTGCCAAATTTAAAATTTTGCAACTTCCCAATCTCGACTGCCTAATTTAATTCAAAAAGTTTCAGTTAGACATTTGCATAACAGTTGGAAATTAGGCCTACTCCGGACGATCCATGGCCCGTCTGCATTCGGCCAGTATGCTGAGCACCTTGAACGGTTCCTCAATCAATGGAAACGTCGGAACGCCTCTGGGTTCGAGAAAGGCCTTTGCCGCCTCTCTATGTTCTTTTTCCCCGCTGAAAGTTACCAGTATCGGTTTATCACTGTATTTCTTGCAAAGCTCAATCAAAAAATCGAGGGGGGGCACCCCTGTCTCATCGGTCAGCATAAGAATCGGGACAACTGCATCGATGTTTGGGTCCTTGAGTATTGCCTCAAGACCCTCTCTGTAAGCCTTCATTACCCCAATCACGGATGCTGCGGGCCAGATGTCCACGGGATTCCTCATCCTGATAAAGGAAGGACTGATTTCCTGAAGCCTGCGACGGGTTTCTTCCTCAACTTGAGGCACCTCCAGCTTCAGATCTCGACGGCATAAGTCCGTCAAACAGACAAGTTGTGCCCCTGAAGGGGCCAAAAAACTTACCCGGTTTCCCTTGGGAAGGGGCCTAAGCGCCAATACTTTGGCGGCCAGAATAAGATGTGAGTATTCATAGATTCTGACAACACCAGCCTGCCGCAAGGCAGCATCAACAATCTTATCGTCCGACGCCATAGACGCGGTATGGGCTATGGCGGCCTTTGCTCCTTCCCGGGTACTCCCCCCTTTCAAAAGAATGACCGGCTTGATCCTCGTCACATCTCGGGCAATCTCCAAAAAACGCTTTGGATTCTTGAAACTTTCCACATAGACGAAAATGGCCTTGGTTTCCGTATCGGTGGAATAATATTCAAGGATATCGCACTCATCCAGATCCAGTTTGTTGCCGAGCCCTACTACTCTTGCAACCCCAAAGTTTTCCTCTGTGGCAATATGACGCATGGTATGGGTGGCGAAATTTCCTGTCTGCGCTATATAGGATATGGGGCCTCTTGGGATTTTGCCCAGTGGAAAAAAGCTGGACGTAAAACAGTGAGGCATGGATGAATGCCCGGACGTATTGGGCCCGATGCACCGTATGCCCGTCTCTTTGATCGCCTTGATAAGTTCCTCCTGTAACGCCTCCCCTTCAGCGTCCACCTCGGAAAATCCTCCGGCCGCAAGCACCGCTGCCTTGATCCCCCGGTCTGCGCATTCGCGAACCGCACCGGGGTTTGCCTTGGCTGGGAGGATGATTATGGCCAGGTCAATGCCTTCAGGCAGATCTTGAATGGAGCGATAAACGTGAATTCCAAATATCTCACCGCCCTTTGGGTTGACCAGATGGATATTGCCGGCATACCCGTTGGCAAGGATGTTCTTAATGACATCGTTTCCGGGCTTGTGGGGCGTTGAAGAGGCCCCTATAACAGCTACGCTTTGAGGTTCAAAAAATCTTCTGAAATGATCCTTCAAGCAGTTCCTCCTTGATAATTCACAATCTGTTTTTTTGTTTGTCCTTCTTTAGTGCCTTATTGCCAGATTTTCTGTCTCAAAGAACAAGAAAGTCCTTTATGGCATCGATAGAATCGAAGCTCGAAGCTCAAAGGTTCATCCAGCCCGCTTTCAGCTTTCAGCTTTGAGCTTTCAGCTAAGGGACGAAATTGGGTTGCGGGTACGTCCCGCTTTAGTGCCTTATTGCGTGGTTTTCTGTCACAAAAAACAAGAGAGTTTCTTTGCGTTTTTGGGTCTTTGCGCGAGGCATTTTGGTTAACGTTATCCGCGTTAGATGACTGTAACGGTTTGGGTTACACACGTCAAGCCTTCTATTTCAACTATGGCCAGTGGTTTGGCTTGAGTTGAAGGAGGAATTCATCAACCGGCCAGCAGGGGACCCCGTCGATCATTAGTTTCTCCGGACCTCGATACAGCAGTATCCCGTTGGCCTCCGGGTAGTCAGACAGAAAGGTCTTGAGCGACCTGAGGGTGCTCGAGTGAACCTGTTTGGCGTTTTTCACCTCTATGGCCTGAAAGAAACCTTCTCCATACAAGACGAAATCCACCTCCGCCCCGCCGCGAGACCGCCAGAAATAGCAGTCCGCCTGCCCCTCGGAGTAATCGCACCAGGCCTTGAGATGCTGCAAGACCAGACCTTCCAGAGCCATCCCTCCAATTTCATCAGGGCTGTCAAGCGGCCCCCGCGGCCGCAGGTGGTAATAGACGCCCGCATCGAATAAATAGAATTTCGGCTGTGCCGTCATGGCGCGCCTGGCACGCTTTGTAAACACCGGAAGCCTGTATGCAATCAATAAATCTTCGATAACCGATAGATAGTTCTCGACAATCTTTCGGGAAACCTGGCACTCTCGGGCAATATTGCTGAGGTTGAGGATGCTGCCGTGGAAAAAGCTGATGATTTCCAGAAAACGGGCGAACGTCCCGATGTCTCTCACCAGCCCCTCCTCCTTAACCTCTTCCTTTAAATAAAGGGCGATGTAGGCCGCCAGGGTCTTTTCAGGTTCGTTTGCCGATACGACAAGAGGAATCAACCCGTTTTTGAGCGCCGCGTCCAGCGAGAAGTCGGCACCAAGTTCAGCCGCCATGAAGGGATGGAAATGGGTCAGCAGGGCGCGGCCGCCAAGGAGGTTCACACCGCCGCGACGCAGTTTGCGAGCGCTGGAACCGGTAAGGATAAATTGATGCGTTTTATTCTCTTCAATGAGCGAATGGATGCTGTCCAGCAGGGCGGGCGTCTTTTGGACTTCGTCAATGATATACCGTCTTGTCCCCGGGTTGGCCTGGACAATCTGTTTGATACGATCGGGGTGTGCCAGATGATTTCTGAAGGTGCTGTCGTCCAAGAGGTCAACCAGGTAGGCATCCGGGAACGTTTTCTGGAGCCAGGTGGATTTGCCGGTTCCTCTGGGTCCGAAAATAAAGAAACTGTCTGCAGGGCCGACAAAGAATCTTTTGGTGAATTTATCCATTTGTTTCTGAAAAAATTTACGTTCCAGGTAAAAATTGCGCCTCAATTTTACCCTTCTATATGAAATATGCAAGCTAAAAATGTCGATTCAAGACCCACCCCTCCTCGATTTTTCATTTCCATGCCCCAATTCATTTTTTTCCACATTCCAGCATGGGAACGAATGGCGCCTTTTTTGTAAAATTCCTCATAACTTACATTTCGCTTGTTGCTCTTGCAAATTTTGTTGATTTTTAAAAATGGCTGAATACGATCGGATATCGTAGCAAAATAAAGAAAATAGGCGAATAATCTTTTCAATCGGTTTTGGCCAGACTGGACGTGGGTTATTGTGTTTGGCATAGTACGGTCCCCAAGAAGGCTTCGGAGGACATTATGCCAGACGTTATCTTGAAATCCGTCCAAACACAGGGCATCGGGTTCGCACCCATACTGCGGTGCTATTTCAACAGGTGTCATATTCGGCAGATCATTGACGAACATGTTTTTCTTGACCCCAGACGGAAGGTACTCTCCCACGGCGAGGCCTCCATTGCTATGATTTCGGGCATCCTTTTTCAAGTCCTTCAACTTTATCGGCTTTGCAGCTTCGCCACCGATACCACTGTGCTGGATGTGATCTTGCCACATATCGCTTCCAATGAGTATTTCGATGATTGCCTGGCAGACACCCTGGACGCAATCTATGATTACGGCATCGGCGATCTGGAAATGCTCCTCACTAAAGAAATGATTTCCGAATTCAACATCAAAAACAACATCTGTCACAACGACACCACATCGGCGTCAGTTTATGGAGATTACAACACAAAAACCTCTGAAGGCATCCATATCACCTTCGGCCACAGCAAGAAGCATCGTGAGGACCTCAAACAATTCATTTGGTCTTTGTCGGTCATTCCGACTCCGCATTTCCGTTGTTCCAGCAGGCCTACAACGGAAATACCGCCGATGTGACCACCTATGTCGAACAGTGGACCCACCTCGTGGATCTGTTGGACCGATGCGATTTCCTTTATGTCGGCGACTCTAAGCTCGTCACCAAGGAAAACTTGGCTCACATCCATGACCATGAAGGATATTTCATCGCGCCCGCGCCCATGTACGAGTCCTACAAAAATACCTTTCTATCTGCCTTGGACAACCACACCCAGGAACAGATCATCCCCTACAAAAACCAGATCAATCGCGGCTTCGAAACCCCCTTTTCCTTTTTCCATGACCATAAAGACTATGCCCTGCGCATGATCATCCTCTATGATCAAGGGGTGGCTTCCAGAAAACGACACGCCCTTGACAACCGGGTCCGAAAAACCCAGAAAGCTTTTGCTGAGTTAACCCCCAAGCTCAATGCCTATCACTTCAAGACCAAGGACTCCATCGAGCATGCCTGCAACGCCATTTTGAACACATACCAATCCGATGAGTTCTTCAGCTATACCATCTCCAACACCCCTGTCGTCTCTTACAAAAACAAGAAATCGGGCCGGACTGCAAAGGGGGAAGCACAGGAGCAGGTCCAAATCGTTTCCGATCATTTCAGCGTAGCCCTTCACTTTCATGAGGCAGCATTTGAAGAGGCACTGTATCGGTGCGGCTATTATCCCTTGGTCACCAACAAGCCGCAGGAAGACCTCTCCATTGAAAGCGCCATGATGGCCCATAAAGACCAATACAAATCAGAGCATATCAACCGCAGGGCCAAAAGCGGCTTCAAGTTGGAGCCCGTTTACATCCATACCCCCAAACGCATCGAAGCCTTTCTCCTCCTTTTTAAAATAGCCTTGCAACTAATTATTCTTATTGAAAGAACAGCCAGAAACAACGTCCAAGCCCGCGACAAAGGGTTGGACAATTTTATGCCCAACAGAAAAGACGTTCGCAACCCAAGAGCTGAATACATGCTCAAGGTATTTGAATTTGTGGTATGCGGGCTAATGACCCTCCCCGATGGGAAATCTTGCGGGTTTGTTTCGGAATTAACACCCTTGCAAATGGACATCCTAAAAATCTTAGAGGTGCCCGACCACTTTTTTTCCTATGAGTATCTTTTTGACTCGGGTTAGACAAAGCCACAAACCGATTTTTCCACATACTGGGCGGCTTAAGTCACAAAACAAAAATATCAAAATCTCATTTTTCAAAGAGCGAAATGTAAGGTTACACCAATTTCATTTTTGTTCCCAGGCCGAAGCGGGGGCTAAGTCATGGACTCTCGTCATAATTTGAATCACATATAAATCAATTTTTGGCTTGACAGGTATTTATGCATTGTATATTAACCATGCATGTTATTCGAAATCGGCAGACAAATTAGACTGGCGAGGAAGGCCCGGCACATTACTCAGGCTGAACTGGCAAAAGCACTGGGCATGAGCCGAACGACCATTGGGCAGATCGAGAGAGGTACGGTGCAGGATATCGGTGTGAGAAAGCTCATTCGGGTGCTTCAATTCCTGGGCCTGGAGATTCGGGTCCGGCCAGCAGGCAGACCCCCCACGCTGGAGGAGTTGCGGGAAGAGGAGAACCTCTGATGGCAGCGGCATCGTCCCTCGCTGTGTGGGCTGCAACTGCAAGGTCCGGCATTCTGGCACGGGAGGGGGACCTGAGGTATGTTTTTGCTTACGCAGCCGGTGCAGGCCCTCAGGCACAGGTTTCGTTGACCATGCCGGTGAGGCTGGAGAGCTGGGTGAGCCGCGACCTTCATCCCATATTCCAAATGAACCTCCCGGAAGGCGCGCTGCTGGAGGCCATTCTGCAGGCCATCGCCAAAATAGTGGGGGAGGATGACCTGTCGATCCTTCGAGTGACGGGGGAGAACCAGGTGGGCAGAAACCGTTTTTCCCTCCCTGACGATGCGTTCCCCTGCGTTTCTGAAACACCGGAATCCCTCGACCAGCTTCTCACCTACCCGGATACCCACGACCTGTTCCACGAACTGGTAGCCCGATATGCACTCCGATCGGGGATATCGGGCGTTCAGCCAAAAGTATTGCTCGATGCTACCGAGCGTGGCACATTCACATCGGCCCGCTACATCGTCAAGTCGTGGGGAATAGACTATCCGTTTCTCGCGGCCAACGAATATTTCTGCATGACCGCGGCAAAACGCGCCGGTCTCCCTGTTTCGGAGTTCTATCTCTCCGACAACGGCGGCCTCTTCATCATGCGCCGCTTCGACATCACCCAGGCCGGAAACTCCATGGGCTTTGAGGATATGTGCAGCCTTCAGGCCCTCGGGACCGCACAGAAGTACGGAAGCAGTTATGAACGCGCGGCGAAGACCATTCGGGACTTTATCTCCGGCGAGCACCTGATGACAGCCAGGGAGCAGTTCTTTGGAACCCTGGTGTTGTCGGTCATGGTGCGAAACGGCGACGCCCATTTGAAAAATTTTGGCGTTCTCTACGTCTCCCCCGGGGACACAGTGGCGTTTGCACCTGTGTACGATGTGGTGACCACCACGGCCTACATCAGGAAAGACGTGCCGGCCCTCTCCCTGGCGGGGACCAAGAAATGGTGGCCGCGGAAGATGCTGGAGCAGTTTGCTGTCGCTCATCTCTCCATGCCGGTAAGGGCCATTGCGGATGTTTTCAGTCGAATGGCCGAGGCCGTCACGGAAACAGGGAAGATGATCCCCGAATACATCGATGAGCACCCGGAGTTCCGCGAAACCGGCGAGTTCATGATGAAACAGTGGCAGGATGGGGTAAATGGACTGGCTCTCTAAGCCCAGTAGCCAGTGGCGTCACCAAGGATAATGGGGCGGTCTATGGTGTTTGTACCTTATCGCCATGGCTTCTGTCATGAAAAACAAGAAAACTCCCGCAGGATGTAAGAGTGACAGTAGTAAGAGCTGAAAG
>ENA-OSEO01003109-OSEO01003109.1-sediment-metagenome-genome-assembly--contig:-NODE-3109-length-20608-cov-4.597389_pt1 | contig 20608 bp, 17 predicted proteins | sample MGYA00237883_ERZ534232 | MGnify/ENA metagenome assembly ERZ534232
GGTAGACGGAGGAACGCTCGCCCCTGAACCAGTCCACCCAGTTGGGAATGTCGGTGGCGTCGCCGATGGAATCGGGTCCCCAGCCGTAGTTTGTAGCGCTGACGTAGTAGTTGTTCTCCATCAGGGCGCGTCCCAGGTCCCCGCCCAATTCGTTTTGGTTCGGGTCGGCCAGCCAGTTACCGCCCGTGGAATGGTGGATGAAGATCAGGCGCACCGGTTCGGCCGGCGGATCGGTGTTGATGGGCTGCGGCAGCGCTGCCGGGCTCATGGCGCTTGCCAGCAGGCAACACAATGCGAGTACGGTCAAACTCTTGTTCACGGGTTCCTCCTCAAGCGCACAAGATACAACTTGTACATGAATGCCTCCCCAGGGGAGCGGTGATGGTTCCATTGTACAAGATTGAAACTTCAATTCAAAGCGTCAGTCTATTTATTTGAATAACTACCTGTCACATATCAAAAAATACTTGACGCCTGATTACTGATTACTGATTACTGATCACTCATCACTTTTTCCTGATTACTCATTACTGCTTGCTACATCCCGGAAAAACCTTATCCCTCCAAACCGTGTATAATGCTCCATTATGAATACCACTCCCCTTCAGCAAACCGTTCTGGCCGGCGGATGTTTCTGGTGTCTCGAGGCGGTCTTCGACCAGGTGTTTGGCGTCACGCACGTCGACTCAGGTTACGCGGGCGGAAAGCCCTCCCACCCCACTTACGAAGAAGTCTGCACCGGTTCGACCGGGCACGCGGAAGTCGTCCGCGTTACCTTCAACCCGGCCATCGTTTCGTTTGAAGACCTGCTGCACATCTTCTTTACCATCCACGACCCGACTACGCTCAACCGCCAGGGCGCGGACGTGGGCACACAGTACCGCTCCGCCATTTTCTATGTCGATGAGAAACAAAAAACCGCTGCCGAAAAGGTCATGCGCGAATTGACCAACGAGAAAATCTGGACAGACCCGATCGTTACAGAATTGCAGCCGCTGGAAGCCTTTTACCCTGCCGAAGATTACCATCAACAATATTTCGCCCGCAATCCAAACCAGGGGTACTGCCGTATGGTGGTGGCGCCTAAAGTAACCAAGTTTCGTCAGAAATACAAACACCTTCTCAAGAACTGAATCTTTTTCCCGGTTTCCATTGACCAGGATTTTCAACTGACCGATCTTTACCCTATTAAGTAGAGTAAAGAACAGTCAGTTTTTGTTATCTCATTCAAACCATATAGCGATGCAAGAAAAATCGTCTTACGATATCATCAGACCAGATCGTTAAATCGGCGAAAGCCAATTCTATTGGTACAAACGATCTGCCCGCCAGGCATTGTTATAAATTATTGGTAAGTTGGCCACGTCAAAGACCTTGAATGCGTTTCATGGAGAAATTGCCATGATTGCTCTACGGGTCTTGATGTGTTTTAAAGGCCAACTCTTTTCTTTTTCCTGAATTATGTGTATAATAGAACATATTTTCTTATATAATCAACAAGAGAGATTAAGATCATGGATATTTACCAGGCTTTTGAGCAACGAAAATCCATTCGTGATTTTGAACAGGTTGACGGCCATCCGCGCCCGTTGGACGGGGCTTTGGTTGAAAAACTGATTGCCGCCGGATTCACCGCCCCCACCAACGACCACATGCGCGACTGGCATTTTGTCTTGCTCAACGACCTGGACGCGCGCCGCGGCTTGATCAGCGAGGTCATCCATCCGATCAGCCGCAAACGCGCCGAGAACGTCATCAACCGCTGGGGTTTCAGCGACACAGACCAGCGTGAAATGTATCTGGACGCCATCCCCAAGCAGTTCAGCATGTTGGCCAACTGCGGATGCCTGATCCTGCCCTTCTACCGCCAGGAAAAACCCTTGCTCAAGCCGAAAGACATTTCCGCATTGAATTACTTCGCCTCCATTTGGCTGTGCATCGGCAACATCCTCAACGCCGCCGCCGCGGAAGGCATCTACGGCGTGACGCGCATCCCCGCGCCCGAAGAAAGCCTGGTGGTCAAAACGAAGCTGAACATTCCGCACGAATACGAGTTCCCCTGCTGGCTGGCTCTGGGTTACCCGGCTGCTGGCGCCGGCCGCGCCCGCCAGGTGAAGATCGATCCTGCCTCCCGGATCCATCAAAATCACTGGCAGTAATTAAATCAAAAACCGTCTTGATTTGTTCATTCAAGACGGTTTATTCAACACGAATTTATTGACTCACTATTCTTTACAGTTTGAACTTATCCACGATTTCCTTCAGCTGCTGCGCCATGCGCGCCAGTTCCGTGGCGGATTGGTTCACTTCCTGGATCTGCGCAGCCATCTCTTCGGTCGAGGCGGAAACCTCTTCCACTGCCGCGGAATTCTGCTCAGAGACCGAGGCAATATTCTCGATAGCCATGGTCACCTCGCCTGAAGAAGCCGACATTTCCTCTGTCGAAGCCGTATTCTCTTCCACAACCGCCGACACGGAATCCACAGCGGATACCAGTTCATTGGCAGAGGCTGCCATCTCTTCCGCGGCGGCAGCGGCTTCAGCGGATTGTTTCTTCAGCTCAAGAGCCACCTCATCAATGGCTGCCAATGCCTTGCCGGCCCGTTGTGCCGTGCCCAGGCCGTCTTCCACTTCACGTGAGCCGTCCGCCATCGCGTTGACGGCTTCGTTGACAGTCCCCAGAATGGAGACAACCAACTCGCTGATCTCTTTCGCTGAAGACGAGGATCGTTCTGCCAGCTTGCGCACTTCGTCCGCCACAACCGCGAAGCCTTTTCCGGCCTCACCGGCGCGGGCGGCTTCAATGGCCGCGTTCAGCGATAGCAGGTTCGTTTGAGAGGCGATATCCTCGATCATGGTGGTGATGGCGCCAATCTCGTCAGAGCGTTTGCCCATTTCTTCCACCTTACCGGCGGATATATCGACCTTCTCCTTGATCCTTTGCATCCCCTCCAAAGTTTCGGTGACCGTGGTTGAGCCTTCCTGGGCAGCTGATGCAGCCTTGTCTGATTCACTGACCACCGCTTCAGCATTGCCAGATACTTTCATGATCACAGCAGAGAGTTGGTCTGTCAGAACAGCTGCTTTTCCGGTTGCGTTGGCCTGCTCTTGAGCGCCCTGTGCGACACCATCAATAGCTCGTGTCATTTGTTCAACTGACAGGGCGGTTTTATTAACCGATTCCGTCTGTTGTGTGATGCCCGCGGCAACCTGCTGTATGGTTTTTGCGATCTGCGTTGTTGCCTCTGAAGATTCGTTGGCCGCGTTTGCCAGCATCATTGAAGAGGCATTCAGATCGTCCGAGTTTTCCGCCAATTGCCAGACGATGGAATGCAAATCGGCGGTCATCTTGCTCATACTTTGTCCTAGTTCATCTTTATCACTGTATACATTCACTTTAACGGTAAGGTCGCCATCGGCGATCAATTCCAATTGATCGGCCATATAGGCAAGGTAAGCCTGCGCGCCTCCCAAATTGCGTCCGACATCACCGAGTTCGTCTTTTCTTGAATTATTGCGCTTCTTTACCTCATCAGATAATTCACGTGAGAGATCACCATTTCTGAGTCTTCCCAATGATCCCGCAAAAATGCGTACCGGTTTCAAGATGCTTTGCGCAACCATAAGCGCCAGTCCCAGGCCGATGATCAGGGCGGCTAAAACACCTGCCAGCATGATCCAAAAAGCTGTCTGGATGAAATCTTGCGCCCCGGCCTGTCCAGAAACGGCAGCTTTGACCGTGAAGAATTCCGCCAATCCAACACCCAGCACGATCAGGATCAAGAAAACTGCTACCGCCGCGATCTTCACTTGAATCTTGATATGATCCAAAAACCTCATAGAACCTCCTGGCTCATACATTGGGAATGAGCAATGATACTTTTTGTTGGTTTATTTAATAATGGATTCAGCCAGTTACAACCGGTAAACAGTAAAATTCAGGAATACGCCTTCTGTCATCAGAAAACGTTTCCTGTTCAAGGCAATTCTATCTAATATTTTTGATTTAATATGTAAACAAAAGGTAAATAATAAGTAAGTTTTATTGCTCATATTTTCATATGAGATTTGTCATGAATCGTCACTTTCACGCAACTTCCGTGTTTACGTATTAAGGGAAAAGTAGGTCTGAAGTCACATGTCATTTTTTAGCCTTTGTGTATAATACGCGTATTAATCTTTTCATTTCATTTTTACTTAAGGATTCATTCATGTCAAAAATTCAGGTCATCACGGACACCGATTCGAATTTACCATTCGAGTTGGGGGAGAAATACGGCATCCTGCAAGTCCCTATAACGATCCAGTTTGGGGAAGAGTCATTTAAGGATGGTTTTGATATTCAAAACCCCGCCCTTTTCGAACGTATCGATAAATCCGGAAAGTTGCCTACAACAGCGGCCCCGTCACCTGGCGCTTTTGCCAGTGCATATAAACAAGCATTTGACCAGGGCGCGGATTCGATCCTGTGCTTTACCGTAGGCAGCAAGATCAGCCGAACTTATGAGTCGGCATTGGTGGCAGCCGAGGAATTCCCACAAAAAAAGATCAGTGTTGTTGACACGGGCTTTTTAAGCATGGCTCAGTCATACATCGCCATTGCGGCTGCTGAAGCAGTTGCAGCAGGTGCATCACACGAAGAAGCGATCGAGAAAGCCATGAGCGTGACCAAGCGCTGTCACATTTACGGCTCCCTATCAACCTTGAAGTACCTCGCGCTTGGCGGAAGGGTCAGCAGTCTGGCAGCCAGTATGGCCAACATGCTCAATATCCGTCCGATCCTGGCCATGCGCAACAGCAAACTGGATTTGCTCGAAAAAGTGCGCACGCGCAAGGCAGCCATGAATCGCCTTGTGGAATTGGTATGTATTGCAATTGACGGCAAGCCGGTCGAACGCGCCTGCATCATCCACGTGCTAAACCTTGAAGACGCGGCAATTCTTGAAGCGGAATTACGCAAAAAAATAGATTTGCCGAATGATGTTCTATTGGTGAACTTTGGACCGGGCTTGTCTGTCCATACTGGCGCCGGTACGGTGGGTGTCATCGTCGTCACAAAAGAGTAAGAAATAACCAATCAAAAAGTCCGGAATGGTTCCGGACTTTTTTTATTTTCACTGAAGCAGTGCCTGCACTCTGCCGACCTTGCCGCCTGAAATGACAACCTTGATCCCATGCGGGTGGGTCGGACTCTTGGTCAGCAATCTTACCACCACACCCTCGGTCAACTCGCCGCTGCCCTGGTTTTGTTTTTCAATGATCGCGACTTTTGATCCGATCTTGATCATGTTTCGCGTTGGGATACTGGCATCCATTGTTCAACCTCGTGGGATTAATCAGCCAATCGAAGTTTTACGGGTTTACCCCGTAAACGATATTTACCTTCGCTTGCTTTGAGCACCATCGTAACGTGCTGCTCGGCTACATCCACAAAGGTATGGTCGCTGCGGATGTCGATCTCGCCAATCGCCCGACCGGGGATGCCCGATTCACCGGCGATGGCCCCAACCACGTCGCCTGGACGGATGCCGTTATTGTTACCCAGATTCATCCACAGGCGCACCATGCCGGGCTCATGTCCGTGTCGGGCAGGCTTCTTTGAATTGTAATCCGTGTTTGAGTTCCATTTATCTCTTGATTTGCCGCTCATGGAGCGTTTCTTTTTATCACTTGGAGAAGGCACCGTGATATCTTTTAGAGATTCGGTTCCTTCATTGGCCCGCAGCATACGAATGGAAGCAACGGCCGCCTCAAGAGGTGAAATGCCAAGGGTTTCCATGCGTTCGATCAAAGCCCGCTCAGCAGGACTGATGCCTGCAACAAGCTGTTCAGAAATGCGGCCGATCAATCTTTCTTCACGTCTGGCCTTCACCGTGTCCGCCGATGGCAAAGAGAATTCTTTAATTACTTGTTTGGTATACCCCTGGATCTGGTTCAGCCGTCCTCGTTCTTTGGGGGTCAACAGCGTGATGGCAACGCCCTTTTTACCGGCGCGGCCTGTACGTCCGATGCGATGGACGTAATCTTCAGCATCAGCGGGAATATCATAATTGAAAACGTGCGATACCCCGGCGATATCCAGTCCGCGGGCGGCGACATCGGTCGCGACCATGAGCGAGATTTGCCCCTGGCGGAATTTATTCAGTACCTGCTCACGCCTTTCCTGAGACAGATCACCGTGCAGTGAATCCGTGGCAAAGCCCAGACGGATCAATTCATCAGACAACTCCTGTGTGCGCGCCTTTGTACGTGCGAAGATCAGGGCGCTGCTGACGTCTTCAGTCTCCAAAAGTCTTGTCAAAGCAGAAAGCTTGTTTTCTTCATGGACACGGCAGTAGCGCTGTTCGGTATCAGCAACCGTCATACGTTCCGGGCTGACCGATATTCTGGCTGGTTCTTTTAAGTAGCGTCCGGCGAGCTTCTGAATGGCTTGCGGCAGCGTGGCGCTGAACAGGGCTACCTGTTTTTCTTCCGCCATTTCCTTGAGGATCAATTCTACGTCTTCAATGAATCCCATTGCCAACATTTCATCGGCTTCATCAAGGACAAAAGCTTTCACGTGATTGAGATCGAGCGATCCCTGACGGATCAGGTCCAGCAAACGGCCGGGAGTGCCGACCACAACATCCACGCCCCTATCCAGGGCGCGTTTCTGTATCGAATAGGATTGGCCGCCATAGACGGCTAAAACCTTTACTTTTACTTTCTGAGCCAGTTGAACCGTCGCGTCAGCCACTTGTTTGGCCAATTCACGTGTCGGCGCCAGCACCAGGGCTTGAACTTTTCCGTTCGGGGTTTCTAGTCGTTGTAAAAGAGGAAGCATAAACGCTGCCGTCTTTCCTGTTCCGGTCTGAGCCTGCCCGATAACGTCTCTGCCTTCCAATAATAAAGGGATGGCTTCCGCCTGGATTGGCGTTGGTTCCACAAAGCCCATTTTTTCGACAGCCTGAACAAATTCAGGCTGCATCCCTAATGATTCAAAAGATAATGCCATTCAATACTCCTTATTACACACAAAAAAATGCCCTTCCGAAACCGTCAGGGCATCAAACCAAGCACGATTATATTCAGCGGTTCTTCAAGTCGCTTGTCGATTATACCACCCATTATGTCCAATTTACAGATTGGATATCATCCCGGAAGACGGATGACTTATAATAAGTATGCCTATATCACATTTGGAGAAAACAATGGTAAAACGCTTGATACTGGTCGCCGGCAATATCGGTTCCGGAAAATCATCCCTTACAGAACGCATTGGTGAACGCCTGGGCTGGAAAACAGCCTACGAATCCGTATTGGATAATCCCTATCTGCCCAACTTCTACGCCAATATGAAAGAGTGGTCATTCCATTTGCAGGTTTTCTTCCTGGGGCATAGAGCCCAGCAGCATATTGACATGTTTAACGACCCTCAATCGGCCATGATCGACCGTTCCATCTATGAAGACGCCTTCATTTTTGCCAGGGCGCTCCACTCTATGGGCAATATCAGTGAGCTGGATTATATAACCTATCGTAAAGTCTACGACCTGATCGTAAGGTCGCTGCCCGCGCCTTCTCTTTTGATCTACCTGAAAGCCCCCGTGGATGTATTGATGAAGAGGATCCATAGACGCGGCCGTGAAATGGAATCCACCATTTCCAGTGATTATCTGACACTTCTGGATTCCTTTTATACGGATTGGATCGATAATTTTGATCTTTGTCCTGTTCTCACCCTGAAAACAGATGATCTTGATTTCGTCCATCAAGCCCGGCATCTTGATACTGTTGTAGACAGGATCAATGAAAAATTATCAGGAAAAGAGGAAATGGTTTTCTAAATCCAAATGATTATTGCTAGTCTTTTAAATTGAAAAATGATGCAACCTTTTAATCTAACCTTCGTATACTTTTTCAGATACAAAATTATTACGGGGCTCTTGTGATTAATCTGGAACAGGAATGGCTTGAAAAAGCCTGCCATGGAGACGAGGACGCATTCACCACATTGGTAGAAACCTACCAGACACCGGTGTACAATTTGTGCTACCGCATGTTGGGTGAAAGTGGTTCCGCAGAAGATGCCGCACAAGAGACTTTCTGGAGAGCTTGGCAGAATCTTAACCGTTACGACCCTCAACGTTCATTCATTACCTGGCTGCTCTCTATCGCTGCACATTTTTGTATCGATCAACAGCGAAAACGGCGTGTGACCATCTTCGAGTTGGATGAATTTCCGGATTTCGATATCAGTAATCCGAACGAACCAACTCCCGAGAAGACGCTCAGCCTTGATGAGGAAGACGCCGCTTTGCACAATTTGATCAACCAGCTTGGCCCGCAAGACCGTGCAGCAGTGATCCTTAAGTATTGGTATGATTGTTCGGAGGAAGAAATAAGTCAAATGTTATCCTTAACGGTAAGTGCAGTAAAAAGCAGGCTGCATCGATCAAGACGTCAGCTTGCTGAAATGATTTCTGAAGGTCAACCCACCAACCTCAACAAGAGGAGGCAAAATGAATCACCAGCCCTTTGAACACTGGATTCTGGATGATATTCAGATCACCCCGCAAGAACAGGAGCTGTTGGATCAGCACCTCAAGGAATGTCCTGAATGCTTTCAACTTCACAAGTCATGGCATAAGGTGCAAACTCAAATTCAATCCACACAGGTGAAACCTGCGCCTGCAGGCTTCATGAACCGGTGGAAGAATGACTTTGCCTTGAGACAAAAAGAGCAGGAACGCCGGCAGGCCAGAACGTTATTGATCAGCCTGACCAGCGGCATTGGAGCGGTGGCAATTGCCATGGCCATCATCTTCCTTCCTGATTTTTCGCTCATCTCGCTTGCGGTTAGTTTCCTTACGACGCTTATCAAATTGTTTAGCGGTATTGAAAGTTTATGGTCCATACTGCGAGGTCTCATAACGACAGCCCCCACCATCACTCTGGTTATCAGTGGTCTGCTCACCGCTGGATGGATCAGCCTGGCAGCCTTCGCTTGGGGTATTTCAATATGGCGCATTACAGCTAAAGGGGCACAAAACAAATGAAGAATATTACAAAAATTCTCACCGCAGTTTTAATCCTTGCTGCATTGTTATTTTCACCAGTGAATGTGCTGGCTCAAACGCCTACATCAGAGCCTGGCACGACCACAAACGGAGACAAGCTGGTCCTCGGTGACACTTATCGTCTGGAAAGCGGTGATAAACTGATCGGCAACCTGGCAGTGATCGGCGGGACGGCCACACTTGAAGAAGGTTCCTCCATGACAGGAGATGTTATCCTCACCGGTGGAACGATGACGCTGAGCGGAACAGTTAACGGTGATTTTCTCGCCATCGGCGGCGCGATCAATATTGAAGATACCGCGGTGATCAATGGAAACATTTCGCTGATCGGAGCCACGATCAAAAAATCCCCTTTGGCCGAGATCAATGGAGAAATCACCGAACAGGCCCCCAAGTTCTTCGATTTTGACCTTTCGAATCCGGATGGACTTGACATCCCCTTTGCGAAACAAAGGAATGCCCTTGAAAAAATGCTGCAGGCATCTCTGCAGGCGCTCGCCATGGCGGCGTTGGCTGTGATTTTGGGGCTGCTCTTCCCTCAGCAGATCAAACGCGTAGCCGCCGCAGCCAACAAGGAACCTCTTATTACCGGCGGCGTGGGTATATTAACTCTGGTTATTGCTCCTGTCGTACTGGTCCTCCTTGCGATCACGGTAATTCTGATACCAGTCTCTGTGTTGGCAGCACTCTTTCTTGGCTTGACAGTGATGTACGGTTGGGTTTCGATCGGTCAAGAAGTCGGACAGCGTTTGGCTGAATTGTTCAAGACCTCCTGGCACCCTTCTATTGCCGCCGGTATCGGCACGCTGCTCTTGGGACTTGTAACCGGTTTTGCAAACTTGATCCCGTGTATCGGCTGGCTTTTCGGATTCCTTGTCGCTCTGTTCGGACTGGGTGCTGTGGTCATCTCCAGGTTCGGTTCATCGAAATATGCTGACAAGATGGTCAAAGCTGTGATGCCTTCCGCTCCCATTCCTGGTACGCAAGATACGCCTGAACCTCCCCAGGAACCACTGCCCTAGTGGGTGAACCATCCATTATCGGAGATCGATCTATGAAAACAACAAAAATCCTCATACTGGCAGCCATCGCGCTGACCTTGATGGCCTGTACTTTCTCTGTGAACGTTCCCACCGTTTACACCGGCAGTACCGAAACCTATGAAATAAGTGAAGCGCCTGTTTCAGAGACTTCACCCAATAAAGTGGAAATTGAGATGGGCGCAGGTAATCTCAGCATCAAAGGCGGTTCTTCTCAACTAGTTGAAGGTACCGTATCCTACAATGTGGATTCGTGGAAGCCGAAAATCACGCGCAATTCAGACGGTATCGTACTCTCTCAAACCAACACTTCCAACGTGGGTATCCCCGACGGCGATATCAAAAACGATTGGGAACTCACTTTTGGTGATATGCCGATCGATTTGAGCCTGTCTACCGGCGCGTACGAAGGTGATCTCGACCTCAGTGGGCTCTCCATTACCAACCTGTCGATCTCGGACGGAGCCAGCAAAACGACCGTACGGTTCGACAGCCTGAACCCTGTAACAATGGAAGAATTAACTTACAAAACCGGTGCGTCAGATGTTGAGCTTTTAGGCCTTGGCAACGCCAACGTCGAAAAGATCACTTTTGACAGCGGAGTCGGTTCGTATACGCTTGATTTCAGGGGCGACGTTCAGGATGATATCTCGGTGAGAATCCAATCCGGTATGAGCGACATCACCATCATCATCCCGGAAGAAGCGCGCGCAGAGATCGACTTCTCCAGCGGCATCAGCAATATTGACGCAGAAGGCACCTGGACGATCTCAGGCAACACATACTCATGCGGAACTGAAGGACCCGTGATCAAGATCAACCTGGAAATGGCGTTGGGAAACCTGCAGCTCAAACAAAAATAAATACAAGCTTCTGCCAAAGCCCCCTGATTGGGGGCTTTTTGATTTAATCGCTTGTCTGATTCATCACCTTGTACTATATTTACAGCATGAGTGAGAATCAAACAACCCTTCATGAGAATCCCGTTCCATTGATCCATGTGCAAGGCACTCACGCTGAAGTCGGCAGACAACTGGGTGAAGCCGTGCGCCCGTTGATCCAGCACAGCATTGAAAACGCGCGCAACCTGGTGGAATCCACCCGCAAGGACCTGCACCTGACCTGGGAAGGAGCCAGAACACAAGCCAGAAAGTACATGCCGTTCGCGCATGAACGGTACCCGCAATACGTTGAGGAACTCAACGGAATGGCGGAAGGAGCCAACGTAAACAATATCGATCTGGCCGTTGTGAACTTTCTTGAAGCGGTCACCACCGACGCGCTGCATCTGACAAAATGCACCAGCCTTTCAGTGAATGAACAAAACACAGCCAACCGCCATGTTTTAGTGGCGCACAATGAGGACTGGCTGCCTGATGACGAACCGGATGTTTATCTTGTCCAGGCCAAACTGGATGATGAGCCCGCCTTTCTGGCAATGTCTTACGGGGGACTCCTGCCGAATATCGGATTCAACGAAGAAGGACTCTGCCAATGCTGCGACACCGTTTACCCCAATGACACGCGCATCGGCATTCCGCGCGTGATCGTTTCGCGTGCAGTGTTGGGCGCCAAAACCATCGGACAGGCCATTCGCCGCACTCTCGTTCCGTTACGTGCCGCCGGATACAACCACCTCATCGCCCATGAAAGCGGAGAAATGTACAACGTTGAGGTTTCCGCACATAGCTTCGACATCCTCTACGCAGAAGACGGTTACCTCGTGCACACCAACAATTATCTCTCCCCAAAGATGGAGCCCATTGAAAGCAACCCGGACGAGTTGATCCACACCCGCGTGCGTTATTACCGCGCCCTGCATTTACTAAAGGAAAACAAGAAACACACAATCAAGTCCCTTGAAGCAATCCTGAGCGATCACGTGAATTACCCTGATTCGGTATGCAATCACTCGGTCTTTGACATGGACCCACTCGACCGTGAGAAGACGATTATCAGTATGGTGATGGATTTATCGGAAAGAAAAATGGAAGTTGCCTGGGGAAATCCGTGTGCGAACCAATATCACTCATTTGACGCTGAGTTCTAAGATTTGGCTTTATTGATATAGCCCCAATTCGTTGATAGCCTGGTATACGGCGTCTCTCAGATAATACCGATACCCCATCTTTTCCTGGATCCTTTGCCTGATCTGTTTGGATGAGATTTCCAAAATCGGGGCTTCAACGATCGAGACCCTCTTTGAGATTCCCGGCAGAATTTTATCAAGAGATTCGAGATCCACGTTATCCGCGTGACGTCTCATCACGCCGATTCCGTCACAAGTTTTGATGAAATCCTGCGGACGGTTCCAGGTAGGCAGGTCATGCAGGGAGTCTCCGCCCATCAGGTAAAACAACTCAGCGCCGGGATAATCCTCGCGTAACAGCTTAACCGTATCAATCGCATAATGCGGACCCGGACGGTCAATATCGATGCGTGAAAGGGCAAAAGACGGGTTGCCCTGGATGGCCATTTGCACAAGCTGTACACGCTGTTCAATGGGACTGACGTTGGCATAGTGCTTGTGCGGTGGATTATCCGTTACCACCCAAAGCAGCAGATCAAGGTTCAACTGGGTGCGGCATTCCTCGGCCAGGATGAGATGTCCGACATGCGGTGGATCAAAGGTTCCGCCAAAGATGCCGATTCGCATGACGCCTAGTCCTGCCATTCCAGTTCAAAATCCCGGATATACACGGTATCACCGTCTTCAATGCCTTCCTTGCGTAAGGCTTCATCCACGCCCAAGGTAATCATCAGGCGATGGAAACGGCGCACTGACCCGTCGTGTTCCCAGTAGGTCATCTCAGCCGCTCTTTCAATGGAAGCTCCGTGCACGCGATAGCCGCCGTCAGGTTCACGCGAGATCGTAAAATCTCTTGGGTCCGCTTCAGGGCGGTATACCGGCAATGATTCTACTACCTCGATCTCAGGCGCTTCCTGAAGCAGGCTGTGGGCTTTCCATAGAATATCTTGCAAGTTCTCGTGCGACACTGCCGACATTGACATGGGGTCATACCCTTTTTTGGTCAATGCCTTTTTCAGGGCAGGCCATTTTTCCTTTACGTCAGGCAGGTCCATTTTATTCACCACAACCACCATCGGTTTTTCCGCCAAAGCCGGGTCAAAGAGCGCCAGTTCGGCGTTGATCTGGCTGAAATCCGCCAGCGTGTCTTCCGCCATACCGTCCAACACGTGGATCAGCACGCGCGTACGCTGGATATGTTTGAGGAACGAGTCTCCCAGCCCAACGCCCTGATGCGCCCCTTCGATCAAACCGGGGATGTCCGCCAGGATCAGGTCGGTCTCCTCATCCAGGTTGGCAACGCCCAGGTTGGGTTCAAGCGTGGTGAAGGGATAATTGGCAATCTTTGGCGTGGCGTTCGTCACCGCCGCGAGAAAACTGGACTTGCCCGCGTTGGGGACGCCCACAATTCCAACGTCCGCCAATAATTTCAATTCAAGACGTAAGTTCTTTTCTTCGGGCGGTTCGCCTTTTTCAGCCGTTCGGGGCGCCTGGTTGCGCGAGGTGGCAAAATGCTGGTTACCCAATCCACCGCGACCGCCTTTGCACACGCGCAGTTCTTCACCTGCATGGACCAGGTCTCCCAGCAGCTCTCCGCTGTCGTCATCATAGACGATCGTACCCGGAGGGACAGGAATGACCAAGTCCTGCGCGGACTTGCCTGTCATGTTGCTCGGACCGCCGTTAGCGCCATCGGGAGCTACATATTTACGTTTAAAGCGAAAATTTTGCAGGGTATTGAGGGTCGGCTTGACCTTGAAAATAATGTCTCCGCCTCGTCCCCCATCACCGCCGTCCGGCCCGCCACGGGGCACATATTTTTCACGGTGGAAGTGCATCATTCCGGCACCTCCGCGTCCAGACCGTACGTATATTTTTGCTTCGTCAATAAACATGATTTCTCTTTCAAAAAAAGACTCAGGAACCGGGTTCCACTGATATAAGTCCAGTTTACACCAGATTCCTGAGCCAAAAAAGTCTTATTATTTGCTGAATTTTGCCTTTAAGATCTCGGACAAGGTGGGCTGGCCGATCTCCTGCAGTTCATAACGAACACGCTGCATGGGTTTGTTAACCTTGATGATGCGGTTCAGGTCGATCGGTGTGGCTGAAACCACCAGGTCCACATCCATTTTGTTGATGGTCTTTTCCAGATCCTTGACCATTTTGTCGCCGTATCCCATGGCCGGCAGGATGGTGCCGGTGTTGGGATATTTCACGTATGTATCGTGAATGCTTCCAACCGCGAAAGGCCGCGGATCAACGATCTCGCCTGCTCCGAATCTGCGGGCCGCGATCCAGCCGGCGCCGTATTTCATTTCGCCGTGTGTCAGGGTTGGGCCATCTTCGACCACCAGCACGCGTTTTCCGCGGATGGCGTCGGGGTCATCCACAAACAAGGGAGAAGCGCCCTCAATGACCACCGCGTTCGGGTTCATGTCATATAAAGCGTTACGTACCGCGATCACGTTATCCGGATCGGCAGTATCGACTTTGTTGATCACAAAAACGTCCGCCATGCGGCAGTTCGCTTCACCGGGATGGTAGGATGATTCGTGTCCGGCGCGATGCGGATCGGCGACCACGATATTGAGGTCGGGTTTGTAGAATGAGAAGTCGTTGTTGCCGCCGTCCCATAAGACGATATCCACTTCCTGTTCCGCCTGGCGCAGGATGGCTTCGTAATCCACACCGGCGTAAACGATCACGCCGTTATCGAGATGCGGTTCGTATTCCTCGCGCTCTTCGATGGTGCATTCGTGTTTATCCAGGTCGGCGTAGCTGGCATAACGCTGGACTTTTTGTTTTACCAGGTCGCCGTAAGGCATGGGGTGGCGAATGGCGGCCACTTTGAATCCCATCTCGCGCAGGATCAATGACACCCGGCGGGTGGTCTGGCTCTTGCCTGAGCCTGTTCGTACTGCACATACTGAAACAACCGGCTTGCTTGATTTCACCTGTGTCGAGTGCGTACCCATCAACTTGAAATCAGCGCCGGCAGCATTAACAATGGAAGCTTTGTGCATCACCACTTCGTGAGGCACGTCGCTGTAAGCAAAAACCACTTCCTCTACCTTCATTTCCCCGATCAGTTTTACCAGATCGCTTTCCGGGTAAATAGGAATCCCGGCAGGGTATAAGGAACCTGCCAGTTCAGCCGGATATTTTCTTCCTTCGATATTGGGGATCTGGGTGGCTGTAAAAGCCAAGACTTCATAGTCTTTGTTGTCGCGGTAAAACACATTGAAATTATGAAAATCGCGACCGGCTGCGCCCATGATCAAAGTTCTGATTCTGGTCATTTTAGATCATCTCCTGAAATAATTTGGTTTACGAGCCTTTTTTCACATCGCTTGTGGGGCTGTGATGCCCAGTAACGCCAAACTATTTGCAATCGCCTGTTTTGCCGCAGCAACCAGGCGCAGCCTTGCATTTCTTACAGGTTCCTCCGCGTTCAATACAGGACATTGACCATAAAAATCATTGAACGCTTTGGCAAGCTCATACGATAAATTGCATACCGTAAGCGGTTTTAGTTCTTTGGCTGCCCTTTGAATCTCGAGCGGCATGCGCCCGATCAGATCAATTAAGGCAATCTCCGAAGTGGTCAATTGTTCACCGGGAGTGACAGACTCCGGCAAAGGAGCATTATACTTCCTTAAGATACTGTTTGCGCGCACGTAAGCATATTGTATGTAAGGAGCTGCCTGTCCGTTGAAATCCAGCGCGGATTCCCAGTCAAAGGTAACGATCTTTCCACTTTCACGCGAGAACATCGGAAATTTAATAGCGCCGATTCCCACGGCTTCGGCAATTTTTATTTTATTTTCTTCACTTAAATCGGGGTTTTTCTCACGTACAACCTCCAGGGCTCTGGCGGTTGCCTCCCGTAACAGATCTTCCAATAACACAACCGTGCCTTCTCTGGAGGCCATGACCACGTTTCCGGGCAGGTTGACCAGCTCGTAGGAGACGTGCTGGCACTTGGTGGCCCAGTCATACCCTGCAATTTCAAGCGTCTTGAAGATCTGCAGGAAGTGCAGAGATTGGCGCACGTCCACCACGTAATAGGACTTTTCCAGGTCGGGATAGTCGGTGAACTTGCGTTTGGCCAGAGCCAGGTCTTCGGTGGCGTATAACGCCGTACCGTCCGAACGCTGGACGACGATCACGCGGTATTTTTCTTGTGTCAAGCCGAGTTTCTCATCCAGCTTGACGATCACCGCCCCGCCTTGCGCGCGCTCGTCTTCGGCGATGCCGCGTTTGATCAGGTCGGCCACGATCTCTTTGCCGGGCTCTTCGAACATCGAATTGAAATAATAAACGTCAAACTTGATATCCAGTTTCTCATACATTTCTTTGAAACCGGTTAACGACCACTCTCGGGTTTCTTTCCAGCAATCCACCACCTCTGGATCCTTCTGGTCCCAGCGTGTATAGATGGCTCTGACTTCACTTTCCAGGTCAGGGTTCTCTTCCAGCCGGCGGTTGGCTTCGGCATACATTTCACCCATCCAGCGGGTGATGTCTTTTTCCGGCTTTTCGCCCTTGTGGAATTTGAGATAATTCCACAACCATTTGATCACGTGCAGCCCCATGTCACCCGGATAATTGGCCCTGACGACGTCGTATCCGGCCGCTTCCGTGATCCTTGCCAGCACGTCCCCCAGAAAGGCGCTGCGCAGATGTCCAACGTGAAAAGCCTTATGGGTGTTGGGCTGCGAAAACTCGATCATGATCTTCTTGCCCAGCGGTGCGCTCTTGCCGTAATCCGCTCCGCGGGTCAGAACTTCATCCACGATACTCTGGGTGTATTCAGAGGTTGAAAAATAAAGGTTCAGATAACCGTTTACGGCTTCAACCTTGGAAAATCCGGCAGGAACTCCCAGAAAATCAGCGACATCACCTGCGATCTCGTTGGCTCGCTGGGCAACATTGCCTTTTTCACCGGCAAAAGATTTCGCGGCCAGTTGAAAGAACGACGTGGCAATGCCCCACTCGCCGTTGAATGGGATCCATGCCCATCGGACTTCGGTCTCAGCCAAATTCTTTGTTTTCAGGTAATTCTGGATTTTTTCTGCGAGTTGTGTAAGTTCTTGATCAAACATACGGATTTCCCATTCAATGAGGTAATAGACCAATGAGGATTATATCATAGGCGATTTTTACCGGCTGAAAAACCTCCGGCTCAACACCGGAGGTTTCATCAAAACTGTCCTATCAGTTTTTTTTATCTCAGTCTTGCCAACGTTCGACCTTTACTGTTTTGCGGGCAAGCTCTGCGAATTCACGTACCTGTGATTCCTCGGATAGGATGCGAGAGATGCGCTCGGCTTCGTCAGCTACATCGTCCAATGAACCTTCCACATAAGGGCTGACGCGCAGGATCTCCGCATAAGCCGCGATGGTAGAAGCCAGTTGGAAGTAAGGCGATGTTGATTCAAAAGACCTGCTCAAATCCCCGGTGTAGAAATCGCCGGCAATCTCAACGGATTTGCGTGTCTCGGCATCCTGCCAGCGCAGTTGGGCGGTCGCGATCAAACCCGTGGCACGTTCGCGGAGCTGAATTTCATACAAAGCGGTGGTGGTCATACCCGCGCCGATCTCTCCGGCATCCACTGTGTCGTCACGGAAGTCCTCGTCGGCGATCTGGCGGTTCTCGTATCCGATCAGGCGGTAGGTTTCAACAACCTCAGGGTTGAAATCGATCTGGATCTTGGCGTCGTAGGCGATCACCTGCATGGTTGAGATCATATTTCTAACGAATACGTCTTCCGCCTCGTCTCTGTCATTCACGTAGTAGTAATTCCCGTCACCGTTGTCCGCAAGCTGCTCGAGAAGCACATCATTGTAATTACCCATGCCCACTCCGATCCCGGTCAGCGTGATGCCTTGCTCGGCGTATACCTGAACGTAATCCAGCATCGAATCGACGCTTGTATCGCCGGTGTTCGCCACACCGTCCGAGCAAAGGATGATGCGGTTGACCGCGTCAGGATCCAGCATGCGGGAGGCGTATTTGTATCCAAGGCTCAAACCGGCGTCTGCGTTGGTGGAATTCATGGGATACAAACTCTTGATGGCGCGGATAATGGTGCGTTGTTCGTCCCCGCTTGTCGGCCTCAAGACCAGGTTGGCGTCATTGCTGAATGCGACGATGGTGATCGTGTCACGTTCGTCCAACTGGTCGACCAGCAGAATAAGTGAGTTCTTCACAAGTTCAAGGCGGTTCCCGTCCGCCATGGATCCGGAAACGTCGATCACAAAGGTCAGGTTCAAGGGTTTGCGTTCAGTATCCGGGACGGAATAACCCTGGACACCAAAACGGATCAGGTAGTTCCCTTCCTCGATGAAAGGAGAAGATCCGCCGTCGGCATAGAGCGTAAAAGCGGCTTCATCAGAGTTATCGTAGCCCTGGTTGAAAGCATTGATGAACTCCTCGGCGCGGACGGCGTCCATGGGCGGCAACGATCCATCCTCAATATAGGTGCTGGTTATTTCATAGGATGCCGTGTCAACGTCCAGCCCAAATGTGGATAAGTGATCGCGGCTGGTCTTGACCGGCGCATTTACCCCGTAGTCCTGGAAATAATTATCCAATCCATTATATGGTGCCGGAACCGCAACCGTGGGCAGCAAGCCTGCTTCGAACTCCGCGTCGAATTCCACCGCCGCCTGTGTGGCTACAACTACGGGCATTTCCTCCGCCGGCGCCTGAGTTGCCGCAGGAACGGAATATTCGGCAATGGGAGCTTCGGTTGCCGCCGCAATGGGCATGGCAGTTGGCGCTGCCTGGGCACAGGAACTCAGCGTAATGGCCAACACGATTGCCAGAATTTTGATAAGGTTTGTTTTCATCTTCTTCCTCCTGAAAAATGGTTAATTCAAGCTTAACGATCAACAGGATCGAAGACGTGATAACACCCTGACATTCTTCTGACAAAATATGACAATGAAAATAAGAGGGTCTTTATTCCTGACCGTAATAGGCGGCAGCCAGGAACAGCAGCTGTTTGGCCTGGCTGGTCAGGTTTTGGTATTTCAATCCGCCCAAACTGGAAAGAACCAGAGCCAGGCGGTATTCTCTCTCATAGGAAGGATTGAATAGGCAGCTGCCTGCGATTCGTTCAATGCGCTCCAGCAAAGGATCAGTCCCTTTTTCGAGCAGCGAAATGAACTGACGGGCATCCAACTTCCGCTGACCGATCACGTGCGCGATACACTCACAGGCCAGATGAGAGAAATCATAAAGCGGATGGCCTTCACGGGTTTGGGCGAAATCGATCAGCCATACCAGGTTTCCGGGGCCGATCAACACGTTCTCCAAATTCAAGTCGCCGTGGATGACGGAGCGGGTGCCGTTTATGGTTTCGTGCAGCCAAGCGTCAATCTTGTTCAAGGGGTTGGGCAGCCCCGCAAGGTCAAATCCCTCGGTCAATTGCTGCAGGAGATCATTTCTCGTTGCGACTACGCGGGCTGTTGAATTCCTGGGAGGTGACGGAGACAACCAGCGGAAGCGTGCCGCAGGCATTCCGGGTTTTTGAACGCCAAATAAGGTCATCGATTTACCGTCCCGCCTCAACTCGCGTTGCTCAAAGGATGATACCGTGACCAGATCCCCCATACGCAGGAAAAGTTGATCGGGGTTTGAATCCCTGTCCAGTGTGATCTTTGCAGTTCCCGACACGGGTTCAAGCACGCAATGAGGAGGCAGCAGGCGGTCGTATTCCTCGGCCAGACAAAACGTATGGGGCTTCCTTTGCATCCACCAATTGGGGCCAAAGGTATCGAACAAGCGCTGAATGTAGGCCGGATCGGGGTTAACCAAGAGCGCCTGCCGCAGACTGGACGGGGATTTTCCGGGTTCGGAGATGCAGGTGTATTGCAGAGCGGCTTTGTTAAACCCGGCGATGGTAACCGGACTGCTCTGGATGCGCGCGGTTACCGGCGGAAGACGGTCTTTCACGTAACTTTCATAATGGTTGTATTCGTTCTCAATATCCTGGCAGGGCCCGATCTTAATGATCGTTTCGGCGTCCGTCTGACCATCCGCGTAGACCGGATGCGCAAGGAATGAGCGCGCTCCCGAGTAACCTGACAGGAATTCGTTCTTAAGGATGAGGCGGTCATATTTACTAAACAAAGCCTGGAACAGGCGTTTCTCGTTGGGCTCCAGCCTGATGCCTGAAGCGGATTCAATGGTGATCTTGTCGGAAGGCTGCAGGACTGCCATTCGCTTTCTGAGTGGTTTTTGGCGGCCAGAGACAGCCCAAACCCATAATACACCGCTCAATAATAACCCTGAAAATCCCAGGGTCATTGCCTCTGATTTTCGCAGACCCATAAACGAGATCACTTTGATCTCCAGGTTGCGATCGAAGACCACGGATTCCTTAACCTGGCCGTCGCCGGCTGCATCAGGCTGCCAATGCAGTAAAAGAAATATCGAGATCCGCTGCTGACCGGTCATGCGCGGAGAG
>ENA-OSEO01003110-OSEO01003110.1-sediment-metagenome-genome-assembly--contig:-NODE-3110-length-20599-cov-3.412435_pt1 | contig 20599 bp, 19 predicted proteins | sample MGYA00237883_ERZ534232 | MGnify/ENA metagenome assembly ERZ534232
TCGTTCGAGCCGGCATTATCTCGGTCGACAGGGGACAAGGCGAAGCGGCGCAGTCGCTCGGCATGTCGTTCCCGCTCACCATGAGACGCATCGTGCTCCCGCAGGCCATGCGGGTGATCATCCCACCAATGGGCAACGAGACGATATCGATGCTCAAGACCACCTCTCTCGTAGCCGTCCTCGGCTCTGTCCCCGAGCTAATGACTAAGATCCAGATCGCCTACTCACAGAACTTCTTGATCATGCCGCTGCTGATCGTGGCGTGCATCTGGTACATCTTCTTCACGACGCTACTCACCGTCGGACAGCACTATCTCGAGCGCCACTTCGGGAGAGGCTTTGGGGCCAATGAAACCGTGACGGCCGAGAAGAAGGCACAGAAAAGACTTCAGCAGAAAGTGGTCGCCGACGTCAATGAGCCTGGAAACTGGGACTAGCCACACAGGCGGGCTCTCCGCCGGCCATGCCGAGGCGACCTCCGGTCAGCCGATGGTCAAGGCCGAGCAGGTGTGGAAATCTTTCGGCAGGCTCGACGTGCTCAAAGGCGTCGACCTGATCGTGAAGCGCTGCCAGACCTTCGTGCTCATGGGACCCTCGGGAGGCGGCAAGTCCACGCTGCTCCGGTGCATCAACCATCTGGAGAAAATCGACGCCGGCCGCCTCTATGTCGACGGCGAGCTGATGGGATACAGGGAAAAGGGCGGAATCCTCCATGAGATGCCCCCGCGCGAAGTGGCAAGGCAACGGGCCAATATCGGCATGGTGTTCCAGCGGTTCAACCTGTTCCCGCACATGACGGCCATTGAGAACGTCATGGAGGCACCCATCCGAGTCAAGAAGACCAACAAGAAGCAGGCAGAGGCGGAAGCCGAGAAGCTGCTCTGTGAGGTCGGCCTGCAGGAAAAGCTCGACGTCTACCCGGCGCAGCTCTCCGGCGGGCAGCAGCAGCGGGTTGCCATCGCTCGGGCTCTTGCCATGAAGCCCAAGCTGATGCTGTTCGACGAGCCTACGTCTGCCCTTGACCCCGAGTTGGTCGGGGAGGTGCTCGAGGTGATGAAGCGGCTGGCTCTGGAGGGCATGACGATGGTGGTCGTGACCCACGAGATCGGCTTCGCGAAGGAAGCCGCTGACGGTGTCGCGCTCATAGATGGCGGAGTCATCGTCGAGGAGGGTCCGCCCAACGAAGTGTTGGTGAACCCCCGCGAGGAACGTACCAAGCTGTTTCTCTCGAAGGTCCTCTCCTAGCGAGCTGCCGCCCCGCCCGCGGGCGCGCCCGTCAATCCATACGTACGGCCAAAGCCAGCCGGTCGTCGGCCGACAAAGCCGCGTCATGAAACTCAGCACTCGACCGGCAGAGCTCGGCGGTGAATTCGTCGAGCCCGCGGCCGGACATCCTTCTCCAGACTTCGGCGACGCCCTCCAACCCAAAGAACCTTCCGCCGCGGCGCGACTCGGTGATCCCGTCCGTGTAGAGCAGCAGCGTGTCCGCCGGGGCAATTGTGCCTCTGCCCTCCGAGAAGGCGGTGTCCTCAAAGCAACCAAGGGGAGGATTTGTTGGAAGCTCGAGCTCCGTCACGGGTCCGCCCGTCTGCATCAGCAGTGGCGGCGGGTGGCCGCTGACCGCGGCTTCCAAGTCGGCGCCTGCTCGAGGCAGGCGGCAGGCAACAACGGTTACAAATCTGCCCTCGGGTAGGATGTCACGCAACAGCATTTCGGCATGCGCCAGAATATCCGCGACCGCTCGGCCGGGCCGGGCGGCGGTTGCGAGAATCTGGCGCGCGCGGGCTGCCATTCCCGCGGCTCCAATTCCCTTTCCGGAGTAGTCTCCGACCAGCAGAAGAGTGCCGTCGTGGTCCAACTCGATCACATCGTAGAAGTCGCCCCCAAGGTGCGCGGTGTCGGTTGCCGATGTGAAAGAGACCGCGAGCTCAATACCCTCGATCTGAGGCGCTTCGGCAGGCATCAACGCGGCTTCGACCGCACGGATGACCGAGGCCCCCCGCTCCTCGGCCGAGAAGCGGAGAAGGGTCGGCCCAGAGCGACGACAGACTTCCTCCAAAGTCGCCTCATGGCGTCCGAATACATCCTCAGCCTCGTCGGCAAGGTGAAGACAACCGATAGGGGCCCCATCTACCACGATGGGATATATCCCTAACGATTCGAACCCCTCGGTAATGCAGCGCCCACGGACGTTCTCCAGCGAAACGAAGGAGGAGTCCCGCGAAAGAGTCTGGGCTTTTCCGCAGGAGAACGAGCCACCGGCGGTAAAGAAGGGTTGTCTTGAGTCGAGTTTCCCGCGGCACACCCTGCCGCACAAGCATTCCTCCACCCCGGTCAAGGTCTCGTCTCGGAGAAAGCGGCGATCGAATCCACGCTCGACGACGGCCGGAATCCAACCTTCCTCCCGAGAATCCGCCTCCTTGAAGCGGAGCATGGCCGCACGGCAGCCGGTGAGCTCCCGCGCCCAATCTGTCAGCCTCTCGGCCGCCTCGATGAAGGTTGAGGCAGATTCCATCTCTCGGAGGATGTCACTGTTGTCCGCCATGTGAGCGAGCATATCCGAGCGGGCCAACCAAGCCAAGACCGTTTAGTCGGACCAGGCGGTCACAATGCCCACTCGGCCGCGGGCCTCACGGCAGGAAAAGGCTCGGGTCCGACAGAAAGCGCTGGTAGAGCTGAAAGTGTTCGGTCGATCGGTAGTCGCGCTCGACGACGCCGCCATCCCCGAAGTGAAAGAGTTGGCTATTCGGAAGGGTCATCAGGATAGGCGAGTGAGTGGCAACGAGGAACTGAGACTGCCCCGAGAGCCCGAACTCGTGGAGAAGATGCACCAACTCCAACTGGCTCCTTGGGGACAGCGCGCTCTCGGGTTCGTCGATGAAGTAGAGTCCCGGCACCCGGTAGCGCTGACGGAGATAGGCGAGAATGCCTTCGCCGTGGGACCTGGCTGTAAGACCCTGCCCTCCGTGATACTTGGCCTGGCCTGGATCCAGTCGAGCGACGTCGTCGATAAATTCGGCCCATTCTCGAAAACCCTCCGCGCCAAAGAAGCCCCCGCTCCTCGGAACCAACCTGAAACCAACCTCGAGGTGAGGACAAAGCGCCTCCGCCCGCAGCTCGCCCGGGGCAAGAGCGCGACGAGGCTGCCCCCAGAGATCCAGTCCGCAGCTCCTGGCAATTGCCTGCAGCAGCGTTGACTTTCCGGACCCATTCTCCCCCACGAAGAACGTGACTGCGCGGAGGAGATCGAGGCTCTGACGTCCACTCAGTCCGCGAATATTGAAAGGGTAGCGCTCATACTCGGGGTACTCATCGCCGCGGATCTCTACCCGTGTAAGGAACACTATTCCACGGTCTCCGCCCGCGCGGCCTCGAGAATGAGTTCGTCTCGGGTCCGCCTGGTCTTGGGGCGCGGATCCGCCGCTGCGTAGCCCAGCGGAGTCACAAACAGAGGCACGAGGTCTTCCGGCAACTCGAGGATGCGACGGACGGCGTTCGGGTCGAAATTCGCTATCCAACAGGTGCCGAGCCCGAGGTCGGTGGCCTGCAGAATCATGTGATCCATGACAATGGCTGCGTCGGTGACCAGGCTGTCGAAGCCATCCGCACGGACCCATGCCTCGGAGGGCACGCCGCAGACCACAAGAATGACCGGGGCCTCGTAGAACCACTCGCGTGGATACGCGTCGGCGAAGGCCGCCCGGATGGCCGGTTCTATGACCACCGCGACCCGGAACGGCTGGCGATTGGCCGCCGTGGGCGCCAATCGCGCGGCCTCGAGGATCAGTTCAAGCTTGCCGTCTTCGACGGGCCTGTCCAGATAGCCCCGGATGCTGTTTCTGGTTTGGACCAATCGGCTGAAATCCATACCGACCCTCCGTGGTACCGCTGCTCGTACGCGTCAGCGTCGCGCCGACAATCCGGAGTATAGACGAACGGCACCGCGAGCGCGGACCGCGGTTCGTACGCCGCGGAGTGACTCCTTCGGCCGTTATTCCGGTACGAATCTGAGCGCGGCGGAATTCATGCAATAGCGCCGGCCTGTGGGCGGTGGCCCATCGCTGAAGACGTGTCCAAGGTGGGCATCGCACCGGGCGCACACCACGGCTGTTCGCACCATCCCAAAGGAGCTGTCCATGTGTTCCTCGACGGCATCCGGCGAGATGGGCTGCCAGAAGCTCGGCCACCCCGTGCCCGAGTGAAACTTGGTGTCCGAGGTGAACAATGGCAACTGACAGGCATAGCAGACGTAGGTACCCTTCTCCCAAAAGTCATCGTACTCGTTGGCGAACGGGGGCTCGGTCCCATTCTCGAAAAGGATGCCGTAGCGGTCGGGCGGCAGGATGCGTCGCCACTCTTCTTTGCTGCGGACGAGTTTCTCGGTCATCCTACTGCCTCCAATGCCTGCGGGCGATCTTCGCGGACGCGCTTCCCTGATACCCCATCAAGTCCAAGGCCAACCGCAAGCCCCCCCGTTAGAGCGTTCTTGAGCGTCGCCGGCATCGGGCGATTGTGTTCTCCGGGAGCCAAGCCCAGGATGGCCCGTGCCATCTTTCTGCTGAAGGCCTCTCTGTGGAAGCTGCCGATAAGCACCCCGGCGCGTTTCACAGTCGGTCTCTCCAGCGTGCTTCGCTGGGTCATCCTCTATGTACCCCGGCAGCACTCTCCTCATCACAGGCGTTCCTTCGCTTCTCAGCCGCCAACCGGGCCAAGGCGGCAATGGTATTCCGTTCAAACAGGTCTTCGAGCAAACGGGCGGCCTCGGTCCAGATGTCACGGGTTGCGCAGATCGAGGATCTGTCGCAGTGATCCGCGGAATAGCAGGGAGCGATAGTCACCCTGCCTTCAACCGCGTGCAGCACATCGGCGACCGAGATTATCTCGGGATCTCTCGAGAGCGAGAATCCGCCTGACTTCCCACGATGGCTCGCGACCAAGCCCGCGACCCTGAGCCTCATCATGATCTGTTGCACATACTCCGGCGAGAGATCCTCCCCGGCGGCGATTTCATACTTGGTCATGGGCCTCTCCGACCCATGCGAGGCAAGAAACACCATGATTCTGGTGGCGAATCTGCCCTTGGTGGAAATGGGCATCATGGTGAGCGCCTCCTTGACATCTCCAAAGAAGAGTTACATAGTCATCTTACTCATGTTAATATACCTCGCGAGCACCGCGGATGCTAGGGGCAAGAGGAGTTGCCATGTGGTGAGCTGTGAGTGCAGCCTTTGTTGTTGGGGAATCGATTCAAGGAGCAGTCTTCCATGAGAACCATTGTAACCATCATCGCAATCGTGTTGGGCGTAGCAGTGCTCGGCTGCGGGGTGGCCGCCATAGTGCTGAGCCATACAAACGCGAGCGACCTCGCGGATCGATTGAAGCAGGAAAAAGTGTCACTGAGGGTCTTCGATGACAACGCGCCCCAGGATGCCGTCATCGAGAACGGAGAACAAGCGCGCGAGGCCGCCGACGTTCTCAATGAGCACCGAAAGGGAATCTCCCCTACCTACTCCGACCTTCTCGCCGGCAAACGGTTCGACCCGACCAACCCGACTCAACTCACCTACATGGCCGGCATGACCCTCGAAGGTCAACTGAACGTGGCGTCACTGGCCTTCGGATTGACGACGGTGCTCTTGTTCAACGGGATCGTGATGATCATCATTGGCATTACGCTGATCACCGTTTCCGTCGCCGTCTGGCTATACCACGTGCGGCGGCCTAGTCGCCTCGCGGAAGCTGCCGCCGGCTAGGATGCCCGCGCGTGGCCCGCGCTGCGCCAGGTGGCAATGTGACCAGTCCGAGGCCCCCGCTCGGCCCGGGCGGGGGCCTCGGACGTACGCCGCTCAGGCCAGCGCCGCACGCAAGGTCATGCCCTGCATGGCAAGAGCCTGCCTCCCGGCAGTGAAGGCCGGGACACTGAAACCGTGAAGCTGGCCCAAGTACCGAACGCTGACGACTTCGTTGCCGGCCTCCTGAAGGCGTACGGCGTAGGCTTCACCCTCGTCGCGCAGTGGGTCGTATTCCGCGGTAATCACCAAGGCCGGAGGCAGACTACTCAGATCCGGCACCAGAAGCGGAGACGCGTAGGGATGGAGGCGGTCGTTTTCGTCGCGAAGGTAGTGGCCCCGGAACCACTGCATCGAATCCAACGTAAGGAAGTAGCCTTCGCGAAACTCGAAGCAACTGGGCGAGTCGAACAGACAGTTCGTGCACGGATAGACCAGAAGCTGAAAACGAATGGCCGGTCCCCCCTTGTCCCTCGCCATGAGGCACACAGCCGCGGCGAGGTTGCCACCGGAGCTGTCTCCGCCCACGGCCAGGCGGGCGGGATCGATGTTGAGCATTGCCGCATTCTCGAGGGTCCAACAGGTGGCGGCGTAACAGTCCTCCAGACCCACCGGAAACTTGTTCTCCGGGGCAAGGCCGTAATCAACGCAGACAACGACACAGCTTGAGGCGTTGGCAAGAATGCGAGACATCGGGTCATAGAGTTCTAGGTCACCGATTACCCAGCCGCCCCCGTGGAAGTAGACCAGTACCCCGAACGGCCCGCTTCCCTCGGGTGTGAAGACACGAACCGGAATTGACCGCTCCCGGCCCTCCGTGGTGAACACTTCGATCTTCGCGACAGGCTCGACGGCCAGATCTGCCAGCCAAGGGACCTCAGTGAGAGCTTCACGCGCCTGTTCGGGAGTGAGCGAGCTGAGCTCGGTGATCGGCGGGGCATTGGGATCGTTGAGTGCTTCCAGGGCCGCCCGGGCCTCGGGATGAAGGGGCATCCAGTTCCTCCTTTGGTGCGATCGACGACCCCGATCGTTTGAAGCCGTCACACATCATCATATCCGAGGCGCAATCGAGTCGATCGCCGATTGCGGCGGTCAGCCTTTCTTCTGGGCAAATCGGCCGCGTCTCTTTGCGGACGAGTGATGCATGGGTGGAGGTCTTGGGCACCAACAACAAGGTCAAGGGGGAATGAATTGGCCCATTTCCCGCTTGACGGCGAGCCGCAAACCGATAAGGACGACCACATAGACGACGCCCTCTCTCGGAACGTATCAGAGCTTCCCTAAGTCTTTATCCAACGAGTCTTTCCTGATGGTGCGTCCACCGCCGGCGTCGACGACGCACCATCGCCGGTATAGAGAACACTGAGAATGGCAACATCGTCCTGCAAAGTCCCCCCTGAGAAGGCCAAGACCCGGTCCAACACCTGACTCGGGAGACGCTCGACCGAGAGGCGTTTTCGCTTGAGAACCGCCTGAAGGCGTTTCTCTCCGAAGAACTCGCCGCCACGACGGGCTTCGATTACTCCGTCGGTATAGAGAAGCAGCATCTCCCCGACGCCAATGCCGACGTCGCCACGCTTCCAGGAGGCGTCGGCATACACGCCCAGCGGAGATGAGCCGCCGCCTAAGGTGTCGATATCGCCCGACGCGCGTCTCAACAGGGTATCCGGATGGCCGGCAGAGGCGTAGGTCAGATTGCCGCCCCACGGATCCAAGATTCCGAGAAAAGCCGTGACGAAACCGCTCAGGGCCTTCTCGAGGAGGAGCGCGTTGGCTCGGCGGAGGACCTGATTCGGCTGCAAGGTTTGGTGGGCGAAGGCGTGGATCACGTCTTTCGTCAGCGCCGCCACCCGCGCGGCCTCAATCCCATGTCCGGCCACATCCCCGATCAGAACTGCGATCCTCCCGTCTTTCACCTCGAAGACGTCGTAGAAGTCGCCGCCGATGCGAGCGGCCTGTGTCGCCGAACGATAGAGGTGACCGATGCGGACCGGCCCAAGCTCCGATGGTATGTGAAGAAGAGCACCCTGCAGATTCTCGGCTATCGCCAGTTGCTGTCGGTAAAGACGCTCGTTTTCGGCTGCCATGAGGCGATGCTGCTTCTCGCTCCGGCGTAGGGCCTCCTCGGCCTGTTTGCTATCAGTGATGTCGATCAGATTCATGGCTACTTGCCCCGGCTGCGGTCTGTAGAAGAATGACTCATACCAGCGACCGAGTCGTGCAGAGAATTCAACCAAGTGCGCAGGAGCACCGGTGCGGGCCACGCGACCGACCACGTTCAGAAACGTTTGCGTGGGCGAGCCCCCTAGGATTTCGACCGACGTTCTGCCGATCAATTCGTCGCGGCTCCTATTCAGGAACCTCTCTGCGGCCCGATTCACTTCGACATACCTGACGTCCACCAGGCGGCCGTCTTCGTTTTTCACTAGTTCATAGACAAACAGAGCTTCCTGCATGTTCTCGAACAGTGACCGGAAGCGTTCATCGCTTGTCCGAAGCGCCTGTTCGACCCTGCTTCGCTCGGTCACATCATAGACGCCGCCCTCATAGCCCACGACCGAGCCGCGGCCGTCGCGCAGTGGTCGAGTAGAGAGCATGATCCGACCGAATGTGCCGTCTCGGCGCCTGATTTGCACTTCTTCCTCGGTCCCGTTCTCATGTTCCGCGATCCGGCGCAGGACTCCCTCACGATCGGAGCTCGATGCGTACAGGCCCGCTACATTCTTGACCTCAGACATCATGTGCTCGGGACTCTCGAACCCGAATACATCGGCCAGCGCTTGGTTCGCACGAAGAAGGCGACCCTCAGGAGAAGTTGCGAACATCCCGGTGAGGGCGCTCTCGTAGAGCTCCCGATATCGGCCTTCACTCTCTCGCAATGCCGCTTCGGCCTGCTTGCGCTCGGTGATCTCGTGCATTACGAGCTGGACACCGAGGCTCCCCCCAAACTCAACCCTCGACCCCGTGATCTCGACCTCGATGTGGCTGCCGTCGAGACGCACCAGATTGATCTCGCGCGGCGGGCTGATTCCTCCGGCCAGTGCCTGACCAATTCGCTGTGCGACAAGTTCATGATAGTCCGGATGGACCAGTTCAAGGACGTCTCTTCCCATGAGCTCGTTTGGCGCAAGCGCCCCAAAGATGCGGGCGGCCGCCGGATTGGCGAAGACGTACTTTCCCTTCACATGGACCAGCACCCCGTCGGGGCTCAGGTCCACGAGATTCCCATATCGTGTTTCGCTTTCCCGCAAGGCCCGTTCGACCGGCAGCACCCAGGCCCCGGTCCGTCTCGCCGCCAGCACGAGCCCCGTCAATATCACGAGAGAACCCCCATACTGCGAAGCTCGGCTCACCCAGTTCACAGGGTCTCCCAAGGCCAGTTGCAGTGAGACTCCCGCCAGACCTATCGCGATGAGTCCGAGACCAATCGCGAACCAACGGCGAAGACCCGCGTCGAAAACCCGAGGTGAAAGCACGAGTCCGATAGCTGATAGGGCGAAGAGAGAGGCGGATGCGAGGGCGATCACCGATCCTAACGTGGTCTGGCCAAGTCCCTGCACAAAGTGCGAAGGCCACATTCCAGTTCGAATCAGAACGATCAAGATCATGAGCAGAATGAGTATCGCGACATACGACCCTACAAGGACCTCTCGACGTGACCATCGCCGTCGGGAGTCCGCCCAGCGTACTGAGAGGGCGGCACCCACGTAGCAGATCCCGGCAAGGAGCGCGGCGGTGTTGTATGCGGCGGGTACTGGGCCGGCCCCAGGCCCTCCGGCATGCACGGCGGCGAGGAGAGCGCCCAGCCCGAGCGCGAGAGATCCGCAACCAACAAAGAGGACCGTTTCCGCCCGCCCCAGCAGGTAGCTACGCGCTGCGAGCACCGACACAAAGAGGGAGGTGAGCGTCAAGAAGATGATATTGGCGGCGTTGAACACACCCGGCGGGTTGTACGTCTGCGCCAGGTCGAGAGCGGCAAGAGTCGTAATGGCCGAGACGAAGACGGCAAGCAGTAGCCAAAGAGCAAGGGGCGGCGGGATCACTTCGCGGGCGGCGGAAACGCCGGCGGAGTCACCCGAAGATGCAGCGGGCGGAGTTCGAAAGAAGGTAAGGCTCACCTGAGTGGTCCCACTCGCAAGGCGGGAGACGTGCACCTGATCGGCCAGCGAGACCATGAGCGGCAGTCCCAAGCCTCTCCGGCGGGCTTCGTTGTCTTTGTAGAGGCCGGGTTGAAAAACCCCGTCGTTCGTGATCTCGACTATCAGGCGATCCGGGAGAACCCAAGCCTCGGCCTCAACCTCGCTCGAAGCATGCTCGATGGCGTTGGCAACCGCTTCTGAAACGGCAACTTGAAGATCGAACCGGCGGGCATCAGAGAGGCCGGCCCGCGACCCGACCTCGTCGATGCGCTCCCTCACTCTTGGGAGCTCGGACAGATCGGCAGCGATGGCCAGACGGAAAAACCGATCCTCACCCCCGGCCACCGGAGGTATCGCCTCAGCCTCAGTGGCACTCACGACTTTTCCGGAACCGGCAGACACTGCTTCCCCCAGAAGACCGACGAGGAGCCGCAACTTCTTCAATATTACAGCCGAAGCTGGTGCTCTACGCTCACTGTTACCAGCAGAATCCCCCTCGCGAGAACCCGTGGTGCGGCCGCGCGAGAGAAGGCGGCCTCGTCAGTTGTCGGGCCAGCGATCCTGATGCACCCGCCCGGGATCAAAGCGATCCACGGCAGGAATCGATTCCGCCGGATGCCCGATGGGGATCAAGGCGAAGGGGACGATGTGCTCCGGCAGTCCGAGTACGCGGCTCACGCCCTCCACTCGATCCTCCGTCGGATAGACCCCCAGCCAAACTGCACCCAAATCCATCTCGTGAGCGGCCAAGAGCAGGTTTTCTGTGGCGGCGGAGCAATCCTGGACCCAATAGCCCTCGTACTTCAGCCCGCTCACGTCTCCGCAGACGGCGATGGCGACGGGGGCCCGCGGAACCATGGCGGCATGGGGATGAACAGTCGGGATCAAGTCCCGCACAGCCTGGCTCCTGATGACGATGAAGTGCCATGGCTGCTGATTTCCGGCAGATGGAGCGCTCATAGCCGCTCTGAGAAGTGCAGCTATCGTCTCCTCCGAGACCGGCTCATCGGTGTATTTGCGGACGCTTCTGCGACTCAACATCTTGCTCATGGATCCTCCATTGTTCATCCGCGAAGTTGGCTCAACCGCCGCAGCACTGCCTCACGATGTTCCTCTGCGAAGGCGCTCCCGGGATCGTGGCCACAATCTCGGCACTTCAGATCATATGCGGAATTCGTGGTTCCGCAGGAGGGGCAGGCGTATCGCTCGGCCGCCTCTTTCATCCAACACTCGACGCCGACTTCAGAGATTCTCAGCAGGTCCTGGATGATTTCAGCGCGATGCGGCATCTCTGCCTGGAACCGCGCGAACGGCTCACAAGGGAGTTCCGCGCATTCCGAGCAGAACGCGTAACCCCGTTCCCGCGCGCACGAGATGAGACTGCAGCTCGTGCAGTATGTGGAGCGCCTCTCCGACCGACAGCCTTCGCAGTAGAGCTCCTCTTCCGTCTGTCCGAGGCGCGCCGCGAGAAGACTCAGTCTCTTGCGGTCCTCGCGGCTGGCGATGTAGACGGTACAGGCACGGCAATAGAGCCCGCACGCAGCGGCAAGGGGATGAGCTTCGATTTCCTTCATATGCTAAAGATACACGACATCTTTCCTAACGGGGCGAATGCTGAGACCGGCCAGAATGGCCACAAGAGCCATGCCCCCCAACACCAGCATGGCCCACGTGAAGGTCTCCCCCGCGGGCACAGCGACGCTCGAAACACTGCCGTTTCCGACGACCTCGAACGAGTTGGTGCGGGTGGTGAGGACGTAACCGATTAATGCACTACCTATGGCGCCGGAAGCCCTCGCAAGCCCGGCAACAATGCCCGTCGCGACGGCACCCATTTCGGGGGGAACGGCTTCAGTCGCCACAGTGAACACCGCCCCACCCCAGGCACTCATGACGGCGTAAAGCATTGACCAGAGGACGACGATCCAGAGGGCGGAATGAGCCCCGGCCATGCCAAAGAAGACCAGCCCGCTCGCGCCGGCAAGAACCAGAGTCTTCTTGGTCCCCATTCCCCTCATCAGACCGGGGATCGCAAGCGCAATCAACGCGGAAATCGCCGAAACCAAAAGACCGAGCAGCGAAACGGCGAGAACACTCCGGCCAAAGCCGTAACCGCCCATCGAATGCGGGGTCTGGATCAAGTAAGGATTGAGGATCGCCCATCCGGAGATTGAAAACCCGATCGACGCCCAAATGAGTGCCGCCTGCCAAACGCCCGAACGCCTGAGAACTCGGAGATCGAGCAGCGGCGACCGCGAGTGGAGCTCCCACAAGCACCATACGCCGAGCAGGGCCACGCCTCCGAGCAGAGTCCCCAGAGTGCGTCCACTGCGCCAGCCCCAATGGTTGGCCTGGCTCAACGGAAGCAGGATGAGTGTCGTCCAGAAAAGCAGGCCGACCGCGCCCGCCCAGTCGATGTGCACACCTTTCCGCTTCGGGGTCTCCCGCACAAGCATGAGGGTTGACACCAGTGAGAGCGCCGCCAGCGCTCCCAGGAGGTAGAAGAGGATTCTCCAATTGGCGTCTCCAACCAAGGCTGAGGCCGCGTAACTGACGACCGCCCCTAGGTTCGCCCCGGCGAAACACAGGCTGAGAGCGCGACGGAGCTTGTGGCCGCTCCAGAACATGGCCACAATACCCATGGCGAGAGGGAGAAGCCCCACCCCAAAGCCTTGAATGCCCCGGGCCACGATGAGCATCGTGAGATTAGGCGCGAAGACCGCGACGAGCGAGCCGCCCAAGATGGCCGCGAGCGACCAGGTCAGCATGAGGCGATTCCCTCGAAAGAGGCCGAGACCGGCCATAATGGACCCGACGGGGGTGCCGACCAGCGATGTGATGATGGTAGTCCAGGCGACGCTGCTGACCGGAGCGTTGAACTCGGCCGACAGGCGCGCCAGTTGGGGCCACGTCACGATCATGGTTAGAACCGCGGTGATGATGGCGAGTATCAGGGTGGCCAGCTGCGGCCAACCACCATCTCGATCAGCCTGCATCTTCAGGCCTCTCCGCCCAGCCTGAACCGGTCAAAGCCGTTTTGACAACTCAGGCCGGGGCAGATTCGTCGGTTTCGCCCGTCCGGATCCGAACGCCCTTCTCCAGATCGAGAACGAAAATCTTCCCGTCCCCAATCTTGCCTGTGCACGCGCCCCGCCTGATCGCCTCGAGGGCATGTGGAACCTTCTCGTCCGCCGGCGCGATCTCGAACTTGATCTTCCGTAAGAGGTTTCCCTTCTCGATGTGGCTTCGATATACCTCAGTGATGCCCTTCTGCCGCTGCGGCCCAGAAGGGCCTCATACGCGCGGCAACGGTCCGTCTGGGTCGACGGCAGTCAGAGTATCAAAGAGAATCCGGACTGGGCCGGCCGTTCGGCAGAACATCCGCTCCGCGCCCCGCTACGGGCCGAAATCGGCAGGAAACAGCGCTTCTCCGGCGGCTCTGACGAGGATCTCGGCGGCGGCATCGGTCGGATAGCGGTTCACCCAGGCCACGACGACCACGCCCTCCGCCGGCAAGTAGTAGCCGGCGCTCTCGAAGCCGCCAATGCTCCCACTGTGACCGACCAAATCGCCGACCCGTGAGATACCGAGACCATAGGCCTCAGCAGGCACCCGCTCCGGGCCGTAGTCGACCCAGGTCATCATGGACCTCGTTGCGTCGGGACCGAGCAGTCTTCCTTCGACCAGCGCGCGAATGAACACCGACAGATCTCTCGGCGTCGTCACGATCGCCCCCGATGCCCAGGCAACCGAGGGATCCAGGGCCGTGACATCCTCTAGCGCCGCATCTCCGTCAATGTTCGAGTAGCCATGGACGACCCCCGTCGCATCTCCGGGTGTCTGAGCGAGGTAGGTGTCGGTGAGGCCCAGCGGAACCGATATTCGTTTGCTGATCTCGTCCGCGAGACCATTGCCGGTGACCTGCTCGACGACCATTCCAAGAAGAATGTAATTGGTATTCGAGTATTCCCAACCCGTCCCAGGGTCAAAGACCGGCGCGTGATTTGCAGCGATCGCTGTCAACTCTTCGGGTGCCCAGTATCTCAGGGGATCGCCGGCCAATACCCGTCTAAATTCGGCATCACGCGTGTAATCGTAGACTCCGCTCGTATGATTGAGGAGTTGCCTGATTGTGATTGTCTCTGACGCCGGATACTCAGGGATGAAGTGAGACAGTGTGTCGCCCAAAGCGAGCCGTCCTTCTTCGGCCAGTCGCAGCACCACGGCGCTGACGAACATCTTGGTGATGTTACCGGCTCGGAAGGGGTTATCGACGGGCATTGCGATCCCATTCGCGACATCAGCCTGGCCCAAAGCCACCGTCAATTGCTCCCCCTCGGGCCTCCACACTTCGATTACGCCTCCTGGAATCGCGTACCGAGCCAGTACATCGGAGAGAATCTTCGTGATCCGCTCTACCTCCGCGGCGGATGTCGGAGGCACGAGGTTGCTGAGAATCTGGGCGCACTCGCCACGGGTGGCCGGTGAGAAGAAATCGTAGTCCCAACCGATTCCCTCGAGTCCATCCAGCAGTCCGGCGGCCGCGGCTCTCCTCGCCCATCGATAGTGATCCGAAGAGAAATCCGAAAAAGGAGGCGCATAGTCGGTCCCCGGGTCCACAAGCCCGGCGGCCCTCGCAACCATGGTGATCAACTGGGCCCGCGTGATCTCCGCGTGGGGTGCAAAGGTATCCGCCGTTAGTCCCCGCGTAATCCCGTACGCGGCACAGACGGCGACATAGTGATCTGGATACAGCGCATCCTCGAGATCCACAGGAGTTCCGGTTGATGCGGCCGGAACATCGAGGAACGGGCAGACGTCGTTCTCGGAGACCGGGTATCCAAGCGTCAGGACGATCATCTTGGCGAACTGCTGCCGAGTCACTGGTTCGTTGGGACGCACGGTCCCATCCCCAAAACCCCGCATGATTCCTCGATCGATGAGGTTTCGGACCGCAGCCGAATATGGGGATACCTCTGACTCGGAAACCGTCTCCGCGCGGAGATCCGCACCCGTCGCGACGTTTGAGGCGAAGGATGGGTGAACCGCGACAGACACCTCGAGGAGACCCCAGAAAGTCAGCAATAGAACGGCGGCAACCAGCACCATTCCGGCGCGAACCCAGCGGCCTCCAGTGGGCTTCACCTCGCGCATCCCCCCACTCCGGAAAGAGTCCTCCGGCACGGTTAGGGCAAACCGGGCGCTAAATACACGAGCCCCAAGTGACTTCCGCTTTCCTTAGTGCCGCTCGCTTTCGCTATACAGCCCTTGGAGGCGCGCTTTGTCTCTTGGGACTCGCAGAACTTATGTTCCCGCTGCTGAGAATCCGAAACATCGACCCACGGAAAGCATCAGCGTCAGACTTCCGAAGCCTCGACCTCTTCCCGCGGAGCCATGCCCGCCGCAGCCGGTGAGATACGTGCTTCGGCGGTCTGTGCCGCAATCGCATGCGGCCGGCCCCCCCGGACAAGAATGAAGGAAGCCGCTGCGCCCATCAGCAAGGCCGCGCCGGCCACCGTCAAAGCCAGATGCATCCCTGACACGAACGAAGTCTTCAGCGCGCCGGACAGCGCTTCGAAGTCTCCTCCGGCCGGGAGGCTGCCCCCAGTCTGCTCCGCCCCGTGCCTTAGTTGCTCGAGGATGGACGACTTCAGGGTCGCTGGAAGATTCAGATCGTCGAGAATGCGGCTGACGTCCCTTGTGAAAATGTGAGTGACGATCGCCCCGAGGAGCGCGATTCCGAACACGCCTCCGATCTCGCGGCCGGCGCTGGTCGTAGCAGAAGCCATCCCTGCCCGCCGCGGCGGAACCGTGCTCATGACCGCGGCGGTCATCGGGGTCATGACCAGTGCCATGCCAAACCCCGCCATGGACAAGAGCGGCCAGATCTCTCCGTAACCGGTGTCGACCTGCACCCGAGTGAAGAGAAAGAGACTGATGGCATTGACGGTGAGCCCGATGGTCATGGGTAGTTTCGAGCCGATATGTCCAACCAAACGCCCCGCTAGTGGAGCAAAAACGACGATCATCAAGGTGTTGGGAAGAGCCCGCAGACCCGCCTGTAGGGGTGTGTACCCCTGGACATTTTGGAAGAAGAGACTCAGGAAGAAGAACATCCCAAACATCCCAAAGCTGACGACCGCGGCGCAGATCGCACCACCGGTGAAAGTCGGATTGCGGAAGAACTGCAGCTGAAGCATCGGGCTCGCGCTTCTTATCTCAACAAGAACAAAGGCGATCATGCCCACCGCAGCTACGGCGAACAGGGCCAGGATGAGAGGTGATGTCCACCCGTAGTTGTTGGCCTCGATCAAAGCGTACGTGAGGGTGCCCAACCCAATGGCGGCAAGCACCTGACCCGGGAGATCCAGGCGGCGGCCCTCGGGATGCTTCGACTCTCGAACCACGACGGAAGCAACCACCAAGGCGACCACCCCTATCGGGACGTTGAGATAGAAGACACTCTGCCATCCCAAGCTGTCGACAAGAAGGCCACCGACAACCGGGCCCATAGCCAGAGCCAGCCCGGAGATGCCCGCCCATATACCGATCGCCTGTGCGCGTTCCCGGGGATCGAGGAAGGTATTGGTGAGAATGGCGAGCGTGCCCGGCATGAGGAGAGCTGCACCCAGACCCTGTATCCCCCTCCCCGCGATGAGCACGGTCAGCGAGGGGGCGAGTCCAGAGTAGCGAGCCTGCAGTGAATACGAGAAGTCCCCCGAAGAACAGCTTCTTGCGACCGAGGATGTCTCCGAGAGTCCCACCGGTCAGCATCAGACTCGCGAAAACAAGAGTGTAGGCATCAACGATCCACTGGAGTCCCGAAATACCGGAGCCTAGATCCTGTGAGATCCGAGGAAGGGCCACATTGACGACGGTGTTGTCTAGCATAGCCATGAACAGCGCGAAGCACATCGCGAGCAGAGTGAGAATCTTCGTCCTGCGGTCGTCCTTGAACAATCAAGCCTCCGACTTGTTCGGGACATAAGGTGAAATGAGAGCCGTCGACGTTCGGCCCATGTGAGAATCGACCTGGTCCTACTTTCTGACCGGGGTCGTGGTGACGGGTGGTCTGGGCGCCAGAGGCACCACTCCGGCCAATTCTCCGATCACATTGACGAGTTCTGCGTTACCGGGAACGACCACCTTGGCATTCTGGGCCAGGGATCGCTCCACAGCCTCGAGTTTGCGTAACACCTGGGCGTTGCCGACGAAATACCTGTCGGCGGCCTCGTTGACCAACTGAATCGCCTGGGCCTCGCCCTCGGCGCTCAGAATACGTGCCTGCTTGATTCCCTCCGCCTTCTTGATCTCGGCCCGACGCTGGCCATCCGCTTGAGTCTCGGTCGCGGTCGCGAAATCGATGGCGGCCACCTTCTCGTTCTCGGCCTTCACCACCTTGTTCATTGTCTCCTGCACATCTTCGGGGGGGTCGATCTCCTTGAGCTCGGTGCGCAGGATCTCTATGCCCCAACTTGCCGTCTCCTCGAGGAGAGTGTGACGCAGTTCGGAATTGATTCTGCCCCTCTCGCTGTTGGCCGATTTCAAGGTGAGCGTGCCGATGATGTTTCTCAACGTGGTCCGGGCCAGATTGACGATCTGGTTTTCGTAGTTGGTGACGTTGTACTGAGATGCCTTGACGTTGTCCTCGTCGGCTTTCACTTTGAGGTAAACCTGCGCATCAACACGCGCGTTTAGATTGTCATTGGTGATGATCATCTGCGGCTGCGCTTCGACCAACATCTCGCGGATGTCGACCCGGAACATGCGCTCTATCAAGGGGATGATGAGGTGGAAACCCGGATTCGCGTAGCGGTTGTACTTCCCCAATCGTTCGACCAAGCCGCGGTGGGTAGGCCGAACGATGCGGACCCCTGCCGCCAGAAGTATGAGGACCACTACGACGGCCACGGCAATCCCGGCAATCGCTCCATTGGACATGAGGTCACCCCGCCTTTCACCCGATCCGTGATGTGCGCAACCTTTCCGCCAAGCATACAGCGTGAAGGTGTGATCGAGAGGGCGCGATATGCGTCGGGGGCAGCCCGGCGCTCAACAATGGCGCCTGCAAGAGCGAGGACTGCTACATGGTAACGAGGTTGAGAATATTTCCTTCGCTGTCTTTGAACCACGCCGATCTTTGTCCGTCGAAAGCGGCGATCCCGCCCTCGGTCTTCAGACCCATCTCAGGGATGTCGTACTCTTCGAAGACTATGCCCTTCGCGCGGAGCTCGCTCACAGCCGCGTCGAACCGGTCCGGTGGCACACCGAATCCCAATGTCGTGTTCTCGGGCGCCTTGAGTTTGGGGTTCTCGTAGACCATGATCATCGTCCCGCCACCGGCGGCGAACATGCCCCCTCCCCCGGGGCCGGGAAACTCCTGCGCCGCCTTGAGACCCAAGACGTCCGTATAAAACCTCTTCGCCCGATCGTAGCTTTCGGCGCGAACAACGCCCGCTACCATCATGTCTCCAAGACCAGCCATCACATCACCTCGTTCGATCAGGAGATCCTCAGAAACGCTACCGATGGATCAAAATGGTAGTCCCCCAACGCGGCAGCGCCAAACGTGTGCCTTGCTTGGTCTCGCGGGATACAGCACATGGGCAGTTGGCTGATAGTATGAGGCCGCTCAGAGTCCGGACCCGTTGAAGGAGCCTAATCGTGAAGACGAGCTTTCTGCGTTGTTGTCCTCACCGGTTGGGGCGGACGATGTCGAAGCCCGTGCTCATGCCGGCTTGTCTTCTCACGGCCTCGTTCCTTTTTGTGATGGGCTGCGGGGAAGGATCGTCCGACACCGATGACTCAGTCACCACCACAGTCGGAGAAGCGACATCGACCACCCAGCAGACCGCGAGCCTGAGCGGCACCGACCTCGGAGACGCTGCGGGCCTGGCGTGGGTAGAGGCGATGCAGAAACTCATCACGCTCTTGGCCGACAGGCCCGAATTGACAGCAGCGAGAACTCAAGTGGAGCAGCTCAAGGAGGAGTACGTCCAGAAACTTGTGGAACTCGGGCGGCAGGGGGCACAACTCGAAGGCGACGAGAAAGCCAAAATGAGCGCTCGAGTCGTAGCCGCGTTGGAGGTTGCGGCAGACGAGGACTGGTATACGAGCTACATGGACATCTACAACAGCTACTCCGACGACGATCTTGATTTCGGCAGTTTGCTGGCGAGCTTCAACATCCTCACTCAATATGCCGACTTTGATCTCCTGAAGCAGCAGGCTCCCGAGGAAGCGGTGCGGCTGGGTATCAAGGCTGATACCGAGTAAATAGCCTTGTCTCAAGTCCAAATGAACACCCCGGCTCCGGACTTCGAACTGGCCGACTTTCACGGCGGGCTGTTCCGACTTTCGAGTGTTCGCGGTCTCAAGAACGTCCTTCTTGTCTTCAACCGAGGTTTCACATGACCGTACTGCCGCGCGCACATGGCGCAGTTGCGCCAAGACTTCCCCGAGTTCGAAAGGCGCCAGACGGCCGTAGTCGTGGTTGGACCGGAAGACCCACTTGCTTTCGCCCGTTACTGGGGCGAGAACGACCTGCCGTTTCTCGGCCTCCCCGACCCGAGCCACAGCGTGCTGAAGTTGTACGGTCAAGAGATGAAGCTATTCAAGTTTGGCCGGATGCCGGCGCAGGTATTGGTCGACATGAAGGGAATGGCGCGCTTCGTCCATTACGGACACGACATGACCGATATACCCAGAACCAGTGAGAACCTGGAGATGATCGACACACTGGACGCGGAGAAACCAAGCGACGAGTAAGGGCCATTCGAAGGATCAAGTCTCGTATGGACACAATAATCGAAGCTCACGGAGTGAGAAAGGCTTTCGGGCGCACGGTGGCGCTGGAAGGGGTGGATCTCACAGCCGAGCAAGGCTCGGTGCTCGCGCTTCTCGGCCCTAATGGGGCCGGTAAGACTACGCTGGTCCGCATACTCACCACGCTTCTCCTCCCAGACGCGGGCTGGGCCAGAGTGGCCGGCTACGACGTGGTGAAGGAGGCACGGCAACTCCGTTCGGTGATTGGACTCGCCGGCCAATCCGCGGCACTCGACGAGGTGCTCACCGGCCGCGAGAACCTGGAACTGGTGGGGCGCCTCTACCACCTCACTAAGTCGGTGAGGCGCCGGCGGGCGCAAGAGGTCCTGGATCTGTTCGGCCTCGCCGAAGCCGGGGATAGACAGGTCAAGACCTACTCGGGGGGTATGCGACGCAGGCTCGATGTGGGCGCAAGTCTGGTCGCACGACCGCCGGTACTCCTCCTCGACGAACCGACAACCGGACTAGATCCCCGATCTCGCATCGACCTCTGGCAATTCATCCAGGGCCTGGTCAAAGATGGAATAACCGTGCTTCTCACAACCCAGTACCTCGAAGAGGCGGACCGCCTCGCACACAAGATCGTGGTCTTGGATGTCGGTCGCGTGATTGCTGAAGGGACTGCTGACGAGCTCAAGGATCAATTGGGAGGCGATAGGCTCGAGATCCGAGTTGCCGATCATGGCAGGTTCGACGAAGCGGTGGCCATTGTGGCCGGCTTTGATTTCGAAGATTACGGCGCCATGGAAAGCAAGACGGCGGAAATTCGGTCGATGATTGTGAATGCCAATATTCCCAATGACTTACAGGCGGAGTTGGCCGAGGCCATCGAAGAGCTGATCGGAC
>ENA-OSEO01003113-OSEO01003113.1-sediment-metagenome-genome-assembly--contig:-NODE-3113-length-20576-cov-11.549832_pt1 | contig 20576 bp, 18 predicted proteins | sample MGYA00237883_ERZ534232 | MGnify/ENA metagenome assembly ERZ534232
TATTCTATTTCATGCACCCATTAGCAGAATATCATGGCAATCGAAAAAGGGGGAGGCGGCCGGCTATTCACTCCGGCTGCCTCCCCCTGGTTAATCCCCGGAAGCAAATCTTCGGCCTAGTAGGCCCTGGCAAAGATGGCGAGCTTCGCGTCTTCCTTTCCCGTGAAGAAACAGGTCCCGGTGCGCTTGTCCGAAAGCGGGAAGCACCGGACGGTCGCACCCGTGGCCTCCTTGATCGCCTTTTCGTCCGAACGGTCTCCGCCGAAGTAGGCGGTGATGAATCCCCCGCCGTCCTCCAGCAGGGTTTTCATCTCCTCGAAGGAAGAAGCATGCCGGGTGTTGGCATCACGGAAGGATGCAGCCTTCTCGAAAAGGGCCTTCTGGATGGTTTCGAGGAGCGCAGGTATCTCGGTTGCAACCGACTCCCACGAAATTTCGGCCTTCTCCGCAGTGTCTCGCCGGACGGCCCGCACCTTTCCGGCCTCCATCTCGCGCTCGCCCAGCTCCAGGCGAAGCGGCACGCCTTTCTGGAGGTGACGGAAGAACCTGTCCCCCGGCCGAAGATGGAAGTCCGTGTCGACCTGGACCGCCATCGGGCCGAGGACCCGGTTGAGGGCGGAGGCTATTTCCCGTGCCCTCGGAAGGATTTCCTTTTCAAGCTTTTCCGCGTCGGTGGAGATCGGCAGGATCACTGCCTTGACGGGCGCGAGGCGCGGCGGAAGGATAAGCCCGTCGTCGTCGGAATGGGCCATGACCACGGCCCCGATCATGCGAGTCGAGGTCCCCCAGCTCGTCGTCCAGGCGAACTCCAGTTCCCCGCCCTGGTTCTGGAACTTGATGTCGAAGGCACGTGCGAAGTTCTGGCCGAGGAAATGGCTCGTTCCGGCCTGCAGGGCCTTCCTGTCGCTCATCATGGCCTCGCAGGTGTAGGTGTTGTCGGCGCCCGGGAACCGCTCCCCTTCGGATTTCTCCCCCGAGACCACCGGCAGGGCAAGGATCTCCTCCATGAAAACCCGGTAAACCTCGAGCATCTTCAGGGTTTCCTCCATCGCTTCGGCTCTCGAGGCATGAGCGGTGTGCCCCTCCTGCCAGAGGAATTCCGAGGTCCTGAGGAAAAGGCGTGGGCGCATCTCCCACCGCATGACGTTGCACCACTGGTTGATCAGGAGGGGCAAGTCCCTCCAGGACTGGACCCATTTGCTGTACATGTAGCCGATGACCGTCTCGGAGGTCGGCCGGACCACGAGAGGTTCCTCGAGTTCCTCCCCCCCTGCGTGGGTCACAACGGCGCACTCCGGGGCAAACCCCTCGACGTGTTCCTTCTCCTTCTCCAGGAAGGAGCTGGGAATCAGGAGGGGGAAATAGGCGTTGACGTGGCCGGTTTCCTTGAAACGCCGATCCATCTCGGACATGATCGACTCCCAGACGGCGTAACCGTTGGGACGGATGATCATGCACCCCCTGACGGGAGCGTAATCGGCCAGCTCCGCGGCCTTGATCACGTCCAGGTACCACTGCGAATAATCCTTATCCTTCGGCGTGATGTTCCGTGCCATGAAGACCCCTCCAATCGTCGTCCCCCCGCTAGGGGGAACGAGTGACATTTTAGCCTCAATGCTCAAGTATGGGCAAGGCTTGCCCCGGCTTTTCAGGGAAGCGGGTCCCTCACCGGAATCGGCCGGCCCAGGGAGAACCCGTAGATCACTTCGCTTTCGCTGTTGTAGAGGATGAAGAGCCGGCCCTCCAGGAAATTGTTCGGGATCCCCATCGAAACCCCTGCTTCCCACGGAGTTTCCAGGTTTGACCATCCCGAATCGAAGGTCCCTCCCACCGCCCCGAAGAGATCGATGTTCGTCGATCCCCACCAGCTGCGCTTGAGTTCCCTGCGCAGGGCCACCCTTGCCCAGGCGACGCGGTCAGCCAGGTAGGGGCGCTCGCCCAGCCCCAAAAGGTCGTCGCTTCCTCCGAGCCAGGCTGCCGTCGCGGGGTTGGAGTCGTCCCCCACCTCAAGCCCTCCTGAGAGGAGGATCCGCCACTCGGGTGAAATCGACCAGACCGACAGCCCCCCGGCCCTCAGCAGGAGGGTCTCCCCTTCACGCCACCAGCCCCGGAGCATCAACTGGGTCCCGGCCCTGGGATCGACGGGGTCGTCAAGCCCGTCGTAGCCGACATAGAAAGCCGGCCCCCAGGCAAATTCGTCGTCAATTTCCCCGGAGTTTTCCAATTGCTCCAGCGTGATTCCCAGGCCGTATCGCCAGTCCCCTCGAACGATCTTGCGGTAGAAGGTCAACCCGTAGCGCACCCAGCGGGCATCGGGGGCATTCACGGGGGAGACCTCCCTCTGCCTTGCGGAGAGGATCCCTTCCCATCTGTCGTTCCCCCGGGACGGCGTCAGGTAGCGGGCGGAAATCCCCCAATCCTTCCCAACAGCCAGTGCCACCCAGAGCAGGTCGCCCTCCTCGGCAAAGTCTCTCCTCACGGCCTGCAGGGTAAGGGCTCTTTCAGCGTCGGAGACGTTCGTCGTGTAACCCCCGATCTCCATTTCGTAAGGGGCCTTTTTCTCGATGTTGAACACGAGGTTCGTCCCCGAACCCGCTTCTTCCATGCTCACGTCAACGGTTGCAAAATCACCTTCCTGGCGAAGCCGCTCGGCAGTTTGCTGAATCAGGACCGGGTCAGGCGGGGACCCGATCCAGGAAGCGGTCTCACCCAGCAGTTGCTCACTGCGGGAAGCCGAGATGCCGCGAGCCTCGACGGAATTGATGACCGGGGAGGCATGTGCAACCCGATTCACACGCGGAGCCGCGGCGGACAGTTCCAGAAGCCGGGGCAGGGCGTCCCGGGCGCTTTGGCGGCCCCGGTGAATCACCTCTGAGATGGACTCGGCGGAAAGGAGGGGAACCCCCTTCGTATCGGGATGGATCACGATGTCGGCCCCCGCCTTTTCCCTGGCGACATTCTGCCCGGTCATGAAGGTCGTCATCTGGTCGATGACGTCGACGACCGTGCGAATCTCGTCCCGTTTTTTCAGCCCGCTCGACACGTCCACCGCTACGACCGGATACCCCGGGAAAAGGGCTCGGGCCGGGGAAACCGGCAAGTTCGCCACGAGGCCGCCGTCCACGAGAAGCCGCCCCTCGTGCGTCCACGGTGCGAAGACTCCCGGGATGGCCATGGATGAGCGCATCGCTCCAGCCAGGCTTCCCTGCTTCAGGACAACCATCTCGCCGGTTTCGAGATCCGTGGCAACCGCGGCAAAAGGAACCGGCATGTCCAGGAAATTCCCGGTGCCGACTTTTGCCGTGAGATCCGAGAAAAAGTTGAACAGCCGAATGCCCGGCAACCCCCCCATCGGACCCGTTATTTTTCCGTCCAGCCCGAACTGGAGGGTCACAAGGGGCTGCCCTCCGACCCTTCCCTCCTCACCCTCGGGCAGAAGGGAGGGGAGGCTGGAATCTCCCAGGAGTTTTGCGATGTCCGCGTCCCGGAAAATGATCTCGATCTCCCTCGGCGTGTAGCCGTAAGCGTAAAGCCCCCCGATGATCGAGCCCATGCTCGTGCCGACGACACCTGCCACCGGAATTCCCGCCTCCTTGAGGACCTCCAGGACGCCGATGTGGGCAAGTCCCTTCATGCCCCCGCCCGAGAGGGCAAGGACGACCCCACCCTTTATTGCCGGCGCGGCGGTCGCGGCGAGGGCTGGCTCCGTGCGAAGAAAAACAGGAATGGAGAGAAGAAGGCATAGGATAAAAGCAATGGTTCGTTTCACGGACATCCCTCCTGGGAAAAAGACTGGATGAAGCTGGGAAAATATCTTTGATATCTTACCCCATGCCGGCATCAAGTTTCAGGGTATAATGGCAGAGAGCAGGTTAATTATTGGTTTTAAACAAAGGAGGGGAAAAATGATGTCGGAAGACAGGAAGAAAATCCCGCTTATCTGGAAAATCGCCATAGGCTTCGTCCTCGGCATCATCGCAGGTGCGGTCTTCAAGGAGAGGGCCCAGGTCCTGGCCCCCATCGGCAAGATATTCATCACTTTGCTGAAGATGCTCATCGTGCCCCTGGTCTTTTCCAGCCTCGTCGTAGGGACGGCTTCCCTGGGCGACCCCCGCAAGCTCGGGCGCATCGGGGCGAAGACGATTGGCCTGTACCTGGCCACGACCGCTGTCGCCATCGTCATCGGGCTTCTGCTGGGGAACATCCTCCAGCCGGGCAGCGGCATGGCGCTTTCAGTCGACACGTCCGGTTTCAAGGCCCCGGTCCCCCCGTCCACCGTCGACGTCCTGATGGGAATCTTCCCAGACAACATCGCCAGGTCCCTGACTGAGGCCAACATGCTCCAGATCATCGTCTTCGCACTGTTCTTCGGAGTCTCAGCAGTCCTGGCCGGCGAAAAGGGCAAACCCGTCATTGCCTTCATGGATTCGGTGGCGGAGACGATGTACAAACTGACCCGCATCGTCATGGCCTTCGCCCCCTACGGTGTCTTCGCCCTCATCGCGACGACGGTGGCCAGGTACGGGCTCTCGGTCCTGGCCCCGTTCGCCAAGGTCATCCTGGCCGTCTACCTGGGCTGCTTCCTGCATGCGCTTCTGGTCTACTCGGGACTCATCATGCTTTTCGTCAAAAAATCGCCCCTCTGGTACTTCTCGGCTGTCAGGGAATCGACGCTGACCGCCTTCGTCACCCGTTCCAGCTCGGCGACGCTGCCGGTGACCATGCGGGTGGCCCAGGAAAACCTCGGGGTTTCAGAGGGGATATCCTCCTTCGTCCTTCCCCTGGGAGCCACGATCAACATGGACGGCACGGCCCTATACCAGGGCGTTTGCGCCCTCTTCGTCGCCCAGGCCTACGGCCTCCCCCTCTCGGTAGGAGCGCAGGTCGGAATCATCCTGACGGCAACCCTGGCCTCCATCGGGACCGCCGGGGTTCCGGGAGCGGGGCTGATCATGCTGACCCTGGTCCTGACGGCTGCCGGTCTGCCGATCGAGGGCGTCGCCCTCGTGGCGGGCATCGACGCCATCCTCGACATGGCCCGGACCGCGCTCAACGTCACGGGCGACAGCTGCGTCGCCGCGGTTGTCGCCAAGACGGAAGGGGAACTGAGTGAGGTTGAACGTGCCGCGTAGGCTCCTTGGCGTGCTGGGAGGAATGGGACCCGCCGCGGGGGCGGAGTTTCTTCGCCTGCTCACGATCCTCTCCCCGGCGACCCGTGACCAGGACCACGTCCCGGTGATCCTCCTGTCCGACCCCCAGGTCCCTGACCGGACAGAGGCCCTCCTCCGCCACGGGGAGGACCCGACCCCGCGTCTTCGGGAAAACCTCCTTAAACTGGTCTCCTGGGGCGCGGACCTTTTGGCGGTCCCGTGCAACACGGCTCACGTCTTTATCGACCGCTTCGCCGAAGAGCTTCCCGTGCGCCTCGTTCACATCGTCGAGGAGACCCTCGCCGAGGCCGCGGCGAAAAACCCCGCAGGCGGATGGCTCGTCGCCACTGAAGGAACACTGGGAAGCCGGATCTACCAGAATAGAGCGCTGGCAAGGGGGTTCAACCTGCTCCTCCCATCGCCGGCTGAGCAGGCGGCGGTGAACGAAATCATCCGCCTGGTCAAGGCCAACCGGCTCGGGGAAGCTGGCAAGTCTTTCCGCAGCCTGGCGGAAACGCTTTGGGGGAAGTCGGAAGTTCCCATCCTGACCGCCTGCACCGAGACTCCCCTCGCCTACCAGGCCGCAGGGCTTCCCGGGGAGATGACGGTTTCAAGCCTGGAAGCGCTTGCAAGGGGTGCATTGAGAGACTTGCGGAACGAATGAAAAGGGGCAGGGGACGCACCTGCGTCCCCTGCCCCTTTTCATGATTCAGCGCCAATCCGTGTCTTTCCGTCCGATGGAATTCCCGGTCGCACCCCAGGGATCCCGCCGTTCCGGAGCTTTCCGGAAAACCGCTCTATAATCCGGTATCCCGACGGATTCCGTGGGCTTTCCCCGAACTCCCGCCCGGCCTTCCCAGCCAGGCTAAATTAATGGACATGCATGGCGAAAAGGCAGAACCCGGGTCAAGCCTTTTTTGCCGCATCCAGCGAAAGGAATCGCCGGACGAGAGCCCAGGCTGCAAGGTCGTCAATCGGCCGGGGGGGCACCCTTAGGCCTCTCGGGAGGAGCCTGGCGAATCCGCGAGGGGGATGCAGGATCCAGTAGAGAGTCCTCGCTTCAAGGGTCGTATAAGCTTCGTCGACAAGCGCGAAGGCGCATTGTCGCGAGGCGAGGATTCCGCAAAACCCCTCCCGTGCCGTCCCGTTCCCCAGCAGCACGGTTTCGGGAGACCCCGGCCTAACCGGTCCCGCCGGCATTTCCATGGTGTAGGAGGACAGGGACTCCAGCTTTCCGTCCAGGAGAAGATCGACCGTTCCTTCCGCCAGGACCGAAGGGATCACTCCGCTGGCCACGAGGGCCCCATCGGAGGAAACGAAGGCCCACCCGAACTTGTCCTTTCCGGGATCGATTCCCAGGATCATGCCCATCTGCTCAGTCCCCCACCGTGCTCGCCCACCTGGGGTAAAGCCACATCCATTGCCCCGGGAAGCGGGCGATCCACTCCCCAAGGATGTCGTTGCAGGTCTTGACGGCGGCCTTTATGGCTTCCTCCCCTCCGTCTCCTTCGGGGAGTTCGAGCGCCGGCATAAAGGTCAGGTCGTGATGGATGCCGTCCTCCCTCCGGATGTAAAAAACCGGGACGATGGACGACCCAAGCTTCCAGCTCATCTTGACCGGACCGTAGGGAGTGCTTGCAGGACGTCCCATGAACGGGACGACCACCCCCTTGTGCTTCGCGTCCTGGTCGAGGAGGATCGCCAGGGCTTTCCCACGCTGGAGGCAGCGAAGGGCCGCCTTCAGGTCGAACCCCTTGCCGATGGTCGCCACGCCTCCTGAAGCCCGGAGCTCCACCAAAAGGTCCGTCATCCTGGGATCGCGCTGCTCGGCACCGATCGCTTCCACGGGGATCCCCATCCTCCTGATCCGGGCAGCGGCAAGTTCCCAGTTGCCCAGGTGCGCCCCCAGCAGGATGACCCCCTTGCCCCTGGCAAAAGCTTCCCTGAGGTTTTCCTCGCCGTGAATGGAGAACAACGAGTCAATCGAGTCGCCCAGGACAGGCATCCTGAGCATCTCCGCCACGCAGCGCCCGTGGTTCCTGTATGATTCCCGGACGATGCGCCGGGCTTCCGTCACACCGACCCCGAGGACCCTGACGCAGCGTCGTTCGGCCGCGTCCACCCTTTTCCAGCTGATGATCCGGGCAAGAAGCCCCAGCCCCGCTCCAAGGCAAAGGGCAGTGCGATGGGGCAGACGTCTTGCCAGCGCACCGAAAACCCTTATCGCCAACCAGGCCCCCTGCTGCCTTTTCAAGGACGGGCGTTTCCTTCCTGCTCCTTGAGCAGACGGAGGACTGCGGCATCCACTGCAGCCATGCCATGACGGCTGATCTCGGCAACGGCATGGGCCGTTTCCTTCAGGCGGGGGACGATGACACCCTGCCTGTCGGTCACGCCCCGCCCCTCGAGGGCAAGGCGGGCGGAAAGGTATGCCTCCCCGGCACCGGCCGACACCTTCAATGCGCATGACCCCTTCGCGCCGTCGCACAGGACGCCGAGAAGGGATGAAACCACGGACGCGACAGCCCTTTCCGCCTGCAGGGGCGTCCCTCCACCGAGCCGGACGATTCCGGCGGCTGCACCGGCTCCGGCGGCGATGACGCAGCCGCATGTGGGCGTAAGCCTGCCGGTATAGGCCTTGATGAGCCCGGTGACGAGATGGCTAAGGGCCAGCGCTTCGGCCAGTTCGCGCGGGTTCTTTCCCCATTCCTCGGCAACGACAGCCACCGGAAGGATGGCCGTGATGCCGTGATTCCCGCTTCCGGCGCTGCTCATGACCGGCCAGGGGCCACCGTCCATCCGCACGTCAGCCGCTGCGGCCGCCAGGGCCTTGATCCGATGGAGAAGATCGTCTCCGCCGTTCGATAACGAGAATCCCACGCCGAGTCCCCATGGAACGTCAACCCCGTGGGCAGCCACTTCCCGGTTCATCCGGACCCCTTCCAGGAGAAACTGCTCGGTTTCCGCATCGATCGCTCCGGAAAGCGACCAGAGTCCTTCCATGTCCTGTTCCAGCAATTGCTCAAGATAGCCGGGCCTGCCCTGGAGGTTCGTGTCCGCTTCGAGCAGGCGCCGGGTGACTTCCCCGTCTGCGCGCACCTCGACAACCCGGTCGTGGCGTCCGGAAATCACCGCCGAGGCGGTATGCCCTTCCCCGGAAAGATGCGCTTCGACGAAAACGCTGGGAACGTCGGGAACGACTTCCTGGGTGACAAGCCCCTCCGCCACCATCCTTCTGGCCTCTTCCACCGCTTCCTCGGACACGTTGTCAAGGACGAGAAGCCCCTTATCGGGGTTTCCGCAAAGGGCCCCCAGGGCTGCAGCCAGGAGGTTTCCCCTCAAGCCCCGGGCACCCGGGATTCCGACGGCGACACCGTTCTTGAAAATGTTGGCGGATAACCTCAGGCGGATGGATCCGACTTTGCACGGCAAGGACCTTGCCGCCGTGGCCGCCGCCAGCGCGACAGCCCCCGGTTCCGTACAGCCAAGGGCAGGCTTGACTTCCTGCTCGAAGAAGGAACGAAGATCCATTCCAGCATCCCCTTTCCGGTTTGCGAATCAATTGACCTTATTATGCCCCAAGATTTCTTGACAAGGCAAAAATAAAGGCTAATATATACCCCTAGTAGGTATTATATCGCGGGGGTGATGTTCTTGACGATTCGTCATGCAAGTCTTTTGCTTTACATTGCAATGATCGCAGCCGGCTGGGCCTTTCCGCTTATGGGCGTGGGACTTCTCGCCCTTATGGGGCTGGTGATCCTGTCAGGGCGGAGAAAAAAATGGTGCAGTTCCTATTGCCCCCGCGGCAGTTTCCTTGACATGGTCATGGCACGCCTTTCCCCGAAGCGGCCCATACCACGCTTTCTTATCGGCCGCAGGGCCTGGGCTGTCGGCTTTGCGCTTTTCGTCGGGCTCTTCGGCTTCCAGCTCTGGAAAGCCGGGCTGTTCGGCCCCTGGAACAGCGGCAGCCTGGCCTTGCTGGGGCTGGCTTTTTACCGAATGTGCCTTGTTTCGTCCGCCGTGGCGATTCCCCTTGCACTCTGGAAAAACCACCGGACATGGTGCGCCGTGTGCCCCGTGGGGAACATCCTTCGAGCCTAGCGCAAAACCTGGACGTCGGAAGGGGTTGCTCTCCAACCCCAAATCTGGAGGGCAACCCCCCCAGCCAATCCCAGGAGGCCCGTGACCATCAGGGCGAACTTGAGCCCCACTATTTCTCCCATACCCCCCACGAGCAGGGGGGAAACGATCCAACCCAGGTCCATGGCAAAAAAGCTCACGGCAACCCCCTTCGGCCGGAGGATGAACGGGAATACATCCGGGACAAGGGCCAGGAGGGTCGGGAAACCGATTCCCATTCCCAGGCCGTAGAGCACCCCCACCCCGGACAAAAAAAGGTTTGAACGACAACCGAGGGCAAGAATCGTCCCGAGACCGATCAAGCCGATTGAAACCCCTGTCATTCTCTTTCTCGGAAGCCTGTCCATGAGGCGATTGGCCGCCAGGCGCACGACCAATGACGTTGTTGCCAGCGAAACGATGAATACGCTCGGGATCATTCCTCTTTCAGATAGAAGCGCAGGGATGAACTGGAGTCCCGCGGAGTTCGCCAGGGCGAACAGAACCCAGGAAACCAGGAGAGAGCCCAACAGGGGGGTACCCAGAACCTCGGCCCAGGTTCCCCAGGCCTTCCTGCCCTCGACAAGCCTCCCGGGCAGGTCCGGGGTAATCCACGCAACCAGCACGCATGCTGCTGCCAGGAGGGGAATGATCCAGAAGTACGGGGAGGTGAATCCAAGGGCAAAAACCCAATCGAGCAAGGGCAGCAGGAAGAGCTGGGGCAGTACGTAACCGGCCGCAATCCATGAGAAGGCGCTTCCCCGTCCCTCCTCCGGGATGACCATGGCCTGGAAAGCCGTAAGGGCCACCATGCACAGCCCGTAAGCCGTTCCTGTCAGGATTCGCAGCACGAGCAAGCCCTGGAAACCCCGGCTTGTCGCCATTGGCAGGGAAAACAGGGCCAGCAGGCAGGCCGCCAGCAAAAATGACCGTCGAACACCCCACTTTTCGGTAATGAAACTCCCCGCCGGCCTGGCGATCGTCGTCGCCAGGGGAAAGACGCTCAGCAACAAACCTGTGGCTGCAGGCGAAAAACCGACCCGCCCGAGTGCGATGGGCAGGTAAAAGAAATGCGTCGAGTAAGCCTGGACAGCCAGGGTCCCCAGAACGGTCAGGAAAAGGAGTCGCCTCTCCAATCCCAGGCCCCCTACCGGACCTGGGCCCGGCAGACGCCTTCTTTGAGCGCGCGCTCGGCCACAGCACCGGCAACGGCGGGCACGACCCTGGGATCCAGCGGCGACGGGATGATGCAGTCGGCAGAAAGGTCACTTCCGACAAGATCGGCAAGCGCCTTCGCGGCGGCATGCTTCATGCCCTCGGTGATCCTTGTCGCCCCGGCGTCCAGGGCACCTCTGAAGATGCCGGGAAAGCCCAGGCAATTGTTGACCTGGTTGGGAAAATCACTCCGGCCCGTCGCCACGACCGCTGCCCCGGAAGCTTTCGCTTCCTCCGGGAAAATTTCCGGCGTCGGGTTGGCCATGGCGAAAAGAATCGCTCCCTGCGCCATTGACCGGACCATTTCCCCTGTGACGGTTCCAGGCTGGGATACGCCGATGAATACATCGGCCCCCGCCAGGGCATCCGCGAGGGAGCCTTTCGTTTTTCGGGGGTTGCAGTCCCGTGCGATTTCCGCCTGTGCCCAGCTGAGGCGGGGATCTTCGGGATCGAGGATCCCGCGACGGCCGCAGGGGACGATGTCCGTCGCACCCGAGGAGAGCAGGAGCCGTATAATGGCCGTTCCCGCAGCCCCTATGCCGTTGACCGCGATTCGCACCTTGTCGATCCGCCGGCCCGTCAAGGCAAGGGCATTCAGCACGCCGGCCATCGTGATGACCGCCGTTCCATGCTGGTCATCGTGGAAAACCGGGATGTCCACTCTCTCCTGCAGCTTTCGCTCGATCTCGAAGCAACGCGGTGCCCCGATATCCTCGAGGTTGATCCCGCCAAAGGACCCTGCTATGGCGGAAACGGCTTCGACGATGGCATCGGGATCCCTGGTCGAGAGGACCACGGGAAACGCATCGATGTCGGCAAAGCGTTTGAAGAGGTTGCATTTTCCCTCCATGACGGGGATCGAGGCTTGCGGCCCGATGTCTCCCAACCCCAGGACAGCGGTCCCGTCGCTGACCACCGCCACCGTGTTCCAGCGCCTGGTCAGGGACCAGACCTCGGAAGGGTTTTCCGCGATCCTGCGACAAGGTTCCGCAACACCCGGCGTGTAGACAAGCGACAGGTCCTTGCGGTTTTCCACCCGGACGCGGCTGGTGACCTCGATTTTCCCGCGCACCTCCCGGTGCAGGGCGAGGGCCTCCTCGTATATCGGCTCTTTCCGTTCCATGTTTTTCCTCTTCCCTTCTCTCCAGGAAAATGGGGACCCCCCGATTATACGGGGGGTCCCCATCCCGGGCAAACATTCGACTGCTTTGGGCTTTACCCCTCCGCCAGACCGACTTCGGGCTTTGCCGTTTTCTTCAGGAGGAAGAGCGCGGCGATCAGCAGCACACCCGAAACCAGGTTGACCATGACCTGGGGCATGAAGGTCGCGATGGCCAAAGGCAGCAGGACGAGGCGCTCGACAGGCTTGAGATCCCGGAACATCCAGCCCTCCATGCTTCCGGCAAGGCTTACGATACCAAGCAGTGAGGAACCCACGAGAACGGCCAGGTGCAGGAAACTGGGGTTCTGCAAGAGGATCATGGGCGTGTAGACGAAGGAGAACGGGATGAAGTACGCCACCAGGGCGATCTTCGTGGCCGTGAGCCCTGTTTTGCCCGGCGATGCCCCAGCGATGCCCGCGCCCGTGAAAGCCGCCAGGCAAACCGGGGGTGTCAGGTCCGCCATGATCCCGAAGTAGAAGACGAACATGTGGGCGGCCAGCGGCAGGACATTCATGCCGATAAGGGCCGGGGCCACGATCGTGCTGCAGACGATGTAGTTGGCGGTCGTCGGCAGGCCCATTCCCAGGACCAGGGAGGCCACCATGGCCATGACAAGGGTCGGCAGAAGCTTTCCTCCCGACAGGTCGATGATGTTGTTGGAGATCGTCAGGCCCAGGGAAGTCAGGGAAGAAGTTCCCACAACGAATCCGACGAGTGCGCAAGCCATGGCCACGCCAAGAGCCCCGCGGGCCCCTTCTTCCATGGCTTCCACGATGCTCTTCAGGCCCATCCGCGTGTGGCGGCGGAACTGGCTGACCAGGACCACGCTGACCACGCCGAAAAAGGCGGAGGCCACGGGCGTGTACTTCATCAGGAGCGTCCCGATGACGACACCGATGGGGATCAGGAGATGCCCGTCTTTCTTCAAAACTTCCTTGATCACGGGCAGTTCGTCCCGGGAGATTCCGGTCAGGTTGCGCTTACGGGCGCGGATATGGACGTTCACGAATATTGCCGAATAGTAGAGGAAAGCCGGGATGATGGCCGCAGCCGCGATACGCAGGTAGGAGATCCCCAGGAACTCGCTCATGATGAAGGCACCGGCACCCATGATGGGGGGCATGAGCTGACCGCCCGTGGAAGCACAGGCTTCCACGGCCCCTGCGTACTCAGGCTTGTAGCCGACCCGCTTCATGAGCGGGATGGTGAACGTTCCCGTCGTGGCAACGTTGGCAACGGAGGATCCGTTGATCGTCCCGAGAAGCCCCGAGGCGACGACGGCCACCTTGGCCGGGCCGCCGGGAGAATTTCCTGCCAGGGCAAGGGCAAGCTCGTTGAAGAAGCGGGCCCCACCGCTCTTTCCGAGGAAAGCCCCGAAGATGATGAACATGACCACGAAGGTGGCGGAAACACCCAGTGCGACCCCGAAGATGCCTTCGGGCGTCAGGTACATGTGCTGGACGATTCGGCTCAGGGAGTAGCCCCGGTGCATGAACATGCCCGGCATGACCTGGCCGAAATAGCAGTAGAAAAGGAAAAGGCTGCTCAGGACGGGAAGGACGTTCCCGACGATTCGCCTTCCCCCTTCCAGGATGAGGATGACCGCCGCCGCTCCCAGGTAGATCTCGTATGGAAGCGGGAGGGCCCCCCGCCGGGAAATGTCGTTGAACATGACGACGATGTAACCGATGACGCCGCAGGAAGCCGCCGCAAGGAGCCAATCGTACCAGGGAACCGACGTTTTTGATCCCTTCCGGGTCGCCGGGTAAAGGATGAAGACGGCGACAATCGCGAACGTGAGGTGAACGGCCCGGATGATGGCAATAGGCAGGACCCCGAAGGAAGCGGTATAGAGGTGGAACGCGGCCATAGCGACAAGCCAGGCCGTCAGGAATTTCGCAGGCAAACCGGACAGCCTGCGATAGCGGCTTTCGACGTCGTACTTCTCGACCAGCTTCTGGATTTCAGCTTCGTCCATGGGCGCCGCGTCCAGGACGGGAGCCTTGGAAATGTCTTCCTGTGCTGCCAATGGTTCCACTCCTCTCGCAATCTGTGGGGGGCGGCGGTTGCCCGCCAGCCCCCCTGCCAGGTACTTTCAGTTCGCCTTCACCGTTACATCGTAACGGCGCCGACTTCCTTGTAATACTTCTTCGCGCCCAGGTGGAGGGGGATCAGGATGACCTTCACGTTCTCGGGAGTCATCGCTTCCATGCGGGCCGACACGTTCATGAGATCCTTCTTGTGCTCGAACAGGGCTTTCGTCATCTTGTAGGCAAGGTCGGGATCCAGGTCGTTGCGGACGCCGATGATGTTCCAGCTGGCAACCGTCTTGACTCCGTTCGGCTGGCCCTTGTAGGTGTTGGCCGGGATGGTGAAGGGAACGTAGTAGGGCATGCGGCCATTGGCCTGCTTGATCTGCCCTTCGGGAAGGTCGATGAACTCGACGACCCCCATGGTCGCGGCTTCGACGACGCCTGCGATCCCGACGGCGCCGACGGTGATGGCGGCGTCGATCTGCTTGTTGGAGAATGCCTGCGCCGTGTCGCTGAGGCCGAGGTTCTCGGGCTTGATGTCCTTCTCGGGGTTCAGGCCGGCGATCTTGAGGAGTTCCTTCGCGGTGACCTCCGTGCCGCTAGCCACGGCCCCGATGGAAACCCTCTTGCCCTTGAAATCCTTCAGGCTCTTGATGCCGCTTCCCTTCGCGACAAGGATGTGAACGGGTTCGGCGTAAAGGGGAACGAGGGCCCGCAGATCGCTCTGGGGGTTGCCTTCGTACTTGCCCTTGCCGAGGTAGGCGAAGTAATAAAGACCGTCAAGAAAGCCGCCTTCGGCCTCCTTGTTGCCCATGAGCTGCAGGTTGTGCACGGTACCGCCCGTGGACTGGGCGCTGGCCTTCAGGCCGGGAATCGCGTCGTTCCAGATCTTGCACATGGCGGCACCGACCGGGTAATAGGTCCCGCCCGTGCTGCCCGTGCCGATGTTGATGAACGTTGTGGCCGCAAATGCCGAACCACCGAGGAGCCCAAGGAGCACGCAGGAAACGACCAGCAGACGCAAAGCCTTCTTCACTTTCACTCCACCCCCTGAAAAAATGGATACATCAAAGCAATTGTTATTTCATCATAGAACTTGCTTTTGCACAAGCGTTTCATGGTTTTTCCAAATAGATTCAATTTTTTCCAAGAGCCTTACAATTAATCCGTTGGTTGGATCGAACCATTGATGTATTCCTTACGTCCCTGTTCGTACAAATCGTTCCCCCTCGCGTCGATGGCCACCACGAGGGGGAATTCAACCACCTCCAGGAGGCGGACGGCCTCGGGCCCCAGGTCCTCGTAGGCAAGCGTGCGCACGGCCTTCACGGATCTCGCCAGCAGCGCGGCAGCCCCTCCCGTGGCCCCAAAGTAGACGGCGCCTGTTTCCCGCATGACGGCGACGACCTCCGGGGACCGCTTTCCCTTTCCAATCATCCCCCGGATGCCAAGCCTGAGGAGCATCGGGGTATAGGGATCCATCCTGCCGCTGGTGGTGGGACCGATCGGCCCGATGACCCGACCCGGCGGCGTTGGGGCGGGGCCCGCGTAAAAGAGGACGGCTCCTGCCGGGTCGAAGGGAAGCGTCCCTCCCCGGGACAACGCTTCCGTCATCCTGCGGTGGGCAGCATCGCGCGCGATGATGATGGGGCCGGTCAGGCAGACCCTTTGCCCGCAGGCAAGTGAAACGGCAACTTCAGCCGATAGCGGGGACAGGATCTTGATGCAGTCTTCCATGAAGGCTCTCCCCTTTCTAGATGAAGCCTTCCGCGTGGCGGCAGGCATGGCAGCAGAGATTCACCGCGACGGGCATCCCGGCGATATGGGTAGGGGCAAATTCCACGTGGACGTCCAGGGCCGTCACCGTCCCTCCGTAACCGGCGGGGCCGATCCCCAGGGCGTTGACCTGCCCGAGCAGGCGCTCCTCGAGAACCGCGTAACGGGAGTCGGGATTCCGGGAGCCCAGCGGTCGAAGCAACGCCTGCTTTGCCAGGAGCGGCGCCCTCTCGAAATTGCCTCCGATTCCCACGCCGACGACCAGCGGAGGACACGCGTTCGCGCCAAGGCGGTCCACGGTTTGCAGCACGGCCCGGACAACCCCCTCCTCCCCGTCGGCAGGCCTGAGCATCGCAACCGTGCTTGCATTCTCGCTCCCCATGCCCTTGGGGGCGGCGACCAGCCTGACCCCTTCCCCCGGAACGATGCTCGCATGGACGATGGCCGGCGTGTTGTCACCGGTGTTTTTCCTGTCGTAGAGAGGGTCGGTCACCGAGGATTTTCGCAGGAAACCTCCAAGGTAGGCCCGCCTGACCCCCTCGTCGATCGCGGACATCAGCCCGGGCCCCTCGAAGCAGGCCTCCTGCCCGATCTCCATGAACAGGACGGCCAGGCCGCAATCCTGGCAGACCGGGAGACCTTCATTCCGGGCAATCCGTTCGTTCTCGACGAGTTCTCCGAGGATCGCCCGCCCCATCTCTCCCTTTTCGAGCCGCCGTCCTCCTGCAAGTGCGGACACCACGTCCGCAGGCAACTCCGTCGCGGCTCGGCGAAACAGGGCTTCCACCAGGTCCCTCACTTGATCCGTATGGATGATGCGCATCGCGTTTTCCCTCCCCCATTTCCTTTGCAGGCATCAAAAAAGCGGAGCCTCCGTTATCGGAAGCCCCGCTCTCATTGTAGCCGAACCGTCTCGTTTCTTTTCCCGTTAGGCAGTGAGCAGGGTCAACATGGCTCCGGCCGCGACAGCCGTGCCGATCACTCCCGCCACGTTCGGTCCCATGGCGTGCATCAGCAGGTAGGTTCCGGGGAACTCCCGCTGGACCTCCCGCTGGACGACGCGCGCCGCCATCGGAACTGCCGACACTCCAGCCGCCCCGATCATCGGGTTGATCTTCCCGCCGGAGAGGATCTTCATCACCTGGCCGAAGAGGACTCCCCCCGCAGTGCTCGATGCAAAAGCAACGAGACCGAGGCCGATGATCTTCAGGGTCTGGGGAGTCAGGAAGGCTTTGGCCTCCATCGTGGCACCCACCGTGATGCCCAGGAAAATCGTCGTCGCGTTCAGGATCTCGTTCTGTGCCGCCTGGTTCAGGCGTTCCGTGCATCCGCACACGCGGAGGAGGTTCCCGAACATCAGCAGGCCGACGAGCGGAACCGCTGCCGGCAGCAGAAGCCCGCAGGAAACCGTCGCGATGATCGGGAACAGGATCTGCTCCGTGCGGCTTACCGGCCGAAGCTGCGCCATCTTGATCCCCCGGTCCTTTTTCGTCGTGAGCAACCGGATCACGGGAGGCTGGATCATCGGAACCAGCGACATGTAGCTGTAAGCCGCCACGGCCACGGCACCCAGGATATGCGGGGCCAGCTTCATCGTCAGGTAGATCGCCGTCGGGCCGTCAGCCCCGCCGATGATCCCGATGGCAGCCGCCTCCTGCACGGTGAATCCCAACGCCATGGCTCCCGCCACCGCGATGAAAACGCCCAGCTGGGCGGCCGCCCCAAGCAAAAACGTGATGGGATTGGCCAATAGCGGCGCAAAGTCCGTCAAGGCCCCGATCCCCATGAAGATAATAACCGGGTAGATCTCGTGCTCGGTCCCGAACGACACGTACTTCAGGAATCCACCGTGATCCATGATCCCGGACAACGGCAGGTTCACCAGGACGCAGCCGAACGCGATGGGCACGAGCAGAAGGGGTTCGAATCCCTTCCCGATCGCCAGGTACAGCAGGACAAATCCCACCAGCAGCATGGTGATGTTGCCCAGCGTGAGCCCCGCGAAACCCGAATACGAGGCGATGCTTCCCAACGCCTTCAGGTATAGTTCCATTGTTTTCGTCCTCCTTGTGCCCGTGCCGGCGTTAGCCGATCACGACAAGGACGTCCCCGGTGTTGACCGAGTCTCCTTCCTTCGCCCGGACTTCCTTCACCGTTCCGCTGGTGGACGCCATGATCTCGTTTTCCATCTTCATGGCTTCGAGCACCAGGAGCAGGTCCCCGTTGTTCACTGTCGCTCCTGCCGATACGGCGACCTTCAGGATCTTGCCGGGCATGGGAGCTGCAACCACTTCTCCGGCTCCGGCCGGCACGGGTGCCGGCGCTGCCGCAGGAGCGGGGGCCGGGGCGGCCGCTACGGGTGCAGGAGCCGCCACGGGGGCGGGTGCCGCTACAGGGGCGGCGGAAGCCGCCGCTCCCGTTCCCAGGTCTTCCACTTCGACTTCGTAACTCTTGCCGTTGACGACAACGCGAAACTTGCGGGCCATGGATTTCCTTCCTCCTCGATTGTCAAAGCTATCCCTCCGGGACGATGTCCTGGGGGCTGGTATTCCCGTCCTTCCACTTGATGGGTGTTCCTAGAAACCCTCCATCGCCTCGATGCGGGAAGTGCCCTTCCACATGCCGCAAGCGGAAGGGGCGGTCGTGCTCACCGGGCGAACCGAACGGACGGCAAACCCGCCGCCCAGGGTCGAAGCGATGACCGCCCCGATCACGGCCAGGATGTTCTCGTCCTCCGACTCGGCCGTTGTCGCGGGAGCGGAAACCGCGACGGCGGGCGTGATCGGCGTGCCTTTGGGCGCATCAGCCTTCGCCGCTTTCGCGTTTCCCTTCGCTCGGGTTGCGCTATCGGCCGCCGCAGCCACGAACTTTACCCCATAGATAATGAGGCAGAGCCCCGCCAGGGCAATGAACACGATTGAAAAGGCGATCATCGAAAGGACCGCGCCTCCGGCCAGTCCGACAAAATGGGTATGCAGATTTTCCATCAGGCCTTCCCCCTAGTGCGGCAGGATGCCGTGCTTGCGCTTCGGACGCACAACGCGCTTGCCGTCCAGGGAAACAAGGGCCTGCCAGATGCAAAGGCGAGTCTCCTCGGGCAGGATAACGCGATCCACGAACCCGCGGGAAGCCGCAACGAACGGGTTGGCGAAAGCCTCCCGGTATTCCTCGATCTTCTGGCTGCGGGTGGCGTTGGGATCCGACGAACCCTCGATCTCCTTGCGGAAGATGATGTTCGCTGCGCCCTCGGCACCCATGACCGCGATTTCCGCCTGCGGCCAGGCCAGGACGACGTCGGCGCCCAGGTCCTTGCTGCACATTCCCAGGTACGCACCGCCGTAGGCCTTGCGGAGGATCACGGTGATCTTGGGAGCCGTGGCTTCGCTGTAGGCATAAAGCATCTTCGCCCCGTGACGGATGATCCCGCCGTATTCCTGGGCCGTTCCGGGCAGGTATCCCGGCACATCCACAAAGGTGACGATGGGGATGTTGTAGGCGTTGCAGATGCGGATAAAGCGGCTCGCCTTGTCGGAGGCGTCGATGTCCAGGCAGCCCGCCATGTTCATCGCCTGGTTGGCGATGATGCCGATGGTCCTGCCGCCCACGCGCCCGAATCCCGTGACGATGTTCTTGGCCCACAGGGGCTGGACTTCGAAGAAGTCAGCATCGTCCACCACGAGCGCCAGGACCTTCCGGACATCGTAGCCCTTGTTCGGGTTCGTCGGGACGATGTCCCTTAGCGCCACGTCCGCCCGCTCCACGGGGTCGGCGGTTTCCTTCACCGGTACGTCCTCCATGTTGTTGGAGGGCAGGAAGCTCAGGAGCTTCCGTGTCTGGGCGTAGCATTCCGGCTCGTCCTTTGCAAAGAAGTGGGCGTTTCCGGAGATGGCGTTGTGGGTCATGGCACCGCCAAGCTGCTCGCTCGTCACGTCTTCCCCGGTAACGGCCTTGATGACCTGGGGACCCGTGATGTGCATGACGCCGGCACCCTGGGCCATCAGGACGAAATCCGTCAGGGCCGGGCTGTAAACCGCTCCGCCCGCGCACGGGCCCACGATGACCGACACCTGGGGAACCACGCCCGAGGCCACCGTGTTGCGGTAGAAGATCTGCCCGTAGCCGGAGAGACTGTCCACCGCTTCCTGGATCCTCGCCCCGCCGCTGTCGTTCAGGCCCACCACCGGGTAGCCGTTCTGCATCGCCAGGTCCATGACCTTGCAGATCTTCTTCGCGTGCGCCTCGCCGAGGCTCCCGCCGATGACCGTGAAGTCCTGGCTGTAAACGTAGACGATACGCCCGTCCACCGTCCCATAGCCCGTCACGACACCATCACCCGGGTACTTCGTGGCGCCCATGCCAAAGTTCTCGCAGCGGTGCTCCACGAACTCGTCGATCTCGACGAAGCTCCCCGGATCCAGAAGAAGGTCGATCCGCTCACGGGCCGTCAGCTTCCCCTTCTCATGCTGCTTTGCCACGGCCTTCGGGCCGCCTCCCGCCTGCGCCTTCTCCCGGCGCTTCAGCAGGTCCTCGCAGTATTCCGCCATGCTCTTGTCCGACATTTCACCATTCCTCCCGCGCTTTCGCTAGTGGTCCGAACGCTCGCTGATCTCGAGCAGGATTCCCCCGGTTGCTGCAGGATGGACAAACGCGATCCGCGCTCCACCCGCTCCGTAGCGGGGAGCCTGGTCTATCAGGCGGATCCCCCGCTCTTTCAGGGATTCGAGGGCTTCCTCGATGTTTTCCACCCGGATTGCCAGGTGGTGGATACCCTCGCCCTTCTTTTCGATGAACTTTGCCACGGGGCTGTCCTCGGCTGTCGCCTCGAGGAGTTCGATCTCCGTGTCACCCAGGGGCAGGAAAGCCGTCTTCACCTTCTGCTCGGCAACTTCCTCCACCCCCGTGCAACGGATCCCCATGGCCCCTTCCCAGAACTTGACGGCCTCTTCGAGGTTCTTGACGGCGATCCCGATATGGTCCACGACGGTCGGTTTCACTTGTTTCGTCTCCTCCTTCGTCAGGCGCCCAAACCCGGTAACCGGGTCAGGCGGTCTCCCTGGCCCATTTTTCCCGGACTGCGGCGTTGAGCCAGTCGATGCAGACGGAAGTCGGGGTCCCGG